>Ga0157369_10006809_pt1 | contig 13181 bp, 14 predicted proteins | sample C25metaG_FD_113461 | JGI IMG/M metagenome (GOLD analysis project Ga0157369, IMG submission 113461) | Corn rhizosphere microbial communities from Kellogg Biological Station, Michigan, USA - C2-5 metaG | ecosystem: Host-associated > Plants > Roots > Rhizosphere > Soil | place: USA: Michigan...
GGACCGACGAGGATTGGAACCTCGCCCGGCTCCAGCTGCGATCGGCCGAGACGAACCTGACCAAGAACCGGCGCTCGCTCCGTCAGGCCCAGGCCGCCGAGCGGCGTGCCCAGGCACGGATCGCGCAGCGGCTGGTCGTGCTCTACGAGACCGACAACCCGTCGACGATCGACGTGCTTGCCGGCAGCTCTTCGCTCGGGGATGTGATCGACCGCGTTGAGGCGACGCAGGTGGTGACCGCCGCCGATCACCAGCTCGCGGTGACTGCGACCGCCCTGCGAAGTCGGCTGGCCCGAGTCCGCGAAACGCTCTTGACTGCCGAGCAGGAACGGCAGTCGGCGCTCCGGCAGCTCGCGCGCCAGCGCGCGCAGATCGGGAGTCTCCTCACCCGGCGTCGCACGCTGCTCGCATCCGTCCAGACGGAGGTGGCCGCGATCAAGGCGCGCGAGCAGCGGCGCCAGGAGCTGCTTGCCGCTCAGGCCCGCGCGAGGATCGTCGCCGCGCAGCAGGCCGCGCTCGCCCAGCAGGCGAAGCTCGAGCAGCAGCGGGCCACGGCGGCTCGTGCCGCCGCAACCCGGGCCGCAGCGGCCAAGCCCGCAGCGACGGCGACGACGACGACCGCACCACCCGTCGCGACGCCCCCAGCGACGACGACCGCCGGCCCGGTTGCGCCGGCGCCGACGACGACGACCGTCACGCCCACGACGACACCACAGGCGCCGGCCGCGCTCCCCCCAAGCCGGCCCGGCGCCGCCGCGGCGGCGCTCGCGTATCTCGGCGATCCATACAAGTGGGGTGGAGCGTCGCCCGCCGGCTTCGACTGCTCAGGCCTGACGATGGTCGCCTACGCGCAGATCGGGATCTCGCTTCCGCACTCGTCCGAGGCGCAGTACGGCCTCGGGGTGCCCGTTCCGCGCGACCAGCTGCAGCCCGGCGATCTCGTGTTCTTCGACGGGCTCGATCACGTCGGCATCTACATCGGCGGTGGCCAGATCGTGCACGCGCCCCACACCGGCGATGTCGTGCGGATCGCGAGCCTCGCGTCGTTCGGCGCGGGTTACGTCGGCGCCCGCCGCATCTGAGACCTCCCCAGTTCTTAGATGCCGCTGAGACGGTGCGGCTTGTCCCAGGCGACCCGGATCAGGTCGGCCTCGGCTTCGACGAGGCCCTCGGCTTCCGGCCTCGGGTTGGATGCGACCCGCTTGCCGGTCGGGCGCCGGGGCGCCGTGGTGTCCCACGAGAGACGGTTCATGCGTGCACCTCCTGCGCGACGTCGGATGTGGAGGCGGCAGCCGCGGGCGCAGGCGCCCTGACGATGCGGATGTCGCCGCTGACGGTCTTGGCTCGGATCTCGACCAGCGGCCCGGTGCCGCCCGGGGCGTCCGGCGTGAGCTCGAGCTCGGAGCTCGTGTCGCCGCTGACCGTGTTGCAGTCGAGGAAGACCTTGGAGCCGCGGCGGACGCCGATCTGCACGTCGCCCGAGACGGAGTGGGCCGCGACCCTGCCCCGTTGCACGGCGCCGTGCGACTGGTCGCCGCTCACGGTGTTGACGGTGACGTCCTCGTCGGCCGCGCCGACCGCGACGTCGCCCGAGACGGTGGCGATGTTCAGGCTGCCGCGTGCGGTGTCGATCTGTACGTCGCCCGATGCGGTCTGCACGCTGACGCCGCCCGTGACCTCGCGGGCGAGCACGTCGCCGCTCGCGCTTTTCGCGCTCAGGTCGCCGCCCACGTCTTGCAGCGAGACGTCGCCGGAGGCGGTCTGCACACTCGCCGCGCCGGTCGTACCGCGTACCGAGACGTCGGCCGACTTCGAACGTGCCGAGACGTCCGACGACTCCGGAACACGTACGTGGCAGGTGATCCCGCCACGGCCGAGGAGCAGCCCGAGGCTGAAGCCGCCGCGCCGCTGAGGCACGTCGACGATCAGCTGTTGCCGGCCCGGGTGGTTGCGCAGCTCGATCTGGGCTTTGTCGACCAGCTGCTGCGACTCCTCGTCATGAGCGGTCAACTCGATCTGGGCTTGGGTCAGGCCGGCGATCGTCTCGATCTCGATCTCGCCCGCCGCGAGGCGTACCTCGAGCTGCACGGGCCCGCTGACGTCAAAGGTCTTCTCCATGGTTCCTCCTCACCATTTAGCTCTCGGCGTAGCCGGAGAGGCGCTTGCCGCTGACATGGACAGGGCGCGACTCGGCGGCGCGCGCGATCGCGCGCACGAGCCACGCATTGGTGGAGACGCCCTCGCGGTCGGCCGCCTTTTCGGCAGCGGCCTTGAGCGACTCGGGCAGCCGTAGGCTGATTCGTGCCGACAGTTCCTCGCCGGCGATCCCTCCGCTCTCGTCGGCGGAATCGACGAAGACGAGCTCCGGCTCCTGGCCTGCAAGCCGCACCTCGACGTGGCCGGACGGCAGCTTCGACGAGAGCTCCAGGGCCACCTGCGAGAGCAGATCGAGCAGCTTCAGCCGCAGATTCGAGCCGAGCGCCTCGCCGAGGCGCTGCGCGACCTGCGCCGACCGCTCGTCTCCGAGCTCGCCGAGGTTACGCAGGTCTTCTTGCAGCCCTTCGAGGACGATGGTCAGATTCATGATGACATCACAATGACATCACTAAGGACATCTGTCAAGTGTCATGATGATTCCTGCGCCCCTGAGTAGGCTTTGGGCAACCCGAGAGCCTGCGAAAGGGGGAGATGGCAGAGGAGTCTGAGGAGGCGCGGCTCGGTGCGCTCTACGCCGCCGCGCTGCAGCGAGAGCGCAAGGCTCGCGCCGACGCCGAGTCGGCCGCCGCCACACTGCGGCGCCTCGAGCGCGTCTCTGCGGTCGCACTCTCGCACCTGCCCCTGCCGGAGCTCTTGCAGGCGCTGCTCGACCGGATCGTCGAGGTGCTGCAGGCCGACATGGCGCTGATCCTGCTGACCGGCGACGACGGGTTGCAACACGTCCGGGCGGCGAGCGGCGTCGCCGAGCGGCTCTACGACGTCTCGCCCATCCCGGCGGGTACCGGCGTCACCGGCCGCGTCGCCTCGACGCGCGAGCCGCTGCTCGTCCCGGACCTCTCCCAGGTCGAGTTGGCCGGCACGATCCTCACGCGCCGCGGGGTCAACTCCCTGGTCTCGGTCCCGTTGATCGTGGCGGACGCGGTCTTCGGCGTCATCCACGTCGGCTCCGAGGCGTATGCGCAGTTCGTCGAGGAGGACGCGCGGTTGCTCGGGCTGATCGCGGATCGGATCGCGCTCGCGATCGATCAGGCCGCGCTCGCAGATGCCGAACGGGCCGCCCAGAAGCGATTGCAGGTCCTCGCCGACCGGCTCGCGTTCCTTGCCGAGGCGAGCGCGCTGCTCGGCGCCTCACTGGACGTCGACGCGACCCTGGCGCAGCTCGGCGCTCTCGTCGCCGGCCGGACAGCCGACTGGTGCGCGATTCATCTCGTCGATGAGGACGGCGCCCGCCTCGTGGCTCTCTCGCATCCCGATCCAGCGCGTGCGGTCGCCGCCCGGGCTGCGGTCGCTGCGATCCAGCCTGTGCCGGGAGCTACCGAAGGCGTCGGGCACGTGATCGCGACCGGCCAGGCCGAGCTGTATCCGTCTCTCGGGCCGGAGCAGCTCGGCCCGGCTCGCGTGGCCGGCGTGCATTCGACGCTGATCGCGCCGCTCGTCGCGCGTGGGAGGACCCTCGGTGCGATGAGCTGGGCCTGGGCAGAGACCGATGCGGCGTACGACGCGAGCGACCTCGAGTTCGCGCTCGACCTGGCGGGGCGCGCGGCGGCGGCGATCGACAACGCCCAGCTCTACGCGGAGGCCGAGGAACGTGGCCAAGCCGCCCGGGTGCTCGAATCGGTCGGAGACGGCGTGTTCCTGGTCGACCGGAGCGGGATCGTGCGGACGTGGAACGCGGCGGCGGCGGCCGCGACCAGCCTCGAGGCACGGCAGGTGATCGACCGGCTCGCGGTCGAGGCGATTCCCGGCTGGGCGGCCGTGGCCGGTCGCGTCGCAGTCGCGCCCGAGGGGCACGCCGCGCAGCGCGCCGAATCGTTGCCGCTCGACCTCGGCGACGGCCGCGAGCTCTGGCTGTCGCTCCACGGCGTTGCCGTGCCCGACGGCATCGTCTACGCGTTTCGCGACCTCACCGACGATCGTGCGCTCGAGACGATGCGCACCGAGTTCGTCTCCACCGTCTCGCATGAGCTGCGCACACCACTCGCCGCGATCTACGGCGCCGCCATGACCCTCCGCCGCGAGGACGTCGCGCTCGACGAGGCTCAACGCTCGCGGATGCTCGACGTCGTCTCGGGCGAAGCGGACCGGCTGGCGCGGACGGTCAACGACATCCTCTGGGCGAGCCGGCTCGATGCCGGGTCGCTGCAGGTGAGCCTCTCGACCTGCGACCTGCCTGCGCTCGCGCGCGAGGTGATCGAGGCGCAGCGGGCGCATCTCGAGCGCGCGCACGAGCTCGTGCTGGTCGCCGCCGACGACGTGCCGGTGGTGGCCGGCGACCCCGACAAGGTCGGGCGCATCCTGATCAACCTCGTCGACAACGCGATCAAGTACTCACCCGACGGCGGCCCGGTCGAGCTGCGCGTGCAGAGCGTGGGCGGCAACGTACGGCTGTCGGTGGCCGACTCGGGGCTCGGCATCCCCGCCTCGGAACGGCAGCGCGTGTTCGAGAAGTTCTACCGTCTCGATCCGGACATGACGCGGGGCGTGGGCGGTACCGGACTCGGCCTGTACATCTGCCGCGAGCTGGTGCGCCGGATGGGCGGCCGCATCTGGGTCGACTCGGCCGGGCCTGGGCGGGGCTCGACGTTCCAGCTCGAGCTCCCAGCTGCGGAGTAGACACCGCTCTTGTATCTGACCTGTTCCGCAGCCGGGAGCGGCGAAATGGTGTCTGACGAACGCAGGTCAGACACCAGGAAGAACCGATCTACACCCCAGGCGGGGCGTCGTCGATGGTCGTGGTCGTGCGCCGGCGCGTCCCTCCTGTGCTGTTCCAGCTCGACCAGAACAGCAGCGACAGGATGAGGCCGGCCAGGCCGACGACCATCAGGATGACGCCGACCGTGTTGATGTCGAGGCCGGAGACGGTCGCGTTGACCGCCCACGTGAGGATCGCACCGACGGCGATCAAGATGAGGCTCACTCCGATGCCCATGTTGTGCCAGACCTCCTTCTCGAATGTGTGCGTGCCAGGTGGTCGTGTTCGCCCCGATGTAACGGCCGGCACGTGAATTCGGATGCGGGTCGGCGGGTTGTTACGCCCGGTCCTCGTCGGTTCAACTAGGATTTCGCGCGGGGTGCGCAGGGGTTCCATCATTCAGATCGCCGCGATCGCACTGGTCGCCGGGGCGATTACGACTGCGGCCGCGACGCTGATCCCGTGGCTGCCGGTCGCGGCAGGCGAGGAAGCCACCCGGATCCATTTCGTCTACTGGTTCGCGACGATCATCTCGATCGTCGTCTTCTCGGTCGTGATCGCGGTGCTGATCTTCACGGTCTGGAAGTTCCGGGCCGACCCCGACGACGACTCCGACGGGCCTCCGATTCACGGCCACACGAAGCTCGAGATCGTGTGGACGGCGATCCCGACTGCGATCGTCACCTCGATCGCGATCGTCAGCGCGGTCGTGCTCGCCCAGAACAGCCGCGCGGGCTCGGATCCATTGAACGTCAAGGTGACGGCCGAGCAGTTCGCCTGGACGTTCACCTACCCGAACGGCAAGACCTACGGCTCGCTCACCGTGCCGAAGGGCCGTCACACGCGCCTCGACATCACCTCGAAGGACGTAATCCATTCCTTCTGGGTGCCCCAGCTGTCGCAGAAGCAGGACGCACTCCCGGGCGCGCACAACTTCATCGTCATCACCCCCACGCGGACCGGCACGTTCCCGGTCGTCTGCACCGAGCTCTGTGGCGTCGGGCACGCGCTGATGCGCAGCCACATCACGATCGTCGAGCCGGCGAAGTTCGACGCCTGGCTGAAGAGCGGCGGCCAGGCCGCTGCCGGGCCGCCCGGGCTCGCGGTGTTCCAGCAGAACGGCTGCGGCAGCTGCCACACGCTGGCGTCCGCGCACGCGACCGGCAAGATCGGCCCCGACCTCGACAACCTCCAGGCCGAGGCGGCGAAGGCGAACCGCGGCCCGCTCCAGGCGTTCATCAAGGAGTCGATCGAGACGCCCCAGGCGTACATCGCACCGGGCTTCTCGGATGTGATGCCGCACATCTTCGGACAGCAGATCCCAACCGACAAGCTGGATCAACTCGTGCAGTATCTGGCAGCAGGGAGTAAGAGCGCATGACTGACCTCGCCCACGCACACGACCAGCACGCCGCACCGCCCGCGCCGACCGGCATCCGCCGGCTGACGGCTCCCGGCTGGTTGCGCGTCCTCTGGGTGACGCCGATCTTCATCGGCATCGGTATGGCGCTGCCCGTGCTGGTTCGCTGGGCCGCCGACTGGGGCCCGATCTGGAAGGGCCAGGTGATCATCACGATCCAGCTGGTCACCGCGCCGCTCGGCTTCCTCGTCGGGATCGGCGGCTTCGACTACTGGGCGCACTACGCATCGGGCCGGCCGACCCGTGCCGAGGACCACTCCGGCCATGGCGCGAAGACGTGGCGCGACTACTTCCGCGTCAACACCGACCACAAGGTGATCGGCATCCAGTACGTCGTCACGACGCTCATCTTCTTCTGCATCGGCGGCCTGTTCGCGATGCTCTTCCGCGCCGAGCTCGCACAGCCGGGCGACCAGTTCTTCACGCCACAGACGTTCAACGTCCTCATCTCGGATCACGCGGCGCTGATGATCTTCCTGTTCGTGATCCCCGCCTTCGCCGGCCTGGGGAACTACGTGATCCCGCTGATGATCGGGGCCGCCGACATGGCGTTCCCGCGCCTGAACGCGCTCTCGTTCTGGCTGCTGCCGATCGCCGGCACGATGATCGTCGCCGGCATGGTCGTCCCGGGCGGTGGCCCGTCCGCCGGCTGGACGTGTTACGCGCCGCTCTGCTCGCACCAGCCGCTCGGCCAGATCTTCTTCAACCAGGGCGTCCAGTGGGCCGGCGCGAGCTCGATCATGACCGCGCTCAACTTCCTGGTCACGATCATCACCATGCGCGCGCCCGGCATGACCTTCTGGCGCATGCCGCTACTCGTCTGGGCGAACTTCACGACCTCGCTGCTCGTCGTCTTCGCGACGCCGTTCATCGCCGGCTCGCAGTTCTTCGTGATGTTCGACCGCGTCCTGCACACGAACTTCTTCGAGGTGAGCGGCGGCGGGTACGTGCTCGGCTACCAACACATCTTCTGGTTCTACTCGCATCCGGCGGTCTACATCATGATGTTGCCCGGGTTCGGGATCATCAGCGAGGTGATCTCGGTGATGAGCCGGAAACCGATCTTCGGCTACCGGCTGATGGCCCTCTCGCTGATGGCGATCCTCGTGCTCGGCTTCTCCGTCTGGGCGCACCACATGTTCGTGGCCGGGATGGCGGGCTGGCTGCGCGTCCCGATGATGGTGACGTCGATGGTGATCGCCGTGCCGACCGGGATCAAGATCTTCTCCTGGCTCGCCACGATGTGGGAAGGGCGAATCAGATTCACGACCCCGATGCTGTTCTCGCTCGGCTTCATCTCGACCTTCGTGATCGGTGGCCTCTCCGGCGTCTACCTGGCGTCGGTGCCGATCGACATCCACGCCAGCGACACCTACTTCATCGTCGCGCACATCCACTACGTGCTCTTCGGTGGCTCGGTGTTCACGATCTTCGCGGGCTTCTACTACTGGTTCCCGAAGATGACGGGCCGGATGTACAGCGAGCGGCTCGGTCAGCTGCACTTCTGGCTGACCTACGTCGGCTTCAACCTCACCTTCTTCCCGATGCACTACATCGGGCTGCAGGGAATGCCGCGCCGCGTTGCCGACTACGCCGGCCGTTTCGCCGACATCAACCTGTTCATCTCGATCGCGTCCTTCGGGCTGGGCGCCTCGACGCTCGTCTTCCTCTACAACATGGCGCGTTCGTGGGCGCATGGCCCGGCTGCCGGAGCGAACCCGTGGCGTGCGATGACGCTCGAATGGCAGGTTTCCTCGCCGCCGCCGATCTTCAACTTCGACGAAGTGCCGCAGGTCGTCGGCAACCCCTACGAGTACGGCATCCCCGGTGCGCGCCACGCCATCTTCGGCGCGCCGCATCCTGCGCCCGTGGGCACCGACTGATGAGCCACATACTGGTCATAGCGAACGAGACCGCGGCATCGTCGACGCTGCTCGACGCGTTGCGGGCCGAAACCTCCGGCGACGACCGCGTCACGGTGATCGCGCCCGTCAACGAGCCGAACCAGGGCTACGTTGTCTACGAGGACACGCGTCGCGCCTCGGCACGCCGCCGGCTCGAGCGCACGCTCAAGGGCCTGCGCGACGCCGGTATCGGTGCGCAGGGCTTCGTCGTCGAGACCGGGCCGGTCCAGGCCGTCAAGGACGCGCTCGCGCAGCTGGAGCCGGAGATCGACCGGATCATCGTCTCGACACACGGCGTCGAGCGCTCGGGTTGGATGCGCAGGCAAGTCGTCGACGAGATCACGCGCGTCGCAGGTGACGTACCGGTCGAGCACGTGACGGTCGAGCGCGCCGGAGCCGAGGTAAATGTTCTCGTCGTCGCCAACCAGACGGTCGTCTCGGACGAGCTGCTGGCCCGCATCAGGGAACGTGCCGCCAAAGGCCCGGCTGCCTTCCTGCTGGTCGCGCCGCAGGGCGACGAGCGTGAGCACCAAGACGCCGACCGTCGCCTGCGCCTCGCGCTGACCGAGCTGCGCAGCGAGGGGATCGAGGCGCACGGCCAGATCGTCCACCCCGATCCGTACACCGCCGTGCAGCACATCGTCAACGACGAGCGGGTGGACGAGATCATCGTCTCGACGTTCCCCGGGGAACGGAGCGGCTGGTTGCGGCGCGACCTGGTGCAGCGGCTGCGGAAGGACACCGGCCTTCCGGTCGACCACGTCGTCTCGGCCGGTCGCGAAGTCGGAGCCGTGCGATGAGCGCGGTCGCCGACGAGCACCACGGGCCGCCGCCGATCCACTACAGCTCCCGTGTCTCGCCCGCCGTGCTCGGGATGTTCCTCTTCATCGGGTCGGAGATCATGCTCTTCGGCTCGTTCTTCACCGTCTATTTCTTCGACCGCGTGGTCAACCACGGTGTCAACGGTCACTGGCCGCCGGTTGGCTTCGAGCGTCCGTGGTTCCTGGCCGGCATCAACACGGTGCTGCTGGTCACCTCGAGCTTCTCGATGCACTGGGCCGACACGTCGATCAAAAGAGGCAACCGCGCAGGCCTGAAAGCCGGGCTCGTGCTGACGGTGTGCCTGGGCCTGACGTTCCTTGCGATTCAGATAATCGAGTACCACCGGATCGGTTTCAACACCGGCGACACGTCGTTCGCCGCCACCTTCTTCGGGCTGACCGGCCTCCACGGCGCCCACGTTCTGGTCGGCCTGATCATCCTGATCGTCATGACCGTCCGTGCATTCCGCGGGCACTTCTCGCCCGAACACCACCACGGCGTCGAGATCGGCGGTATCTACTGGCATTTCGTCGACGTGATGTGGATCGTCGTCTACGTGACGGTCTACCTCCTCTAGAGATTCCCTCTAGTAGATTCCCCTCACGATGAGGAACCCGTTCCGAAGTGAGGAGTCGGCGTTCCGGTTCGTCTGGTTGACGATCGGCTACTTCGCGCTGATCGTGATCGGGTCGGTGATCGACCGCTGGGTCGGTGTGGCGGTGTTCCTCGCGCTGTCGGCTGCCGTCGGCTGGTGGTTCCTCACGCGCGGCTCCCGCGAGCGGCCCGAGCGACAAGCGCCCGCTCCCAGTCCTTCCGACGAGCTTCGCATCCTCGTGGTCGCCAACGAGACGGTCGGCGGCCCGGAGCTCTTGTCCCAGATCCAGGAGCGAGCCGGTGACCGGCGCGCTCGCGTCCTGGTCGTCTGCCCTGCCCTCAACTCGCCGCTCCGCCACTGGGCCTCCGACGAGGACGGCGCGCGCGCTGCAGCACAGGTCCGGCTGGAGGCGAGCGTCGCCGCGATGCGGTCGACCGGGCTCGAGGTGGAAGGTGCGGTGGGCGACGGCGACCCGATCCAGGCGATCGAAGACGCCGTGCGCACGTTCCGGCCCGACGAGCTGATCATCTCGACCCATCCCCCCGGCCGCTCGCACTGGCTCGAGCGCGGCGTCGTCGGCAAGGCGCGCGAACGATTCGACATCCCGCTCACCCACGTGGTGGTCGACCTCGACGCAGACCGCTGATCGAACGCTGAGGATCGACCGTGTCGACCCGCTGCCGCTGCGGGCGGAGCTACGGGAGGTGCATCGGGCGGCGCTGGGCGCCGGTGCGCTCTCGGACGAGTGGGCGACCCGCCGGCTGCCCGAGCACGCCGAGCGCGAGGACTTCGTCTTCCTGGCGGCCTGGGAAGCCGGTGAGCTGATCGCGTTCGCCTACGGCTACTCCGGCGCGCGCGGCCGCTGGTGGACCGAGCACGTGGCCGAGTCGCTGACCGCGCGGCAGCGCGCCGACTGGATCGACCGGCCGCACTACGAGATCGTCGAGCTACACGTCCGGCCGGCATCGCAGCGTCGCGGTGCGGGCAGTGCGCTGCTCGCCCAGCTGCTCACGCGGCAGCCTCACGACCGGGCGCTGCTGTCGACCCAGGCCGGCTCGCGCAAGGCGCGGAGCTTCTATGCGAAGAACGGCTGGCAGGAGCTCGCGAGCGTCGACTTCGGGCGCGGCTACCCGCCGTACCTCGCGCTCGGCAAGCGCCTCGAGCCGTAGCGCGCGGTTACTACTTGCCCGCGACGGACGAGACGTACGTCGCGACGTCCTTGATCTGCGTGGCGCTGAGCTGGCTCTTGAACGCCGGCATCGCACCACCGCCGACCTCGACCTGGTGCTGGACGACCGCCTCGCTCGGCTTGAGCTGATCGAGGTCGGGCCCGATCGTCCCGGTCGCGCCGGCGTCCTTCAACGTGTGACAGCTGGCGCAGCCTGCCGAGGCGAAGACCTTCTTGCCGGCCGCGGTCGCAGACCCGCCGGTCGTCGCGCCGCCCGGCGCCGCGGAGGTGGTTGTCGGCGCCGCCGTCGTCGCGGCCCCGGCGGGCGCTTCCTTCGACGCGGTCACACCGCAGTTCGGGTTGGCGGAGCACTTGGCGATGTACGTCGCGACGTCGCGCGCATCCTGGCCGTGCAGCAGGTTTGCCGGCATCGGCTGCTCCGGGTACGCGATCTGGGAGCGGACGACGTCGGCAATGGTCTGTTCGGAGAAGCCCTGTGACTTGTCGGACGAGAACGCGTCGTCGAGATTCGGCCCGATCGTGCCGGTCGACTTCGCGTCGGCGAGCGTATGGCAGCTTGCGCACTGCGCCTGCGGCGCGAGGAAGAGCTGCTTTCCGTGGCTCGCATCCCCATTCGTGTCTCTGCCGACGGCACCGCAGCCGGTCACGGCGAGCGCGACCAGGATGGCGACGAGAGGTAGAAGCTTCTTACTCAGGGCTCTACGAGGGTTGAGAGGCGCCGTCGAGTTTCGCCACAGCTTCGTCGCGGGACTCGGAGATGGTGAACACACGGTCGAGGCCGGTGATCTCGAAAATCTTCGTGATGTTGCGGTCGTTGCACACAAGCGACAGCTGTCCGTCGTTCGTGCGCAGGCGCTTGACGCCGCCCACGAGCACGCCGAGCGTCGTCGAGTCGATGAACGTGGTCGAGGTGAAGTCGACGATCACCTGCTTGCCGCCCTGGCCGATCACCTCGAGCAGCTGTTGCTTGAACTCGGGGGCGGTGTAGAGATCGACTTCGCCGGCGAGTGAGATGACGTACGTGTCGCCGGTGAGCTGCTCTGTCTTGATGTCGAAGTTCATCTGTGCCCTCGGGGGCTCAGTCTAACGAGACGGCGTACTCGCCGAAGCAGCAGCCGATGCGAGGGCCTGCTTCAGTAACTGCTTGACCTTTGGCGCATCGACATCGGTGGGTGCGAGCTTCAGGAATCGGCGGTAGGCAGCGGCGGCTCCGGCGTAGTCGCCTGCGGCCTGCGCGGCCTGGCCGAGCTGGAACTGGATCGTCACGTCGTTCGGTGTCAGCTTGGCGACCTTCTGGTACGTCGCTTCGGCGTTCGATTGCGCCTGCTGGTACTTCGAATAGGCGGTCTGGAGCTTGGTTTGCGCCTGCGACTGCAACAGCGTCGCGATCGGATCCTGCAGGCCCTTCGGGTCGGCGAAGATCTTCCCGAACGTGGTGGAGGCGGGCGGCGTGAACAGGGTCTGCGGCGCGGCCATCGCCCCTTCGAGCTGGGCGTTTTGGTAGTCCGTGGCGTAGGTGTTGGCGAGGTTCGTGTACTGCGAGGCGAGCTCCGAGAGCGCGCCGGTGTCCCTGGGCTTCAACGCCGTGTAGCGCTCGAGCGCGGTGGCCGCATCGGCGGGACGCTGCTTGGTCTCGTACGCCGTCGCGAGGTCCCGCCACGACGCCGCGTCCTGCGGGTGCTTGGTGACCTTGGTCTCGAGCTTGCCGATCGACGCGCCCTTCGAGCCGAAGCTGAAGGCGTTGTTGAAGATGCTTGAGAGGTCGGATGAGCCGGAGCCGACCCCGAGGAGCACGAAGGTGGCGAGGAACGCGGCCGCGAGGAAGACGTACGCCCACTTCGCATGCGTGCGCAGGCGCTGGAAGAACAGCTCCTCCTGCCACTGCGGCGGCTTCTGCTTGCGCGGCTTCTCCTCCGCGGCTACTGCCGCGGGGAGAGCATTGCGCGCCGTGCGGCGCTTGCGGTGCTGTGTACCTCTTGCCACTGGTCCTTGTTCCTCGCCTCGTAGCGGGGCTTGCCGTCGACGATCGTTTCGAGCACACGTTCCGGCGAGCCACCGAACACGACTGCCGCAGCGGGATCCTCCACCGGCAGGTAGGAGCTTCCCGCGAGCGACACGACCGTCAGATCGGCGCGCTTGCCGGGGGTCAGGGTACCCACCCGGTCGTCGATTCGCAGGGCGCGGGCGGCATCGGCGGTCGCGAGTCGCAGAGCGTCGGTGGCGGTCAGCGCCTCGGGCCTGCGCTCGCGCGCCCGGGCGGCGTAGACCGCGGCTCGCATCTCCTCGAACATGTCGAACGACGGCGCGGATGCGGGCGAGTCGGTGCCGAGCCCGACCCGCAC
>Ga0157369_10006811_pt1 | contig 13179 bp, 8 predicted proteins | sample C25metaG_FD_113461 | JGI IMG/M metagenome (GOLD analysis project Ga0157369, IMG submission 113461) | Corn rhizosphere microbial communities from Kellogg Biological Station, Michigan, USA - C2-5 metaG | ecosystem: Host-associated > Plants > Roots > Rhizosphere > Soil | place: USA: Michigan...
CCAACGCTGTCCGCGGTTCATTTCATCAAGCTCGATTTGGTCGACGCATCTGGACAACTGCTTTCGACCAACTTCTATTGGGACGCGCTGCCGGAGCATCGCGACGATCTGACCGCTTTGAGTCAGCTTCCGACAATCACCCTGGATGCCAAGGCGGAGCGGAAGGACGACGGTGATAAGGGAATGGTGGTTATCATGCTGCACAATCCATCAAAGAGCGTTGCCGTGATGGCGCATCTGCAGTTGCGGCGCAAATCGGGTGCGCGCATACTACCGGCATACTACAGCGACAACTATATTTCGCTCGTGCCGGGTGAGACGCGGACCATCACCATAGAAGCCGCCCTCAAGGACTTCAAGGGCGAAGGCGCTTTGGTGAGCTTCGACGGATGGAATGTGACGGTGGCTGCCGCAGACTTCAATGGCGTTTCTGTTGCAGCCAATTTGGATGCGCAGCCGGACCGCTGGCCGGCGACCGGGCTGCCGATACAGACGGCGGGATTGCTGCCCTGATGAGTTGGTACAGGAGAATAATTCATTGAACTCAACTACGCGGCCCACCAAATTCTGTGAAGGCATTACCAGGCGCAATGCTCTGAAGAATCTTGGAGGAATGATTGCCGCGTCGGCCATGAATCCGCGGATGATGTCTGGAACTGAGGCCGCGCAGAACACAACAGCGCCTGCCTCCTCCGGCCAGTTGCCGAAACGGCCCAACATCCTATGGATTACCGGCGAAGGCGTGCCACCGCCGGCGCTGGGTTGTTATGGTGGACGACTTCTCAAGACACCCAATATCGACCGAATCGCCGAGGAAGGCGTCCGCTTTGAGAACGCCTTCTGCACCAACGGACTCTGTGCTCCCAGCCGGGCAACTCTGCTCACAGGCACCTACAGCCACATCAATGGCATGACGGGCAATCCCGAAGTTACCAGTCCCGGCGATGCAGGGCCGCCCCGCTTCGATCCGGCGCAGGAGACGATCGCGACGATTCTCAAGCGTAACGGCTACCAGACAGGCATGGTCGGCAAATGGCATCTGCCGGTTAACCCTGCCAGGACCGGATTCGATTATTTCGTCTACAAGGAAGGCTCAGGAGGCGGGAGAAGCTATTACGATCCCACCGGATATCTAGGGAACCCGAGCCTGGGGAGCGACGAGATTCAGCCGCAGCGCCACGAAGGCTACCAGACCGACGTCGTCACGGATCTCACGATCAAAGGCATGGAGCAATTCAAACAGCCGTTCCTCATGATGGTGCAGTTTTTCAACGCTCACCGGCCATGGGATCCGCCACACAAGTACGAACACCTCTACGATAAAGAGCGGCTACCGGAGCCCGGCACGTTCTGGGACGATTACAAGCGACGCGGCGACCCAGCGCGTGCGGCGAGAATGCGCATCGAGGACATGCCCGATTTCACTCCGCCGGCCGATCTGACCGGCCGTCAGCGCAAGCAATGGAACTATCAGAAGTACATGCAGCATTTTCTGGGGACCCTGCGCTCTCAAGACGACAACGTCGGGAGATTGCTTAAATACCTCGACGACAACGGACTGGCTGAAAGCACAATCGTGGTCTACACCTCGGATCATGGGTTTTTCCTTGGCGACCATGGCTGGTTCGACAAGCGGTTCATGTATGAGCAGGCGATCAGGGTGCCCTGGATGATCCGCTGTCCCGGCGCGGCCGGGCGAGGTTCGGTACGGAGCGACTGGGTCATCAATATTGACAACGCGCCCTCAGTGCTTCAGCTGGCAGGATTGCCAATTCCGACCCAGATGCAGGGCGAGAGCATCGTTCCAATCTTGCGTGGGGAGAAGTCTTCCGGAGCGCAGCGCGCCCTCTATTACCACTATTACGAGTTCGGCGATCCGCACTGGGTAGCGCCGCACTACGGGGTCCGCACCGAGCGCTTCAAACTCATCAGCTATTACACGGAAAACGAATGGGAGCTGTTCGACCTGGAGAAAGACCCCGACGAGATGGAGAATCTCTTTATCGACAATGGCCGTCACGTCCAGGCGGGGTATGAGGCCATCGTTCCAGAGCTGATTAACCAATTGAAGCAGTTGCGCCAGCACTACAAAGACACCACCGGGTTTCCTGTCAAACTATCCGGTCCGGGAGATTGAGATTCGATGCTCAATCCGCCAGCATAGGTCGAACGAGATCGTCAAAGCGACTCCCTTCGTCGACACTCTAATGTCTGAAACGCCTGTGAAAACTCGGATTTGACCGCGATTTTCAAGGGAATCCCTTCGCAGGATTAGCGCGCCCCTATTGTCAGTCGGTACCTTTGAACACCGCGCAAATGTGATACAGCCTGATACCTCTTGCCCTCAGCCTCCTGCGGACAACTGCTTGCCAAACCCAGATCACCAGCTACGGGGCTCTCAATTCGATCTCGTCTCAGAATCCCCGAATGGCAACCATCCCGGCGCAAATACAGCGGCCCACGCGGGGGGAGGGAAGCAATCCGTCCCACAGAAGTTGCTTTTTCTATAGCTTCTTGGTTGCTTCCAGGGTGAGGAGCGAGCCATCTGGGATGTTGTGAAGGTGTCCGCTGCAAAATGTGTCGATGTGGGGTCGGATAAGCGAGTCTCTCCAAACTTTGTCATCGCTCGCGCGGCGAAGAATTTAGATATTCAGAACGCCAAGATGTAAACGCCCAACTCGATAAATACAAACAGGACGAGGCTATGGCCGACGCGATCGGACTCCGTACCGATCAAGATCAACCACAGGTGATGTGGCGTTTTTTGAATAGGTGCGGACCCGTCATCATCGCGGCAGGGCTGGAGGTGGACCGGTTGTGACCATGATCACGGTCGTGCGAGACCCTGCGTGGTATTCTTGGCGCCACTGTGAGATTCCTTCGCCAGTTCGGGGTGCTGTTGCTGTTGGCGATCTGGGTTTCGGCTCCGATTGCGGGTACAGCTGCTACAGGGACACCGATGACCGCGCAGGAACGCTTCTGCTGCCAGATGATGCATGGGCACTGTGGGCAGATGGGCACCCGTTCTTCGCAGGACTGCTGCCGTATGGGTTTGCCGCCCGACCCTGCGCCCGCAACTTCGACGGTGAGCGCGTCGAACACCTTAGAGACGGTCGCTGCGGCACCCTTCGCGCACATTTCCCTCCCAAAAACAGCCGGCGCGCGACCTGAACGATTGGACGCTTCGCCGCCGCTGCCCCCGCCTGCAACCATCGACATCCTCCGCATCTGATCACTCCTCTCTCGCGCTTCTGTTGCGACGGGCAGGTTTCTGCGCCTGTCGAGTTCCGAACGCACTTGAGATTGGAGTCTCTCTATGAAAGTGGTCTTCTCGTTGACCGCTGGATTCGTGCTTGCTATGGCGCTCTCCGCCGTAGCTCAACAAACACCGAATGCGGCACCTTCGACATTGGCTGAACTGTTGGCTGAGGCTGAAACCAACAACCCATCGATCTCTGCCGCCAGCCACAGCGCGCTTGCGGCCCGGCAGATGGTGCCACAGGCTACCGTCCTTCCCGATCCAAAGGTTACGTACCAGCAGTTCAGCGTAGGCAGTCCAAAGCCATTCGCCGGGTATACCAACAGCGACTTTGCGTATGTAGGTCTCGGAGCGTCTCAGGAGCTGCCATATCCGGGCAAGTTGCGGCTGCGTGGAGAGGTGGCCGAGCGAGACGCCAATACCAAGCAAGCAGAGATCGGAGTCACGAAAGCCGACATTGACGGACAGGTAAAGAGCGACTATCTGCAACTTGCGTATCTACAGCAAAACTTAGTTCTGTTGCGCGAGAACGAGTCGATCCTCGACCAACTCATCGAGGATGCGACGGCTCACTATCAGGTCGGCCAGGGCATGCAGCGGGACGTACTCGATGCGCAGCTAGAGAGAACGAAGATCGTCAAAGACATCACGCTACAACGCCAGCAAGTTGGACTGCTGCAGGCACGCCTCAAAGGATTGCTCCATCGTGATCAGGCTTCCCCGGATATTGTGGCTGAAGACCTGACTGAGCACACGCTCCCGATGAGCTCTGCCGATCTATTGGCGGTTGTGCGCAAGAACAACCCACAGCTCGTTGTCGATGCAAAGGACATCGACAAGCAAGATGCGCAAGTTGCCTCAGCAAAACGCGAGAGCAAACCGGACTTCGAGCTTGGCTACGTCTATCAGAACACCGATCGCAAGTATCGCGACTACTACATGCTCACCTTTGACGTGACCTTTCCAAGAAAGAAGCGCGTGAACGCAGAGGTCGCCCAGGCACAGGAGCAGCTTATAGCGTCGCAGAAGACTCTGGACGCGCATACGCAGGAACAACTGGCCGATGCACAACAGGAGGTTGTCAAAGCGCAGAGCGACGAAGAGCTGTTGAAGGAGTTGAGCGACGGATTGATTCCTCAATCAGAGGCCAGCTATCGCGCCACCATCAACGCATACTCTACGAATCGCGAGGTCTTTACGCGCGTGTTGCGGGGCTTCAGCGGCCTGCTTGATCTAAGGCTCCAGTATGCGGCGACGTTGCTCGAACATGAATCGGCACTGGCGCATCTCGAAACCCTGACAGGAGCGACACTGCGATGAACAAATATGTTGTGAGAACGTCTCTGGTTTGGCTGTCCGTGTCCATCGCGTTGATTGCTGTTTGGCAGTACAGGTCCCACAACGCATCGCTCGTGCCAAAGATCAACGTGCCTGGAGGCGTGCAGCCTATAGCTTCAGGGCCATCCCCCAGAACAAGCTTGGAACAACCCGATACGGTGCAGCAGAAGGTAGAAGCTCGGCTGACCCCGGTGCAGCTGACGCTCGAGCAGCGCCAGCAGATCGGTGTAAGAACCGGAACGGCCGAGTACAAGCAACTGAGCGATGCCATCCGAGCCAGCGGCACGGTACAGATCAATGAGCGGCTCCTCTCATACGTACAGGTGCGCTTTTCTGGCTATATCCGTTCGGTGTTTGCGAACGCGACATACCAGTACGTAAAGAAGGGCGATCCTCTCTTCACGATCTACAGCCCAGACTTGGTTGCGACGGAACAGGAGTTCCTGCTGGCCCAGCGCAATAGCAAAACGTTGGGCCAGAGTCCCATCGACGGCGTGGCCTCCGGCGCGGCGACACTCTCCGCTGCGGCGGAGCAGCGCCTTTCGCAATGGGACGTTTCCGCAGACGACATCGCGAGATTAAAACACACAGGTCAGCCCATCACCGATGTCACAGTATTTTCTCCGGCTTCGGGCTACATCACGGAACGAAATGCACTGCCCAACATGACAGTCGAGCCGGCCACGCGGCTTTACACAATTGCGGACCTCTCGCGTGTCTGGATCGATGCGCAGATTTTTCAGGACGATATCAGCCGCCTGAAACCGGGCGACGCTGCGCAAATCACCGTCGATTCGTATCCCGGAAGAACATTCTCCGGCAGGATCGAGGAGATTCTGCCGCAGGTGGATATGGCGACGCGCACAGTCCATGTGCGTCTCGCTATCGGCAACCCCGGCCTGAAGCTGAAGCCGGGTATGTTTGTAAATGTTGACCTGAAGGCGAATCTTGGCAGGCAGATTGTTGTCCCGGCGTCTGCGGTGCTGCAATCGGGCACGCGGAGTCTGGTCTTTCTCGATCAGGGCAACGGGAGCATCACTCCCAAGGAAATTACTACCGGCCCGCACGTCGGTGACGATGTGATCGTCCTCAATGGATTGAAAGCGCATCAGCCGATTATCACTTCCGCCAACTTTCTGATCGATTCGGAGAGCCAGTTGCAAGCCGCAGCGGGCTCTTATGTGCCTCCATCCCCTGCGTCGGGTGGGACATCCGCACCGGACCATTCGAGGCAGGCCACGATTGACTTTACCACTGCGCCAAATCCTCCACAGAAGGGTAGTAATGTCTTCCGCGTGAAGCTCACCGATACCGGCGGCCCCATCTCCGGTGCTGATGTGACGGTGACTTTCTTCATGCCTGCCATGCCCGCAATGGGGATGGCCGCGATGAACACCACCGTGAAGCTCAGCGAGAAGGGCGCCGGCGTCTACGAAGGCCCAGGGGCGCTCGGTTCCGGAGGGACGTGGCGCGTCACCATCACAGTTCAAAAAAGTGGGCAGACCATCGCAAACAAGCAGATGAGCGTTGATGCAATGGGAGGGATGTAATGCTCTCGCGAATTATTGATGTTTGCGCGCGCAACCGCTTCCTTGTCTTTACGGTGGTGCTCTTACTCACGCTGGCAGGGATTTGGTCCTTGCAACGCGTGCCTCTCGATGCCTTGCCCGACATCTCGGACGTTCAGGTCATTGTGCATACCAGCTGGGCTGGTGAGCCGCCCGATGTAATCGAAGACCAGGTGACGTATCCCATCGTCACCAGCCTGCTGGCCGCGCCGCATGTGAAGGCGGTCCGCGGGCAGACAATGCTTGGCGATTCGTATGTCTACGTTGTCTTCGAGGACGGGACGGATCTTTACTGGGCGCGCTCGCGCGTGATCGAGTATCTGCAACAGATCAGCGGACGCCTACCGGAGGAAGTTCATCCGTCCATCGGTCCTGATGCCACCGGGGCGGGATGGGTCTATGAATATGCCATCGTGGATAAGAGCGGCCGCCACAGCCTCGCAGACCTTCGCAGTCTGCAAGACTGGCGGCTCCGTTATGCACTCGAAACCGTTCGGGGTGTTGCTGAGGTCGCGAGTATCGGCGGCTACGTGAAGCAATACCAGGTGCAGCTCGATCCCACAAAGCTGCTGGCCTACGGCATCCCTATGTCGACAGTGATCGAGCGTGTGAAGATGAGTTCGAACGAGGTGGGCGGACGCGTACTGGATCTCAGCGGCGCGCAATACATGATTCGCGGACTCGGCTATCTCAAGACTCCGGACGATCTCGCCTCGGTTTCCGTAGGAAGCAAAGACGGCACGCCAGTGTTGTTGCGCGATTTGGGAACCGTCAGTTTTGGCCCAGACATTCGCGAGGGCGCGGCTGAGTGGAACGGAGAGGGCGAGACCGTAGGCGGCATCATCGTTATGCGCCAGGGCATGAATGCGCTCAATGTTATCGACGGCGTGAAACAGAAGCTGCGAGAGATCGCGCCATCGCTTCCCGCGGGAGTTGAGATCATGCCGGGTTACGATCGGTCGGAACTTATCCAGGCATCGATCCACACGCTACAACGCGACCTGATCGAAGAGGCCATCATCGTCAGCATTGTAATTATCATTTTTCTCTTCCACTTTAGATCCGCGCTCATTGCGATCGCGGCGCTGCCGATCGCGGTTCTGGTCTCATTCATCCCGATGTACTGGCTGGGCGTCACCTCGAACATCATGTCGCTGGGCGGCATTGCACTTGCGATTGGCGTGCTCGTCGATGCTTCGATTGTAATGGTGGAAAACGGATACAGGCATCTCGCTGAGCGGCAGGCGAATAATCCAGAGCCGGTCTCCGAATCGGAACGCCGTACGGTCTTGATCGACGCCGCCAAGCAAGTTGGCCCGGCGCTCTTCTTCTCGCTGCTCATAATTGTTGTCTCGTTTTTACCGGTATTCCTGTTGGAGGCGCAGGAGGGCCGCATGTTCCGTCCGCTCGCGTGGACTAAGACCCTCGCGGTCGGCTCATCCTCCATACTGGCTATCACGCTTGTCCCGGTGCTGATGGTGATCCTCATCCGAGGGCGCCTGAAACCGGAGTCGAGCAACATCATCTCGCGGGTCACACAAGCAATTTATCTTCCTGTTCTCAGGTTCTGTCTGCGTCATCGCTGGTTTACCATCGCGGTCAATGTAATCTTCCTGATTGCGACCTTGCCGCTCGCTTCTCGGTTGGGCAGCCAATTCATGCCGACGCTGTATGAGGGCTCGACCTTGTACATGCCGACGGCCCTGCCGGGCATCTCGATTGAACAGGCAAAGATGCTGCTCCAGCAACAGGACCGCATCCTGCGAAGCTTTCCCGAGGTAGCAAGTGTCTTCGGAGCAGTGGGGCGGTCTGACAGCGCCACGGACAATGCTCCGCTCGATATGTACGATACAACCGTCATGTTGAAGCCGCGCGCGCAGTGGCCCACAGGCATGACCTACGACAAGCTCATCCAGCAGATGGACGCCAAGCTACAGTTCCCGGGCCTATCGAATACCTGGACGATGCCCGTCCAGAACCGCCTGGACATGGAGCTGACAGGGATCAAAACGCCGCTTGGTCTAAAGGTGCAGGGGTCTGACGTTGAGGGTATTCAGAAACTTGCATCGCAGATTCAGAACGTGCTCGCTGGCATGCCAGAGCTACGCTCGATCTTTGCGGAGAAGGTGGCGCAGGGATTTTATGTCAACGTGGAGGTGAACCGGCCAGAGGCCGCGCGGTACGGGCTCACCATTGCCGATGTTCAGACGGCAGTTGAATCCGGGATCGGTGGCCAGAGCATCGCAGAGAACATTGAGGGCCGCGAGCGTTACCCCATCAATGTCCGCTATCAACGCGACTTCCGCGACGATCTGGACGCCATGGGGCGGGTTCTGATCGGCACCTCCTCCGGCGCACAGATACCTCTTGGCCAGGTAGCGCGTATCTCCTTCTCCAATGGGCCTGCAATGATTCGCGATGAGGACGGCGCCTTGACCGGCTACATCTATCTGGACCTTGCCAACTCGGACTATGGCGGCTTCGTTTCCAAAGCCAACCGATTGATTCGCGAAAAACTCGCCCTGCCTGCGAACTATTCCTATCAGTGGTCTGGCGAATACGAACTGGAGTTGCGCGCGAAACAACGGCTCCTGCTCATTATCCCCATCGTGTTCTTTGTCATTTTTCTATTGCTTTACATGGTCTTTCACTCCACTGCGGAGGCATTGGTCCTGATCTTCCCCACGGTCTACGCAATGAGCGGTGGGCTGTTGTTGCAATGGGTGCTGCACTACAACTTCAGCGTTGCCGTCGCAGTGGGCTATATTGCACTCTTTGGTATCGTCGTCGAAACCGGCATGGTGATGGTGGTCTATCTCCATGAATCCCTGGAGCGCAGATTGCACTCGCACACCACACTGACAAACAACGACATAGAGGAGGCAACAATCGAAGGTGCGGTACATCGTCTGCGTCCCAAGCTGATGACTGTCTGTGCGGTGCTGGCGAGTCTCGTGCCCATCCTGTGGGAGTCGGGCATCGGCTCCGACGTGATGAAGCCCATCGCGGCACCCATCGTTGGCGGCATGATCACATCCACTGTGCATGTGCTGATACTTGTGCCGGTTTTCTTTGTCATGATGAAGGAGCGAGCGTTGCGGCGTGGGACGCTTGGCGCCGATCATCATGACTCAACCCCAATCCCCAGCGACTCTGTCGCGGAATCTGTCCTATAAAGGAGAAGATGATATGCGATCCAGACTCGCGATACTCATTGGCGTAGTTCTTATTGGTGTTACCGCTGCCTTTGCGCAATCAGGCCAGACCTTTACTGGAACCGTCACTGACGCGATGTGCGGTGCGCACCACATGATCCCGGGTAAATCCGCAGCGGAGTGTACGCGGGAGTGCGTCAAAGCAGGCTCCAGCTATGCCCTTGCTATCGGGGACAAGGTCTATACCCTCAAAGGCGACAAGACGAAGGTTGACTCGCTGGCCGGACAAAAGGTGACGGTGAAGGGCAATATCATCAGCGTCAGTTCCATCACGCCGGCAAAATCGTAGGAACATTGGCGCGAGCAACACGCAAAGGGTTAACAATTGATTAGAGTTTTTGCGAGATGACCGATGCAACAATTCAGAGACCGGCCGCATTGCGGAGGCGTACCCGTCACCGCATTCTGATACATCATCTCCCGGTTCTGTTGACTTCATTGATCGTTTACGTGGCGCTCTATTACACACGCCCGTATAAAGATGCCATTGCCCGCGCCAGTTTCGCGACGGCGTACATTGCGCTGGGATTTCTTGTCGCGAGTCTGCTGATTGGGCCGTGGAAGACCTTACGCAAGAAGCCTAGCCCCGTCTCCACTGATCTTCGGCGCGATGTCGGCATCTGGGCGGGTACAATCAGCATCTTGCACTCTGTCATCGGGCAGATGGTGCATCTGCGTGGCCGCCCGTGGCTCTACTATCTGTACACGTCGCGTGGGCAGCACCATCTTCAGTTGCGCCGCGATCTGTTTGGTTTTGCGAACGATACGGGACTTCTGGCAGCTCTGATCGTTGTTGTTTTGCTGGCCACATCAAACGACCTGGCTCTTCGCTCGTTCGGCACCCCGCGTTGGAAGCAACTGCAGCGTTGGAATTATGCGGCCTTCATCTTGGTGGTCGCGCACATTGTTGGATACCAACTGCCGCAGAGGCCAATCGTCATGCCATTTCACGTCATTGCCGCGCTGTGTGTGCTGGTGACGGTAGGTGTACAAACGGCAGGTTTTATCAGCCGAAGATGGCCGATACAGCAGCTGGGCTGAACCGGCGACGTGCACCTGTGATATCGTCGCACTCAGACCGTATGCGCTGGAGAAATACACTCGCGATTCTGGTGGTGTTTTTAGTTGCAGGCGCCTCATGCCAGGCTGCGGTGTGTCCTTTGATGTGCGCGATACCGGCTCATGCGTGCCGAGCCGATGCTCAAGCCACTGACACGGGCCGCTCCAGTGAGATGGACATGTCGGGCGATGATTGTGCGCATACGATGGAGCATCCGGACGAAGGAGCTTCGGTGGCTTCTTCCAATTGCGCGGGTAACTGCGCACATCTAGCAGAATGGTCATCCGAAACCAAAGCTCAGATGAACCTGGGTTCAGGAATTGGTGAACACGCAGTAGCGGGATTGGACGCAGGTGCCAATGACCCGCTGTTACCGCTGCGTGACATCCTGACTTCCAAAAGCGCTCCATCTGTTATTGCTTCCTTCGCCCCTCGAGTCGTAAGTCTCCGTATCTAGTCCTTCTTTTCGTTCTGCTGAAGCGGACAGCGCACGTGTGCGTCTGTCAGCGGGCATCGTCATTGCCCGGCATTAGGAGTTGAACGAAGAGCTGCCGCTTGTAACCGAGTGGCAATAGGACTATCCGATGCCGATTCTTCGCGGTTTTGCTGTATTCATACTTTTTGCTGCGCCTGCCATAGCTCGGTCCCAAGCCGGGACGTCGATGGACGGCATGCCCGGAATGCAGATGGGCCAACCACAAATGCAGCAACCAGGGACTCAGAAGCCATGCGTAGAAGACATGCCGGGGATGCAAATGTGTCCGAAGATCGACGATTCGGATGCCGGCATGAAGGCAATGATGGGAGGTATGGCCCCCGCTTTCTTCATGGAGGAGATCCAGCATCACGGCTCATCGGGAACAAGCGCGGAGCCCAACTCGACTCCCGGACCGATGCTCATGTCGATGAGGGGAACATGGATGCTCATGTTCCATGCCAATCTCTTCATGCTCGACACACAGCAGACCAGCCCTCGTGGTGGAGACAAGCTCTTCTCGACAAATTGGTTTATGCCTATGGCCGAGCGAAAGCTGGGTCCTGGACAGTTGACCTTGCGGGCAATGTTCAGTCTGGAGCCGGCAACAATTACAAACCGTGTTTATCCGCTGCTCTTCCAGCAGGGTGAGACAGCGTTCGGCAAGCCCATCTCCGACGGCCAGCATCCCCATGATTTCTTTATGGAGATCGCAGGCCTTTACGACTGGGAGTTGAGCAAGAAGACGTTGCTTTCATTTTATGTAGCGCCGGTCGGCGATCCGGCCATAGGTCCGACGGCCTATCCCCATCGGGCGTCGGCATCGGAGAATCCCGTCGGCACGCTGGGACATCATCAGGAGGACTCGACGCATATTGCTGATGAGGTCGTAACGGTCGGCCTTACCCACGGCATCGCAAGGATTGAGGCGAGCGGATTCCACGGACGCGAGCCGGATGAATTCCGCTGGAACATCGATACGGGAAAGATCGATTCATGGTCTACGCGTCTCACGTTGCAGCCGGGCCAGAATTGGAGCGGCCAGGTCTCGTACTCGCGCATCGCAAGCCCTGAAGCTCTGTTCCCAACGGAAGATCAGGCCCGTACCACCGCCTCGGTCATGTATAACCGACCATTCGCGGAGGGGAACTGGTCGAGCACACTGGTATGGGGCCGCACCCGGTCGCTCAGCGACAATTCCAAAGAAAACAGCTATTTGCTTGAGTCGCTGCTGCGCTTCAAAGCCAGCAATTACGTCTGGACTCGTATCGAGAATGCTGGGCGTTCTAACGAGCTCCTGATTGGGGAGAGTCCTCTGCCTCCAGGTTTTCAGGAAGAGCCCATCGGCCACGTGCAGGGGTACACCTTCGGCTACGACCGTGACGTGAACCTTGTTCCGCGGATGCGCTCCGCGATAGGCGGTCAGGTCACGGTGTATGGCGTTGCAGACGCGCTTAAGAGCGTCTATGGCTCACACCCCGTGGGCTTCTCCATCTTTCTGAGGCTCCGGCCGTTTTCAGGAAAGGAGCGCTGACAATTGAACTCCAGGACGTTAACAAAGATTGTGTGGGGGCTGCTGGTCGGAGGCGCTCTGTTTTTTCTTCTGTATGCAGTAGCCCTTGTTCATCACGGTTTCAGCACACGAACCGCTCCGTCTTCCCTAGAGTTGGCGCTGGCTCGGTCCCTGCGCACGCGGTCGATCCCAAAACATTACAAGACCCTTCAGAACCCGATTGCGAGCAATCCCAAGGTGCTTGCCGAGGCGAAGGCGCATTGGGCCGATCATTGTGCTCAATGTCATGCGAACGACGGTAGCGGCGACGTTGAAATCGGTCGGAATCTCTATCCTCGGCCTCCCGATATGCGTAAGAGCGCTACGCAGCAGCTAACCGATGGAGAGATCTACTACACCATCGACAACGGCGTCCGCCTCACTGGGATGCCCGCGTTCGGTGCGCCAGGAGATGACGATCTCGCAAGCTGGAAGCTCGTAGCATTCATTCGGTATCTGCCACAGATGAGCGCGGGAGAAGCTGCCGCGATGGAGAAGCTCAACCCCAAGACCCCGGAAGAGTTTGAAGAGGAAAAGTGCGAGGAGGAATTCCTTAACGGAACCTCGGGTGGAGAATCAGCTTGGCTACAAAATGGTGAAATGGATCGAGCGCATCGAGTTTGTGGAGTCGGAAAAGCTGCTGGGCGACGGAGAAGGAGGCAGCAACGAAGACCACGAGTACTTCGATCTTCTGCCAAATATCTGAAATTGG
>Ga0157369_10006812_pt1 | contig 13179 bp, 10 predicted proteins | sample C25metaG_FD_113461 | JGI IMG/M metagenome (GOLD analysis project Ga0157369, IMG submission 113461) | Corn rhizosphere microbial communities from Kellogg Biological Station, Michigan, USA - C2-5 metaG | ecosystem: Host-associated > Plants > Roots > Rhizosphere > Soil | place: USA: Michigan...
CCCGAATTGCTGTTCCTCGACGAGCCGACCGCCGGCCTCGATCCGATCGGTGCCGCCGCCTTCGACAATCTCGTGGTCGAGCTCAGGAACCGGCTCGGCCTCACCGTCTTCCTGATCACCCACGACCTCGACACGCTCTACACGATCTGCGACCGCGTCGCGGTGATCGCCGACCGCGAGGTCGTGGCGGTTGGAACGATTCCGGAATTATTGGCTTTGGACCACCCGTGGATACAGGAATATTTCAGAGGTCCGCGCGGACGGGCGGCCGAGGAGGCGGTGGAGGAAGCCGAGGCCCGGTCCGAGGCGGCGGCGGGGGGCGCTGAAGGCTGATGGAAAACCGATCGAACCACGTCCTCGTCGGCAGCGTCGTCCTGGCGATGCTGGTGGCGGTGCTCGCTTTCATCCTGTGGCTGAGCCAGGGGACGGGCGAGAAGTCGAAGCAGTACGACATCCTCTTCAGCCAGGCGGTCGACGGCCTCGCCAAGGGGACGGCGGTGACCTTCTCGGGCGTACCCAAGGGCACGATCAAATCGATCAACCTGATGCCGCAGACGCCGGAATTCGTCCGGGTCCGGATCAGCGTCGACGAGGATACGCCTATCCTTGTCGGCACGACAGCGACCATCAAGAGCGTCGGCTTCACCGGCGGCTCGCAGATCCAGCTCGATCCGCCCGACCGCGATCCGAAGCGGCCGAATTACCGGCAGACTGAACTTGTCTGTCCGGCCGGCGACGACGCGCGCTTGCGCTGCCCCTTCGGCGTCCCGGTAATCCCGACGAAGCCGGGCGGCATCGGCGCCCTCATCGCGAGCGCGCCGGAGCTGCTCGACCGGGTCTCCACCCTGACTCTTCGCCTGACCGAGCTGCTCGGCGATAAGAACCAGAATTCGATCGCCGGCATCCTCCAGAACGTCAACACGATGAGCCGCAACCTCGCCGCCCGCTCGGACGAGATCGCGGCGACCCTCGCCGACGCGCGGGTGGCGATCCGGCAGGCAGGCGACGCCGCGGAACGCTTCGGCAAGCTCGCCGACACCACCAACAACGTGCTCGACAAGGACGGCCGGCCGCTGATCGCCGACCTTCGCAAGACGATCGCCAACGCCAACCAGAGCCTCGACCGGGTGAACAAGCTGGTCGGCGCGGCGGAGCCGGGGGTGCAGACCTTCTCCACCCGTACCCTGCCGGAGGTCGGCCAGCTGGTTCGCGACCTGCGCTCGACCACCCAGTCGCTGCGGGCGATCACCGAGCGGGTCGACAGCCAGGGTATCGGCGGCGTCATCGGCGGCGAGAAGCTGCCCGACTATCGGCCCGGAAAGAGGCGCTGAACGCGATGAAGACGATGAAGCTCCTGTTCGCCGCCGCCGCCCTGCTGCCGCTTGCCGGCTGCTTCGGCGGGGCCAAGGCGCCGCCCCAGCTGCTCACCCTCCATTCCGCCGCGACCCGCCCGGTCGGGCAGCCGCGCACCGCCGGCCAGGGCAATGTGATCACCGTCACGTCGCCCACCGCGCCCCACGAGCTCAATGCGACCCGGGTGCCGGTCTACGTCTCGCCGACGACGGTCCAGTATCTGAAGGAGGGCGTCTGGGCGGACAAGCCGAACGAGCTGTTCCGCCAGCTCCTTTCCGAGACGCTGGCGGCGCGCTCCGGCTGGGTCGTCGTCGACCCGTCGGTCTACACGCAGGTTCAGGGCGTGGTGCTGAGCGGCCAGCTGCTCCGTTTCGGGTTCGACCCCAATAGCGGCGAAGCGGTTGTCCAGTTCGAAGCGAGCCTCGCCCGCCCGCAGCAGGCCGTCTCGACCAACCGTTTCGAGGCGCGCGTCGCCACCACCCCCGACTCGCTCTCCGTCGCCAACGCGCTCAACGAGGCGTCGAACCGCGTCGCCGGTCAGGTCGCGGACTGGGTGGGCAAGTAGGCCGCGGCGGCGGCTAGCCCGCAAGGCTCTTGCTGGCCTGCTCGAACACTTCCTTCGACAGTCCCGGCGTGCCGACGATCCGCTGCAGCTCCGCCTGCATCAGCGCCTGCCGTTCCGCCCCGAAGCGCCGCCAGCGGCCGAGCGGCGGAACGAGCCCCGCGGCCGTCTGCGGGTTGAGCCGGTCGACCTCGAGAATGACGTCGGCGAGGAAGCGGTAGCCGCGGCCGGACGCATGGTGGAAGGCGCGCTGGTTGGAGGCGAAGGCGCCGACGAGGCTGCGCAGCCGGTTCGGGTTGGTGAGCGAGAAGTCTGGATGCTTCGCCAGCGCCTCGACCGTGTCGATCGCGTCGGTGCGGGTCGAGCGCGCCTGCGCGGCGAACCATTTGTCGAGCACCAGCGGATCCCCGCGATACCGGTCGTAGAAGGCGGCGAGCGCCCCCTGCCGCTCCGGCGCGTCGGAATTGGCGAGAACGGTCAGGGCGCCGATCCGGTCGGTCATGTTGTCGGCTTCGTCGAACTGCCGAAGCGCCAGGCCCGGCGCATCCTCCGCACCCGACGCGAGCAGGTAGCTGAGCGCCACCGAGCGCAGCCGCCGCGCCCCGCAGGCGGCGGCGCTATATTCGTAGCGGTTCGCCGCGGTCGACGCGTAGGCGGCGCGCCACGCCTCTTCGAGAGCATGGCCGAGCCCGGCGCGGAGCGCCTCGCGCGCACGCGCCACCGCCTCCGGGTCGACGCTCGCCATATGATCGCCGACGAACCCCTCGCTCGGCAGGATCACCGCCTCGCCGATGAAGGCATGGTCGAGCGCCTCGTCCGCCAGCGTCTCGCGCACCGCGGCGACCACCGCGCCATGCTCCTCCCGCCCCGCCACGGCGGCGACCAGCGTGTCGAGCATCAGCTGCTGCATCGCCTCGTAGCGGGCGAACGGATCGTCGTCTCGTGCCGAGAGGAAGGCGAGGTCGGCGGCGCTGCGGTTGGTCTCGACCGTCACCGGAGCCGAAAAGTCGCGGTTGATGGAGAGGATCGCCGGCTCCGTCACCGGCCCCCCGTCGATCTCCGCCTCGGCCGTGTCGAGCACGATCAGCCGCTCGCCGAGCTTCGCGCCGGTCTCGACGCCGAACAGCGCCGTCCGCAGCGGGACCGGCATCGGCTCCTTCTTCGGCTGCCCCGGCGTCGGCGGGACCTCCTGGCGGAGGCGGATGCGGGCACGGCCGTGCTCGATCGCGAGGTCGGCGTGGACCCGCGGAGTCCCGGCCTGGCTGTACCAGAGGCGGAACTTCGAAAGGTCCGCCCCGCTCGCATCCTCCATAGCGCGGACGAAGTCCTCGCAGGTCGCCGCCTCGCCGTCGTGCCGCTCGAAATAGAGATCGGTTCCGGCGCGGAACTTCTCCGGCCCCAGAATGGTGTGCATCATCCGGATCAGCTCGGCGCCCTTGTTGTAGACGGTCGCCGTGTAGAAGTTGCTGATCTCGATATAGGATTCCGGCCGCACGGGGTGGGCGAGCGGCCCCGAATCCTCGGGGAACTGGCTGGCGCGCAGCGCCCGCACGTCCGCGATCCGGCTGACCGCCTCCGAGCCTTCGGCCGAGAATTGCTGGTCGCGAAAGACGGTGAAGCCTTCCTTGAGGCTCAGCTGGAACCAGTCCCGGCAGGTCACCCGGTTGCCCGACCAATTGTGGAAATATTCGTGCGCGACGACGCCGGCGATGGCGTCGAAATCGTCGTCCGTCGCCGTTTCCTGGTCAGCCAGGATGTAGCGCGAATTGAAGATGTTGAGGCCCTTGTTCTCCATCGCCCCGAAATTGAAATCGCCGACGGCGACGATGTTGAAGACGTCGAGATCATATTCGCGCCCATAGGTCTCCTCGTCCCACTCCATCGCGTCCTTCAGGGACTCCATGGCGTGCCCGGTGCGCGGCAGGTCCGCCTCGCGCACCCAGATGGCGAGCTCGACCTTGCGGCCCGACCGCGTGGTGAAGCTGTCGCGGTTCGCCTCGAGGTCGCCGGCGACGAGGGCGAACAGGTAGCAGGGCTTGGGAAACGGATCGTGCCATTCGGCCCAGTGGCGCCCGCCCTCGAGCTCGCCGCCGCCCACCGGATCGCCGTTCGACAGCAGCACCGGGTAGGCCGCCTTGGCGGCGACCAGCTTCACCTCGTAGCGCGTGAGTACGTCGGGACGGTCGGGAAAGGGCGTGATCCGCCGGAACCCCTCCGCCTCGCATTGCGTGCAGAGGATGCCGCCCGAGGCGTACAGCCCCATGAGCTCGGTGTTGGTGGACGGGGCGATCTCCACCTCCGTCTCCACGACCGCGGAGGCGCCGGCGATCGGGATGGTGAGAAGGTCCTCCTCCTCGTCGAATGCGTGATCGGCGGGGGCGCCGTCCACCCGCACCGACAGAAGCTCCAGCTCCTCGGCGTTGAGGACGAGCGGCCGGTCGTGCTGGCCGTTGCGGGAGACGGTGAGGCGGCTGCGCACCACCGTCCTTTCCGCCCCGAGCTCGAATTCGAGCCGGATGTGCGGCACCAGCCAGTCGGGCGGCCGGTAGTCCTCGCGGCGGACGGGGGCGGGGGGCACGGCGGCGGCGGTCTGGGCGTCCATCATCCCCGGGACTTAGGAGCGCCCGCCGCCCCGCGCAACGCGGCCTTTTCTTCGTTGCGCTTTCCCGCCACAGACGCGCCCCGGGAGGGCAGCAATGATCATCGAGCTCATCGCCGCGGCGGCGACGGCGGCGCCGCACTTCGATCCGGACGCCGCGACCCGCGCCTATCTGGCGACGCTCCAGGGCGCCGCGCGCGCCAGGTCCGACGCCTATTTCGAGGGCGGGTACTGGCTGCTGCTGTGGGGCGCCCTGGTCGGCATCGTCTCCCACTGGCTGATGCTCCGGCTCCGCTGGTCAGCGGCGTGGCGCGACTGGGCGACGCGGCTGACGAAGCGGCGCTGGCTGCAGCCCGCCGCCTATGCCCTCGCTTACGTCGCGCTGGGCTGGCTGATCGTCCTTCCCTGGACGATCTACATCGGCTTCGTCCGCGAGAAGCAGTACGGCCTCTCCAACCAGAGCTTCGGCGGCTGGCTCGGCCAGCAGGGGATCTCGCTCGTCGTCACGGCGGTCATGACGGCGGTGATCCTGATGGTGATCTTCGCGGTGATCCGCCGCGCGCCGCGCAGCTGGTGGCTGTGGGGCGCCGGCGCGATGGTCGCGCTCACCGCCTTCGCCGTGGCGATCGCGCCGGTCTTCGTGGAACCGCTGTTCAACAAGTATACGCCGATGCAGCCCGGCCCGCTCCGCGACCAGATCCTCGCCATGGCGCAGGCCAACCATATCCCGGCCACCAACGTCTGGGTGGTGGACGCCTCGAAACAGTCCAGCCGCATCTCCGCCAACGTCTCGGGCATCGGCCCGAGCATCCGCATCGCCCTCAACGACAACCTTCTCAACCGCTCGACGCCGGCGGAGGTGAAGGCGGTGATGGGCCACGAAATGGGCCATTACGTGCTCGGCCACGTCTGGCGGCTGATCGCCGGCTTCTCGGCGCTGTTCCTTCTGGCGGGCCTTCTGCTCTGGTGGGCGGTTCCGCGCATCCTGAGCCGCTGGGGCGGCGCGTGGCGCGTCGAAAGCGTCGCCGATCCGGCGGTGGTGCCGTTGTTCGCGATGATCCTCACGGCCTTCGGCCTCGTCATGACGCCGGTCATCAACACGATCATCCGCAGCGGCGAGAGCCAGGCGGACGCCTTCGGCCTCGATGCGGCGCGCGAGCCGGACGGCTTCGCCGCGGTCTCGATGAAGCTCTCCCAATATCGCAAGATCGAACCCGGCCCGCTCGAGGAGGCGATCTTCTTCGACCATCCGTCCGGGCGCACCCGAGTCCGCATGGCGATGGAGTGGAAGGCGCGGCACCTCGCCGAGCTCCCGCCGGGGACGCTGTGGGTGGTTACGAAGCCTCTGCCGCCGGCCGCGCCGAACGGAGCGCGATGAACAGGCCCGCGAGCGCCAGCACGCCCCCCGCCACCGCCGCGGTCGACCAGCGATAGCCCTCGAACACGGTCGAGAAGGCCATGGCGATGATCGGCACGAGCAGGCTCGAATAGGCGGCGCGCGCCGGCCCGACATGGCGGATGATGGCGTAATAGAGGCTGAAGGCGAGGGCCGAGGCGCACAGGCCGAGATAGAGGAGCCCGGCCCAGTGATCCGGACGCGGATCGAGACGCGGCGGGCCGAAGAAGAGGAAGGCGAGAAGCGCGTCGCAGGCGGCGCCGTAGGTCATGCCCCACGCCACCATCGCCGCGATCGGCCGCGCCCGCAGCCGCTGCGTCGCCTGGAGGACGTTGGCGCTCGACGCAGCAAGCACCGCGAGGAAGGTGAGCGCGATTCCGAGCGCCACCTCCGCCTCGCGGCCGCCGCTCGCCCGCATCTCCTGAACGAACAGGAGCGCGACCCCGGTGACGGCCAGCGCCGAGCCGATGAGGAAGCGGCCGGTCAGCGGGTGCTTGAGGAAGAGCCGGGCGAACACCGAGTTCGGCACCAGCAGGAGCGCGAACACCACCGCGACGAGACCCGAGGTGACGTGGTGCTCGGCCGCGTAGACGAGGTTGAAGTTGAGGCAGAATTGCGGGACTCCGAACAGGATCGCGAGGAGATGCCCCTCCCGTCCGATCCTGAGCGACGCGCCTGACGCCTTTGCCCATGCGAACATCGCCGCCGCCGCGATCGCGAAGCGATAAGCGACCGACCACATTGCCGGCACCGGCCCGAACTGGCCGCGGATGACGATCCAGGTCGAACCCCAGATCAGGGTCACGAGCAGGAAGGGAAGGAGGACCCGGAGCTGGAGGAAGCTCGCGCCGTGCGGGTTCACAGCGCCCGGATCGCGGCGGCGAGCCGCTCGATGCCGGCCGGATCGGTGTCCCAGCTCGTGACCAGCCGGGCCTCGCCGGGGCCCCAGTCGTAGAAATCGAAGCCCTGATCCCGGAGGCGCTGCGCCTCTTCCGGGGTGACCCGGAGGAAAAGCTCGTTCGCCTCCACGGGGAGGAGGAGCCGCTCCGACCCCGCGGCCTCGGCGAGGGCCGCGCACGCGGCGTTGGCCGCGCGGGCGTTGCGCAGCCAGACATCGTCCTCGAGCATCGCCAGGATCTGCGCGGCGAGGAAGCGGCCCTTGGAGAGGAGGTGCCCGGCGCGCTTGCGGCGGTAGAGCGTCGCCGCCTTCAGCTCGGGCCGGAAGAAGACCAGCAGGTCCGCCGACATGCCGCCGTTCTTGGTGAAGCCGAAGCTCAGGGCGTCCACGCCTGCCTGCCAGCTGAGCTCGGCCGGCGACGCGCCGGTGCTGACGACCGCATTGGCGAAGCGCGCTCCGTCCATGTGGAGTGCGAGGCCGCGCGAGCGGCAGAGGTCGCCGAGCGCGCGAACCTCGTCGGGCCGGTAGACGAGGCCGTATTCGGTCGCGTTCGTGATCGAGAGGACGTGCGGCTGGGCCTGGTGGACGTCGTCGCGGATCGTCGCGAGGGCGGCCGCGACCGTCTCCGGGGTGACTTTCGCCCCCCGCCCCTCCGCCAGCACGAGCTTGGCGCCGTGGGTGTAGAATTCAGGCGCGCCGCATTCGTCGTTCTGGATGTGGGCGTCGCGGTGGCAGACGATGCTTCCATGCGGCGGGCAGAGCGCCGCGAGGGCGAGCGCATTGGCGGCGGTGCCGGTCGCCACCCAGAGCGCGGCGACCTCCGTCCCGAACAGCGCCGACAGCGCGCCGTCGAGGCGCCCGCTCCACGAATCGCCGTCATAGGCGGTGTCGAGGCGGTTCGCCGCGGCGATCGCGGCCATCACTTCCGGGCAGGCCGGTGCGGCATTGTCGGAGAAGAAGCGCATCGCGGCGCCATAGCCGGGACGGGTCGGAGGTCAACGCGAACGCCCTAAAAATTCGCCGCACGTTTACCACAAGTTAGGCGGCGCGGGCGTAGGCCGTTCGCAATCGCTTTGGGACAGGACGAAAGATGGGCGTCGAAAGCTACGTTGACCTTCCGGTCGCAGGAAAGCGGAAGAGCAAGCGCAACCGCGTTCTCCTCGCCGCGAAGTTGCATGTCCGCGGCGCCGAGATCGACGTCCGCCTCCGCGACCTGTCGCAAAAGGGCGCGCTCGTCGAATGCCAGAGCGTCCCGCCGGCAGGGACGGAGGTGGTCTTCCACCGCGGCTCGATCAGCGTCCCGGCACGGATCGCCTGGATCGGCGCCAACCGCGCCGGCCTCGAATTCGCCTACATGATCGACGAGAGCGACGTTCTCGTCCAGCTCCGCCGGACGACGACCGACCAGAACCAGCCCCGCTTCCGCCGCCCCCGCCTCGGCGAGGACATGACCGAGCAGGAGAAGAAGCTCGCCCGCCTGTGGGGCGTCTCCGTCGGCATCTCGGTGCCGGAGCGCTGAGGAGCTGAGGCGCGATGGGGCTCACCGGAGAGCTGAGCACCGATCCCGGCTATGACGGCCGGCGGACGGAGCGCAAGGAGGTCGCCCTCGGCGCGGGCCTTCGGCAGCGCGGTGCCCATGCCATCACCGTGCAGGTGCTCGACCTTTCGACCCACGGCTTCCGCGCCGCGACCCATCTCGATCTCGTCCCCGGCTCCGACGTCTGGCTGAAGCTGCCCGGGCTCGAAAGCATGCACTCGCGCGTCGCCTGGATGCAGGGACATCTGATGGGCTGCGAGTTCGTCCGCCCGCTCCACCCGGCGGTGCTTCAGATGGTGGTCCGCGCCTCGGGCCACTGACGGGCGGGGCGCCGCCCCGCGCAGGCGATGGTGCTGCCGGTGAGGATTGAACTCACGACCTCAGCCTTACCAAGGATGCGCTCTACCACTGAGCTACGGCAGCATCGCCTGTCGGGGGACGCGCGCCTATGGCCGTGCGGCGGCGTCTGTGTCAAGCAAGAGCGATGACGAGACGCGACGAGGACCGCGACCGGCGGCTTGCCGAGGCGCTGCGGGAGAATCTGCGCCGCCGCAAGGCGCAGGAGCGAGGGGAGCAGCCGAGCGCACTACCGGGGGACGAAGGCGCGAAGGAGTAGCCGTCACCCCCGCGAAAGCGGGGGTCCCGCTACTGACTTCCTCCCGCCTGAACAAAAGCGGGATTCCCGCTTTCGCGGGAATGACGGGGTCAGAGCGGCCGGCACTGCGCATCGAGCCAGGCCTTGACCTCGCCCTCGAGCTGAGGCCCCACCACTTCGAGCACCTGCGCATGATAGGCGTTGAGCCAGTCGCGCTCCTCGTCCGATAGTAGCCCCACCTCGACCAGCGCCGGGTCGATCGGCGCGAAGGTGAGGGTCTCGAAGCCGAGCAGCTTCTTCTCGGCGCCCTCGACCTCGACCGGCGTCACCAGCACGAGATTCTCGATGCGGATGCCGTATTCGCCGGTCTTGTAATAGCCGGGCTCGTTCGACAGCAGCATGCCGGCGCGGAGCGGCTCGTCGCCGCCCGACTGGCTGGAGCCGGCCGGAGCGATCCGCTGCGGCCCCTCGTGGACGGCGAGGAAGGAGCCGACGCCGTGGCCGGTGCCGTGGGCGTAGTCGAGCCCGGCGCGCCACAGATACTGGCGCGCGAGCGTGTCGAGCTGGCTGCCGCGCGTGCCTTCCGGAAACAGCGCCCGCGCGACGGCAATATGGCCCTTCAGCACGCGCGTGAAGCGGTCGCGCATCTCGGCCGTCGGCGTGCCGATCGCCACCGTTCGGGTCACGTCGGTCGTCCCGTCCGGATACTGGCCGCCCGAATCCACCAGGTAGAGCGAGTCCATCTCGAGCAGCCGGTTGGTCTCCTCGCTCGCGCGGTAGTGGACGATCGCCCCGTTCGGTCCGGCGCCCGAGATGGTGTCGAAGCTGGTGTCGCGAAGGTCGCCCGCCGCCATCCGGAACTGCTGGAGCTTCTCGACCGCGATCAGCTCGTCGACATTGCCCTTCGGCGCCTCGATGCTGATCCAGTGGAGGAAGCGGGTGAGCGCGGCGCCGTCGCGGGCCTGGGCGGCGCGGTGGCCGTCGACCTCGGCCGAATTCTTGATCGCCTTGGGAAGGACGGCGGGGTCCCGCTTCTTCACGACCTTCGCGCCCGCTTTCCCAAGCGCCTCGAAAATGGCGGCGACGGCGCGCTCGGGGTCGGCGACGACCGTCTTGCCCTTGAGGCCGCCGAGATAGGCCTCGAATTCCGAGCGGTCGTGGACGCGCACGCCGTTGCCGAGATGCTGGCGCACCTCCTCGCCGATCTTCTCGGGCGCGACGAAGAGGTCGGCGGTGCCGTCCTCGTTGACGAGGGCGAAGGAGAGGGCGACCGGCGTGTGCTCGACGTCGGCGCCGCGCACGTTGAAGGTCCAGGCGATCGAATCGAGGGCGGAGAGGACGGCGGCGTCCGCCTTCTGCTCCTGGAGCCAGTCGGCCATCTCCTGCCGCTTGGCCGCCGAGGAGCGCCCAGCGTAGCGGTCCGGGTGGACGATGAGCCGCGCCTTCGACGGCTCCGGCTTGTCGGCCCAGACGGCGTCGATCGGGTTCCGCCGCACCGCGACCAGTTCGGCCCCTTTCTCCGCCAGCGCCTCCTTCGCCTTCGCCACCCAGTCGCTGGTGTGGAGCCAGGGATCGTAGCCGATCCGCGCCCCGTCGCCCGCATGCGCCTTCAGCCAGTCGGCGACGCTGGTCTCCGGAACCGACTGGTAGGACCAGTGCCGCCCGTCGACCTGGTCCCGCACCTGGAGCGTGTAGCGCCCGTCGGTGAAGATCGCCGCCTCCTGCGGAAGCACGACGGCCGATCCCGCCGAGCCCTGGAAGCCCGTCAGCCAGGCGAGCCGCTGGGCGTAGGAGCCGACATATTCGCTCATATGCTCGTCGGTCAGCGGCACGACGAAGCCGTCGAGCCGGTCCGCCTTCAGCTGCTCGCGAAGGGCTGCGAGGCGGGCTTCGTAGGTGGACATGGCAAATTCCTCGCTCGGCGTTATGGGCGAGGCTCGAATAGACCAGCCGCACCCGTCCGCGAAAGAGCCGCATGACCCTTCCCGACCCGCCACGCGCCGAGCAGCGCCCCTACAGCTACGAACGGCACGGCGTCACCGTCGAGGACCCATGGCACTGGCTCCGCGATCCCGGCTATCCGGAGGTCACCGACGAGGAGGTGCTCGGCTATCTCAAGGCCGAGAATGCCTATTTCGAGGCCGCCATGGCCCCGCACCGGCAGCTGGTCGACACCCTGTTCGAGGAGATGAAGGGCCGGATCAAGGAGGACGATTCGTCCGTCCCCATCCGCAACGGCGACTGGCTCTATTGGTGGGCGTTCACGCCCGGCGCGCAGTACCGGATGTGGTACCGCAAGCCGGCCAGGGGCGACGGCCCGGAGCAGGTGGTGTTCGACGAACCCGCGGCGGCGGCGGCAAGCGACTATTTCCGCCTCGGCGCCCTTGCCGTCAGTCCCGATGGGAACCTCGCCGCAACCCTTGTGGACGACACCGGCTCGGAACGGTTCAAGCTGCGCATCCGCGACATCGCCACGGGGCAGGACCTGGAGACGGTGACCGAGGTCGGCATCGGCGAGCCGGTCTGGACCGCCGACAGCCGCGGCATCGTCTTTACCGAGGTGAACGAGAATTGGCGCAGCTACCGCGCCCGCCTCCACCGGCTCGGCCGCCCCGTCGAGGAGGACCGCACCCTCTACGAGGAGACGCAGGACCCCGGCTTCAGCGTCGGCGTCGGCAAGTCGAAGGACAAGAGCCTCATCTTCATCGCGACCGGCGACAACACCACCGACGAGGTGCGCTTCGTCCCGGCGGCGGACCCGGAAGCCGAGCCCATTCTCATCTCGCCGCGCAAGACCGGCCGCCATTATTCCTGCGACGCCGCGCACGGGAAATTGTGGATCCTTACCAACGACGACCATGTGAACTTCCGCCTCGCCGATGCGGATGTGACCGCGCCGGACGAATGGCGGACCGTGATCGAAGGGTCCGATCGGGTCTACCTCACCGGAATAACCTCCTACCGCGACCACCTCGCCGTCTCGCAGCGCGTCGACGGTCTCGACCGGCTCCTGCTGCGCACTTATGCCGGCGAGGAGACGCGCCTGCCCTTCGAGGAGGCCGCCTACAGCGCCTCCTTCTCGGGCAATCCCGAGTTCGCGCCGGAAAGCTACCGCCTCAGCTATTCCTCGATGGTGACCCCGGGCACCGTCTACGACTATCATCCGGGCACTGGCGCGCTCGAGGTTCGCAAGGTCCAGCAAATCCCGTCCGGCTACGATTCCTCCCTCTACACGAGCGAGCGGCTGATGGTGCCGGCCCGCGACGGCCGGCAGGTCCCGGTCTCCGTCGTCTACCGCAAGGGCTTCCCGAAGGACGGCTCGGGCCGGCTCTTCCTCTACGGCTACGGCGCCTACGGCATCGCCATCGCGCCCTCTTTCTCGACCAGCCGCATCAGCCTGCTCGACCGCGGCTACGCCTACGCCATCGCCCACATCCGCGGCGGCGACGACCTCGGCTACGGCTGGTTCCTCGACGGCAAGCTGGAGAAGCGCGCCAACACGTTCAACGATTTCGTCGATGCCGCGAAAGGCCTGATCGCCGCCGGCTTCGCGCAGCCCGGGCGGATCGCCGCCCAGGGCGGATCGGCGGGCGGCGAGCTGATGGGCGCGATCGTCAATTCCGATCCGGCCCTGTGGGGCGCGATCGTCGCGGACGTCCCCTTCGTCGACGTCCTCGCGACCATGCTCGACGAGACCCTCCCCCTCACGCCCGGCGAATGGCCCGAATGGGGCAATCCGATCGAGGACAAGGCCGCGTTCGAGCTGATCCGGAGCTACAGCCCCTACGACAATGTCGGCGCCCACCCCTATCCGCCGATGCTGATCACCGGCGGCCTCCACGACCCGCGCGTCACCTATTGGGAGCCGGCCAAATGGGCGGCCAGGCTCCGCGCCACCAAGACCGACGACAATCTCCTCCTCCTCAAGATCAACATGGGCGCCGGCCATGGCGGCAAGTCGGGCCGCTGGGAGCAATTGAAGGAGGTGGCCGAGGCCTATGCCTTCGTGCTGATGCAGATGGGCGGCGCGTGACGCGCTTCGAAAAGCAGATCACCGCCACCGAGGCCGACATCGACGAGCTCGGCCACGTCAACAATGCCGTGTGGGTGCGCTGGATCCAGGATATGGCGACCAACCATTGGGAGGCGGTCGCCCCGCCCGAGCACCAGGCGGCCTATGTCTGGGTCGTGACCCGCCACGAGATCGACTATCTCCGCGCCGTCCTTCCGGGCGAGACC
>Ga0157369_10006813_pt1 | contig 13177 bp, 10 predicted proteins | sample C25metaG_FD_113461 | JGI IMG/M metagenome (GOLD analysis project Ga0157369, IMG submission 113461) | Corn rhizosphere microbial communities from Kellogg Biological Station, Michigan, USA - C2-5 metaG | ecosystem: Host-associated > Plants > Roots > Rhizosphere > Soil | place: USA: Michigan...
ACCACACAACTTGCTTCGTTCTGTGCGATGGTCCAGGCGCCCGCCTGGTGCATCGCTAACATCCCGGCGGCGCCATCGTTGCCCATGCCTGTGAGAATAACTCCCACGGCGTTGCGCCCCGCATGTTTCGCCACCGAATGAAACAACACATCAACCGATGGCCAGTGCCGGTTTACCGGCGGACCATCGTGAATTTTAATCTGGTAGTTGGCACCGCTACGGGCCAGCTCCATATGCTTATCACCAGGCGCAATATACGCGTGCCCTGGTAATACACGTTCGCCGTCTTCTGCCTCTTTCACGCTGATCTGACAGAGCTTATTCAGGCGTTCAGCAAACGAGCGGGTAAAGCCCGGCGGCATGTGCTGCGTAATCAGAATACCCGGACTTGAGAGCGGCAATGGCTGGAGTACATGGCGAATTGCCTCTGTTCCGCCCGTTGACGCGCCAATCACCAACAATTTTTCCGAGCTAAGCAGCGGACCGGCTTTTAAGGTTACCGGTGCTGGCATCGGTTTGTGCGCCGCGATACGGGCGCGCGATGCAGTGCGGACTTTCTCCGCGATCATTTCGCTGTAGGCCAGCATGCCTTCGCGAATGCCGATTTGCGGTTTGGTGACGAAATCAATCGCCCCCAGCTCCAGCGCGCGCAGCGTCACTTCTGAACCTTTACCGGTCAGCGAGGAGACCATCACCACCGGCATCGGACGCAGACGCATCAGTTTTTCAAGAAAATCCAGCCCATCCATGCGCGGCATTTCCACGTCCAGGGTTAAGACATCCGGATTGAATTTCTTAATCAAATCCCTCGCCACTAACGGATCTGGCGCGGTTGCCACCATCTCCATATCGCTGTGGCTATTGATAATTTCGGTCATGATTTGCCGCATCAATGCGGAATCATCGACGGACAACACCCTGATTTTACTCATGCTTTATCCTTACTCAGCGCATAAACTGTTTGCCCACGCAGGCTAAACTCGCGCACGAGGTTGCTGAAATTCTCCGAATGCCCGGCAAACAGTAATCCGTCCGGTTTAAGCAGCGGAGCGAAACGATGCAGAATGTCCTGTTGCGTCGTTTTATCAAAATAAATCATCACGTTACGGCAGAAGATCGCGTCAAACGGTCCCGGAACGTTGTACTGCTTATCCAGCAGGTTAAGGGTGGTGAACTCAACATAGTTCGCCAGCTCCTGGCGCACACGCACCAGACCCGCGTGCGGCCCGGTGCCGCGCATAAAGTAGCGCTGCATCTGCTGCGGCGAGAGCGTTTTCAACTCATCAAGCCGGTAGATGCCGCTGCGTGCCTTCTCCAGCACTTCGGTGTCGATATCGCTGGCAAAGACCTTAAAGCGGCCAGGTGCCATGCCCAGCGCATCGGCGAGAGTAATCGCCAGCGAGTAGGGCTCTTCCCCGGTCGAGGCCGCCGCGCTCCAGATGCGATACTCGCCGGTGCGCTTACGCGCATGCTCAGCCAGCACCGGAAAGTGGTGCGCTTCGCGGAAAAACGCGGTGAGGTTGGTGGTCAGTGAGTTGATAAACGCCTGCCACTCGGCGCTGTTCTGGTTCGCTTCCAGCATGCTCAGATAGCGGCCAAAATCATCTAACCCCAGCGTACGCAAGCGGCGAACGAGGCGGTTGTAAACCATGTCGCGTTTATGATCGGCAAGAACGATCCCGGCGCGCTGGTAAATTAATTGGCATATCCGACGGAAATGCGCATCGGAGAGCGCCAGGCGCTGGGTCATCTGCTGCAATATTGATGACGTTTGCCCGTTAGGGATAGATGTTGTCATAGCGCCTTCTCAACTCAGTTCAGGATGCAACGAGCACGGCTTTTGGCGGTGCCACTTTTGTGGTGTGACATATTTTTCATCTTTATTCTGATACCGGGCGTCACCGCCCGGCGTTGCAACCCTGCTTAAAACGTTTCCCAGTTCTCTTCTTTCCCGGCGGCAACCGCCCGGCTGCGTGCCGGAGCAAGCGTCGCGCTCATCGCCGGTTGCCGTGCGGCCTGCGCTTTACCCGCTGTCGCGGTCAGGCGGAAGGCGGAAACGGCTTGCGTCAGTCGGCTCGCCTGCTCCTCCAGCGCCGCCGCCGCGGCAGCGGACTGCTGCACCAGCGAGGCGTTCTGCTGGGTGACGCGGTCCATCTCGGAGACGGCCAGCGCCACCTGATCGATACCGCGGCTCTGCTCATCAGAGGCGGAAGCAATCTCGCCCATGATGTCATTGACGCGCGTTACCGCGTTGACGATATCGAGCATCGTCTCCCCTGCACTTCCAACCAGTACAGAACCGGTATCGACACGGGAGACAGAATCTTCAATTAAAGATTTAATCTCTTTGGCAGCGTTCGCACTTCGGCTGGCCAGATTGCGCACTTCGCCAGCAACTACCGCAAAGCCGCGACCCTGCTCACCGGCGCGCGCCGCCTCCACCGCCGCGTTAAGGGCGAGGATGTTGGTCTGGAACGCAATGCCGTCGATAACGCTAATAATATCGGCGATTTTCTGCGAACTGTTGGCGATCTCATGCATGGTTTTCACCACGCCATCGACCACTTTGCCGCCGCGCTCGGCGGTTTCGGAGGCGCTCTGCGCCAGCAGCGAAGCCTGACGGGCGTTTTCAGCGTTCTGTTTCACCGTTGCGGTCAGCTCTTCCATGCTGGCAGCGGTTTGCTCCAGCGCAGAGGCCTGCTCTTCGGTACGCGAGGAGAGATCGTTATTCCCGGCGGCGATTTCGCTGGTGCCGGAGTAGATCGCATCCGACCCCTGACGCACGTTAGTCACGGTGTCGATCAGCGCGGTCTGCATATGGTCAACGCTCTGCGCCAGCTCGGTCATCTCGCTGCGGCCATCAATGCGCAGCGTATGGGCAAGATTACCGCCTGCGATTTCACGGATATGGGCAATCACCGAGGAGAGCGGCGAGAGCAGAATACGGCGGATGCCATACCAGACGCCGGCCAGCACAATCACCAGCGCCAGGGCGAGGATCGCCATCTGCCATTTGGCGAAGGTGTAGTCGCTGACGCTCTGCTCCCAGGCATTACGGTAGAGGCTGTCGCTCAGGGCGGCGTAGTTGCTCATCGCCGCGCCGAGGGCGTTTTGCATCCCCTGGGTCGGCTGGGCGAGGAAGCTGTTCATATTGCCGCTTTCGAGGAACTGCACCAGCTCGCTCAGGGCGTTATGGTAGGTCTGGTATTTCTCATCAAGGGCCTGACGCGCGCTATCCATTTCTGGCATGGTCGGCAGCTGGCGGAAAGCATCGTAATGTTTGGCAGCATCGGCCAGCGATGCTTTCGCGCTGTTAAGCAGGTCGGTTTTGGCACTGCTCTGCTGGTTGTTCGGGTCGAGCAACATCCGCGCGGAGGAGCGGCTGAGGTTGATACGCGTTTGCAGCATCAGCTCCCAGGCTTTGCCCAGTTCTGTTTGTTGCATACGCAGATCGTTAGAGACCGCAAAACTTTGCTGGTTCTGCTTAAGCGACGAAAAAAAGAGTCCACCAGAGACGAGCTGAAGCAGGGCAAAGACCACCAGCACACTCATAAGCAGAGTAACGACGCGGATACGGTTCAACATGCAACAAACACCTTATTGATGAGTTATTAACGGTGTTATCGGCATCCGGCCTGGGAACTTTACATTTGCGAAAAGGAAATAAATTTGCGCTTAAAACACAATATCCACCGTTAAGGTATCGCTGTAGGTTCCGCCAGGCGGCGTCGTCTGGGTTGTCAGCACCCGCGCGGTGTAGTTGTAGGTGCGCAGTAGCCCATCCGCGCTCATCTGCGATGAGGCACTGCTGGCCCAGCGCTCCGCCCCGATACTGCCCCAGCGGCTGGTGGTGCCGGCTTTGTAAATCTCATAACTGAGACGATTAGTGCCGCTCGCCATATTACGCACGCTGCCGTTGGCGTAGAGACCGTTATTAATGCCGACAGTGTAACTGCTCCCTTTAGTGCAAGTAATGGAGACAGATTGCGAAACAGTGGGGAAATTTCGCACCAGCGGCGCGCTGCCAAAGTTCACATTCGGCGCGCTGATGGTGGTGCAATCATTGGTGATGGTGCCGGTTAACAGCAGGCTGGTGAGCGCCGTGCCTTTCTGCGAAGAGAAACAGATGCCAAGCACGCCGTTGGCACAGACATCATAGGCGACACTAAAGTTAAGCGTCACCTGGTAAGGCCCGGCGCTGACATTTTGCCCCGGCACCGTCATAAAGTAGAGCGGTAAGGTATAGGTGCGCGAGCCGAGCAGCTCAAGCAGTGCCGCACCGCTCCAGGTGTAGCTGTTACCACCGATGTTTATTTCACTGTTGTTGGCGCAGTTGGCCTGGCCGCAGAGCCGCACCGGAATCGTATCGGTGATAGCGGCGTTATCGCTGCGCTTCATTGCCGCCCGGTTGGTTGCCGTCACCGTTGCCCCCGTCAGCGTTAAAGTGATGGAGTCATTGGTCAGCAGGTTGAGTATCGCATCACAACGCACCACTAACCTTCCGGTGGTAGTTTGCGCCCCGGCGTTAAGGACAAAGGAGGTGACGGTACCGAACGCGCCATTAACGGTGCTGACGGTACAGGCCGACCAGGCCGGGGCTGCACAGAGCAGTAGAAACAGAAAAAGTAGCCGACGCATTATGGATTCCTCTGGCAGGTAAGCGGCCCGTAGGTCTGCAATTTATGTTCAGGGTTGGCGCTAAGAGTGAACTCGGTTTTACACTCTCCCCCTTCCGGCAGGCGGACAATAAGCGGGTTGATGTTCTCAAGATTCTCCAGCCAGGCGATACCGTCATACCCCACCACCGCAGGCGCTTTACCGCGGCGCTCCACCAGGCTGCCAACCGGAATTGCCAGCCCCTGCTCATCATGAAGGATGACGCTGGCAACGCGCTCCTGCACCATCGGGAACTCAATCAGGTAACCGCTCTGGCGGCGTAGCGCGACTTTGCGCTCTGTATTCTTAAGCTGGGTATCGGCAGGCAGGTTCAGGGTGTTGATGCTGTAACTCGCCGGATAGTAGGCCGACACGCCGCTCACCAGCAGGTAGCCATTCTTATCCGTTACGCCCACCGGCTGGTTTTCATAATTGACCGGTACGCCAGCATTACCGCCGGTGCTGATCACCGCGAATGCGTCGTTGATGCGGTTCGCGGCAAACAGCTGACCGTCCATCAGCACCACGGCACCAATCGTTTCCCCCCACCAGGTCATCTTGCCGCGTTCGCCATAGCCACCGCCCTGCAATTCAACGTTGTTGTTGCGCCAGCCCAGCGTACCCTGCTGGTAACTGCGCGCCTGGGACTGATGCGCCAGCGACATATTCCAGCTCAGGCCGCCGTCGGTGGGCATTGCATGGCTGTAGTTCACGCGCTGCGTCGAACCGGCATCCGGTGTTCTCTCCATACTGAAGGCGGCGCTGTCACGCTCGCCAATCGGGATCTGCACCGAGAGACCAAAGGTCCAGTCGCCACGCTGGTTATCGCGGCTGGCGGCGAGGTTCATACTGCTGGAACCCCACAGATTGCGGCTCCAGGAGAGGTTCAGCAGCTCGGTTTTTTGATTGTCGAAACTGCGCACGCCGATCCACGCCGCGCCAATATTGCCGAAGTCGCCCATGTTGAAAGAGAGAGAGTACTGGTCAGTATTGCGGCTGTAGCTGGCGACCGGCCAGCGCCCGTTCTGGCGCATATCATCGTAGCTGGCGCGCTGATCGTAGAGCGCCAGGTTGCCAAACTCGCGGTTGCGGCGGCTGTGCTGAGTGTTGATGCTAAACAGGCTGGTGTTGTATTGATAACCCCAGTTGAGCTGGTTGCCCGCATCGCCGAACATGCGGCTCTCGGTCCAGGCGCCGTTCACCACGCCAAGGCGGCCCAGCCGGACAACCGCGCCTGCGCCGCCGAGCGTCAGCGATTGTGCTCCTTCGGCGTGACCCTCCAGCGTTAACCAGTCGGTGACGCCATAACGGTATGAGCCGCTGCCCACCAGCGGGCCGTAATCAAAATTTTCAATGCCGTAGTTGCGCCGTAACGAACCGATGGTGATCGCCCCATCGCTCAGCCCCGGCTTTAGCAGCTCGCTGGCGACATAAAACGGCAACGTGGTGCTGACGCGCCGCCCGAGGGCATCGGTAGTGACCAGCACCGCATCTCCCGCGCCGTTGATATAGGGCATGTTGGTCAGGGTAAATGGCCCCGGCTGTAGCTGCCGGTTGCCGGCGCGATAGCCATTAATAAACAGGTCAACCGAGGTGGGCACCGCCGCTTCGCCGGAGAAGGAGGGCAGCGGCCAGGTGACAAGATCGGGACGTAATGTGAAGTCGCGCCCGTAACGAATACCGCCGACGCGCACGCTGCTGCTCCAGCTAAGGGCTTCCGAGATGACATCCCCCACTTCCCACTGCGTGGCATCCTCTTCGTTATTAAACATCAGCGAAGTGTCATAGCGCATGTAGCCCTCCCGCTGACGCAGCGAGCCGCTGAGCGTCTGGCGCAGCGCGCCGGTGGAGGAGAAGACCGCATTGCCGGTAAAGAAGCGAAACTCATTCCATAGCGCCGCCTGGCTGCCAATGTGTTCGGTGGTGCTGGTATAGAGGTCGTAGTTGAGCACCGCGCCGCGGCCATATTTTGGCTCGCTGCGCCGACCACCCTCATTAAACGAGGTATAGCGTGCCGGAACCCACGCCTGCGGGACAAACAGCAGCAAGCGCTGCCCGGCGCTGTCATACTCCACACGCACGTTGGGCAGCGTAGACACATTGACCTCGCCCTCGGGCAGATGATCCGGCGGCAGCCCGGCGTGGAGCAGATCGGCACGCTTAAGGAAAAAATCGTTGAGCCGCCGCGTCACCGGCACCACCTGCTGGGTATCGTAGTAGTTAATCACCAGCGCGAGGTGAAACTCCGCCTGCTGGTTGATGCTCTGCGCATCCGGCGGTGGTGGTAAACCATCATCTCCCGGCTGCCCCCAGGCGGCTGCGCCGGGTAACATTATTGCGGCTGCAATAATCAGTTTCCTGCTGACGACTGCCATTGCTCATCCCGTGCGTTAATCGATGCCTCCAGCGCCGATGGATTGCTCACCCCGGCAGGCAGAGGCCAGCGCCGGGCACTGTGCGGCAACACATACCCTAACAGCCCGTCGGCGAACTGCCGCATCTGCCCACCCTGGCGCACGCGCACTTTGCTCAGCCGCACGTGGATATCATCCTCATTGCGCACTTCCAGTTGCGCCTGGCCGCCTTCACGCACCACGCGCCAGTGTAATTTCGCCGGTTGTACAAAGGCGTGGTGCGCCCCTTCGGCCTCCGTCTTAACGCCCTGCCCATAGACAAACAGCGGGATCGAGTAGCGCATCTGGAGCTTGAGGCCAATCTTCGGTTTGTTCGGATCGTCCGGCTGCGGGATCTCATCGACAATGATGCGGTAAGCCTGCTCTTTGCCGGCCGGGATCGCTGCCTGCTTAATCAGGCGGATCAGCTGCTTGCTCTCGGGTGCTATCTGCACAATCGGTGGGCTGGCGACCACATCGCCCTGCTGCTGGTAACGCTCAAGCCCGCCATCTTGCGTCCAGCGAACAATACGCACCTGCATGGTAGTAGGGGTTTCGCCCTGATTCTGGATCCACAACTCGGTGGCCTTGGTGGTTGCATCCAGCCAGGGATCGATCGGCCAGATCAGAATGGTGGCCGCTGCCTGCGCGTTTCCCGCTGCAAGGGTCAACGCCCCCGCCAGCATACATCCTGCCGCGCGGCGGCCCAGGTTGACATTCATTCCCTCTCCCTTATCACCATGACAACGTCACGGTGAGTTGATCGCTGTAGGTTCCCGCCGGGCTGAAGCCGGTGAGCTGCGCTGCGCCAAAGATGGCGAGCGAAATATTATTGCTATCGGTGATGGTGACCGGAACCGGCTGGTTGACGCCGATTTCCGTGTTGGGTGCCAGCGTGCTGCTGGTGTAGAGGCGGTACGGCACCCGCTCTACGCCGCCGCTGCGCTGCATATTGCGCACCGTCGAATAGTAGTTGCCGCCGCTGATACTCATGCTGAGCGCCACGCCGGGCGTACAACCGAGTGAAAGGGAGGCGTTAGGGACAAAGGCGCTGGTCACCTGCCCCTTTTCCACGCCCGAACGGGTGCCAAAATTGAGCGTGCCGAGCGCCGCGCCGCTGCCGGTGACCACGGCGCAACCAGGCGTGATCGTTGCGCCGACGGTAAAGGTTTGCGTCGTGACCGCCAGCGCAGCCGGTTGCGCCAGCATGCCCAGCACCACTCCTCCTGATAATGCGCGCAGCACTGCCCGGCCACCCTGCCGGGCGGCGCGCACGCTCTCCCTTTTCATCGGCGGAGGTTTAGTACGTGACGCTCACGTTAATCACGTCGGTGTAGGTGCCCGGCACCACGGTGACGCTGTTGCCGCCGCCGGTGATACGGCCATAAAGGGTGTAGTTATCAACGCCGCCGGACGTAGAGGCGCGAGGAATATTGGTGTTGTTGGCGATAACGTTACTGAAGCCGCTATCGCTATAGAGGCTATATGCCACGCCACGCGTGGTGTCGGCGGTATTGACCAGATAACGAGCCGGTGTACCCGGTGTACCGACGACGTTACCCGGCGCGGTGGAGTTGGTGTTGCCGGTGACCTGCACGGTGTAGTCGGTGGTGGTGCACTGCACCGTGAAGCTGTTACCGCCGTTAGCGCCGGTCAGCTGCGTGGTGAGCTGGGAGAAGGTTGCCGGGTGGGTACCAAAATCGAGGGTACCGAAGTTGATACCGTTCTGGCTCGGCGAGCCGTTAATCAGACACCCATTCGTGAGGGTCAGTGTTGCGCCAATCGTCCAGCTACTGGTGACCGCCCAGGCACTTTGTCCGGCCACCATTAACGCGCCGCCAGCCAGTACATAAAGAAGTTTTCTGTTCATATGTCATCTCCAGCGTTCCCGCGCGCGCCGCATTGCCCAATCAATGGGACGGCCGGAAAAGAGTCAATAAAATCAGTCGAAAAAAGAGGTTTAACTGAAATTTAGATGAGGCGCTGAAAACCAACCACTTTATCCGGGCGATAAAATGTAACGGGCAGGTAAGCATTTTTAATGAATCGCATCAGAGGGTTAATGATGAAACCGGGGTGAAGTCGCTAAAAATGTAACAAATATATGTCTGAATTTGTGATAAATATCACCATATATGATATCACCGCAAAATCATGCAGTTAGAAAGGTTGAATAGTCACTTAAGGGTAACTGAAGTGGGAAAAGCAGAGGGAAAAACGGGCGGGTGAAGGGCTTCACCCGCCTGATGCGTTACGCGACGTGGGTTGCCGCGATGTCCAGCAGCGCCATTTCGTCGCTGTTGAGCAGTTTTTCGATGTTTACCAGGATCAGCATACGGTCGCCCAGCGCGCCGAGGCCGGTTAGGTATTCGGTCGACAGGGTCACGGCGAATTCCGGTGCCGGGCGGATCTGGTCAGAGGCGAGCGACAGTACGTCGGAAACGCCGTCAACCACGATACCGACCACACGCTGACCAAGGTTCAGCACGATCACCACGGTGTTTTCGTTATATTCCACTTCGCCCTGGCTGAACTTCACGCGCAGGTCGACGATGGGCACGATCACGCCGCGCAGGTTGGTGACGCCCTTGATGAAATCAGGGGTGTTGGCGATGCGGGTAACCTGATCATAGCCACGAATTTCCTGCACTTTGAGAATATCGATGCCGTACTCTTCATCGCCCAAAGTGAAGACCAGGAACTCCTGACCTGATGGCTCGCCCGCCAGTTTTGCTACATTACTCATACCGGTCATGTTTTATACCTTCTTAACTAAATCAGGCGGCTGTGTGCGCCATACGATGTTCACGATTCAATCCCTGCAGCGCTGAGACGTCCACAATCAGCGCGACGCTACCATCACCAAGGATGGTGGCGGCAGAAATCCCCGGCACTTTGCGATAGTTGCTCTCCAGGTTTTTCACCACCACCTGGTGCTGACCAATCAGCTGATCGACCAGCAGCGCATAGCGACGACCTGCGCTCTGCAGAATGACAACAATTCCCTGCGTGGCTTCGGTTTTTGCCCCAGCCACGTCAAACACTTTCCACAACTCAACCAGCGGCAGGTATTCGCCACGTACTTCCAGTACGCGCTCGCCGCCCGCCAGCGGATGCAGATCTTCTTCGCGCGGCTGCAACGACTCCATAACGGCGTTGAGCGGCAGGATAAAGACTTCGTTATTCACTTTCACTGACATGCCGTCGAGGATCGCCAGCGTCAGCGGCAGCAGGATACGGATAGTGGTACCGGTGCCCTGCTTCGATTTGATCTCAACGTGGCCGCCCATCTCCTGGATGTTACGTTTCACCACGTCCATGCCCACGCCGCGGCCGGAGACGTCCGTCACCTGCTCGGCGGTAGAGAAGCCCGGAGCAAAGATCAGCATGCCAACTTCTTCATCGGTCATGCTTTCGCTCACGGCCATGCCCTGGGAAAGCGCTTTGGCAAGGATACGGTCGCGGTTAAGGCCAGCACCATCATCGGTCACTTCGATGCAGATGTTGCCGCCCTGATGTTCTGCGGAGAGGATCAGGTTACCAATCGGCGATTTGCCCGCTTCAACGCGTTTTTCCGGCGTTTCGATACCGTGGTCGAGGCTGTTACGCACCAGGTGCGTTAACGGATCGATAATACGTTCGATCAGGCTCTTATCGAGTTCGGTCGAGCTACCCTGCAGGGTCAGTTCTACCTGTTTATCCAGCTTGGTCGCCAGGTCACGTACCAGACGCGGGAAGCGGCTGAAGACATACTCCATCGGCATCATACGAATCGACATCACCGATTCCTGCAGATCGCGGGCGTTGCGCTGCAGCTGGCTCATGCTGGTGATCAGATCGCCATGGGTCACCGGATCCAGCTCGTTGGAGCGCTGGGCCAACATTGACTGGGTGATCACCAGTTCGCCGACCAGGTTAATCAGCTGGTCAACCTTCTCAACCGCTACGCGGATGCTGGTGGACTCACTGGCGGCGCGCGCCGGTTTTTCACGTCCGGCAGGCTGCGCCTCTTTAGCGACCGCTTTCAGTACCGGTGCAGCAGCAGCCTGAACGGCAGGAACCGCAGCTTCGGCCTCTTCTTCTGGCGCAGCAGCGTCGGCAACCGTGTCAACGGCGGCTGGCGCAGCGGCTTTTTCAAAGGCAATTTGATCTGCTTCGATAACAAAGCAGAGCACCGCAATAATGTCATCTTCACCGAGACCGCCATCGATGGTGGCGCTCAGGCTATTACTGCCTTTGACCACATCGCTCAGCGTACCGAGGTTACCCAGCTCCTCTTCCAGCAGGGCAACTTCGCTCTCTTTCAGGCGCGACAGCACGACACGCAATTTGCCGTCGTTCGCCGCAGCAGGAGCAGCGTCGACAGCCTGCGCGGTGCTTTCAACCACAGAGAGCTTCGCGCTGCCGGCAGCCGTAGCGGCTTCGCCTTTCGCTTCCAGCGCCAGCTGGCGCAGAGCGTTGCAGATATATTCGAAGCTGGCAGCATCCGGCTCTTGCGAGCTTTTATAGGCGTCGAGCTGTTCTTGCATAATATCTTTGGTTTCCAAAAACAGGTTGATAATGTCGGTGTTAAGCTGCATTTCGCCACGCCGTGCCTCATCCAGCAGGTTCTCCATCAGGTGCGTGGTTTCCTGCAGAATGGTAAAGCCAAACGTTCCCGCACCACCTTTAATAGAGTGAGCGGCGCGGAAGATGGCGTTGAGCTGTTCTGAATCAGGTGCTTCCGGCACCAGATCTAATAAATGTTGTTCCATATCGGCCAACAGTTCGTCGGCCTCATCAAAGAATGTCTGGTAAAAATCACTAATATCCATGCTCACGCTATCACCTCGGATTGGCTTGTGGCGATGTGGGAACTGCTACCGGAGACGCAGGGGCTGGCGCGGGGGCTGCCGGCTCTGCGGGCTCAGGCTGTGTAATGGCGCTTATTGGCGCACTTTGACTCTCGGCGTTCTCATGCAGAATGGCCGCTTCTGCCTGTTTGTTGAGCACCAAAAGACTTATTCGGCGGTTGATGGCTTCATCAGGTCCGCGGTTGACCAGGCGCATGGTGGCGGCCATGCCGACAACACGCATTACCTTGCCATCATCCAGCCCACCGGCAACCAGCTCGCGGCGCGATGAGTTTGCACGATCGGCTGAGAGCTCCCAGTTGCTGTACCCTTTGTCGCCGTTGGCGTACGGGGCATCATCGGTATGACCGGAAAGACTCACTTTATTCGGGATGCCGTTAAGCACCGGGGCAATCGCCCGTAAAATATCGCGCATGTAAGGCTCGACTTCCGCGCTGCCGGTTTTAAACATCGGCCGGTTCTGGCTGTCGATAATCTGGATGCGCAGCCCTTCCTGTACGAGATCGATCTTCAGATGCGGGCGCAGGGCGCGCAGCTTCGGATCCGCTTCGATCAACTGGTCCAGATCGCCGCGCAGTTTGCTCAGGCGCGACTGCTCCATGCGTCGTTTCAAATCATCAATATTCGGCTGTTTTTGCACTTCGCCTTGTTGCTGCGTGTAGTCATCGCCACCGCCCGGAATGGGGCTGTCGCTATTCGAAATACGCGGCCCACCGGTGACCGCTGTTGCCAGCGGCGTGCGGAAATACTCCGCAATCTGAATCAACTCTTTCGGGCTGGAGATGGAGATCAGCCACATAACAAGGAAGAACGCCATCATCGCCGTCATAAAGTCGGCATAGGCGATTTTCCACGAGCCATGACCGCCGCCACCATGGCCTTTATGTTTTTTACGTTTAACTACGACGATAGGATGGGCCTGATTTTTCATGCGTCCTCGGTTGTCGTCTGTTGGTTAGGGTTGCGGACAGCACGTACGTGCTCATCCAGCTCGACAAACGATGGACGCTCGCTTGAGTAAAGCGTTTTACGACCAAACTCGACCGCGATCGGCGGAGCATAACCGTTCAGGTTCGACAGCAGCGTGATCTTGACGCACTGCATCATCTTGGCGGTTTCCGCACTTTTCTGGCGCAGCACGCTTGCCAGCGGCGAGATAAAACCGTACGCCAGCAGGATGCCGAGGAATGTCCCCACCATCGCGTGGGCAATCAGTGCGCCCAGCTCTGCCGCCGGACGATCTGCCGAAGCGAGTGCGTGAACCACGCCCATTAC
>Ga0157369_10006814_pt1 | contig 13177 bp, 13 predicted proteins | sample C25metaG_FD_113461 | JGI IMG/M metagenome (GOLD analysis project Ga0157369, IMG submission 113461) | Corn rhizosphere microbial communities from Kellogg Biological Station, Michigan, USA - C2-5 metaG | ecosystem: Host-associated > Plants > Roots > Rhizosphere > Soil | place: USA: Michigan...
GCCGTGACCAGCTGCCAACGGTCAAGGAGCACTACGCAGTGATCAACGACAAGTCGACCAACTGGTGCGTCGTCCCCTGGGCGACTCCCGAGTGGGCGCGGGTAGCTCATCCCGAGCTGGGAGGAGACGCCGCGCTCGCGCAGCTGTGGAAGGAGCTCGTCTACGTCCTGCGCCTCGACGAGCCGGACGCCGCCGTGGCGTGGCGGACACGCTTCGGGCAGATCCACGCGGCGGCGCTCGCACTCGACAACGCACAGCTCGACGCGCTCCGGTTTCAAGGGCCGGGCACCGACCTGACGGTCGGCCTCCTGCCCACCTCCCGCTTCGCCGGCGAGGTGCCCGGCACGACGACGGTCGACGGGGTCGTGCACAACCCGAACCTTCCGTCGGAAGAGGTGTTCACGACGCCCGATCCGGCGCGAACCGAAGGGTTCGTCACGGCGACGAAGCCGCTCGACGTCAGCGGCACGGTCGTTCGTGGGCTGCGGGTGCGCTTCGAGGGAGGGCGCGCGGTCGAGATCGACGCCGATGAGAACGCCGGCGCGGTGCGCGCGCGGTGCGCGAAGGACGAGGGTGCCTCACGGCTTGGCGAGGTCGCGCTCGTCGACCGTGAAGGACGGATCGGCAAGACGGGCACGGTCTTCTTCAACACGCTGCTGGACGAGAACGCCGCCAGCCACATCGCGTTCGGCCAGGCGTACGCGACCGCCGTCGACAAGGCCGATCACGATCGCATCAACGCCAGCTCGATCCACATGGACTTCATGATCGGGAGCGACGACGTCACGGTCACGGGCCTGACGCGCGACGGGCGCGAAGTGCCCGTGCTGCGCGGCGGCAGCTGGCAGCTCTAGCTGTAGTTCCTAAGCACGTTGGTTCATCCGGGCCTCCTTGGAGGCTGAGAGCTGTCGAAGGCATCTCAGTCCAAGGGAGGCAACCGGATGAGGCTTTACCGTAACGCTGCTCTCAGTTGGAACGGGCGCAGGCTATTGGCAGTTCGTGTGCTCGAGCAGGGCTGGACGGTGACCGCGGCGGCCGGTGTAAGCGTCCGTTGTGCACGCAAATGGGTCAGTCGATACAGGGCGGCCGGCGAAGCCGGCCTCGTTGATCGGTCTTCGGCCCCCAAACACGTCGCGAACCGCACCGCGCCCGAACGGGTGGCCGTGATCGTGGCGTTGCGGCAGCTGCGGATGACGGCAGCCGAGATCGCCGAGACGCTCGCGATGCCTCTCTCGACGGTGTCGGTGGTGCTCAAGCGCAGCGGCATGGGAAGGCTCGGCAGGATCGGGCTCGAGCCGTCGATCCGCTACGAGTGGTCGCGTCCTGGCGAGCTGGTCCACATCGACATCAAAAAGCTCGCTCGGATCAAGGGCGGCGCCGGATGGCGCGTCCGCGGCGGCGCCCAGCACTACAACAGCACCTTCCACGATCTCGCCGGTCGACGGCGCCGGACCGTCGGCTACGAGTACGTCCACGTTGCCGTCGACGATTACAGCCGGCTCGCCTATGCCGAGGTGCTCCCCGACGAGAAAAGCATCCTCAGCAATCGGCTTCCTGCGGCGCGCGCTTGCTTTCTATCGCCGCCACGGCGTCAAGGTCGAACGGATACTGACCGACAACGGCCCCTGCTACCGCGCCGTCATGCACGCGGTCGCCTGCCGCCAGCTCGGGATACGACACATCCACACCCGTCCCTACCGGCCGCAGACAAACGGGAAAGCCGAGCGCTTCATTCGCACCCTGCTCTACGGCTGGGCCTACGGCGCAATCTACGGCTCAAGTCAAGAACGCACACGCGCCCTTGACGGATGGCTCTGGCACTACAACCATCGCAGACGACACTCAGCTCTCAGCCACCAACCCCCGGTCAGCAGAACCAACCTGCTTGGGTCCTACAAGCCAGCTTCGGTGTCAGACAAACCCGGGCTGGCCGACGGCTGCGCCTCGGAGCCACGCACCGGCTGTGCGCCGTTTCTGACCAGCGTCGGCTCGCCACGCTCCGCGAATGGAACCTCGACGAGGTCGAAGTCGCGCGGTGCAATCGTCGCCGGGAAGACCTCGCGCGCCTCGCGGACGAGCTCCGGCCCGAAGTAGCGCGGGGAGATGTGGGTCAGCGCCAGCAGCCGCACGCCCGCGTCACGCGCGAGCTCGGCGGCCTGGAGCGCGGTCGAATGCATCGTGTCGGCGGCCCGCTCCCGATCCTCGTCCGCAAATGTCGCCTCGTGCACGAGCACATCGGCGCCTTCCGCAAGCACCCGGACCGTGTCGACGGGGGCCGTGTCGCCCGGAATGACCACCCGGCGACCCGGGCGTGCCTCGCCGACGACGAGATCGGGGGTGAGCACCCGCCCGTCGGCCAGGGTGATCGACTCGCCGCGCTGGAGCGCGCCCCGCTCCGGCCCGAACGGCACGCCGAGGGCATCGGCGGCGTCGTTGTCGAACCGGCCCGGCCGGTCGTGCTCGTCCAGCGCGTACCCGACGGCCGCGACGCCGTGATCGACCGGAAACACGAGGATGCGGTAGTCGTCGCGCTCGAGCGCCTCTCCGGGCCTCACCTCGACGAGCTCCAGCGGATAGCTGACCTTTCCGAAGATCCGGCGCAGGCTGCCGAACAGGTCGTTCAGGCCCGGCGGGCCGTAGACCGTCAACGGTGTCTCGCGCTGCCTGAGCTGGAACGTCTTCAGGAGCCCGGGCAGCCCCAGGTAGTGGTCGGCGTGGAAGTGGGTGATGAAGATCTCCTCCAGGTCCGGCAAGCCGATCGTGGACCGCATCAGCTGCCGCTGGGTTCCCTCGGCACAGTCGAAGAGCATGCGGTCGCCGCCGCGCCGCACGAGCAGAGCCGGCGCTGCGCGGCTGGCTGTCGGCGCACTGCCGGAGGTGCCGAGAAAGACGAGGTCGAGGTCCATGCGACGGGGATTGTCGCGGAGGCGGCGACCTGCCGGGCAATCGACCTACAAGAGTCGACTATGGGAGCACGAGCGTCTCGCCCACCGAGACGTCGGCGCTGTGGAGGTGGTTGGCTTGCTCGATACGCCAGATCGCGTCTCGCACGTCGCCGCCGTAGTGGCGCTCTGCGATCGACCAGAGCGTGTCGTAGGCCTGAACCGTGACCACCTGCTTCGCGCCGTGCGCCTGGGAAGAGCGCGCGGCAGCGCTCCAGACGAGCACGGCGATCCCTGCGATCAGGAGTATCCGAACGAACATGTGTTCGCCATGCTAGCGAACAGACGTTCGTGCTGTCAAGTGCTCGTCGGCGGAGCATGAGAAGGGCCCCTCGCGGGGCCCTTCTCATGCAGGGGAGCGGGATGTGCGGCTACGGCTTCTTGACGCCCTTGCCGGACTTCGACTGCTTGCTCCCGGAGCTCTTGACCGATTTCTTGCTCGATCTCTTGGTGACCGTCTTCTTCGCAGACTTCTTCGTCAGCTTCTTGACGACCTTGGGTGCTTTCCGCTTCGTGTTGGCCTTCGCGACCTTCTTCGCGACCTTCTTGACCGGTTTGACGGCCGTCGTGCCGGCCGGCGACCAATACGCCGCCGAGCCGCTCGGGCACCGGTTGCCCGTCCGGGCCAGCTCGCTCTTGAAGTCCGCGGCCGACTGCTTCGGCACGTAGCCCTGGTAGAAGAGCCCGCTCTGCCAGCCGGCGAGCGAGACCTCGTCGACGAGCTTGAAGATGTTGACCTTCGCGATGTCCGCGTCGCACAGCGAGAAGTCGATCAGCTTCGTGTACCAGGCAGCCTGGTAGGCCTCGGTGCCCGTGGTCGCATCGACACCCTGGCCGGAGGAGTTCTCGGCATCGGTGTACGCGCCGGCGACGGCGGCAGACGGCACCGTCTGGATGCCGACCTCATTCAGGCTCACCGGCAGCCGGCCGGGGCCAACCGTCGGTTGAGCGGTGCCGCTGAACGCCGTGTAGAACGCCTGGTAGACGCGCGGCAGGTTGGTGACGCTGAACGCCGTCGGATCGGCGTAGCCGGTCTCGAAGGGCAGGTTCTGCGGGATCGGGTACGGATGGACGTCGAGGCCGTCCATCAGCGGCGCCGAACGTCCGCTCTGGCGGTACCACTGGCCGAGGAACCCGAGCCAGTCGATCGGGTTGGTCGCGCGCGGGCTCGAGCCGTCGGTTGGCACCGGGTTGCCGCGTGGCGACAGGCCGAGGCCCCAGACGAAGATGCTCGGGTCGACCGACTTGAGCGCGTCGTACGCCGCGGCCAGGAACGCACCGCATTCGGGCGCGGACACGTTGGCGCCGCCCGCGTACTGCGGGTTCGTGAAGAGCGACGTATTGCACTCGTTCATCACGACGTACTCCTTGACGTACGGGTACATCTGCGCAAGTTGCCTCACCCAGGCGGCAAACCGCCCGGCGTTGCTCGGGTCGCTGAGCGCGGCGGAATGACGCGGATAGACGTCGAAGGTCACGCTGACGCCCGCCGCCTGCGCAGCGGCAAGCGAAGGCGCGACAAAGGCCTGGTCGACTCCGTCGAAGCCCGACGCCGAGGTCTCGTCCCAGCGCAGCGTGACGGTGTTCGAGGTCATACCGACCCCGCGCAGCGTGCTCCAGAACGGCCCGACGCCCTTTTCGTACTTTCCGGCGTCGTCGTTGACGCCCCAAACGATGTTGTTCGCCGACGCCCGTGCCGCTCCAAAACAGAGGATCGCCATGAACACCGCACTCGCCGCAAGAATCTTCTTCAACATTGCCCTTTCTCGATAGACCGCGCGCCCACTCTGGCGAAACCTGCCACCGAACGCCATGGGTCGACCGGCCTATTCGACGCAGCGGCGCGATCTACTGCTTGGCGAACAACGGCTGCAACGTGTCGATGAGCTTCGCCGCCCCGAAGCGCACCGGATCGTCCACCGGCAGCCCCGTCTCCGCCTCGGCGTCGTCGATCGCCCGGCGGGCCGCCGCGTCGTCCAGGAGCCGCGTGTTGAGCGCGATCGCAGACACAGACGCCGGACGGGCGAGCAGGCTCATCCGGGCATGCAGGCCGGCCAGCTCGGACAGGGGCGGAATCGGGAAGCGCTCGTTCTCGTCGACGAACCGCGAACCGGCCATGTGGCACAGCACGTAGCCGTGCGGTGCGCTGCCGTGCATCAGGCCGAGCGTCACGGCCGAGTACGCAGGATGGAGCAGCGACCCCTGCCCTTCGACGAACAGGATCTCTCCCCCGCGCCGCACTCCCTCCAGCACGAGACGCTCGGCTGCGCCCGCCGTGAAGTCGGAAACGACCGCGTCGACCGAGATCCCCCACCCCGCGATCGCGATCCCGGTCTGGCCCGTCGGCACGAACTCACTGCGCAGGCCCCGCCTGCGCGCCTCGCGGTCGAGCTCGAGCGCCACCGTCATCTTCCCGATCGCACAGTCGGAGCCCACCGTCAGGACCACTGTCGAGCCGTGCCTGAGGTTCTCGCCGGTCGGCACGTTGAGCCCGGGCGGCGGCTTGCGCAGGTCGCGCAACTCGACGCCGTGCTCGCGCGCAAGCGCGGTGAGCTCCGGGTCGTCGGAGACGAACTCGTGCAGCCCGCTCTCGATGTCGAGCCCGGCCGCGATGCAACGCTGGAGCAGCTCCCGCCAAGCGGCCGGGAAGCGCCCGCCCTGTGTGGCCACTCCCACGAGCGCGGCCGTCGGCCCGTACTGCATTGCTTCGTCGACCGTGCCGACGACGAGCACGCCGTCGTGCGTCTGGCCGGCGCTCGTCGAGTCGAGGATCGCGACGACGTCGTCGGGCCGGTAGCGGAGCACGCCGCGGGCGGTCTTGCCGTAGTGCGGATCGCCCGACCGCCCTTCGGCAAGGACGAGGAGCTTACGCGGGGACGACACCGAGCCCCGGCGCATCGGCGGGCAGCTGGACGCCGTCGACGAATACGACACCCGGCGCCGGATCGTGGGCGAGCAACAGGTTGCCGTCGAGGTCGACGTGATCCATCAGGCTCGCGATGTGCGCGCCGGCCGCGATCCCGAGCCCCGACTCGACCATGCAGCCGAGCATCACCCCGAGACCGAGCGCACGCGCAGCGGCGACCATCCGCACCGCCTCGCGGATGCCGCCCGACTTCGCGAGCTTGATGTTGATCCCGTGGGCGCGCTCGGCACAGCCGGCAACGTCGGCGAGCACGTGACAGTCCTCGTCGACGTAGATGGGAACGGGCGACCGCCGCTTCAGCTCGGGCCCGCCCGGATCGCCGGCCACGAGCGGCTGCTCGCAGTACTGCACGTCGAGCTGCGGCAGGTTCTCGAGCGCCTCGTCGAGCGACCAGGCCTCGTTCACGTCGCACTGCAACGGCACGCCGGTGACGCTCCGTACCGCACGCACGCGCTCGACGTCGAGGCCGTCGTGCCCGCCGAGCTTCAGCTTCAGGCGACGGAAGCCGCGACCGGCGATCTTCTCCGTCCGGCGCGCCATGTCGTCGGGGTCGCCGAGCCAGATCGTCCACGACGTCGGCGGCCCGGCTCGCCGGAGGCCGAGCAGGCGGAAGACTGGCTGTCCCGTCAGCTTTCCCTGCAGGTCGTGCAGCGCCCCGTCGATCGCGGCGCGTGCCGCCTGCTCACCCGGTGGCAGCCCGGCGAAGATCTCGTCGAGCGCGAACGGATCGTGGCCGAGCTCGACGCCGTCGAGCCACGCCAGCGCCGAGGCGGCCGACTCGTCGTAGCGCTCGATCGGCGCAGCCTCGCCGAAGCCGGAGACGTCGCCATGCCGGATCTCAACCTGCACCACCTCGGCCGCATCCTCTGATCCGCGCGAGATCGTGAAGGTCTCGGCCAGGCGAAGCGTGACGGTCCGGGCGCTCAGATCCACGCGGGCTACACTAGTCGCCCGCGCGCCCGTAGCTCAGGGGATAGAGCGTTCGCCTCCGGAGCGAAAGGTCGCTGGTTCGATTCCAGCCGGGCGCATCCTCGCTTCGGGTGTCTGACACCACCCTTCGTGTCAGACACCCCTCAACGATGGCTCAGTGGGTCATCGTGCCGGCGACGTTGCCGACGTTCAGCAGCCCGACCTGGCCTTCGTCGACCGAGGCGAACGCGTGGCTGACGAACGGGTAGAGGCCGGGCTGGTCGATCTTGACGTCGAACACGCCGCCGCCGCCGGCCGGGACCGTCGCCGTCTGGATGTTGTTCAGGTACTGCGTCATGTCCGAGTCGATCCAGGCGCGCTGGAGGATCGAGCCGACGACGTGGAAGTCGGTGTCGAGGCTCGGCCCAGCATCGACGACCCAGAACCGGACGGTGTCGCCGGGGTTCGCCGTCAGCGGATGCTTCTGGTACTGGCCCGCGTAGCCGTTGAACGTCATCCAGTCGGGCTGGCGCGCGTGCGCCTTCGCCATATCGAACTGCGCCGGTGTGGTCAGTCCGTTCCGGTCGAGGTACCACTCACCCGCGACGAGGACGTACTGCTCGTCGGCGTGGGGAAGCGGAGTCGACGGCTCGACGACGATCGCGCCGTACATGCCGTTCGCGATGTGCATCAGCACCGGCGTCGTTCCGCAGTGGTACATGAACACCCCGGCGACGTCGGCCTTGAAGCTGAAGGTAAACGACTTGCCCGGGAAGACGTCCTTGAAGTTCAGGTTCGGCGCCACCTGCGCGGCGTGGAAGTCGACCGAATGCGGGATTGCACCGCGGTTCGTGAGCGTGATCTTCACAGTCTGCCCCTGCCGAACGTGAATCACCGGACCCGGAGCCCCGCCCGCCCACGCCCACGCCGCGTACTTCACGCCGGGAGCGATCTGGACGGTGATGTCCTTCAGCACGAGATGCACGGAGACGACGTTGCCCGGTGTCAACGGCGGCAGCGACGCGTCGTACGGCGTATGTGCGGCGGCGAGCGCCGCCGCGTTCGCCGGCGCCGCTCCCGCGAAGCTCTGCAGGGTGCCGCCGGCCGACGCGCCGCTCATGTCCATCCCCGCCATCGAGCCGGACGACGCTGCCTTGGTGACGACGGTCGAGTGTGACGTGTGTGTCGCGAGCAGGATCTCGACCGGGATCGAGATCCCCACGAGCAAGCCGAGGAGCAGGACGACGACGCGGAGAAACGCGATCTTGTCCTCGTTTCCAGCTTTCGTCGGTGCGGTGCTGATCATGTGCTCCTCCTCGTAGTCGCTCTGTCGAAAGCGACGGTAGGAGCCACGTTCGGGCGCGGCATCCGCGCCTCTCCACACACCGTCTCAGTGTTTTCCCGCAGCAGCGGCCGCGGCCGCCGCGACACGCTCGGCGAGCTCGCGCAGCGTGCCGGGCGTGTCGAGGCTTCCGATCCGCAGTTCAGGACCGTTCGACCGCCGTACGCGCAGCGTGCGCCGGTCGAGCACAACGTCGACGATCTGACTGAAGTCGACGCGCTCGGCAGGGTCCCGCCCGGTCGTGGTGGTCAACTGCACCCCGCCCGGGTCGAGCTCGATCTTCCCAGCCTGCCGGGGGCCGTCTCCGGCCCGCCACGTCATCGCATACGAGCTCGTGACCACGACGCTTCACGGTGCCTCGACGCCGGCTCTCACGCATCCGTGAATTCCCGCAAGCGTCGTCGTCGGCATCCCCGATGGCGGCCGGTCGAAGCGCGCGCAGAGTGCACAGCAGGAAAGGCGCCCTCAGAGAAAGGAGCACGTAATGCGGAAGATGTTCGAAATTGGCGGGCTTGTGGCCGCAGTCGTGTTGATCGGCTTCGGCATCGGCTCGCTCGTGCTGAGCGTCAACGGGCGCAACACCGTGCGTACGAGCCTGACGCACGAGCAGATCAGCGGGACACCGGACATGACGCCGGCGGCGATCAAGGCAGAGGCCACGAAGGCCGGCCTCGAGAACGTCTCGCTGCCGACCTGTGACGTCGCGGGCAAACCCGTGAACACGGGCGACCGGGCGCGCTGCTTCGCGAGCTATATGCGGATCCACGCACTCGAAGCCTCCGGTGGCCTCACGTACGCGCAGATGCCGCAGTATGCGACCGCCGACGGGAAGGGCACGAACGATGCGACGGCCGCGCTGCAGCAGGACGGCAGGCCGGTCTCCAATGCCGCCCGCAACGTCTGGGTGACGGAGACAGCTCTCTCGACCGCGCTCAACACGAGCTACCTCGCGGAGCAGGTCTCGGTCTTCGGGATCGTCGTCGGAGTCGCCCTGCTGCTGAGCGGCATCGGGTTCGGCATCCTCGCCCTCGGCGGCGCGCTGCGCGGCCGCGAGCGGACCCTCTAACTGGCCGGCTCATCGAGCAGCCCGTGCGCCAGTGCATGGCGCACGAGCTCTGCTCGGGTCCCGAGCCGGAGCTTCTGCATGATGTGCGCACGGTGCGTCTCGGCCGTGCGCACGGAGATGAAGAGCTGCTGCGCGATCTCCTGATTGGTGTGGCCGAGCGCGAGCAGCCGCAGAACCTCCCGCTCGCGGTCCGACAGCGGGTCGGATTCGGCGGCGGCCCGCGCTTGTGCGTCGGCGGCCACCATCCGGGCGCCGAGCGCCGGATGGACGTAGCTCCCACCGCCTGCGATCTCGCGCACCGCAGCGACCACCTCCGAGTCGGCCGCCTCCTTCAGCACGTATCCATTCGCTCCTCGGGCAAACGCCTCGCGCACGTATTGCGGGTCGTCCTGCATGGAGAGCACGAGCACCTTCGCATCGGGCGCCTCCGCCTTGATGCGTGGAAGAGCCTCGATGCCGCTCTCACCCGGCATGACCACGTCGAGCAGGATCACGTCCGGCTTCAACGACCTCGTCTCGAACACGGCGTCCTGGGCATTCCCGGCCTCGCCGACCACCTCGAAGTCACTCTGGGCGGCCAGCAACAGCGTGAGGCCCGCGCGCACGACTGCGTGATCGTCGACGACGAGGATCCGCGTCATACGACCGGCACCTCGATCGCAATCGTTGTGCCGCCGCCCTCAGACGACTCGATCGTGAGGTGCCCGCCGACGAGCGCGGCACGTTCCCGCATCCCCACCAGACCGAGCCCGCCTGCGTGTTGCCGCGACGGCTCGAAGCCACGGCCGTCGTCCTCGATTACCGCCGTGACGCGCCGTTCATGGCGCACCAGCAGGATGCTGACGGTACGAGCATGCGCGTGCTTCACGATGTTCGTCAGCGCCTCTTGCACGAGCCTGTAGAGCGCGGTTTCGGCCTCTTCGCCGAGACGCTCCGGGCCGAGCTGCGACTGAAGCTGAACCTCGATGCCCGTGTGCTCGGTGAAGGTCTGAACGAGCCGTTCGAGCGCGGGCACCAGCCCGAAGTCGTCGAGCGCCTTCGGCCGCAGCTCGACGGCGAGCCGGCGCACGTCCTGCAAGGTCGCGACGATCAACTCGCGCAGGCTCGCCGCGGCGGTGCGGAGCGCCTCCTCGTCCTTGGCCTCCTCGACCGAGCGCAGCCCCAACAAGATCGACGTGAGCGCCTGGCCGGTCTCGTCGTGCAGCTCGCGGGCCAGCCGGCGGCGTTCCAGCTCCTGCCCGGCGACCACACGGCGGAGCGAATCGCGCGCAACGCGCTGGGACAGATCGACAGCGACCGAGGCCCGCACGGCGAACTGCTCGGCCAGTCGCCAGTCGTCGTCGGTGAACCGGGGATCGTCGGCCAGCTTGTCGTGCGCCGCGATGACGCCGATCGCCTGGTCGCGCACGATCAGCGGGACGTAGAGGCCTGTGCGTGCGTTGAAGCGACGCGCCGAGCCGTGGTCGACCTCGACGTCGCCGAGGATGTCGTCGATGCGCTCGCTGTTCCCTCGCTCGAGCACGTGCCCGGCCTTCGAGGTCGCGCGCGGAAACGTCCAGCCGCGCAGCGACTCGGCGTCTTCGCCGTCGGCCGCCTCGACGTGAAGCCGGTCGCCGTCGGGCAGCGCGATGATCACGACCCGGGCTCCGATCAGCTCCCGCAGCCGGGCTGCGATCAGTTGAAGCAGAGGCTCGAGCTCCAGCTCGCCGACGAGCGCCGAGCCGACGGCGTTCAAGGACTCCAGCTGCTGTGACCAGCGCTTCGACGACTCGTACAGCCGGGCGTTCTCGACCGCGACCGCGGCCTGCGACGCCAACAGGAGCACGAGCTCTTCGTCCTCGTCGGTGAAGCCGCCTTCCTTCTCGGTCAGGTACAGGTTCCCGTAGGCCACGCCGCGCTGCAAGATCGGCACGCCGAGGAAGGTCGTCATCGCCGGATGGTTCGGCGGGAAGCCGACCGAACGAGGGTCGCGTGTCAGGTCGTCGAGCCGCAACGGACGTGCGTCGTCGATCAGCACGCCGAGGATCCCCTTGCCGCGCGGCAGCTCGCCGATCGCGGCGTGCTCGGAGCGCGGGATCCCGGTGGTCACGAACCGCTCGAGCTCGTGCCCGCTGCGGTCGATCACGCCGAGCGCCGCGTACGGGGCACCGGTGATCTCGGCAGCCGCCTCGACGATCCGTTGCAGGACAGCGTCGAGCGACAGCTCGGACGAGACGCCAATCCCAGCCTCGACGAGCGCGCGAAGCCGATTCGACCGTTGGGGCATGGCGGCGACGATACCCTCGCCCGTTCCCGCGCAACGCCTTTAGAATGGCGGCGATGGCCGTGACCCCGATGCTCGAGGACCCGTTCAGTACCGATGCCGAGCTTGCCTCGCATCCGGCGTGCGCGTGCACGCGACACGGTGGTCGCCGTCTCGGCGCCGCCGTCGACGCCCGCTGAGCTCAGCGCAGCCGGTCTCACCTGGATCAACCTCGACGCGCCGTCGCTGACGCACGCGCAGGCGCTCGCGGAACGGTTCGGCTGGCACCCACTGGACGTCGAGGACGTGCTCTCGAAGCGTCAGCGGCCGAAGATCGACGACTACGCCGACGAGGGCTACCTCTTCGGCGTCCTCCACTTCCCGGTCTACGACCGCACGATCCAGCGCCTGAACGCAGCCGAGCTCGACGTCTTCGTCGGCCCCGACTACCTCGTGACGCTGCCCGGCGTGGAGCTACTGCCCGTCACCCGGCTCTTCCGTCGCTGCGAAGACGACGAGGCGTTCCGCGAGCAGCTCCTCTCGAAAGGCTCCGGCCGTCTCCTCTACGAGGTGCTCGACGACCTCTTCGACTACTGCTTTCCGATCCTCGACAAGATCGGGCACAAGCTCGACTCGCTCGAGGACGACGTGTTCGAGGGCCGCTCCGACGCGGTCGTGCGCGACATCTCGAACGTCAAGCAGGAGATCATCAGCTACCGGAAGATCATCAAGCCCGAGCGGTCGACGCTGCGTCTGCTCGAACGCCATGTCGAGCGGTTCCTGCCGGAGGAGCTCGACCTCTACTTCGACGACATCGTCGACGCCGCCGAGCGCATCTGGGACATCCTCGACAACTACAAGGAAGTCGTCGAGGCGCTGGAGGACACGAACGAGTCGGTGATCTCGCACCGCCAGAACGACGTCTTGCGGGTCCTGACCGTGTTCTCGGTGGTGCTGCTGCCGCTGACGCTGATCACGGGGTTCTTCGGGATGAACGTCCGCTTTCCGGGCTTCGACACGGTGTGGGCGTTCTGGACGATCCTCGTCGGGATGGCACTGATGCTGGTGAGCCTGCTCGCGTTCTTCCGGCACAAGCGCTGGCTATGAGCCCGAAGCCACTGTGGGCGCCGTGGCGCCTCGCGTACGTGGAGCATGCCGACGAGCTCGACCACTGCATCTTCTGCGAGCCGGAGCCGGAGCTGCTCGTAGCGGACGGCGAACACGCGCTCGTCGTGATGAACAAGTTCCCGTATGCCTCGGGACATCTCCTCGTGGCGCCGAAGCGGCACCTCGGCGACTTCGGCGCGATCGACGACGCGGAGACGCTCGAGGTGCAACGACTCGCCGCCCGTGGCATCGATGCGTTGCGCGCCGAGTACGGCGCTCACGGGTTCAACCTGGGCTGGAACCTCGGCCGGGTGGCGGGCGCAGGTATCGAAGACCACATGCACCTACATGTTGTCCCGCGCTGGAACGGCGACACGAGCTTCATGCCCGTGCTCGGAGACGCGAAGGTCCTGCCGGAGCACCTGCTCGAGACCGCTCGCCGGGTGCGTTTGCATTTCGGCTGACGGGCGCGCGCAGGTCGCATTGTTACCCTCCGGGTCGATATGCGGGGGGTCGCATACGTCATGGTTGCCGTCGTCGCCGGTCTGACCGCCTTCGCGGCGACCTCGGCGCGCGCCGGCACCAACCCCCCGCCCGTGACCGTGATCGGCGACTCCGTGCTGACCGCGGTCGAGTGGCAACA
>Ga0157369_10006815_pt1 | contig 13177 bp, 11 predicted proteins | sample C25metaG_FD_113461 | JGI IMG/M metagenome (GOLD analysis project Ga0157369, IMG submission 113461) | Corn rhizosphere microbial communities from Kellogg Biological Station, Michigan, USA - C2-5 metaG | ecosystem: Host-associated > Plants > Roots > Rhizosphere > Soil | place: USA: Michigan...
CGACGCAATGGCCGTGAGCATGCGAGTCAGGCGTGACATTCCTCTACCTGCGCTCGCCACGTTCGCCATGCTCGCCGTGTTCGGCAGGCATGCGACCGTTCTGAGTCTGTGCGACCTTGCTTATGTTCGCCGACAGCGGAACGTGCATCTCTGGTGCGGACACTCGAACGTATCCCTGCATCTCCTGGTGCAGCGCGGAGCAGAAATCGGTGCAGTAAAACGGATAGATACCTGTTGCCTGCGGCACCCATCTCACCGTCCGTGTCTCGCCTGGCGGAAGTGTAACGCCAGACGTGTTCGCGCCGAACACTGCGAATCCGTGCGCGATGTTCCAGTCCTGTTCGATGTTGGTAACGTGGAAGTACACGGTATCACCAAGCTCGATACCTTCCAGATTGTCCGGAGCAAAGTGACTGCGAATCGCGATCATCTTTACATCGACGCGCTTGCCCTTGCGCGTAATTCCACCGGCGGCTTCCGCAGTCGTAACGTTCGGGTTGTGGTTGTCCGCCAATTTCTGGAACTTGAGCGAATTGGGCTGCAACAGGCTTGCTGGGACTGCCTGTGCATAGTGAGGCTCACCCATCGTCGGGAAGTCGAGCAGCATCTTCATCTTGTCGCCGCTGATGTCGATCAGCTGCGCCGAGCGAGATCCTTCAGGACCGGTGGGGAGGTAGCGATCCTTGGTGATCTTGTCGAGTGCCAGGAGATACTTGCCCCACGGCTTTTTGCTGTCGCCGCCAGGAATCATCAGGTGTCCCACCGAGTAGTACACGGGGATACGATCCAGCACCTGCCACGTGCCAAGCTTCCACTTCACGATCTCCGAGGAGATGAACATCGACGTGTAGGCGTTGCCCTTGCCGTCGAACTCGGTGTGTAGGGGACCAAGGCCTGGCTTCTGTACTTCCCCAGCTACTACTGCCTGGTAGCGCAGAACTGGAATGCCATCGACCGTCTTCTCGAATTGCTTGTCGGCGATCGCCTTGATCATCTTCGTGTACGAGTGCACGGGAATGACGGTAGCCAGCTTGCCGCCGGCGACTATGTACTCGCCCGACGGATCGATATCGACGCCATGCGGCGATTTCGGCGTCGGCAAATAATAGACGAGCCCATCGCAATCGGCCGGAAACAACATGGTCACACCGGTTTTTGTCTCGCTCGTCGCGATTCCGGTGCTCTGATTCACATAGTTGTGGACGTAGTTGCCACCGAACTTCTTTCCCTTGCCATCAGCGATGCACTTCTCCGCCTGCTTGTAGTTGATCGCGGCGATGTAGTCCTTGTCCGCCTGTGACGCGTTAACCTCGAGCTTCGTGTTCGCTTGCTCGGAGTTGTACGTAGTGAAGAAGAACCAGCCGTCGGACGGCCCCTTGCCTGCGTGACCGAGGTCGTAGTCGTATCCAGGCATCATGATCTGGAAGGCGACATCCATCTTGCCAGGCTGGTCGGCTCTGACGAATGTGATCGTCCCCTTGAAGTTCTTCTTGTAGCTTTCGATGGGAACGTCGGTCTGTGGAATTGGAACGCTGAAACGCGTCGCAGATACCACGTACTTGGTGTCGGGCGTCGCGAACGGTGATGCGTGACCACCTGCAGCGTTTGGAATCTGGATTATCTCCTCGGTCTCGAACTTCTTGAGATCGATGCGAGCTATACGGGGAGTGTTGTTGCCATTGATGAACAGCCAACGTCCGTCAGGAACTCCGTCGGTGAGTGACATCTCCGTGTGATGCGAATCGTCCCACGGCACCTGGCCGAAGGTCGTCGTCAGCATCGCCTTGGTGTCCTCGTTGTATCCGTAACCGGTCTGAGGGAACTGCGAGAAGACCGGTATCTCCTTGAAAAGCCTGCCGGATGGGAGCCCATATACCGTTACCTGGCCGCTAAAGCCGCCGGACAGGAAGGCGTAATATTCATCGTACGAGCCTGGCGGCACGTAAGTGCGCGTCGCAGCATCGCCAGCCAGCAGGCCCCCGGACGCATTCGTCTTGACACTCGGCGCACAGGCATAGGCAAGGCCGCTCAGGGTGACGCCTATGTACCCGATAGCCGCATATAGCTTGACCGACGATTTCATACACTACCTCTCTTATGGCTCGTGTGGAGCGCAGGTGAGTAACTGCATTGAGAGGAACGTACGGAACGCGGATTTCGCAAACAGTCGGGCAAGCCCGGATTTTGTGTCAGGCAATGGGTTCCACCATCTCAGGGAAACACTGACACCGATGGGACGCCTGGCTCTCTAGTTTGAATCAGGTCACGAATTGCCTACATTCATTATTCCGGACATCACTCATGTCATTACAAGACGAAGTCATCACTTTCGCATCCGTCGTCAACGACGTCATACAGTCACATCCTGGCACCACAAATGTGTTCAACGAGTTTGGAATAGACGCATGTTGCGGTGGGGCAGTTTCCATTCATGACGCGGCGCAGCGAGACGGCGCAGATCCAGCTGCGTTGCTGAGCGCGCTGAACGCTGTCATTATCGACCAGCAACACAGCGCCGGAACGGCGGCATGATGCACGTACACGACTGCCTGGAGATTGCCGGTAAAGCGGTATCCGGATCGCCAGGACGTGCGGCCAGTGCGATCGTGCACGACTCGCCGGACGCGCGCCTCGTAGTCTTTCGCCTGAATCCTGACGACAGCGTTGCCATGCACACGAGCACGTCCACCGTCGTTCTTTCTGTGGTGAGCGGCACAGGTGTGATTTCCGGCCCGGTCGGCGGAGAGATACAGGACGTGACTGTCAGTGCCGGTACTGTCGTTACTTACGAGCCGAACGAATTACACGGTATGCGCGCGCCTCGAGGTCCGTTCGTCGTGTTGGCGACTATCACGCCCAGGCCCGGCGGCCGCACGAGCGCGGCTGCGTGAGCGTAGCTGAGTAGCGCGACGTGTACACGCTCGTCCGTCGTTATCTCAAGACCGCGATCGCCTTTCTGGCGGTGGGGCTGACGATAGGCGGGTACCTGATCGCGCGCCGGGAGTTCAGAGGCGCAGCGCCGGACGAGTACCTCGTCAGCGCTCACACGCACGCGCTGTTCGTCGGCTTCGTGATGATGATGATCATGGGTGTGGCGCTGTGGCTCTTTCCCCGGCCGGACAAGAGCGACGCGCAGTACAATCCGCGACTCGCTGCCACCGCTTACTGGCTGATTACGCTTGGAACCGCCGCGCGGGTCGGCGGTGAAGTAATGCGATCGAGCCTGTTCAACATGAACATCTCCGCAATGTGGCTACGTATCGCGATCGTCGCTGCCGGCTTTCTTCAGGCAATCGCGATCGGCGTATTCTTCTTCACGATGTGGACGAGAATTCGACCGGTTGGAAGTCAGGCACGCGAGGCAAAGGGCGAGCGGTTCTAACCCGCCTGTCGGCCGTTGTACGGCATGTCGCGTGCGCTGCATGGGCGTAGTCCCTCTTGCCCGCTATTGGTGGGTGGGCAGGATCGTCCTGATCACGCAATTCCCATTGAATAATCAACATGGCGACCGACATTGTGAACGAAACGCCGATCCAGAATCCGCTTTCCCCGGATGAATTCCGACTGATCGACGCCTACTGGCGTGCCGCTAACTATCTCTCGGTAGGTCAGGTCTATCTCATCGCCAATCCTCTCCTGCGCGAACCGCTGAGCCGCGACCACATAAAGCGCAGGCTACTCGGCCACTGGGGTACCACACCCGGACTGAATTTCATGTACGTGCACATGAACAGGTTGATCCGGAAGCACGACATCGATGCGATCTTCATCGCTGGCCCAGGCCATGGCGGACCGGGAATCGTCGCCAACACCTATCTCGAAGGGACGTACAGCGAGATCTACCCGAGGGTAAGTCGCGACGCAGTTGGTCTCCAACTCCTGTTCAAGCAATTCTCATTCCCGGGAGGCATCCCCAGTCACGTCGCTCCCGAAACGCCTGGATCCATCCATGAAGGTGGAGAGCTGGGATACTCGCTGCTGCATGCGTACGGCGCCGTATTCGACAATCCGGATCTATTCGTCTGCTGTGCAATCGGTGATGGTGAGGCGGAAACAGGTGCACTCGCTACGAGCTGGCATTCGAACAAGTTCCTCAATCCCGACCGCGACGGCGCCGTTATTCCGATCCTGCACCTCAACGGCTACAAGATCGCCGGTCCGACTGTCCTCGCGCGAATCGGCGACAACGAGCTGACGTCGCTGCTGCGAGGCTACGGTTACGATCCGCGTTTCGTCTCCGGCGACGACCCACACGTGATGCATCAGCTCATGGCCGCCACCATGGACACTGTGCTGGCAGACATCAAGCGCATCCAGCACGATGCGCGCGAGCACGGTTTCACGCATCGCGAGCCATGGCCGATGATAGTTCTGCGTTCGCCCAAGGGCTGGACGGGACCAAAGTTCGTCGATGGAAAGCAGACAGAGGGATCGTTCCGCTCGCACCAGGTACCGATCACCGGATTCACAGATAATCCGGGGCATGTCGCATTGCTCGAGCAGTGGATGAAGAGCTACCGCCCGGAAGAGCTGTTCGATGAGAACGGCGCCCTGTTGCCAGAGATCGCACATATCGCCCCCACAGGAACGCGCCGCATGAGCGCCAATCCTCATGCCAATGGAGGGTTGCTGCTCAAGGATCTCGCGATGCCGGCGTTCCGCGACTACGCGGTGAGCGTACCGGCGCCGGGAACAGTCGATGCCGAATCCACCCGCGTACTCGGCAACTTTCTTCGAGACGTGATGCGACTCAACATGAGCTCGGGCAATTTTCGAATCATGGGGCCGGACGAAACAAGCTCCAACAGGCTGGACGCGCTGTTCGACGTCACCGATCGCACATCGACGGCGGAGATATTGCCGAGCGACGACCACATAGCGCCTGACGGAAGGGTGATGGAGGTGCTGAGCGAGCACATGTGTGAGGGATGGCTGGAGGGATATCTGCTTACCGGCAGACATGGTGTGTTCTCCTGCTACGAAGCATTCATCCATATCGTGGACTCGATGTTCAACCAGCATGCGAAATGGCTTGCCACTGCCCGCAACATCCCGTGGCGGCGGCCGATCGCCTCGCTCAACTACCTTCTCACGTCACATGTCTGGCGGCAGGATCACAACGGCAACAGCCATCAGGATCCCGGATTCCTCGATCATGTGGTGAACAAAAAGGCTGATGTGGTGCGCGTGTATCTCCCGCCCGACGCGAATACTCTGCTGTCAGTAACGGACCACTGCCTGCGCAGCAGGAATTACGTGAACGTGATCGTTGCAGGCAAGCAACCCGAACCGCAATGGCTGGACATCGACGCGGCGGCGGCACACTGCGGCAAGGGGCTCGGCATCTGGCACTGGGCGAGCAATGACGATGGCGCCGACCCGGACGTGGTGCTCGGATGTTGCGGCGATGTGCCGACGCTCGAAGTCCTTGCGGCGGTGGATCTGTTACGGACTCACATACCCGATCTCCGCATGCGTGTGGTCAACGTCGTGGATCTGATGGCACTGCAGCCCAACAGCGAACATCCACACGGCTTGCCGGATTACGAGTTCGACGCCATGTTCACGAAAGACAGACCGATAGTATTTGCATTTCACGGCTATCCGCTGCTGATCCATCGTCTCACGTATCGACGCACAAACCACGACAACATGCATGTGCGCGGTTACAAGGAAGAGGGCACTACCACGACACCATTCGACATGACCGTGCTCAACGAGATGGACCGATTCCACCTGGCGCTGGATGTCATTGCGCGTGTGCCGCGTCTCAGAAATCACGCGGCAGCTTCCGTGGCGGCAGATCTCTTCCGCTCCAGGCTCCTCGAGCATCGTGCCTATGTTAATGAATACGGTGACGACATGCCTGAGATTCGTGACTGGCGTTGGGCTGGACACGCCGTCTCATGAAGATCCTGGTCCTGAATGTCGGATCTTCATCGCTCAAGTTTCAGCTCATAGACACTGACCAGAACGCGATCGACGGCAACAGCGACCGTCGACTCGCCAGCGGTCAGATCGAACGCATCGGCGGTGAGGCGATCCTCACTCTCGGTGCAGGATCTGCTACACCATCACACACGACGACACAGATCCGCAATCATAGGGATGCGGTCGAGCGCGTCATCACCTGGATGGCGGACCCTGCTTCGGGTGTCGAAATTGCCGCGGCATCCGACATCGAAGCGGTGGGCCACAGGGTGGTGCACGGCGGTGAGAGATTCACGCGATCCACTCTCGTCGATGCAGCCGTCCGAAGCGATCTCGAACAACTCATCGACATCGCCCCATTGCACAATCCGCACAATCTGACAGGCATTGCGGCGGCGCGCGAAGTGCTCGGCGAAAGGGTGCCGCAGGTTGCAGTATTCGATACTGCGTTTCACCAGACAATACCAGAGACTGCACACCTGTACGCCATACCGTACCAGCTCTACAGGCGATACAAGGTCCGACGTTACGGATTCCATGGAACGTCGCACAGATACGTTGCGTATCGCTATCGACAGCTCACTGGAAAGACCCGCGAGCAAACGCGCATCATCACGCTGCATCTTGGAAACGGGGCGTCTGCATGTGCGATCGTGGATGGAAATTCCATCGATACGTCGATGGGGTTCACACCGCTCGAGGGACTGGTGATGGGCACGCGCTCGGGAGACATCGATCCGGCAATTCTCGATTACGTGGGCGCCAAGGAAGGACTCGGCAGTCGCGACATGGACATGATGTTGAACAAGCAGTCTGGCTTACTTGGCCTTTCGGGTCTCACCGCCGACATGCGCGAGCTGCTGGCAGAGGACGCCGAGAACGGTGACCGCCGCGCGCGGCTGGCGATAGACGTCTTCTGTTACCGGGTGCGCAAGTACATCGGTGCGTATCTCGCTGCCATGAACGGTGCGGACGCAATAGTGTTCGCCGGCGGGATCGGCGAGAACTCGCCTGCAATTCGCGAGCGGATATGCACGGGAATGGACTGGCTTGGCGTACAGACCGATGCCGAACGCAATTCCACACTCGCGCGTGGCGTCGAGGGGCGCTTCGACCGCGACGGGGCGCGGATACAGCTCTGGGTAATACCCACGGATGAGGAACTGCTCATCGCGCGCGATACGTGGCGCGTAGTAACCGGTAAGGAACCGCACTGAACACACGCAAATGACATCTTCCGTAGATCATACTCCAGCATCCAACCGTCTCGCGACCGAGGTCGAGCCTGGTGTATTCCTGCTCGACCATCATTTCCGCGGTTCGCCAGGCGTCATTGCGTCTTATCTGGTCGCCGACGATACCGCGCTGACGCTGATCGAGACGGGGCCGGCGAGTACCCTCGAGACGCTGTTGGCCGGCATACGTCAGGCAGGCTTCGATCCAGAAGATATCGAGCGGGTCGTCGTGACACACATACACCTCGATCACGCCGGCGGCGCCGGATCCCTGCTTCGCGTGTTGCCGCGCGCGCGACTGTATGTGCATCCCGTCGGCGCCCCGCACATGATCGATCCAGCCAAGCTCATGTCGAGTGCGACGCGAATCTACGGAGATCTGATGGGACCGCTCTGGGGCGAGATGGTTCCGGTACCGAAGGATCGTCTCAGCGTTCTCGAGGATCGCGCCGATGTGCATACGGGTTCACGCACACTGCGCGCGTACGACACTCCCGGACATGCGAATCACCACCTCGCGTTACACGATCCCGATACCGGTTCTGTCTTTACCGGCGACGTCGCCGGCGTTCGTCTCGACGGCACGGGCCACTTGCGACCCCCGACACCGCCGCCGGAATTTTCTCCCGAGAAGTGGCAGAGGAGCGTCGCCACTCTGCGCACACTCGAGCCACGCCGTCTGTATCTCACCCACTTTGGTGGCTATGACGACGTAGCGTGGCATCTGGACGAGCTGCTCTCGCGCACGTGGTTCTGGGCCGGCTGGGTCGGCGGACGGCTGGCGGCCGGTGAGGAGGCCGCTGCTACAGCGGATGCACTACGAGCCATGGAAGACGTTACACTCGCCCGGACTGGAGATCCGTCCCTGCTCCGCCGATACGAGGAAGCTGGCAACTATAGAATGAGCGTTGACGGCATCGCGCGGTGGTGGCGAAAGCGCGGCGAGCAGGCATAGCACCTGTAACGCCGCGCTTCGCGCTCAGCGATGGCTGGCCCGATCCGGGGGCGTCACCAGGACCGACCATCTGGCGTCTGCCGCGATCGCCCTGGACACGCTGCCGAGCAGCAATCGATCGAGAAAGGGATGCCGTTGGCTTCCAATAGCGATGAGATCGGCGTCGCATTCCTCGGCGAAGCGAGTTATCTCTGCGACGGGACTTCCGCGGCGCACCACGGTATCGATCTTCACACCAACTGATGGCCAGAGCTCCGCTACCAACTGGCTGAACGCTGCCTCAACTCCACGCGTGTGAATCAGCTCGAACGCTTCTTCGCTTTCCGTCCTGACCTGCGATCTTGACGGCTCGACGAATACGAGATGCATGGTTCCATGTTCATCGACGATGCGCCGCGCGAGGTGCGCCGCGCGAATGCTCGCTCGGCTGAAGTCGACTGGAACGACGATCCGCTTTGGAAGATCCGTCAGTTCCGGACGTACAGCCAGTACTGGCGCACTGCTGATTGCCATCACACCGCGGACTGTATCCCTGCCCATCACGCGGCCGGTTGTGCCGTGACGGTTCAGTCCCAATACAACCATCCGTGCACCATTGCGCTCGGCGTGCTCCACAACGACTCGTGCTACATTGCCCACTGCAAGTGTCAGGGGCCACGCCGCTACAGGCTCACGATCCAGACGCAGCGTTCTCCGCATCGCCAACGTCTGCCGCTCACGTATACGCGGATCCTGCAGATCCTCCTCGAGCGATACGATGACCATCGCCGCTTCGGGCACCGATGTGCCAACCTCGATGACATAAAGCACGGAAGGGCTGGCGCCACGCCGCTCGTTCAGAGCACGCGTTACGGCGACTGCTGAATCGGAAAGCTTGTCGTCCGCCAGTGCCAGGACGACGCCAAACTCTCCGAATCCTGTGATAGCCTCGCGTACAGCTGATGGCTCTTCGATCAGAGCGTCCAACTCGTCTATGTAATCCTTTCCAGTGGTGCTCATTGGTCCTCCTGTTACATCGTTTACGTCGCGCTGTGTTCGTTCGTCACCATCGAGTTGTGCGCGCGGTTCCTGGCCGGAACCACGAGCATCGACCGATGCGCCGTCCTGGAAAGCCCCATTGACACGCTTCTGTTTACGAGTCTGTCGAACAGAGGGTGTTCATCGCTCCCCACAGCGAGCAGATCTGCACGGACGCGCTCGGCGAAGCCATCGATCGCCGCCTCTTTCTCGCCCTCGATCACGTGCGAAGTAATTGTCATGTCGCGCCCAGGTCGCAGATCGTCGATCATCGATGCGAGATCGCGCATCGCACGGGTGAAAGGGCCAGCACCTGCCATCCTCGCCGGATAGCTATCCCGATGCGTCGAGTCGGTTACGACATGGACGAGGTGCATCTCGCCGTCGTCGGCAAGGATGTGTCGTGCCATGCTGGCTGCACGAACACTCGCCTCGCCGAAATCAACCGCGACGACGACGCGCCTTGGTAAAGCAACGAGATCCGGCCGAACCGCAAGCACCGGCACGCCAGCCAGGCGCACGACGGATCGAAGCAGGTCACCGGCGACCACGCGGTGCATCACGCCGTGTCGTCGCAGGCCAATGACGACCAGGCCGGCGCGCAACTGTCGCGCATACTTGACGATCGCCTCCACCGGTGGTTCATCCGCAATCTCGAACTGCCACCGCACGCAGCCTGCCACGTCAGCTACCTGTCTCTGCAACAGTTCCCTGGATTCGTCACGATACTCCGGGCTCAGTGCGCCCTGTGGGACGTAACCCACGAACGGCTCGACAAGTACCTCCGTTTCGTTATCGCTGCCAAGCGCTCGCAACACGGTCGGGATCGCACCGTGAGTGCGCGTGAGCTCACGCGTCATGCGAATGGCAGGTGACGCACGTTCGTCATCGGTGATTGCGAGTAACAAAGGAAACACGGCATCGAGTGCAGGTCTCAAACCGCGACGAGCAATGCCGTGAAATTCATCCGCATGTGTGGCGATGGCGGAGAAAGCAGGGCTGGACATCTGTGCGCCTCCAGAGAGTGATACCGGAATCTGCCTCGGATCCCGCCAGCCGTCTGTCAGTCGTTCCCGGAATGATTGTAGGGAATTCCAGTACCATACGGCCGTCACCGCCAACGCATCAGCATTACCCCTACCACAATTCAGGTTCGCGCTGACAGACAGGGGCAGTCCTGGATCGTAACGTTCGCTCGTGAAGACACGACAAACTCACACCGGAACGGACGAACAATGATCACACGGACCGTATTAACCGCTGCAGCCATCGCGCTGCTGGCAACAAGTTTGTCTGCGCAGACTGGCGCCGTGCGCCTGCAGCTTGCGCCTGGCAGTCAACTCAGCTTCGACGGCACATCCACGCTGCATGGATTCACCTGCACGACGAGCACGATGCAGGCGTACATCGACGTCGATCCATCATATCAAACCGCAAACCTGAACGCCATCGCGCATCCCATCGTGAATGTCCAGGTGGTAATTCCAGTGAGGAGTCTCAAGTGCGGAGGTGACCTCGAGAACAACATGTACAAGACTCTGAATGCAACACAGTTCCCGTACGTGATATACAAGCTCACGAGCTATGACATGGTAGCCGAGACCGCAACGGCATCGAAATTCAGCGCCGCAACGCGCGGAGAGCTGACGATTGCCGGCAAGGAAACCCCTATCCAGATGACCATCGATGCAGCGCGCGGAACCGACGGCGTCGTATCAGCGACTTCCGAGCAGGCAATCAAGATGAGCGCCTTCGGTATAAAACCGCCGACGTTCATGCTCGGTACTCTTCGCGTTGGTGATCAGCTGAAGGTGAAGTTCACCTTGAAGGCAACACAAGCTGCGATTGCGGGCGCGATGTCAGAGCTGTCGTCACAGCTCGCCCTGATCACGCCGCGCGCGGCCCCATGAGTCACACGCGTAATGCGCAGGTTGAAAATACAATCTCACTCCCTGACGGAGATAGAAAATGAAACCGTTCCTGTTCAGCTCGATAGGTGTCGCGGTGATCATCGCGATTGCCCCAGCGCTCTCGGCCCAGGACATCGTACCCGCCGCGCGTGCCAACACTCCCGCTGGCCCGTCCACCTCGACGATGACGCAGCCGGCTCGCACCGCTGACGGCACCGCGAATGCGTCGCTCCTTCCGCTTATCGAGATCCAGCACATGCGCCCGCGTGATCAGCGCGGCATCAACGTCTTCGAGCCACCCAAGGACGACACGGTTCCATTCACCAATTTCAAGATTGGACTCGGCGCTGCTTTCACCCAGCAATTTCAGGGGCTCGAGCACAGTAACACCGCGGCGCCAAAGGTGGTGAACGGTGTGGACGCAAACCAGCTCATCCAGATAGGACACGGCTTCAATAACGCGGTCGCAAACCTCTATCTCAACGCGCAGCTCGCAAGAGGCATGCGTGTGGAGGTTACGACCTTTCTGTCGTCCCGCCACCACCAGGATGCGTGGGTGAAGGACGGATATCTGCTTGTCGATGCATCACCCATCGATGTGGACGCTCTCAATTCCATCATGAAATACCTGACATTGAAAGTCGGGCACTTCGAGGTGGATTACGGCGATGCACACTACCGCAGAACGGACAATGGGCTGGCCATGTACAACCCGTTTGTCGGAAACTACATAATGGACGCGTTCACCACCGAAATAGGTGGTGAGGCGTACGTGCGCGCAAACGGATTCCTTGCCATGGCGGGTGTTACCGGCGGCGAAATCCACGGACAGGTTACCCAGCCTCAGAAGCGCTCGCCAACGTTCCTTGGCAAGATCGGTTACGACACCCAGGTCAATACCGATCTCCGCCTCAGGTTGACCGGCTCCGTCTACGGTACATCTCGCTCGGCGAATAACACGCTGTACAGCGGCGATCGCGCCGGATCGCGGTACTACGACGTGATGGAGAATACGGCGTCCACCGAGGACGCGAACGCGTGGTCGGGGGCGATTCAACCCAAGCTGAGCAGCAAGGTTACAGCCGTCGTCGTCAATCCATTCATCAAGTATCAGGGCTTCGAATTCTTCGGCAACGCCGAGATGGCAAAGGGACGAGGTGCCACAGAGTCGGTAGATCGTACCTGGCACCAGTATGTCGGCGAGGGTCTGTATCGCTTTCTGGATGACAGGCTGTACGTCGGCGGCCGATACAACTACGTCAAGGGACGCTTTCTCGGAATGCCCACCGACGTGAACGTCAATCGGACACAGGCTGGTGGCGGGTGGTTCGTCACGCCGACAGTTCTGCTCAAGGGCGAGTACATGGTGCAGAACTACAACGACTTCCCCATCACTGACATCCGAAATGGTGGAAAGATCAAGGGTTTCATGGTGGAAGGAACGGTATCGTTCTGAACCGGCTACAATCCATCGCTCCGGCCGCCGCTGCGCTCGTAGTTTCTGCGCTCGGCGCGCCGGCTCGCGGTCAGACGCCACTGCCATTCGCTCCCGGTGAGAGAATCACGTACCGGGTGAATGTCAGTGGCGTTGGTACTATCGGCCGCGCGACCATGTCGGTCGAGGGGCCGGTGGATGTGCGCGGGACGTCGACGTACGTGCTCCGCTCTCAGACCAAAGTCGGAATGGGCCCGTTCAAGGGCTCCCAACTGATGGAATCATGGCTGGACCCCTTGATGGTCCGCTCGCTTCGCTTCCATGAGCAGGAGCGTCGCTTCTTTCACTCCCGCACCGTAAGAACGGAAATTCTCCCGGACGACCGCCGCTGGACCGACGACGACGGCGCTTCCGGCGAGAGCATCACCAACGCTTCGCTGGACGAGCTTTCGTTCATCTACTATCTGCGCACGCTTCCACCGGGCAAGGATACACTTTACGAATTCGGCAGCCACTTCGACGCGACCCGCAATCCGGTCACCGTGCATGAGTCGCCAGGTGGCGTGATCGAGACGTCATCCGGTGTTTTCGTGACGACGCTGATGGAGATGCGCGTGCATGATCCGCGGCGCTATCGCGGTGAAGGAATCATTCGCGTGTTTCTGAGTGATGACAGATGTCGCCTACCTGTGCG
>Ga0157369_10006820_pt1 | contig 13173 bp, 9 predicted proteins | sample C25metaG_FD_113461 | JGI IMG/M metagenome (GOLD analysis project Ga0157369, IMG submission 113461) | Corn rhizosphere microbial communities from Kellogg Biological Station, Michigan, USA - C2-5 metaG | ecosystem: Host-associated > Plants > Roots > Rhizosphere > Soil | place: USA: Michigan...
ATAGGAGAATCCGCGGAGACGACACTGTTCATCGACGACCGTATGGAAAATATCGAAGCCGCTCGCGCCCTGGGGCTCCACTCCATTCAGTACAGAAGTCATGAAGCCTTCGTGCGCGAGTTTCAAAACGGCAACTTCACCGGGCTTCCTTTGCCAACAGTGACCGTCACATCTCGTACACCTTGATGCTTGTCCCAAAGTGGCACAGCCATGAACGAACGGGTGACGTAGTCTCGAAATAGGACAACACATCTCACTTCCTCTGCTTTGGAATTGAGAACAGGCTGCATTTTGCCGAGTTTCAGCCTTGACCATGACGAAGATCGTTCGGGCCACTCTCCTCCTGTCTTTGGCGACTGCCGCTCTTTTCCCGCGGCGTTTGCAGGCGCAATTTGCTCCCCAGCAGGTGCTTGTTGAAGGTCTGCTCACTCAGAATCATCGTGGCAGCTTTACCTCTTCGGCCTTCGCGCCCGACGGCAGTCTCTACCTGCTGCTCGACGAAGGTGACGGTATCCGTGTTCTGAAAGCAGACAGCAACGGCTCTACTCTTGAGGCCCAGGTACACCTTGGCGCCGCCGGAGACTCAGGCGTTGCATTGACAACGGACCCAAGCGGAAACGTCTACATTACGGGGACCAGCACCAGCGGAGCTCTCACGGGAACCTCGGGCGTACGCTTCCCCATGCCTGCGGATAGTTCCACGAACTCCTTTGTCGCCAGACTCGACCCTCAGCTCAATCTGATCTTTCTCACGTTTGTCGGCTCCGGCCATACCGCGGCGAGTTCTATCGCAGTCAATGCCAATTCTGTCTTTGTCACCGGTTCCATCTTCAGTTCAACCCTGCCCGTCACCCCGGCGGGGCTGCAGCAAACACCAGCGAGCGGTTCAACCTTCAACGGCTTTGTCGAAAGCTTCTCTGCCGACGGAACGGCGCTCAACTACGGAACCTATCTGGGGGGCGCGAACGGCGACACCGAACCCGCGGCAATCGTGACAGATGCCACTGGCGATGCGTTCATCGCGGGTGAGACCTCATCCGCAGGTTTTCCGACACTCAACGCACTTCAACCGGCGATTGAGGGAGCAGCGTCGGGCTTTCTCACCGAACTCACACCCTCGGGCAACGGCATCGTGTACTCCACGTTTATCGCCGGTTCAGGCATCACGGGCCTTGCCGTCGATAGCGCCTCAAAGTCCTTGCTCCTCACGGGCGGTATCGCTTTAGGCCAGTTTCCCGTCGCGCTCACCAACGTCCCACTCACCCAAACCAACTACCAATCCCTTCTGCAAATCTCTGCCGATGGACAGTCTCTGATCAGCAGCGTCATCCTTGGTCCCGGCACGCAAAGCTTTGTCGCAACAGCCCCGGACGGCTCTGCCTGGGCTACCATGCCGCTCGCCACTCCACTGTTGCCGGCGACGATTGCCGCTGCCGCGCAACCTGGCGACAGCCTTCTTCTGCACGTGCTCGCCGATGGCACATTCAGCCAAAGCCTTCGTGTTGGCGGAGTTCCCGTTGGAAACGCGAGCTACGCCTCACTCACGACTGCGCTCGCGGCTCCCGCGGTCTCACCTGACGGCTCGCGCGTCGCTGTTCCGGGAACCGTCACCATCAACCTCAGCTCGTCGCTGCTCACTACGCAGCGCTTTGGCCTCGCCACCATCGGCTCGGCAGATTCACTGCTGCCGAGTTCCGTTCAGGACATCGTGCCGGATGCAAGCTACTGCGGCAGCGCCAGCCAATGCATGGGTACAGGTGCCCTGCTTGCCATTGTTGACCCAACGAGCTCGACACCCGCACTTGCCCTCTCTTCTGGAGACTTTCCCAGCCTCACCATTCGTAATCTGGGCTCAGCCGCGGCGTCGTCACTCAACATCGCTGTCACTGGTGATGCGGTGTCAACAAACTGCAGTGCCTCACTTGTGCCCGGCGCTCAGTGCGGTCTCGCGCTCAGCGGTGGCGGAGCGGGCACTCTCACAATCTCGGCCTCCGGTCTCGTATCAACAGAACTCACGTTCCCGGCCACGAACCTTACAGCCGATCCACTCGCGCTCAGCACCTCCGAACTCGACTTTGGCATTGTCGCTGCTGGAAGTGCACCGGCGACGCGCACGCTGACGGTTACCAACCTCAGCAGTACACCGCAGACATTTGCCGTATCGCACGACGCAGGCCCCTCCCTCACTCCGTACACGCTTACCCTTTCGGGCACGGCTTGCGCGCAGGCTTCGGCGAGCCAACTTATGGTCGCGCCAAGCGACTCGTGCACGCTCACTTTCTCACTCACCGCTGCGAGTTCATCCGCAAATGACGGCCCGGTCCGCGCACTCTGGAGAGTTGGCTCGCGCGATGTCACCCTGACGGGCTTCTCACAAGCCGCCGCGATCAGCCTCTCTGCTAACGAGATCGACTTTGGCAAGCAGTCGCCGCTCGTCAACTCGGTACACCTTCCGCGTTATTTGTTCATCTCTAATAATTCGACCAGCGCAGTCGCACACACACTCGTTACACTGCCGCCCAATTCTCCTTTCGCGGTCGCAGACGGCTGCCCCTCCACGCTGCAACCACAGTCCGTCTGCCGCCTCAGAATTAGCTACAACTCGCCCACAGCACCTTCGCTCGACTCGGCAACTCTCACGCTTGATGGCGGCGAGGCAGTCCTGCTCACCGGCCAGACACTATCGCTTCAGAGCGTCTCCGGCAGCACTGCCGATCCCAACGTCAGCGTCTCTCCCGCATCCATCACATTCGCTGATCCGGTCACCGTCACTGAGCTCTCTACTTCGACGCAGAGTGTGCAGATCACAAACACCGGTCCGACGGCGGTCGCGGTTACCGCCTCGATCACCGGTGACTTCGCTCTCCAGAACCAGTGTCCTGCAACACTCGCCGCCAGTTCCTCATGCAACATGCTCGTCAGCTTCGCCCCAGCACAACCCGGAGTGCGCGAGGGTCTGCTGAACATCTCCGCGGGTGGGGCCTTCTCGCCTACTACGGTCACGCTCAGCGGTACGGCGAACGCCATATTTCCTGCCAACAACGGCACACTCTCGCTTGGCGAAACAAACGTCGGCGAGCCACTCATCGCGTGGTATCCCATCCAGGCCGCGCTTCCGTTGCTGAGCGTAAGCAGCAGCAGTTCCGCGTTTACAGTTGCGCTGATCCCAAACTCCGGCTCAACCCAACCTCCGACACTGCCTTCATCTTCCTTTGCATCCAGTGCAAGCGAAAGCTGTAACAGCTGCTGGCTGGGCGTTCAATTTCTCTCTCAGGCTGCGGGCACCCAGAACACAACCTTGTCTCTTTCCACCGTCTCCGGTGGCAATCCTGAAGCCGTTGCAGTCACGGCGTCCGCCACGCCGATCTCCGGCCTGCAACTCACTCCAACGAACCCGAACTTCGGCTCCGTTCCGGTTCATAGCACGACTGCCCCAGTCAACTTCACTCTCACAAACCTTCTCTCGCCCGCGACGACTGCAAACATCGAGTCCATCACCGCATTCGGCGACTTCTCAGTACTCCCGGCATCCACCGGTAATTGCTCTCAGTCCATCGCCGCATCCGCTGCCTGCAACATTAGAGTCGCGTTTGCGCCCACAGCCCAAGGTTCGAGGAGTGGCACGCTTACGGTCGTTACAGATGCAGGTACCGTGACGGCCGCACTTAGCGGTTCAGGCGCGGCCGATCCCGGTCTTGCGCTGCAACCGATTGCGCTCGTCTTCAACAACCAGGCCGGCGTCGCGGCAACGCAGCAAACCATCTCGGTCACTAACACGAGTGTATCTTCGATCATTGTTGGAGCACCTTCAACCGGTACAACAAGCTTCACCGCCACTTCCACGTGCGGCACGCTGCCTCCCTCTGCACAATGCAGCATCGCCGTTGCCTTCACGCCCGGCACTACGCTCGCGCAAGACAGCCTTACACTTCCTGTCTCCACTGGCTCAGGCGCGCAGCTCACAACGACGAGCTACATCATCCCGCTCTCAGGCGCCTACACAAGCAATTCCGCGGGACTCATCATTACTCCCTCGACGTCCAACCTTGGCTCAGCGGCGACCGGTGAAGTCGGATCGACACGTCAGTTCAGCGTCACCAATGTGACCTCACAACCGCTGAACCTCTCGCTGTCTCTACCGCACCAGTTCCCGCTGGCTGGTGCGAGCAACTGCACAACCCTGGCAGCGGGAGCAACCTGTACGCTTTCGATCTCGCTTGCCCCTGCCGTCAATGGAGCACTCACCGGCACATTGCAGATCACGGGCACCCCCGCCAATGGCGCGCCCATTCAATCGCTTGCCTACCTTCTTGGGTACGGTGTTGGCTCCGCCACGCTCACGATCACGGGCGCAACTTCTCCACTGAACTTCGGCAATATGACCTCCGGTCAATCGCAACAACAGCTTTTGACTCTCACTAACTCAGGCACTCGCGCCCTCACCATCCACCGAATCACAAGCCAGCCGCCTTTCTTCACTACGAGCACCTGCGGTGCCACGCTAACGCCTACTGCCAGTTGCACCGTTACGCTCACCTATGAGCCGGTCTACGAATTGACCTCTGGCAGCAGCGCCCCGCCCTTACGACAGGACACTGGATTCCTCACCATCGAAAGCGACGCAGCCACGAGCCCCGACATACTCCAACTCTCAGGCACTGCGACAGCTATCACCGCGGCGCAGCCCGCAAGCTCCTCGGTTCTCGCGAGCTACAGCCTCTCATCCAGTGCCCTTACCTTTGCTGCTACACAAATTGGGAATATCTCGCCCGCGCAAAACATTACGCTTACAAACACTGGCACATCCACGCTGCACATCACCTCCATTGTGACGTCTGGCGACTTCACCGCGAGTTCCACCTGCTCCACGTTGCTGCCAGTTGCGACCTGCACCATTGCCGTAGAGTTCGTTCCGGGCGATGTTGCCACGCAATCGCTTCGCAGCGGCGCACTCGAGATCCGCTCTGACGCTTCCGACGCACTGGAGTTCGTGACACTGCTTGGCAGTTCCACACCGGCGCCCTTGCTTCTCGCACCCACTTCACTCAACTTCGGCTCTATCACCGTCGGTCAAAGCGGTGACCTTTCGGTCACTGCGACCAACACCAGTTCCTCCCCAATCACCTTTGGCGCGTTGACGGCGACAGGTCCCTATACAGTGAGCAACGGCACCTGCCCGGACGCGGGCGCGACTCTGGCATCAGGCGCTCAGTGCACTCTGGATGTCACGTTCGCACCGGCGAGCAGCGGCACGCAGACTGGAATCCTGTCGGTCGCTAACAGCGCTACGGAGTTGCCGCTTACTGTGATCCTCGCAGGTGTTGGTACAACCAGCGGCACGCAGCAGCAACCGGGGGCTTTTACGCTTACAGTCAACGGAAGCTCGTCGGCGTCGCTAACCGTAACTAGCGGTCAGCCAGCCGCATTCACACTTACAGCAACAGCCACCAACGGATTCAGCGGCCCTATCGCCATCACATGCAGTCCGATGGATTCTGCTCTGTATGCCAGTTGCTCGCTTCTCGCTTCCACGCTGACGCTCGGAACAACAACACAGACATCAACCGCAACGATTAACACTCTTACGTCGACGCCGCAATCCTCTGAGCGTCTCGCAACTGTCCTGCTCTTATCGCTGATCACACTCGCTGCAATGCCATTCGCGAGCGGCCGTCGCAAGCTGCCTGTGCTCGCCATTCTTGTCCTGGTCAGCGGTGGCGCCCTCAGTCTCAACGGCTGCGGTGGTGGAAGTTCTTCTGCGCAGTCTTCACTCACAAACCTGCTCTACACACCCGCCGGAACCTATCATTGGAGGGTGACAGCCAACTCCACCAGCGGACCGGCAATCAGTTCTTCTGTTGTCCTGACCGTGACAGTTCAGTAGTTCAGCCGGTGCCATTCTCTCGTCGTGTCACGCCCGCGATTCCAACGAGTTTGACTCGTTGGGAACGCCCGGAATCGGCGCCTGTCCAACAATCTCGATCCCGAAGCCCTGCAGCGCCGGCACATGCGTCGGATGATTGCTCAGCAGCGTAATCCTGTGAATCCCCAGGTCCGACAGAATCTGTCCACCCAGTCCAACGCGCCGCAGCACTCGCTGCTGTCCATCCTCACTGCGTTCGCCACTAACTCGCCCCTCGCTGCGATGAAAGACCAACCGTGGCGGTCGCACTGTCGCGTCTACCCCAAGACCGCGCTGCGTGTGGTGCAGATACACAATCGCGCCGCATCCCGCCTCGGCAATCGCTCGCATCGACCCCTGGAGCGTAGCCTCGCAGTTGCACAGCGACGAACCAAATAGATTCCCCGCCAGGCAATGTGCGTGGACACGCACCAGGACAGGTTCACCGGCGCGCTGTGCACGCTCCAGGTCGCCGTACACCAGCGCGACGTGAGACTCTCCCTCGCTCCCGTGCGCCTCTCCAATTCCAGCTTCGCTCTCGTAAGCGATCATCCGGAACTCGCCGAGCGGAGTGGGCAACTGAGCCTCTGCAACACGGTGGACATAGCGTTCATTCTGCAGTCTGTAACGGATCAGTTCGGCGACAGTCAGCATCTTCAATCCGTGAGTTTTGCAGAACTCGACCAGATCCGGAACCCGCGCCATCGTTCCGTCTTCGTTCATGATTTCGCAGATCACACCAGCCGGAATCAGCCCAGCCATTCTCGCTAGATCGACCGACGCCTCCGTCTGCCCTGCCCGCACGAGCACGCCACCCTTACGCGCGCGCAGTGGAAACACGTGCCCTGGCCGAGCGAGATCGTTCGGCGTTGTTCCCGGTGCAATCGCCACCTGAATCGTGTGCGCGCGGTCGGCCGCCGAGATCCCCGTCGTCACGCCCTCGCGTGCCTCAATCGACTCAGTAAACGCGGTACCGAACCGCGAGGTATTGTCCTGCGTCATCGGAGACAACCGCAGCGCGTCAGCGCGCTCCTCGGTCAGCGTCAGGCAGATCAACCCGCGCCCGTACTTCGCCATGAAGTTGATGGTCTCCGCCGTGCAGAACTCTGCCGCGAGGGTCAGATCGCCTTCATTTTCGCGATCCTCGTCGTCCACCACTATGATCATCCGGCCTGCCTGCAGCTCGGCGATCGCTTCCGGCACATCGGCAAATGCATTCGACAACTCGGCCATATCGCCCCCGGCTCCTCAACAAAGACCCTGAAAGAATTGGCCGCCCGAACCGGCGGCCATCCTTCTTCAAGTTGATTGAGATACCTTCCCAACCCGATTCACCGGGCCGGCCACACCCTACAGCGTGGACTCGATCTCAAATCCCCAGGCCTCGAGAAGCGCCTCCGGGATGTACTTCGAATTCTTGTTTCGCCGCGCCCATTCCCGCAGACGCGTGGACCGTACGTACTGGTCCGGGGTCAGCTTGTATTCCTTCACAATCTGTTCAAACGATGTCACCGTCGGGACAACCGGCCCGATCGGCTCAGGCTTGCCCCAATTTGGATTTCCGCGGCGCTTTGCCATCTCTACGCGTGGTTCCTTCCTGTCAGCGGCATACGCCGCAAACACTTTAGTTTAGCATATTTTTGGCAAAAACTGGGCCTTTGGCGTATCCATGCCGCCATGCCAATCAGTGCACAAATACCTCAGCAGAATCCTTGGGCACGGTCATCGCCGTAGCCGACTTTGGGTCCGAATTGAACTTCGCGAACACCGTGGGATTCTTCCGGAAATGCCGCTCCAGCGAGTTGATCCGATTCTGGTCGTTCGGATGATCCGACAACAGCTGCGGCACCTGGGGTAGATCGGAGTTCTGAAAGTCGTGCAGCAGCCAAACTAATCCCCACGGGTTGTAGCTCGTCTGTGCACAGATGTCGGAGCCTGTCAGATCCGCCCGCTCTTCGACATCCCGCGAGTAGCCCAGCGAGTGGAGGTGCCCTATAAGCGCAATCGCCAGCAGGTGAGCCTTGGTCGGGCCAAGCAGTATCGCTGCACCCACCTCGCGCTCCTTCAGCTTCTGCCGCTTCTCCATCAGTTCCATGGTGTCGTGATGAATCGTGTGCGACACCTCGTGGCATAGTGTCCCCGCAAGCTGCTCCTTGTTCTTCACGAAGTACAACAGCGAATCGACTACATACACGTTGCCTCCTGGCGTCGCAAAGGCATTCGGCTGCTGTTCATGCACCAGGTAGAACTTGAATGGATGCTCGTATTGCGGCTGGGCGGCTCGCACAATCTCGTCCGAGATAGGCCGCAACTGGTCGTACAGCGGTGAGGATTCGATAATCTCGCCTTTGGCCTTCAGTTCGTTGAAGACCTCCTGGCCCATCTGCACCTCTTCATCCTGAGGCTGTGCTGCCTGAGTTTGCGGCTGGGGCTGAGGAGGTTGCTGTTGAGCCGTTTTTTCCGGCTGCGGCTGATTCGTTGCCGGAGGAGGAGAGCAGCCAGCCGCGAGCAAACACAGCGAACAAGCGCAAAGGAGCAGTGGATTCGCAAAACGAACTCGGGACTTCGCAGAGTCAAACATGTTCCTCCCTGTCAAAAAACGATTCGGGTCAACAGAGCTCCGCACCTCAATTGAAATCCGAAGCGGCGTTGACCCGAGTCGCCACAAACAATGGCTTACGAGGCTTTGGCCTGAGCGACCGCCGCCTTTGCTTCCAGCGCCTTCGCTCTTGCCTGGGCCTTCTTGTCAGAGATTATGCCGCGCTCCTGCAGCTTCTGCATCTGTGCTTCGATTCGGCTTTCGAGCTGGTTGATCTTCTCCTGCAGCCTTGTCTTGCGATCCGCCTGGGCCTGTGCCTGTTCCGCTTTGAACTGGGCAACGTCTGCTTTCATCGCTGCGATATTCTCTTGACGCACTTGCTTCTGAACATCCGACAATGCGCGCCGCAACACCACACCACCCAGCGCCTCCATGCTCGAGTCAACCGGCGCTGTCCATTCCTCATCGACCTCGGCGACCAGCGCGACCTTACCGGGCGTCAGTGTCTTGGCCACGTCGTCCAGAAAGTCCTGCCCTACACCGAGATTGGTGAAATCCACCGCTGCCCCGCCGCCTAGTCCGGCGGCAGCGCCGAGCATCAAGCCTGCCGGGCCAAACAGCGCCCCGGCCAGTGCTCCAAAGGACATCCCAAACAGGCTACCGAGCGGCCCGCTATTATCCGCCTGCTTGATAGTTGCGGTGCGGTCCGCATTCTCCGCGACGACCGCGTATCCGTACACGTTGATATTTCCCTGGTCCTGAAGCTGCGTGAGCGCAGTCTTCCCCTGAAACGCCCGATTCTCATCGTTGAAAACAACGACCAGCATACGGTCCATAAATGGACCTCCTTTCATCAGCTGTAAGTGAAGTCCCGTCTTTCGCCTGGTGTTGATGAATGCACCCGCTGCTGTCTCAACCAGAGCCGGCGCCACAAAGAGCCCTATTGTGCGCACAAGGTACACCCCTGCTCCCTGTGCTAGCAAATGCGCACTCTCGCAAAAAAACGGGGTGCGAATCCCTGCGCGATGTATCAGCCACTCGCAGGTTTTTCGCACCTCGTTACTTCAGCAATTCAGGCGTCTTAGTGACCGCTTTCGCCGTACCAGCGCTCCAGGTCCACGTGCATCTCCTTTAGCGCATCCACGTTCAGGTACACCATGTGCCCCGCCGGATAGTACCCGAACTGCACATTCTTCAGGCTCGACTCCGGCAGGTTTAGCTGTCCCAGGTCGTGCTCGGTGCCGAAGAACGGCGTCGCAAGGTCATACCATCCGTTCGCCGAAAACACCCGAAGGTGCGGATTCTTGCGCATCGCGTCCGAGAGGTCGAGCACCGTATCCGGCGCCGTCTCTTCACCACGGTTCCCAGCGCCCGGGCCACCCGGTGTGCCCGACGGCCTGTGGTGCCAATCCCAGTTCTGATTGATCCCAGGCCCCTGCAAATAGTACTGCTCCGAGCTCATGTACTTGAGCTCGGTCTGGATGTATTGATGGAACGCCCCCACGAACGCGCCGCTGATGCCAGTGTCGCTCGGATCGTAGCTCGGGTTCTCACCGGCCGCGTCCATATCGTCGCCCTGGAAACGAGCGTCGTAACGGCCCAGCGTCTTCTCATCGCCGCGCAGCAGTTCCTTCCGGAAGCGCGTCGGCGAGATCCGCAACTTGGCATCCTTGATGTAGTCCAGCGGCAGCCCGGTCAAACCCGCCAACTTCTGCGCGATGTCATCGAACTGCGCCTTCGGCAGCATGTCGCCCTGATGCAGCGCCTCGGCATAGGGCCCACGCGCAAACTCCCGCGCCTTTTGCACGAAGTCCTTCATCGTGCCGTTCTGGGGCACCTTCTTGTAGTACCAGGCGATAGCCGCATAACTCGGCAGATACCGCACTGGTTCAATGTCGTACCCGGGCGAGTTCGCGTAGTAGTTCAGGATCGACGAGAGCAAAATCACGCCGTTGAACTGAATGCCATCGTTGTTCAGCGAAGCCACCAGCGCCGCCGAGCGCGGCGTTCCATAGCTCTCACCGAACAGATACTTCGGTGAGTTCCAACGCTGGTTCACCGTGATGTAGCGCGTGATGAATTTGTTGAAGGCCTTCACATCCTGATCAACTCCGGCGAAGTCCTTCGCGGTTCCCTTGCCCACCGCGCGCGAGAATCCGCACAACGGCGCATCGATGAACACAAGGTCTGTCTTGTCCAGCAGGCTGTACTGATTCTCCACCCACTTGAACGGCGGTGGCCCACTCGCCTCCGGGCTCGCCGTCACCACGCGTACCGGTCCGACGGAGCCCATGTGCAGCCAGATCGTCGCCGACCCCGGGCCGCCGTTGTAGAAGAAGGTCACAGGCCGCGTGCTATGGTCCGCACCGTCTTCCGTGTAAGCCACGTAGAAGATGCTTCCGTTTGGCTTGTTTTCGTCGTCGCGAATAAGCAGGTTTCCAGCCGTCGCCGTGTAATGAACCGTGCGCCCGCCGGCGCTCCACGTGTGCTGCGTCTCGGACTTCGTCTCTGCCGGAATTGGCAGAGCGTTCTCTTTATTCTGCTCAGGCTCATTCGCCGAGCGGGCGTTTGCAGCCGGCTCATCGCTCCGCGGTTGCCGATTTTGGGGCCGCTGCGGCTGCTCCTGCGCAAATGCTGTTCCAACCAAAGCTGTCCCGAGAAGAACAGCACACAAAGACTTAACCAAGGTGGCCAATGAGACGCCTCCTGACGCGCGAAATATGGGTTCGTGAAAAGTGTGTACCTATGGGTGAGACGACTATACAGAACTCCAAGTCTCATAGCAGGCAAATCAGACGGCCCCGCGTACACTTGTCTCTGTGACGCCTTTCCGTTCGCATGTTCAAACGATCGAAGATCTTCGCGGCCCAGCTGGTCGTCTTGAATCCCTTCTTAACACAGGCCATCCGGACGCTCTGTACGCCGCGCTCGTTGCGCATCCGCATCCGCTCGGCGGCGGCACCATGCACAACAAGGTTGTCTATCACGCAGCCAAGGCTTTCTCATACTTCGGCCTGCCGACCATGCGCTTCAACTTCCGCGGGACCGGCCTCAGCGAAGGCGCTCACGACGAAGGCCGCGGCGAAGTGGACGACGTCCGCTCCGCCCTCGACTGGCTCACCGTTCGCTTCAACCTGCCGATCCTGTTCGCCGGCTTCTCCTTCGGCTCCAACGTCGGCCTGCGCGCCTGCTGCGGAGACGCCCGCATCCGCGGCCTCGTCGGCCTCGGCCTTCCCGTACGCGCTGCCGGCCGGGACTACCGCTACGACTTTCTCCCCGCCTGCGGCCCAGTCCCTAAGCTCTTTATCTCCGGCGATCACGACGAGTTCAGTCCGCGCGGAGCTCTCGAAGCTTATCTCGTCTCCGCTTCACAACCGCGCGAGATCCTCTTCATCGAAGGCGCCGACCACTTCTTCGCCGGCATCCCCGGCTCTCCCCAACCCAAGCTCGACCTCATGTCCTCTGCTCTCCGCGCCTGGATCTCCGCCCACTTCGGCCTCACACCACCGGCTTAGCACGATTCGCCTGTGCGCACTTCCAGTGCGTCTCGCGCCATATGAGCCAGGTGCGAATCAACGAACCGCACTCCTCCGGCCGCTCGTCATTCGGCAGATGTCCAACACCGTGGAGAGTGAATTGTTCACTCGGTCCCAGGTGCCGCATCAGCTCTGCACCCGTCGACGCAGGCACCACCGGATCACGCTCTCCCCACAGCAGCAGCGCAGGTGCCTCAGGCTTCCTCACTCGGAGTGCATCTGCTAACCTCCGCATGTCTTCGTTCCAACTTTTGAGCAGCCGCAGCACATAGTCAATCGTTCCCGGATGCCGCAACGTTTGCAGATACGGCTCAATCTGCTCATAGCTCACATTCCCGCGATCGCCCGGCATGCGGCGAAACGTCTCGAGCATCAGCCGCTTCGGAAGTCTCGGAAGCAGATTCGCAAACCACTGTCCCGGACGGCTCAGATAGAACCTCACCAACGGATCCTCACTGTTTGAGAACGGATGCGCCGGCGCAATCAAAATCATCGCGTCCAGCAGCTCTGGCCGCCATGTCCCAAGCTCCAGCGTGATCGCGCCGCCATACGAGTGCCCCAGAATCACCGGGCGCTCCAAACCCAACGCAGCCATCCCTTGGGCCACCAACTCCGCGGTTCCGCGAAAGCTTACATCGCCTGTACGCGGCCGATCCGAAAATCCTCCGCCTGGCAAATCCAATGCCACTATGCGCCGATCCTCAGGTAACTCGTCTCCAAGTCTGCGAAAGCAATCCGCACCCGCGACCAGGCCGTGCAGCAAGAGCATCGGCGCACCCGTTACAGGTGCGCCGCTCTCACGTTCCAAATACGACAGTCGAACATCACGAACCCGCACCTCGGCACGAGTCCATCGCTTCGTCTGTTTTGCCGCCTGGTTCACGCCCGCTTCACAGGGCGCTCGCCGTCGCCATTGCTTCCTTCGCCGGGATTACACGCCCCTCCGGCAGCAGCAGCCGATGCAGCAGATCCATCACCGCATCCACATGCTCGCGCTCCAGCAGGAACGGTGGCAGGAATCGCAGCACATGTCCCTGCACCACATTGAGCAGGTACCCGTGCGCCAGGCCCTTCTCGGCCACCGACCGCGCCGGCCGGCCCAGATCCAACCCCAGCAACAATCCGCGTCCGCGTGCCTCGACCCCAAGCTCCCTGGCAAGCTCCCGAAGCCCCGCCAGCAGATAGTCTCCTGTATC
>Ga0157369_10006821_pt1 | contig 13173 bp, 7 predicted proteins | sample C25metaG_FD_113461 | JGI IMG/M metagenome (GOLD analysis project Ga0157369, IMG submission 113461) | Corn rhizosphere microbial communities from Kellogg Biological Station, Michigan, USA - C2-5 metaG | ecosystem: Host-associated > Plants > Roots > Rhizosphere > Soil | place: USA: Michigan...
CCGGTACCGGAAAACCGCTCCCGGAGGCGCTCCTCACGCCGTTCAGGCAGACGCCTCAGCAGCGTGAAAAATCGAGGCTAGGCTGCCTGGAAAAGGGCTGGCTCCACCCGTTCCTCCTGCAGGCGCTCCCGATCGCTGATGGTGCGCCCGGCGAACCTCGTGGGTACCTCCGCCGGTGCCCACGAGGTAAGCAGCGCGATCGCATTAACGGGTGCACGCCCGCGAGCATTAGCGAAGTCTTGCCACTCGCGGGCGGTCCCGTGACAACGGTCAGGCGATTGGCCATCCACAGGTCGAGAACTGTGACGGCGTCTTCGGCCCGGCCAAGAAACATATCCGGGTCCGCTTGCTGGAAGGCGTGCGGCCCCAGGTATGGATTATGAGAGGATTCACGCATTGAACTGGCCCCATTCCAGCCAAATGCGATTCTCTCATATAGAAGAGCCAAAACTGTTGAAGTTGCATTCGCCGTTGGAAGCGAGGATCCGCTCCAGCGCCCTGTCCAACCCCGACTTACCATCGAAGTGCAGGTCGGTGATGTCCATATCGCGGACGTCGAGCAGCAGCCCGTCGGCGAGGTCGTCGGCGAGACCTACGTTCACATGGTCCTCCTCTGTGGTGGCAGAGCTGCGCAGGCGCCCCGCCGCGAGCGGGCCCGTTCCCGCTCTTGATGTCAAACCGCAGGACGGCCGCAGCTCCTTCGCGTACCCTATTAATGGACTGGGGCGCGGCGCAAGTGAGTCCCGTGTCTAAGCCTGCGCCGACGAGATTCCAAGGTCTGCGGGGTGCCCCAGGTTGCTGGTGAGGACTCTTCGCCTTACGGCGAAGCGAGAGCCGGCTGTTCCCCCCAGTGCTCGCGATGGCCTGGCGAAATGCGCAACCGGCGCCGGAGAGCTGCCAAGATTGATTAATGCTGAAATAGCTGCCGTCGATAGCTCATGTCACCCATGATTGCGCCGAGCGCATGGACGGCCGTCGCGCCAGTGCCACGATCCGGTGAATGATGTTCAACCGCGTAGAAGAATGGCGTGCGACAGCTGGCCATCTTCGCAGGCGAGCGTCCCGAGGCAATGTCGCCGGGCCGCCTGGCGTTCAAGTGCTTCCCGCAAGAGGAGGCGGACCGCGGGCGGCGGCCCGGGAGCGGGCACGGGCGCTCGCTGGGGACGCTGGCCCTGGGGTAGCGGCGGCCTGGCCGTCATCGACATGGACGCGACTATCATGCTGGCGCCCCAGAGAAGAGCAGGCTGCCCCGACCTGGAAGAAGACGTCCGGGCGATTTCTCGCCGCTCGCGGGTGGTCCGGTGGTGACGGTCAGCCGATTATCGTTCACCGGTCGATCCCTGTGGCGGCGTCTACGGCCAGCCAGAAAAGATCCTGGTCCACTTGCTGGAAAGCGAGCGGCCCCAGGCGCGGATTATGAGAGCTTCGCGCACTGGGCTGGGTGCTACTCCAGCCAGATTTGGCTCCCCTCAGATGCTGGAGCTGTAGGTGTTGAAGTTGCATTCGGAGTTGGCGGCGAGGATCCGCTCCAGCGCCCTGTCAAGTCCCGACTCACCGTCGAAGTGCAGGTCGGTGATGTCCATATCGCGGACGTCGAGCAGCAGCCCGTCGGCGATCTCGATTTTCATGGCCCTCCTCCGAGCTGAAGGCTTGCGCATGCCCCCCGCCCCATGTCAAGCTCGCAAGGAGGGCCGCAGCTCTATTCTTGTACCCTATTAATGGACTGGGCACTGCGCAAGTGATCTGTGCGTAAGCCAGCCCCGGATGAGTTCCAGGGTGCCGGGGTTGCCTAGCGCTACGGATGAGGGTTCGTCATCTGTCAAGATTGACTTATGCTGACATGTCCGCCTTCGCCTTGGCCCCGGAAGGCGCCGCAGGTGGTCGCGTCGCCGCACCTCCGGACCGCCGCGGGCGAGCTTGTCCGGTGCCACCGCCATTAATGGAATCGAACTGGTGCTACTCCAGTCGAAGAAGACGTCCCTTAGATGCTGGAGTTGAAGCTGTTGAAGTTGCATTCGGAGTTGGCGGCGAGGATCCGCTCGAGCGCCCTGTCAAGTCCCGACTCACCGTCGAAGCGCAGGTCGGTGATGTCCATATCGCGGACATCCAGCAGCAGCCCGTCGGCGACATCTGCGTTCACATGGTCCTCCACTGTGGTGGCAGGGCTTCGCGCGTCCCGCCGTGAAGGGACCCGCCCTACTCTATGCCCAGCCACAGGAGGGGCGCAGTTCCTTCGTGTGCCTTATTAAGGTATCGGCCGTCGCGTAAGGGATCCCGCGTAAGGGAACTCAGCGTAACCCTGGCCCGGGATGAGTACTGGGCGCAGGTTGCTAAGTGTTGCGGGTAGGAGGTTGCTACCTGCGGCCGGGTGAGGAAGGGATGATCTATCAGTGTTCGCGGTAGCTTGACGAAAAGTGTGCATCCGGACAGCGCGAGAAGTGCGGGCCATAAGCACCAGGCCTACTAAGATTTACTAGTGCGAAAATCCCAGTCGTCGATATAGCATCTAAGTATGACTGTGCCAGACACGGGGACGCCAGTCGCGACAGTGCCGACGATCTGGGGTAATGTCCCGCCGCGCAACAAAAACTTCACCGGACGGGTGGATATCCTCGCGCGGTTGCGGCAGGGCGCGGCGAGCAGGATCACCGCGGTGCTGCCCGAGCAGGACCCGGATGACCCGTTGCCGCAGGCTGTGCAAGGACTTGGCGGCGTGGGGAAGACCGCGATCGCGATTGAGTACGCCTACCGGCATCGCTTCGACTACGACCTTGTGTGGTGGATCGCGGCCGACCAACTGCCGTCGGTGCGCGCGTCACTCGCGGCCCTGGCCGGGCGGCTCGGGCTGGAATCGGCGACCACGGTGGCCGGGATTGACGGTGCCATCGCCGCGGTGCTCGACGCCCTCAGGCGCGGTGATCCCTTCGGCCGCTGGCTGCTGATCTTCGACAACGCCGATCAGCCCGAGGAGATCCTCGACCTGATCCCCAGGGGTCCCGGCGACGTCCTGATCACCTCCAGGAACCACCGTTGGCAGGCCGTCATCGACACGGTGCCAATGGACGTCTTCACCCGCCCGGAGAGCGTTGAGTTCCTTGGCAAGCGGGTACCCAAGGGACTCGCCGACTCCGATGCCGACCGGCTCGCGGAGAAGCTGGGTGACCTGCCGCTGGCTCTTGAGCAGGCCGGCGCCATGCTCGCCGAGACGGGCATCCCCGTCGATGAGTACCTGAGGCTCCTCGATGAGCATGTCTCGGGGATCATGTCCGAGGGGAAATCCCCGGACTACCCCTACTCGATGACCGCGGCGTGGAAGCTGTCCGTGGACGCCCTGCAGCAGCAACTCCCACAGGCGCGGGAACTGCTGCGCTGCTGCGCCTTCTTCGGCCCGGATCCGATCCCGCGGGACGTATTCCGCCTTGGGGTCAAGGTTGCCGACACGCACGTGTCCGAGGTGATCTCCGACCCTATCCTCCTGGCCCGGGCCATCCGCGAGCTTGGCCGGTTCGCCCTGGTGACCCTGGATGGCCGGTCGATCTCGGTGCACCGGCTGGTCCAGGCGCTGCTGCGCGATGAACTCTCCGAGACCGAGCGAGCGGGTTACCGGCATGAGGTCCATCTCATCCTGGCCGCCGCCGCGCCGCCGAACACCACCGACCAGAAGTTCTGGTCGCGATACGCGGAGCTCCTGCCGCACGTGGGATCGGACTCCACCGAGCTCGCTCGGTCGAGCGAGCCGTCTGTGCGCCAGCTAGCCCTGAACATGATGCGTTACCTGTACCAGTCTGGCGACTACACATCCTGCCTGGATCTCACCGAGCGGTTCATCGCCCAGTGGAGCAAGGACTCCGGTCCCGACAGTAAGGACGTCTTGGATGCCCAGCGCCACCTGGGCAACGCGTTGCGGCTGCTGGGCCGCTACCCGGAGTCGTACCGCCTTACCGAGGACACCCTTGCCCGGGCCCGGGCCGTCCTGGGCGAGCAGGATGAGCTCACGGTGGCCTTGCGCAACTCCTTTGGCGCGGACATGCGCGCCCGAGGCGACTTCGTGGAGGCACGTCGGCTCGACGAGGAGACGCGGGAGCTCCTTGAGGGGACGCTCGACCCAGACCACCCGCGGACGCTGCGCCTCATGGCCAGTCTCGCCTTGGACCATGGCCTGAACAGTGGCTACGTCAGGGCGAAGGACCTGTATCTGGACGTTTACCAGAGCATGCTCAAGCCGTCGGTCGACGCTGCCCCCGGTGACGTCCTCGGTGCGTGGACCGGCCTCGCCTGGGCACTGCACCTGATTGGTGAGCACCGGGCGGCGCTGGACGTGAGCAAGGAGGCGCTGGATTACGGCCAGGATCCCGCCCGGCTCGGACCGGAGCACATCTACACGCTGCGGATCATGAACCGCTACACCATCGTGAGTCGCCGGATGCCCGACCAGCGCATGGAAGCACTTGAGTTGGTGCGTAACAGCTATGACCTGTCCACGAGGCTATTCGGCCCCAACCACCCGGACACGCTCGCGATCGTGACCAACCTTGCCAACCTGCTGCGCACCCTCGGCGAGACCCAGGAGGCGCTCGAGCTCGCCGAAGAGGCGATTGCCCGCTACCCCAAGGCGTATCCCACGGACCACCCCTACATCTACGGATGCATAGGGAACCTAGCACTGCTCAAGCGAGTCACCGGTGACGCCGCCGGAGCCAGGGAACTCAACGAGCAGGCGCTGGCGGGGCTGGACCGACGGCTGGGCCGCGATCATCACTACACGCTGACGGTGGCGACCAACCTCGCGAGCGACCTGGCGATGCTGGAGCAGAGGGCCGAGGCGCGAGCCCTCGGCGAGGACCTGCTGCCGCGGCTGCGCAGGCTGCTCGGGCTCGACCATCCGTCCACGCTGGCCTGTGCGATGAACCTTTCCCTGGACCTCGCGGCGACCGGAGACCAGGAACTGGGGGATGAGCTCGCGGCTGACACCCGGCAGCGCTACGAGGACACCCTTGGCGCGACCCACCCGGATACCGTGGTAGCCATCGGAGGCGGGCGGGTCGACCCCGACTTCGACCCGCCGCCAATCTGACCCTGCCTATCTGAACTGCCTGTCTCACCCCCTGGCGGGGGGCATCACCCCGTTGTCGGCTTGCCACTGGGTCGCGTGCCGGTCGGCCTTGGCATGGGCCACGGCGAGCGCGTCCGCGGCGACCGGCTCACGCTGCCAGGCGGCCAGGACGCGCGCCATCTCCCCGGTGAACTCAAGTCCGTCGCCAGTAAGCTGCCCGCTGGACAGGAGCGTGTCACAAACGAGTGCTGCCCCGTCCCGCCACCGGGCGAACTCCGCTGCCGCTCGCTGCCTGACCTCAGGTTCCGGCGCGGACGCCTGCTGGCCGCGCCAGAAGCCGCTCACCCCCAAGAACGCGTACGCACCCTGGAGCAGGCCGCTCGCGGGCCGCGGGTCATCTCGCCATGGCGCGTAATAGCGCTGCCCGTCGTCGGGCTTGCAGAGGCTGACGAGGTCAAGGAGCGCGCTCAGCTTGATGTGGTGGGCTTCGTGGAGGAGCGTCTCGGCGCAGGTGTACGGGTTGGGCTGCCGGGACATGGCCACGGTTCCGAACGTCTGCGGTGAGCTCGTGCTCACCAGGCCGGAATCAGGAGCGCTATAGGGGACGATCACCTTGATCAACGCGGCGATCTCGGCGGCGCTGGCCGGATCCATGACCTGCCATGCCGCGTTCACCATGTCGGCCAATTCCGCCGCCTCCGCCTGGGTGAGGCGCCCGGTTGGCTGGCCATCCGTGGCGGGCATCCGGAATGGGTCGAGGTCGTCCACGATGACATCGAGTGATCCGGCCTGGATGGTCCGCAGTTCCCGCCAGCCGTCGGCTCCTGGCCGCATGATCACCCGCAGGCTCCCCGAGCGGATCTCACCCGCGGCCGTGCGCACCAGTGCCGTGCTGCCCTCGGCAGCGGCGGCGCCCAGCGAGGGAAGGATCACCTGGCCCGCTGTCACCGGGACTTCGATCTCCGCGTCCACGCCGGCCCTGATGGCCGCGGCTGCGCCCACCGCGGCCAGGGCACTGGGCTGGGCGCCCGGGACTATCTGATCACTGCGGATCGTATGCAGTGACCACGCGCCCACGGACGGATAGCTGATTACCATCTGCGCCGCGCTCGGGTTCTCCCGCTGCGCCCGGGCCATGAGGTCATATCCGGCCGCCGCGAGCCGGTCATCGGGCCGCGTGGCCGGATGGGCCGCCTCTAGCACTGCCCGCAACAAAATGAGGTGCTTGCTGTGCTGGGCGGCGGCCAGCTCCCGCATGGCGGCCGAGCCGCCGCCGCCACGTGCGATGGCCGTGAACAGCTCACGCGATATGCCGTGGCTCTTGCCGCTCAATGGTCAGCCTTTCTGCTCAGCCGCGCGTCGAGGTCCGCTTTCATGCGGTCGCGGATATGGCCAATGAGGGCCATCAGGTCAGGACAGTAGACAGAGGGGTTCGCGAATCCGGTCCCCGGGCGGTACCGGTGCGCGTACATGCCCCCGCCGCACACGCGGTGCACCGGGCAGGCCCGGCAATCCGCGGACAGGCCCTGCACGCCGATCTGGCGCGCGGCGACCTGGGGCTGCCGCAGCGCGTCATCCAGCGGCGAGGTGGCCAGGTGCAGGCCGGTGGCGGGGGCGCCGTCGAAGGCAATCTTGAGGGTGTCGGTCTGCTCGATGGATCCATCGGTCTCGATGACCACCATCCGGGCCGGGGACAGCCCGACTGACTCCGAGGTGGCCGCCCCGCCCAGCAGGAGCTGCATTATCTCCTCAAACAGCCGGATTCCCGTCCGTGGCTTGGGATACCACTGCTCAAACACGCTGGTGAGCCAGTCAGCGTACGGGGTCGCGCCCGGGTCGGGGACCCGGCCGGGTGGCGGCGATGCCCAGGTGCCGTGGGGCAGCAGCAAGTCGATCCGGGGCGGGTCGAAGTCGGCGAGTGCCTCGTAGGTCGCGACGGGATCGTTGCGCAGGTCAATCGTGGCCAGCAGCCCGTTGAACAGGTGCGGGAAGTCTCGCAGGCGGCGCAGCGCTGCCGACACCGCGGCATAGCTGCCCCGCCCGCTGGCGAACCGGCGGTGCCGGTCGTGCGCGGTGGCGTCGCCGTCGACGCTGACTCCGACTCCCACCGCCAGCTCGTCGAACAGTTCCAGGTAGGAATAGCTCAGCCCCACGCCGTTGGTCTGCACGCTGGCATCCACGCGGATCCCCGGGCCGGCCTGCGCCCGGGTCGAGGCGACCAGTCGTGCGATCAGGTCCCGGCCAGCTAGCAGCGGCTCCCCGCCGTGCAGGATCAGCCGGACGCGATCGAGGCAGTGCTTGCGCGCGTGCTCGCCGATCCGCCGTGCCACGAGGTCAGCGATCTCCGCGGACATGGCACGCGGCTGGCTCCGCCACGACTGATCCGCCATTTCGTACATGTAGCAGTAGTCGCAGGAAAGGTCACATCTGCTATGGACCTTAACGATGAACTCGCGGAATGGCGACGGACTCCATCCACTTGAAAGAAGCGCCTGGACGTCGAGGTCCGTGGGCCACTCATGCCGGGGTTCTGGCCCCATGGCGTGATTAATGAACATTCCGTCGATTCACAAGGATCATGGCTGGTTACGCTAGCACACCTTAACCGCATTGGACGCTCGCTTAACAAGAGCCGCAGTGAAGGGCCTAGCGATAGTGCATCGCGGCAGCACCAAGCGAGTCCAGCAAACTGAGGACCCTCGGGCATGACTGATAAAACCTGAATGGTTACGAGCGCTGAGCCGGGGAATTATCAACATTCCTGGCATCGCGGCACGGTCGGTGCTGAGGCCTTGAGAGGAAGTCTCGCGCCCCCCATGTGCCCATGGATGGCTCGTGGCCGCCACCGGCCACAGCCGTTTGCCCTATTCGTGGCTGGATCCGCAGTGTCTATGTTCGGCACCCGGATATCGGTTGTTGCCTTCCCGATGCTCGTCCTACGCCTTGATGGCTCGCCGTTTGTAGCTGGGCTTGTCTCCTGCGCTACGATCCTGCCAAGCCTGCTCGCCTATATTCCAGCCGGAGTCCTGGTCGACCGGTGGAAACCACTGCGTGTCCTGCTAGTGAGTGAGATTGGCCGCGGAATCGCCAGTGCCACGATCGTTGTGACGCTCCTGTTCAGCGGGAGACCCAGCATTTTCCTGCTGATCCCCGCAATGGTAGCTGAGCAGCTACTGGAAGTGTTTGCCACCCTGGCCGAGGGGCGGTGCGCGAGCAGCATCGTAGCACGGGATGACATTCCTCGGGCGCAGGCATACCTGCAGGCCAGGGTGCACATAGCGATACTGGCCGGACGCCCGGTGGGCCTCTTCCTCTTCGTGATCAGCCCTATTCTGCCGTTCCTGGCCGACGCGTTGTCGTTCGCCTGCTCGGTCCTCAGCCTTATCGCAGTCCGAGAAATGTCCGACGCGCTTCGCAACGTGCCTGCACGATTGCCGGTTTCGCGATTGATCGACGAGCTCAGGGACGGATTCCGAAAGCTGGAGCGCGATAAGCACGCAGCGCGCACCATGGTCCTCATGGCAGGCACCACCTTGATCGCGCAAGCGCTGCTGATGATCTTCCTCGCCGAGGCTCACGCGGGCCAGCTTCCGGCAGCGGCGATCGGCCTCGTCCTGGCTTCGTCCGGCGTGGGGGGCATCCTGGGGTCCGCCGTAGCCGACCGGGTGCCCAGGCTGGCCCGGCGCCATTGGCTGCCGGTGCAGCTGGGTGCCTGCAGTGGCGCATTGGCGGTCCTGGTGTCCACCGGAGGCCGGTCGCCGTTGGCGGCGGTTCTGGTGGTCACCACTTTCGGCTTCACCGGGGCGGTCGGCAACGTCACGTTCACCAGCTATCTCGCGCAAACCTTTCCGTCCAGCATGTTCGCCAGGGTAAGCAGCATCGGGCAGGTACTTTTCATAGGCGCGATGGGGCTGGGGCCGATGCTGGGCGGGACGGCGGCCGACCGGTACGACGCCAGCAAGGCGATAGGCGTTCTGCTTAGCATCGCCATCTTCATGTTGCTGATCTCGGTCAGGAGCCACGGATTCCGCCTGGGCATCGGTCGGCGCACTGTCGGCCCAGCCGAGGGTGTCGTCCTCGTCGGGCGCGGCTGGGTGACGGCCCGGCTGGCGCCTTGGTGGTTTAACTGGCGCCGGCAACACGATGTTAATCCAAGTTGGCAGGTCAGTGACCCGGGCAGGTCATTCCGGGTCGTCCGAGATCGTCCGGAACAGACCCAGAGCGGCTATCCGGAGCCGCTCATCCATTCCACCCGGGCCGGGCCTATTCCGCCGGCCTTGGTTCACGGGCCCCACGGGTTCCGCGATGCTCCCGCAACGCCAACTTAGGGCGGTGTCTCTGGGCAGCTAAGCATATCTGCCTGCCCGGGGCCGGTGGCGACACCGGGGCATGTCATGACAAAATAACGCCAACTGGAAGGTTACGGGGGTTATGAGTAACCTCTCCAGATTGCTCGTTCCAGTCGCGGGGAGCAGCAAGGCGAGCCATGGTACACGAAGAACCAGATGTCCCTCAGCGGTTCGCCCATGACCTTGGACAGTTGCGCCAGCGGGCTGGCCGGCCAAGTTACATGACGCTAGAGCGGCTCACCGGTCACCGGCTCCGGCGGGCCACCATCAGCGATGTGCTCAATGGCAATCGAGTGCGTATTCCAGACTGGCCGTTCGTCGCCGCATTCGTGCTCGCTTGCCGTACGTTCGCCGAGGAAAGCGGGCTTGACCCGCAGGAGCTTGGCCTAGGGACAGTCTCCGACTGGAAGCGGCACTGGGATCTCGCATCGACCGGCCGCATTGACACCCGGTTTCCCGGGCGCCTGCATCGCCTATCGACGGACCGGGCAGCCGACGAGACCGAAAGGCCGGCCGAGGAATCTAGCCGCCCAGCGGAGGAATCCGGCCGGCTAGCGCGCGAATCCGGCAGGGCAGCAGGCGATTCCGACCGGACACCGGGGGAGGCGGCGGCAGGCGTTGCCGTCCTTGCTGCGGATGTGGCCGCGCCAGCCGCTGCCCGGGCGGGCCGCCGGCTATGGGGACGCGTGCCCTCCCGCATGACCGACTTTGTCGGGCGTGAGTCCTGGCTGGCCAGCGTCCACCGTGCCCTGACCACCGATGGCGGGACAAGCGCGGTCGCGATTCAGGGGTTCTGCGGAATCGGGAAGACTCAGCTGGCCATCGAGTACGCCCATCGCTATAAGGCGGACTACGACCTGATCTGGTGGCTTCCCTGCGATACCACGGAAGCCGCCCGCGAGGCACTGACGGAACTGGAGACCCGGCTCCAGATCCCCGACGTTCCCCGGGCACCGGGTGAAAGCCGGTATGCCGGGCTCTTCGAGTTCCTTCAGCAGGGGCACGTGTACGCCCGGTGGCTGCTGATATTCGACAACGCCAACGAGCCTGATGACATTAGGGACCTAATCCCGCAGCGGGACGGCCACATCCTCATAACCTCCCGCAATAGCCGCTGGGAAGCTACCGGCGACATGCTGGAGCTAGGCGTCTTCAGCCGTGATGAGAGCATCGAGTTCCTGCGCAGGCGGCGACGTGACCTCGGGGAGGCTGGCGCGCACCGGCTCGCGGAGGCGGCCGGCGATCTCCCGCTGGTCCTTGAGCACGCCATCGAATCACATATGCCGGTCGAGCGGTATATCGCCCGGCTGGACACTGACCCGCTCCGGCTCCTTGATTCCCAGCCGGCGGACTACCCGGCGACCATCGCCGATGAGTGGCGCCGGATCATCAACCGGCTGCGCGCTGACAGCATGGACGCACTCGACCTGCTGCGCTGCCTGTCCTTCTTCGGCAGCGAGGCGATACCGCGCGAATCGCTTTACCGCGGACGGTATTTCCAGGAAATATCGATCAGTCCCATGCTCAGCGATTCCATACGCGCTAGCAGGGCGATCTTGATGCTGCAGCGGGCCGGCCTGCTGCGGGTCCAGGCTGTCGCCGACACCCTGGAACTACACCGGCTCACCCGGTACATCATCCGCCACATGGTGGCGCGCGACCTGGAAGACTCCGTGGCGCGGTGGGAACACGACGTCCACCTCCTGCTGGCGGCCGCGGACCCGGGCAACCCCTACGATCCGGCCGACTGGCGCGGATACGACGACCTGCGTGGTCATGCCCGGCAGTCGCGCGCCGAGAAGTGCCACGATGAGCCAGTTCGCAAGCTGATCGTCAACCTCGTGCGATCCCAGTGCGCGAGAGGCGACCCCCACGGGGCGCTGAGCTGGGCTGACCGGGCCCTGCACCGATGGTCGGCCAGCGGGCAGGGTGACCATCCGGAGGCATCCGATGGCTACCTCGCGATGCAGCAGGCCCGGGCGGAAGCGCTATTCGCGTGCGGCCAGCACGCCGAAGCGGCGCGGCAGCAGCGCGGCACGCTCGCACTCATGGCCGCCAGCCCGGGCAAGTGGGCGGAGGAAATGACCCTGCTGCACCGGATGACGGCCGCCGACTGCCGGGTCAAAGGCGACTTCACGGCCGCGGAGGAGGTTTGCCGCGAGTCGGTGCGCCAGCACGTGGACGTGTTCGGCCAGGATCACCCGCAGGCCTTCTCCGCCATCGACAGCCTCGTCCTGGGGCTGGCCCTGAACGGGAAGTACGCCGACGCGATCAGGGAAGCCGAGCGGGTTTACATCGACTGCCTGGCCTTCTACGGGGATTCGCGCTATCCGCTCGTCCTGTTCGCCTACAACTCCCTGGGGCGCTGCCGGTGGCTGGCCGGGCAGTACGGCGAGGCACTCGGCATCCTGACGACGGTGCACGCCGGGTACGCGGAGATCGTCGCGGCCGGGTACCTGGACGCGAACCATCCGTGGCTGCTCACCCATGAGACCGATTACGCCGCGGTCCGGCGGGACGCTGGCTTTCCGGGCACCGACCCCGAAGCCCTCGCCCGGGACATGCACGACGTCCACCGGCGGTGCTGGCGTGCCCTGAGCGTGAACCACCCGCAGACGCTGGCCGCCGCCGTGACGCTCGGGAGCGTCCTGCGGCGGATCGAGGATCGCGTGGGCGAGTCGACCGAGATGATCGCCGACGCCGAGCAGCGGTACTGGTCGGCGCTGCCTGAACACCCGTACGCGCACGCCTGCAGCGGGCTGCGGGCGGCGATGCGCTGGCGAAGCGCGGCGCATCAAGACACTGCCCTCGCGGTAACCCCGCTCCGCGAGCTCGAGCAGGTGATCGCCCGGCTGACCGCCATAATCGGCGCCGACCATCCCTGCACCCTGACAATGGTCGCCACCTTGGCCAACATCCAGGCTGACATGGGTTACCTCGACCGCGCTCTCGTCAGGGGGCGACAGGCGATGACCGGCTTCCGGCGCCGCCTTGGCGAGAACCATCCGCTCGCGCTTGCCTGCGAGGCCAACGTGACGACGCTGCGCGCCCGGCTGGGGCAAGACACCGGGGCGGCGGCGCTTTCCGCCCGGTATGCCGCCGCGCTCGGGCCCGATCATCCAGACTCGCGACTGTTTTCCGAGGGCCGGCTCGTCGACATCGACTTCACCCCGGTGCCCCTCTTACGATCGTCTCATGAAAGGCGGCGACGGAGCCGCCGGGACCGGGGAGGCGAGATGCCGATCGTTTCGGCCAATGGCATTGAGATCAACTACGAGGTCACCGGCGCCGGGGAGCCGCTTGTCCTCATCCCGTACCTGGCGGCTGACCAGGCGTGCTACGCGTTCCAGGTCGCCGAGTACGCCAAGCACTTCACGTGCTTCACCGTCGACCTGCGCGGCGCCGGGCTGACCAGCAAGCCCGAAGGCACCTATACAACCGAGCTGCTCGCCGACGACGTGGCGGCGTTCATGCAGGCGGCCGGGATCGATCGCGCCCACGTGTCCGGGCTGTCCCTCGGCGCCGCCACCGGGATGTGGCTGGCCGCCAAGTACCCGGAACGGGTGAAGTCACTGTCCCTGCACAGCCCGTGGCCCGCGACCGACCACTACCTCAAGACGGTCGTCGAAGGCTGGCAAGTCATGGCGCAGGGACTTGGCAGCGTGACCGAGATGGTCATCAAGGGCATCTTCCCCTGGTGCTTCACGCCCGAGTTGTACGCCGCCAAGCCCGAGTACATCGACGCGCTCGCCGACTTCGTCCGCGGCCGGC
>Ga0157369_10006825_pt1 | contig 13167 bp, 9 predicted proteins | sample C25metaG_FD_113461 | JGI IMG/M metagenome (GOLD analysis project Ga0157369, IMG submission 113461) | Corn rhizosphere microbial communities from Kellogg Biological Station, Michigan, USA - C2-5 metaG | ecosystem: Host-associated > Plants > Roots > Rhizosphere > Soil | place: USA: Michigan...
CGCAGGGCAACAATAACCAGTTCAGTGGTGGCGCGCAGTCCCGTCCGCAGCCGCAGCCACAGAGCGCGCCGGCCAGCAACAACAACGAACCACCAATGGATTTCGACGACGATATTCCGTTCTAGCGATTACTTTAGACTAAAACGTAAATAATACTTATGAAGCCCCCTTTTTAAGGGGGCTTCTCTTTTTTATCGTGTAAATTTTACCTTGGGCCCAAAATGAAGGTGTATTACTATGAATTTGTGTAAAAAACTGAGATCTATCTCCAATGGAGCTTTCAATACGTAGAATAAGATCTTCAGACGGTGAGAGATTTGTCATCCTCGTTGATGAGAGCGGCACTCCGCTTTTCTATCCAGCTTTGTACGTCACCGTGCACATGCGTGGACGCTCACTCGCTGTAAATACAGTTGAGAATTCGCTCAACGCGATTAAAACTCTGTATGCATGGCAGACCTACTATGGCTTAGATCTCGAATTAGGGTTTTCTCAGGGTGACTTTCTACGTTCAAACGAGATACATGCCTTACGCGATTTCATGCAGAAGCCACTTGTCCGTGAAGAGCAAGATAAGGTCGTCTCTATTTCAGGACGCCGTAACGTAGTTAGTGTGAGCAATCAGTATGCTCGCTTGTCAGTACTTGCTGATTACTTGGGCTTCCTGGCAAAACAGCTACAACCCTCCTCGAAACGCGATCATGATCACGTGGAGCGAATGGTTTCGCAGATAAAAGCGAACCGTCCCAAAAAGCCAACAAAATCCAACCAGGATAGAGATGAAAAGCATCTGGATGACGCTGTTCTTGATTCTCTTGAGAAGGCACTAAAACCGGGATCTGAGAACAATCCAGCCAAGGAGTATGCAGTCCAGGTTCGCAATGCATTAATGTTCTCGATACTGCGGGTCACAGGCCTTCGACGTGGCGAATTACTTAACCTGAAGGTCGAAGACATCGACTTTGCCAAAAACACGCTGAAAGTTGTCAGACGACCGGACTCCAAGGATGACGTACGTGCATTCCAGCCCGTGGCAAAAACACGAGAGCGCACCATCCCGCTGATTCCCGAGCTCATCAATCGCATATACGAATACGTGCTCAAACATCGAAATAATACTTCGGCAGCAAAGAAGCATGGCTATCTGTTCGTAACTCACAAAGAAGGGGCGTCATTAGGCCAGCCAATATCAAATGCCGCGTTCGGAAAGTTCATGGCTGACTTGAAACGGATCGCAGACAACCATGATGGCATTCATGCTCATGCCTTACGCCATCATTGGAACTACTCGTTTTCAAAAGCCTGTGAGAGCAAAGGCGTAACACCAGAACGAGAGGAAAAGATTCGTTCGTACCTTATGGGCTGGAGTGAAACCTCAGGAACAGCCGCAACTTACAATCGTAGGCATATCAAGGAGCAAGCGAAAAGGGCTGCTCTTGAATTGCAGAACCAGCACTTAGGCAAAAAAACGATGGGAGATGACGAATGATAAATCTCTCGATACAGGACGTTGTTACTGAGGACTTTTATTCTAGGGATGGATACCTGATCCGGTTCAATGATGAGCGTTGGAAGCTCAATAAAGATACTAATATTCCGGTCTTCACTCTGAAGAAAGTGATGAATTGAGATACATTTGTTTCCCTCTGCAACGTGCTTGCTTTTTATGCAAAAACTAATGCTCCCTCACATGTAAGAAACCTGTTTGAGCGATGCAAGCACTACCTGGAGTCAACAACTGGCCAGCCCCTCTTCAGTGTCGAATCTCTAATTTCATATCGCTCAACGCTCGATAAGCATACAGAATGGTATCTGGGGTCTCTTCGCGGATTTATTAAAAAGTGGTCTGAACTGGGCTACAGCGGTGTTCCTGATGAGACCATCACACTTTTGAATAAATGGAAGATCAAAGGAAACGAGAAAGGCTTTGCCGTTCAATCTATGTGCCCCGACAGTGGCCCATTAACCGATATAGAAATGGAAGCTGTTATTGATGCAGTCATCACGGCATTTGGAGAAAAACGTTTAACACTTGTCGATACCAGCTATGTGTTGATTCTTGCGATGACAGGGCGCCGCCCGACACAAATTACAGGACTGAAACTAATGGATTTGATCCAGCAGTCCGATAAGTACTTCATCAGGTTCCCTCGTGCCAAGCAGCGCAGCCAGGCATGGCGCCAATCGTTTAATCAATTTGCAGTAGTCGAAGACCTGTGGGTGGTTTTGCAACAGCAAGCTGAGGCTGTTCGCCAACAGTTCAGCACGGCTTTAGGTGTTGATATCCCACCGAGCCTGATTCCTGAGCTACCGCTGTTTCCTGCCCTTGAGACAGCTAGCTCTGTATCAGATTTAAAAGAGCAACTCAGAGGAGATCACCTTCATGCTCCAAGTAAATCCATCAGGCTCGCAATGCTTCGGGTTGAAAAAACGATAAAGGTTATCAGTGAAAGAACGGGCGAACCGGTACGTCTTAACCCAACTCGTTTTCGATACACGTTGGGCACCAATCTCGCCCGTGAAGGAAAAGGCGAATACGTTATCGCCGAGGCACTCGACCACTCAGACACCCAAAACGCTGGCGTCTACGTACGAAACATTCCAGAAATCGTCGACCGCATCGATAAAGCCGTAGCTCTGCAATTAGCCCCGATAGCACAAGCGTTTCAGGGAGTACTCGTTGTATCCGAAAGTGATGCCAAGCGTGGCAGCGATCGGAGCAGCAGGATTTCTAACGGAACCTCAAACCTTGGCACTTGTGGCAGTTATGGCTTCTGCGGCGCATTAGCCCCTGTTGCTTGTTATACCTGTAATCACTTCCAGCCCTGGTTCGGCGGGCCACACGAAGAAGTTCTGGAGCGGTTGATCAGTGAGCGCAACAGCGTGTTAGAGCAAACCAGCGATAGCAAAATTGCTTCAGTAAATGACCGACTGATACTGGCCGTAAGCGATGTCGTTAACCGCTGTAATGCGATGAAAAACGAGGTGATAGATGGCTGATATTCTTCTATTCACTCCAAAGCATCAACTGAATGCCAAGGCCAACCTCAGCGACTTCGTAGCGATGTGCCGTCATCGCTTGACGGTGTTTGGAGCTGATCTGGATTGGGATAGTGATACCTGGGCTGGCGTTGGAAACTTTACCGTCATTGGAGCACCATCCAGAGGGTTTTCGGACGAACAACGACTCAACCCGGAAATTACTCCCTTCGCAAAATCCTATGTGCGTTACCAACAGGGCCACAAACCAACAAAGCTCAAGAGTGAGTTCAAGGCCATTCGCTGCATTGAAAAAGCGCTTCTGTTAGTGAAAGGCAAAGCAGATATCACTCAAACAGACGTTCAGGTGATGGATGTAGCTGCGCAGGTAGCAAGAGAATACAAAGCCTCTGCCTACCAAGCAGGTAGCAGCCTGGTGACTCTCGTTGAATTTCTCAACGAAAGCAAAATCATTTCAGCACCGTTCACTTGGAAAAACCCCATCTCAAAGCCCAAAGAGATTAACCGCACAGACGCCGAAGGAAAAAAGAAACGATCTGAAAAAATGCCCGATCAGCGTCATCTCGGATTTATGGCCGAGCTGTTTGCCAACGACCTGCAAGAGTCGCGGGATAGATTCACCACATCAATTTTTGCGCTACTGATGTGCGCACCGTCCAGAATCAGTGAAGTTCAGGATCTCCCCGTGAACTGTTTGCATAGAGAAACCGACAGCAAAGGTATCGAGCGCATCGGTCTACGTTTCTATGCCGGAAAGGGTTATGGGTCCGACATCAAGTGGATTCCAACCGCTCTCAAGGATATAGCTACCGAAGCGGTTCGTCGCCTGACCGAGCTATCAGTAGAAGGCCGCAAACTGGCAACTTGGTATCAGAATCATCCCGACAAATTCTATCGCCATCAGAACTGTCCGGATGTTGGAGAACATGATCCACTGACTAATCAGCAGGTATGCCAGGCACTTGGGTTGTCAGAAGAGCATCGGAATATCTCTCTGTATTTTCAAGGCTACGCCCCTTACAAGGCACTCAAGGCCAAAGGCGAATCCTTCACCTTGGCATTCCTGAATGATTTTGTTCGCAGTGAACTGCCTGCTGGATGGCCATGGAAAAACAAGGAACGACACATCACCTATTCACAGTCACTCTGTTGCTTTCGATTCCATGAACTTCACCTAAGCAGGAATCCAAGCCCTGTTCTGGTTTGGACGCCGGGGAAAACCACGTTCACCACCGACCTTAATTACATATCAGGTCAAGAACGCAATATTTGGCGACGTCATGGCTACAACAACGAGGATGGAACCGAGATATCCATGACCTCCCACCAACTAAGGCATTTTTTGAATACGATTGCGCAAAAGGGAGATCTCGGTCAGCTCGATATTGCGAGGTGGTCTGGCCGCGCCAATATTCACCAGAACGCCACCTACAACCATATGACTGACGACGATTACGTTGCCTTGGCTCGACAGGCTGGCGTTGGAGGTGTCCTTGAGAAAATCAAGGCTCATCCCCCTGTCACCTTCTCAGATCTTGAAGCCATAGGAGAAGGCATTGCTCACGTCACGGAATATGGCTTTTGCATACATGATTTTTCCATGCTGCCATGCCAGAAACATCGTGACTGCCTGAATTGCACGGAACAGGTCTGCATCAAAGGTGATGATGAAAAATTGGATCGCCTTAAAAAGCAACGCGATGGCATCCGCTTGCAGCTCAACAAGGCGCAGCAAGCGTCTGAAGACGGGGTCTACGGTGCGGACCGCTGGAGCCAACATCAGCTTCAAACACTGGAACGGGCTGAAAAGCTCATTCAGTTATTGGAGTCACCGGATCTTGAAGACGGAGCAATCATCAAACTGAGTAATGATCAGGAGTTCAGTCCTCTGAATCGGGCGCAGGCTTCACACACAACTCAGACCACACCATCCATTCTCTCGCCAGATCAATATATGGACGAGCTTCGCTCGTTGCTCGGAGATTAACCATGGCCAAACATCTGACCCCAAAAGACATTGATTCAATTATAAGCCTTATCGATGGCTGGGATGGCAAGTTATCATGGGAAGCTCTGTGTGATGCCTCTGAGCCGCTGATCGGAACCCGGCCGACACGCCAGACACTCAATGCGCATGAGCGAATCAAATCCGCCTTCAGCCATAAAAAAGAACAGCTGAAGAATGGTTTTGTCTCGACCAAAAAACCGCAAAGTCTGAGCATTGCCGAGCAACGAATCCGGCGCCTTGAGAGTGAAAACAGCCGCTTGAAAGCCGAGAATGCCAACCTTCTTGAGCAATTCCTGAAATGGCAGTACAACGTATACAAACATGGTTTATCCAAAGAAAAGCTCGATGCTGATTTACCGGCCATTGACCGCGATTCGTCAGGGCGAAAGTAACCATCAAATTTTGAACAGGGGTGAGGTCAGTTAACTGACACCGAGCCAAAGACAGGCCTCCCCCCTGAAAAAGGAAAATCCCAGAGGAACGGATGAATAACACCGAACAGCAATACCTTAACGATCTGGACAACAAGCTCTGGAAAGCCGCAGACAAACTGCGCTCCAATCTCGACGCCGCCAATTACAAACATGTGGTGTTAGGCCTGATCTTCCTCAAGTACGTCTCCGATGCGTTCGAAGAGCGTCAGGCAGCCTTGCTGGAGCTATTCCAGACCGATAACGACGAGAATATCTATTACCTGCCTCGTGACGATTTCGATAGCGATGACGACTACCAGCAGGCACTTCAGGACGAGCTGGAGATACTCGACTACTACCGTGAAGACAACGTGTTCTGGGTGCCCAAAGCCGCCCGTTGGAGCATGCTGAAAGAGAAATCCGTGCTGCCCATCGGCTCCGTGCTTTGGCAAGACGACTCCGGTAACGACGTGAAGCTACGTTCTGTGTCGTGGCTGGTCGACAACGCGCTGGAAGAGATCGAGAAGAGCAACGCCAAGCTCAAAGGCATCCTGAATCGCATCAGCCAGTACCAGCTCGACAACAGTAAACTGATGGAGCTGATCAACACCTTCTCCGACACCTCCTTCACCAAACCGCTGTACAACGGCGAACAACTCGACCTGCACAGCAAAGACATACTCGGTCACGTCTACGAGTACTTCCTCGGCCAATTCGCATTGGCAGAGGGCAAACAAGGCGGCCAGTATTACACCCCTAAAAGCATTGTAACCCTGATCGTCGAGATGCTGGAGCCATACTCCGGTCGCGTCTACGACCCGGCCATGGGCTCCGGTGGCTTCTTCGTTTCCAGTGACAAATTCATTGAAGGGCACGCCCGCGAGCAGCACTACAACGCTGCCGAGCAAAGGAAGCACATATCCGTCTATGGGCAGGAGTCCAACCCCACCACTTGGAAGCTGGCGGCGATGAATATGGCGATCCGGGGCATCGACTTTAACTTCGGCAAGAAAAACGCCGATACCTTCCTCGATGACCAACACCCGGATCTGCGCGCCGACTTTGTAATGGCCAACCCGCCATTCAATATGAAGGATTGGTGGAGCGAGACTCTGGCCGACGATGCTCGCTGGAAATACGGCACGCCACCCAACGGCAACGCCAACTTTGCCTGGATGCAGCATATGCTTCATCACTTGGCCCCGACAGGCAGCATGGCACTGCTGCTGGCCAACGGCTCCATGAGCTCCAACACCAATAACGAAGGTGAAATCCGCAAGCGTCTGATCGAAGAAGATCTGGTCGAGTGTATGGTGGCCCTGCCCGGCCAGCTGTTCACCAACACCCAGATTCCGGCCTGTATCTGGCTGCTGACCAAAGACAAAAGCGGCAAAGACGGCAAAAAACGAGACCGTCGCAATGAGGTGTTGTTTATCGACGCCCGCAACCTTGGCTATATGAAGGATCGCGTCTTGCGCGACTTCACCCTCAATGACATCCGCAAAGTGGCCGATACCTTCCATGCATGGCAACGAGGCGAAAATGACGCACAGGAAGCGGCCTATGAAGGCCTAGCCGGGTACTGCGCCGCCGTCGATTTCGAGCAGATCAAGAAACACGACTTTGTACTAACTCCGGGGCGCTATGTAGGCACACCAGATCAGGAAGATGACGGTGAACCCTTTGCTGAGAAGGTGGCCCGCCTAACCGGACAACTGCGTGAGCAGTTTGCCGAGAGTGATCGACTGGAAGCTGAGATCAAGCGGAATCTGGGGGGGCTGGGGTATGAGTGCTAAGGTACGAACAGTTCTCTTGGAGGAAATTGCAGCAGAGCAAAAAAACGCAATGGTTGGAGGGCCGTTCGGTTCTAATCTGGTATCGAAAGATTACGTTGATAAAGGGGTACCTGTCATTCGTGGACAAAACATGGGTGGCAGGTGGGTGTCTGGCGAATTTGCGTATGTGACGCCCCAAAAGGCTGACTCTTTGTCTGCGAATACGGCTCGCCCAGGAGACCTTGTATTTACTCAGAGGGGGACATTAGGTCAAGTATCTATCGTTCCAAACGGAGAATACGACAGATACATAGTTTCTCAGAGTCAAATGAAGATCACTGTAAATCCAGCCTTGGCAGACGTTAGCTTCCTTTACTATGTGTTCACTTCACCAGCGCAGCTTACTTATATAAAGATCAATGCAATACAGGTAGGTGTTCCTCATACAAACCTCGGTATTTTGAGGAAGACTCCAGTCCAGCTTCCAGACTTACTTACTCAACAGCGAATTGCAGCCGTTCTTCGTTCTCTTGACGACAAAATCCAACTCAACAACCAGATCAACCAAACCCTCGAACAGATGGCGCAGGCGATCTTCAAAAGCTGGTTCGTCGGCTTCGAGCCGGTCAAGGCCAAGATCGCCGTGCTGGAAGCAGGCGGCAGCGCCGCCGATGCCGAACTGGCCGCCATGCAGGCGATCAGCGGCAAAAAATCAGATCAGCTCGAACAAATGGCAAATGAGCAGCCTGAGAAATACGGCGAGCTGTGTGCCACAGCAGAGCTGTTTCCATCTGCCATGCAAGAGAGTGAACTGGGTGAAATACCCGAGGGGTGGGAAGTCAGCCAGATTGGAGATGAAGTAACCGTTGTAGGAGGTGGTACTCCGTCTACTAAAATCCCGGAATACTGGAGGGATGGTGACATCCATTGGACAACCCCAAGAGACCTTTCCAATCTGAATGACAAGATCCTTACAGACACTGAGCGGAAGATCACCTCTGCGGGTTTAGCCAAGATCAGTTCGGGACTACTGCCAATAGACACCGTACTAATGTCATCTCGTGCTCCTGTTGGCTATCTGGCTTTGGCAAAGGTTCCTGTTGCTGTCAACCAGGGTTATATCGCGATGAAATGCGAGAAACAGCTTTCCTCTGAGTACGTCTTGCAATGGTGCGAGTCTCGCATGGAAGAAATCAAGAACCGGGCCAGTGGTACAACCTTCGCAGAAATCAGCAAGAAAAACTTCAACGCCATTCCTGTGGTCGTTCCCCACCAAAGCCTGATTCTTGCCTACACGAAGCAAGCTAAAAGCATCTATAAAAAAATCGAAATGCTTGCGAAGGAATCCAGGGATCTGGCAGATCTGCGCGACACATTACTACCTCAATTGCTTTCTGGTTCCATCACAGTCAAGAATATGGAGGCATGAGTAATGGACTACCTGAAATCTGCCTTTGATAGCTATTTGAATGACGAAGGCATAGTTGAAATAGCAAGTTCTTCATTCAGCCGGCATGCCATCCTCCGAGATTTGGACCCCACGGGCTACGATGATGCTTTCCTCGACTGGTGTGAACACAGGAAGGCTGAAAACCTGTCTCTTGCTGAAGAGATTTTATGTCAGTTCGATAACGCATCCCGTTTTAGAAGGCTCAAAGAGATATACCGCCGCGGTGGGATCACACCATTCGTTGGTGCTGGTATGTCAATGCCAAGCGGATATCCTAGCTGGACGGCATTCCTCTATCGCGCACTTTCCGAGACCAGAGTTCCACATGATGAATTTAATGAGCTCATTAATAACGGCAAATACGAAGAAGCTGCAGAAGCATTGCATGGGGACCTACCTCCGGGCTTTTTTCTTGAACAGGTAGAGAATGAATTTGGAGCGGATCATGAGGTATCTGGGCCAATCCAAAAAATACCCTATCTATTCAACGGTGCAGTTATAACGACAAACTTTGATGACGTATTAACAAAGGTTTATCGCTCTGCAAACTCTGCATTTACTGAAGTACTGGAAGGCGCTGATGCCATCGAATTTCCACGGGCTCTTGGTGAAAACAGCAAGGTTTTATTAAAGCTCCACGGCAAAGCCAACTCCTCAAGGAAGCGCGTACTCACCAAGTCAGAGTACGACCGGCATTACCAGGATGATAAGACCTTGGAAAACATCATAGAGGCAATCAGTACAAACTCCCTTCTCTTCATCGGGTGCAGTCTGACAGTGGATCGAACCCTGCAATGTCTGAAGCGGATAGTTGACCGAAAAGGCGTGGAAAATACGCCAAGACACTACGCATTCCTCAAGCTCAATGATGGGGAAGACAGATTGGCCCGTCGTGATGAACTGGCCCAAGCCAATATCTACCCTATTTGGTACACCAACGATCATGACGGAAGCCTTGAGGCGTTACTGGAAATGCTAGCTCAGGAGCAGAGCGTATGAACGAAGATCAACTGGAGCAGCTCTGTCTGGAATGGTTCTCTGATAACGGCTGGGAGGTCGCCTATGGGCCAGATATATCCCATGAGGGTGCGTATCCAGAGCGAAAAGACTACCGCCAGATTCTTTTGTTGTCCGATCTGGAGGCTTCGATCCGCCGCATCAACCCGCACCTGCCAGAATCGGCGCTTGAACAAGCTATCGCGCAGGTCAGTAAGCCCGATAGCCTAGATTTGGTAGTCAATAACCGTGATTTTCACCGATTACTGCTGGAAGGCGTTCCGGTGGAGTACAAGCAGGACGACCGTTTTGTACATGACCACGCCCTGTTAATCGACTTCGAGTCACTACAGCAGAACCGCTTTCGCTGCATCAATCAGTTCACGATTCAGGGCAGTAAACAACTGCGCCGCCCGGATGTCATCTGCTTTATCAATGGCTTGCCAATTGCGGTGCTGGAGCTGAAAAGCCCCAGCAGTGAAAACGCCGACGTATGGGATGCTTTTAATCAAATCCAGACCTATAAGGATGAGGTCCCGGATCTGTTTATCTACAACGAGGCCTTGGTCATTAGCGATGGCTGGACAGCACGACTTGGCTCCCTTACGGCTGACCCAGAGCGCTTTATGCCGTGGCGAACCCTCAAGAACGAAGATGATAAGCCCCTACTGGAATTGCAGCTGGAAACTCTGGTTCGGGGTTTCTTCGACCGAGAGCTGCTTCTGGACTACATTCGTTTCTTCGTATTGTTCGAGACCGACTCAGAGCGCCTGATCAAGAAGATCGCCGGTTATCACCAGTTCCATGCCGTACGAGAAGCCGTCAAGGCAACTGTCATTGCTGCCGGGCGTGTGGATGGCATCGGCGAACGCCATGCAACCTATGCTGAGCGCGTTGTACCAGGCAGTAAAAAGGCCGGAGTCGTCTGGCATACGCAAGGGTCAGGTAAAAGCATTTCCATGTGCTGCTACGCTGGTAAGCTGCTGCAGCAACCGCAGATGAATAACCCGACTCTGATTGTCGTCACCGACCGTAATGATCTGGATGGCCAGCTATTCACCACCTTCAGTGTTGCGAAGGAACTGCTGAAACAAACCCCAGTGCAAGCGGAAGACCGCGATGCCTTGCGCCAGTTACTGGCAGAACGAGAGTCCGGCGGCATTATCTTCACCACAGTGCAAAAATTTGCGCTGCTCGATGACGAATCCAGTCACCCGATACTTAACGATCGCCATAATATCGTGGTGATTTCCGATGAAGCACATCGTAGCCAGTACGGCTTGAAGGCAACACTGAAACAGGACGGAAGCTACAAATTCGGCTATGCCAAGCACTTGCGCGATGCACTGCCGAACGCCTCTTTTATTGGATTCACCGGCACGCCAATCAGCAGTGAAGATAAGGACACTCGCGCCGTCTTTGGCGACTATGTATCGATCTACGACATTCAGGATGCGGTAGAAGATGGTTCGACAGTTCCGATTTACTACGAATCTCGGCTCGCCAAGCTCGATATCAATCGTGACTTGATTGAGGAGTTGTCAGATCAGGTCGAAGAAGTAGTCGAGGACGAAGAGGATGTCAGCGCCCGTGAACGTACCAAGGGGGAATGGAGCCGCCTGGAGAAACTGGTCGGCTCAGAGCCGCGGTTGGAACAGGTTGCAGCGGATCTAATCGCTCACTTCGAAGCACGCACCGCCACCATCGATGGTAAAGGAATGATCGTCGCGATGAGTCGCGACATCTGCGCTCAGTTGTATAACGATATTGTAAAACTCCGCCCAGAATGGCATGACCCCAATCCAGAGAAGGGAGCCATCAAAATCGTGATGACAGGTTCAGCATCAGACAAACCGCTGTTGCAGCCGCATATCTACAACAAACAAACCAAGAAACGGCTGGAAAAGCGTTTCAAGGATGTGAACGATCCGCTCAAACTGGTGATTGTGCGCGACATGTGGCTAACCGGCTTTGATGCCCCCTGCTGTCACACCATGTACGTCGACAAGCCCATGAAGGGCCACAACCTGATGCAGGCGATCGCCCGTGTGAATCGGGTATTCAAGGATAAGCCAGGCGGCCTGGTTGTGGACTATATCGGTATTGCCAATGAGCTCAAACAGGCTCTGAAGACCTATACCGACTCCAAAGGCAAAGGCGAACCAACCCACAGCGCCGAAGAGGCCTTCGCGATATTGCTGGAGAAGCTGGATATCATTCACGGCTTATTCGCCAGGAGTCCGCAGTCTGATGGATTTGATTACAGCGCATTTGAAACCAAACCTCAGCAGCTGCTGATTGGAGCCGCGAACCATATTCTCGGTCTGCCTGACGGCAAGAAACGATTCCTCGATACTGTGCTGGCGATGACCAAGGCCTACACCCTGTGCAGCACTTTGGACGAAGCAAGAGAGCTACAAAAAGAAATCGCGTTCTTTTCGGCAGTGAAAGCCGCAATTACCAAAAGCACCAGTGTCGATCGCAAGCTGACGCAGCAAGAAAAGAACTCAGCGTTAAAGCAGATTCTGGACAATGCCATCGTCGCCGAAGGCGTTGATGACGTGTTTGCGCTGTGCGGCCTCGACAAGCCCAACATTGGTCTGCTGTCTGATGAGTTTCTCGAAGATGTGCGGCAGATGCCCTATCGCAACCTTGCAGTCGAGTTACTGGAAAAACTGCTTAAAGACGATATTAAAGCAAAAACCCGCAACAACGTTGTACAAGAGAAAAAGTACTCTGATCGCTTGCAGGAGACCCTGCGCAAGTACAACAACCGGGCCATCGAGACCGCTCAGGTAATCGAAGAGCTGATCACTATAGCCAAGCAGTTTCAGGAAGAACTGGCCCGGGAAGCAGCACTAGGATTGAATCAGGATGAAGTCGCCTTCTACGATGCCCTCGCCAACAACGAGAGTGCAGTCAGAGAACTGGGCGATGAAATCCTGAAGAAAATCGCCGTCGAAATCACCGACAAGCTGCGCAAATCTACCACCATTGACTGGCAGGTACGCGAGAGCGTTCGTTCACGGCTAAGAATTCTGGTACGTCGTACCCTACAACGTTATCGATACCCGCCCGATCAGGCAGCCGAGGCCGTTGAGCTGGTGTTAAAACAGGCTGAAGCTTTGTCGAATAGCTGGACAGAATGAGAGGGCCTTATGACTGGAAAGGCTTTCCGGTCATAGCAACAAGAGCCTATTGTAACGATAAAGGTCTCTTAAAATGGGGCTCGATCTTGAGTCAGTTCAAAGCGCATTCTGTAAATTTTTTATCGCCCACAGCATGAAAACTTACAAAAATAATTTACATTTATAGCGGAACGTTTGAAAAGGTCACTACAAATAATTGTTTAATATATAGTTGTTATTGGAATGATCAGAAAAATACCATCAAGGTATCATTTTCCGTTCTGATTCCGTTGGCCAGAGAGTACAAAAAAAGCCCGCTTTGCGGGCTTTTTTTATGCGCGGCGTCTGGCGGCCAGCTACGACCATTCCGCCAGAATCGCCTCCGTGCTCAGCACAC
>Ga0157369_10006826_pt1 | contig 13167 bp, 8 predicted proteins | sample C25metaG_FD_113461 | JGI IMG/M metagenome (GOLD analysis project Ga0157369, IMG submission 113461) | Corn rhizosphere microbial communities from Kellogg Biological Station, Michigan, USA - C2-5 metaG | ecosystem: Host-associated > Plants > Roots > Rhizosphere > Soil | place: USA: Michigan...
CGCCGGGATGAAGCTCGCTCGTGACGCTGGGGTCCTTCAGCTTGTACGGCATGGTCATTGCATCCATGAAGCCGGGAACATTTTCGCCGTCGAGCGTGACGCTGGTCGCATCGGTGCTGACGACCGTGCCGCGGATAGTGAAGGTTTTGTGTGTGGCACCTGTGTTGGAAGCAGGCTCTGCTGAAGTCGGCGATTTGCGGCACCCGGTAGCAAGGCACACGGCAAGGGCAAGAAATATAACTCTGCGCGGCACGAAAGATCTCCTTCGTCGATGATACTTGTTGTGTAAGACTTGCCGCGGCGGGGGTTGGTTTGGGCGAACGGACGAAAGCTGCTCCATCGTTGGGATTGATGCACTTTGCGCTCCTGCTGGCCGGGCTTGGGACCGCATTGCTGGGACCGATTCTTCCGGTGCTGGCCGCGCAGTGGAGGCTCGATGACGCGCAGAGCGGCGTGCTGATGCTGGCGAAGTTCTGCGGAGCGTTTCTTGGCGGAGTGAGCGTCTCGGGCAATCTGCAACGGAGCTTACTGGTGGGGCTGATCTCCGGCTCCGTCGGATTTGGATGCTTCGCCATTGCGCCGGACATGGCGATAGGTTGCGGCGCATTGTTCGTCGGAGGCTTCGGAATCGGCCTGGTCATTACGGCGACAAACATTCTGGCGGGGCGAAGGTTTACGGTGCATCGCGGCTCGGCGCTGTCGCTGCTGAATTTTTCGTTCAGCCTGGGGGCGATGCTTTCAGCGCTGCTGGCCGCGTGGCTACTGCCTCGATTCGCGCTGCGGAGCTTGCTGGAGTGGTTTGCGGGCCTCTTCGTGATGGGTGTGGCCGTGATGCTGCTGGAGTTGCGCGGCGCATCCGCGGAAGACGCAGCGTTTGAAGCGTCCTCTGCGGCGAACTCCGAAAAAAGAATGGGCGCACGGATGTACCTGTACTTCGCCGGCCTGCTCTTCCTCTATGGCGGGCTGGAGACGTGCCTGAGCGGATGGCTCACGACGTTCGCACTGCGCTATGGCAGCAAGACCCTGGTAGTAAGCGAGTACACGACACTGCTGCTTTGGATGGCTTTGACCGTGGGCCGGGCCGGAGCTTCGGCGGTGATGCTGCGCGTTGGAGAAAAGACTGTGCAGCGCTGGGGACTGGTGCTCACGGCGGTCTTCACGGCCGGGCTGGCAGTCTCGCATTCGGCTGTGCTGATTGCCGCGTATGCCGTGCTGCTGGGGCTGAGCCTGGCGCCGTTCTTCCCATCCACATGGGCTTTGCTGATGGTGGAGCAGCCTGCGGCGCGGCAGGCGGGGATCGTGCTTGCGGTGTCCGGACTGGGGGCTGCGGCGCTGCCGTGGCTGATGGGCGTCGTCTCGACCGGCGCCGGCTCATTACAGTTGGCGCTGGCGCTCCCGCTGGCCACGGCGCTGGCGCTCCTGGCGATGAGCGTGTTCTCTCCCGCTGCCCGTCCCGCAGTTGACTGATTTTCCAGAGTGACCGGGCGTATAACCGAGACATGCATGGAATAAAGCTGCCCGCTGAGATATTGAAGGCGATCGAACGCGGCGCGACGATTGTGACGAGCAATCAGCGGGCCGCGCGAACGCTGCGGCGCGCATTCGACAGGCACAATCGGGACCTCGGCCTCGCAAGCTGGCGACCGGCGGATGTAGTGTCCTGGGATGCGTGGACAGCCCGCCTGTGGCGCAGGCTTCTAATGGACGGCCATGCCTCGCAATTGCTTTTGAACCGCACGCAGGAACACGCCATCTGGCGCAATGTCCTGATTGCCGATCCGGAGTTGCGCAGTCTGCGGTCAAAGGACTCGCTCGCCGAGATGGCCGCCGAGGCTTGGCATCGTCTGTGCAGTTATAACGGCCAAGGCCGCTTGCGGAGCGCCGCCGGCAGTTCAGACACGCGGGCCTTTCAGAGGTGGGCAACCGAGTTTCAGCGAAGATGCAGAGACGGAGGGCTTCTGCCGCAGGCCGAACTCTCTGAAACTCTGCGCGACGCAGCCGGAAACAAACAACTTCGTCTTGAATCAGGGGAAGTTCTGCGGGTTGGCTTCGACCGCATGACGCCCGCGCAGGCCGCTTTAACCGATGCGGTGCGTTCGATGGGCTGCGCAGTCGATGAGCTTCAAATAGCAATGCCAGAGAAAAGCCGCCTGTTAGTTCATGCGACGGATGAATCGGAAGAGATGTTCGCGGCAGCACGATGGGCACGGAGCTTCCTTGAAGAACACCCAACCGCGCAGGTTGCCGTGATTGTTCCTGCGCTGGAGAAGCATCGCGCGGAGATCGACCGCGTCTTCCGCGAGGTGCTCGCGCCCGAGTCGCAGGACATCGCGGCACCTGACGATGCAGTCCCCTATGAGTTTTCGCTCGGTGTGTCATTGGCGCGGACGCAAATGGTCGCCGCCGCGCTCGACCTGCTGCGCTGGGCAAACGGACCGCTGCCGATCGAGTGGGTGAGCGCGCTTCTACTGTCACCCTATTTCGCCATGTCCAACGGCGAGCGAAGCGCGCGTGGGGAGTTCGATGCCTTTGAGTTGCGCAAGACGCAACGCCTGCGCCCGGAGATTTCGCTCGATTCGCTAAGCGCAGCGGCGGAAAGATCGCCGCGTCGTCACCAGCTTGGCCGCCTCCCGGCCGCTCTTGCTTCAATGCGAAGGGTTGCAGCGATGCGCCTGAAGCCATCGGAGCTGCGCTCTCATACTGAGTGGGCCGAAAGAATGAGGGAGATGTTGCAGTCCGCTCACTGGGGCGTTGCCAACGAGAGCAGCATCGAATTTCAGGTGCGCAGGAAGTGGGAGAGCGCGCTCGATGAGATGGCCACGCTCGACTTCGACAGCTCCGGAGCCACCTTCGAGCGCGCACTGGAATCACTTGAGCGCATCACGCAGCAAACCATGTTTGCACCCGAATCGCGCGAGGCCCCAATTCAGGTGATGGGTGCATTTGAGGCTGCAGGCGCGAGGTTCGACGCCGTATGGTTTCTGCACTGCGGCGACCTCAACTGGCCGGCCGCCGCAAGCCTGACTCCCCTGCTCCCCTGGCATCTCCAGCGAGACCTCGGAATGCCTGGCACTGACGTGAAGCGCGACGGTGAAGACGCTCGCAGGACAATCGAGCGCATCGCTTCAAGCGCCGGTACCGCAATCTTCAGCTATGCGGCAGAATCCGCTGAAGGCACGCAGCGACCGTCTCCCGCGCTTGCGGGCCTGACCCTGCACGAAACGGATGCCCAAACGCTTACGGGCAAAGCGCCGGAGCACTCCATCATCGCGCTTGAGACAATAGAGGACACGGACAAAGTGCAGGCGCTTCCCGATCGCATCATTCGCGGTGGGGCGCAGATATTGAAGTTGCAGGCGGCCTGCGGCTTTCGCGCGTTCGCCGAGCAGCGGCTGTGGTCAACAGAGGTCGAGCCGCAGGAACTGGGAATGGACGCGCGGCAACGCGGCAACGCTGTTCATCACGTGCTTGAGCTCTTCTGGAACGAAGTAAAGACGCAAAGCGTGCTGAAACAAATGCCCGCTAATGAACGGCTCTCGCTACTGGATCGCTGCATCGCGCTTGGCCTCGGAAAAGTCGCAGCACCGAGTGAGACACTCTGGGACACCGCCTATCTTCAGATGCAAAGCACCAGGCTGCGCAGCCTTCTAAAGGCGTGGCTCGAACTGGAACTGACGCGTCCGCCGTTTGAAGTAAAGCTGAGCGAGATGGAAGTTGACGACGTTCCCATAGGCCCGCTGAGGCTGCGCGTAAGGATCGATCGCGTCGATCTGGTTGAAGGTGGAGAGTTGCTGATCGACTACAAGACAGGTGATGCTAAACCGAATGCGTGGCTAACCGAGCGTCCGGACGAGCCGCAGCTTCCGCTCTATGCAACGCTTCGAGATCCGAAGCAATTGAAGGGCGTAGCGTTTGGCATAGTGCGCGCCGGCGAGAGTATGGATATGACCGGATACAGCGTATCGCCACACCTTCTGCCCCATCCGAGCAAGATGCCAACCCCCAGCCTGGAGGCGCAGGTAGAAGATTGGAAGCACGTGCTGGTGAGTCTCGCCATCGACTTTCACTCAGGCAACGCCACCGTGGACCCGAAGAAATATCCAATGACATGCAAGCATTGCACGCAACGAATACTTTGCCGGTTAGATACGACGCTGCTTGAAGACGACGAGGACGCATCTGCGGTGGAGGTCTTCCGTGGCTGACCTGTTTCTTGTTCCGAAGCCGGACACCGCGCACACAGACGAATCGCTGCCGCCCGACTGGGAAGCGCGCAGGCAGGCGCTCGATGTGCGTGGATCATGGATCGTGGAAGCGCCAGCAGGTTCGGGTAAGACCGGCTTGCTCATTCAGCGCTTTCTCAAGCTCCTTGCCGATGAGAGCGTCGAGCAGCCGGAGCAGGTGCTCGCCATCACGTTCACTGTGAAAGCAACGACGGAGATGCGCGATCGCATCGTAACGCAACTGCAACGCGCAACCGGGCCAGACTCGTCGAAGAGCGAATTTGACCGCGAGACCCGGGCACTGGCGCAGGCAGTTCGGCAACGCGATGAACAGCTTGGGTGGGAACTATTGCACCATCCTCACAGGCTGAACGTCCGCACCATCGATTCCGTTTGCGGAGAGATTGCGCGCTCGCTGCCGGTGTTGTCCGGCGGCGGAGGCAGACTTTCTCCAATCGAAGACGCAACCCTGCTTTACCGCGAAGCGGCACGACAGACGTTGATGCAGCTTGGCGGCCCCGATGCCGCGCTGAACGAAGCACTGCACACCCTTTTGTTGCATCGAGACGGCAACCTGGCGGACTGCGAACAACTGCTGGCTGAGATTCTCGCTCTGCGCAATCAGTGGGGCGAATTTGTTCCACTGACCGGCGCGGAGTTGGACGAAGCGCATCTCGATCGCACCGTGCGGCCACGGTTACAGCGCATTCTGGAACAGGCTGTATGCGCCGGGTTGTCCCAGCTTGCCGCGTCTATTCCTGCGGACGTCCTCGATGACCTCTCCGCGCTTGCCGGAGAGATGGGCCATGCGGATGGATACAAGGGCGGACCATCTCCCATTGCACCCTGCGCTGGAATTCACACCGCCCCAGACGAAACAGCGGAGCAGCTTGAGCGCTGGCGCGCGCTGATTCACCTGCTGACAACAAAGGAAGGCAAGTGGCGAGCAACAGCCGCTCGCAACCATCTCGGCTTCGAGATTGAGAAGCATCACGCTCAACGACTGCAACTGCTTGTCGATCAGCTTCGCGACAGGGACGATTTGCTGTTGAATATTAGGCGCGTTTCCAAACTCCCTCCCGCCAAATATCCCGATGAACAGTGGGCGGTGGCGAAGGCGCTGTTTCGTGTATTGCGCCGCGCTCTGGCCGAATTACAACTTGTTTTCGCCCAGCGCGGAGAGTGCGACTTTGTCGAACCGGCCCTTCTTGCCCGGTCCGCGCTGGAGCGCGAAGAAGGCACCGACGATCTGGCCGCTGCGCTGGGAATGAAGTTTCAACACCTGCTCGTCGACGAGATGCAGGACACCTCGACCAGTCAATACAGGTTGATCGAATTGTTGACGCGAGGCTGGGACGGGCAGAGCCAAACGGTCTTTCTTGTAGGCGACCCGAAGCAGTCGATCTATCTTTTCCGGCAGGCGCGCGTGGAGCGATTTGTGCGCACCATGCTGACTGGCGAGCTTGGTGAGTTGCCGGTGGGGCTGCTGCGCCTTACCGCTAATTTCCGTTCGCAGAGCGGTCTGGTCAGCGCATTCAATGGCGACTTTGTGGAGATATTCCCACGAGAGACAGGTGCCGCCAATCCGGAAGATGTCCCTTATGTGGAGGCCGTACCGGTATGCGCCGCCACGGCAGGCGCGCGCAACCTTCTATGGCATGGCAACCCCCTGCCTCAGGATCTGTCTCCTGACAACGCAAGCGCGGCAAAGCGGCGCCGGGCGAAGCTCGATGCGCGAACGGTCCGCGCCATCATCGAGCAATGGCGCGCGCAGCCTTTGCATGCGGGCCGTACCGAACCCTGGAAGATCGCCGTGCTGGTGCGTAGCCGGAACCTGCTCGGCGGCATCGTCGCTGAGTTTAAAAAGGACAACGGAGCGGGCGCAATTCCCTATCGCGCCGTGGACATTGAAACTCTTGGCGAGCGGCAGGAAGTACTCGACCTCTTCGCGCTGACGCGAGCGCTGCTTCATCCTGCCGATCGAGCCGCGTGGCTGGCTGTGCTGCGAGCGCCATGGTGCGGGCTTGGCCTGGCTGAACTACACATTCTCGCCGGAGCGGACGATCCCGTCTGGGCCAGGCGCTCCATGGAAGACGTCATCGCCGAGCGCGGACATTTGCTGAGCGAAGAGAGTTGCGAGCGGCTGACTCGGGTGTGGTCTGCGCTGCGGGCCGCGGCGGACAAGCGCTCGCAGTTGACGGCCGCTCAGTGCGTGGAGCGGGCGTGGCGCTCGCTTGGCGGCGATACCTATCTATTGCCCAACGAGATGGCAAACGCGCGCCGCTACCTGCAACTGCTCGACAAAATGGAAGCGCAAACAGGCGCAATCGATGTGGCGCTGCTGCAACAGCAGACGCACAATCTCTATGCCGAGGTACACGCCGCCGACGGCGCCGTCGATCTGATGACGATCCACGGCGCCAAGGGTTTGGAGTGGGACGTCGTGATTGTGCCGGGCATCGAGAAACCTCCGCAGCAAAACAAGCGGCGTCTCTTGACATGGGAAGAGTTCGCGACGGACGAAGAAGGCACTGCGCACGTCATCCTCGCGCCGATTGCCGGCAAGGGAGAAGGCTCAAAGGCGCTGAACAAATGGCTGAACAGCGTCCACAAAACCCGCGAGACGGCTGAGCAGAAGCGGCTCTTCTATGTCGCATGTACACGCGCGAAAGAGGAGCTGCATCTGTTTGCCGCGCCAAAGACAACGAAGCAGGGCAACATCAGCTTGCCGGACGGCAGCTTGCTGAAGGCGGCGTGGCCCGCAGCAGAGAAATACTTCGCTTCGCCTACCGTGCCTCGAACTGCCGCGCCTGCTTCTGACGACGAGCTTGCGCTCGCCCTCGCGGCAGCAGTTGACGACACGGCGCCGAAGCCCATCCTAAAACGCCTGCCCCTGTCGTTCGATCCGCGAGTGCGCTTCATCGCTCAAAAGCCGCTTCCTTATGGCGAAGCAGGAGCTAAGGCCGGCGGAGCGCGCTTCGAGCGGCCCGAAGGTTCATTCGAGGCGCGCGCCTTCGGCAATGCCGTACATGCGTTTCTGGAGATGCTTGCCGATCTCGCGAGCAAGGGCGTACCCGCCGAGAGCCTGCTCCAACAGGTAGCCTCGTGGGGCCCGCGCATTGCAGCCTTGCTCCGCGCCGATGGCGTCCCGCCGGAATCGCTGGAGCGACGCGTCTCCCAGGTAAAGTCCGCACTCATCCATACGCTTCAGGACGCCGAAGGCCGCTGGGTGCTGACCGCGCGGGACGAGGCTTCGAGCGAGCTCGCACTGACTGCATGGCACGAGGACCGCACGAGCGTGAGGCTGGACCGTGTCTACCGCGCAGGTGCCCAGCCGCTGGCCGACGGTCGGGAGTTCGTATGGATCGTGGACTACAAAACCACAACTCACGGTCACGAAAGAATTGAGAAGTTTCTGGAAGACGAGAAGGAGACGTATGCGGAGCAGATGGAGACATACGCTCGTATGCTGCGCCGCAGTGTGCAGGAGGAGATTCGCGTGGCCCTGTACTATCCGATGCTGCCGAAGCTGATCTGGTGGAAGCCGACGGCGTAAAGCGCCGTTAGCTAGACGTCGACCGGGTTGTGCCGCACATCCGCGCCGCGGACCCAGAAGATCACGTCCTCGGCGATGTTGGTCGCATGGTCGCCGACGCGCTCCAGATTGCGCGCGATAATGAGCGCATTGAGCGACTGCGGCGTCAGCTCCGGCTTTTCCTTGATCAACGCGCTAAGAGCATCGAACGCCGCGTTGTTCATCTCATCGACCTGGTCATCGAGCGTAAGGACCGATTTCGCCAGCTCCGCGTTGCCTTCAATAAACGCCTGGAGCGACTTGCGCACCATGGCGGAAGCCAGCGAGGCCAATTTTGGAATATCGACGGGCAGGTCGATATTTGCAAACGCTCCCATCTCGCGCACGCGAATGGCGATATTGACCGCCTGGTCGCCGACGCGCTCCAGGTCGGCATTGATGCGAATCACCGAGAGAATGAAGCGCAGGTCGATGGCCATGGGCTGCTCCATCGCAAGCAGGTCGAGCGCCATCTGATCGATCTCGCGTTCGAGCCGGTTGATGGAAGGCTCCGCGCGAAGGACAAGTTCGCAGATGCTGAGATCCCGCGTGCTATAGGCCTCGATGGAGCGCTGAATGGCCTGCTCGGCCATGCCCGCCATGATGAGAAGCCGTTCCTTGAGATCGTCGAGGCTCTGCTGGAATTTAATGCGCATCAGCCAAACCTCCCCGTGATGTAATCTTCGGTGCGCTTGTCGTGCGGGTTTGTGAATATCTTATGCGTGGAGTCGAACTCGACCAGTCTGCCATTCAAAAAGAAGCCCGTATTTTCAGCCACCCGCGCCGCCTGCTGCATGTTGTGCGTCACGATGACAATCGTGTACTGGCTCTTGAGCTGAAAGACGAGGTCTTCAATCTTGGAGGTCGAAACGGGGTCGAGCGCGGAGGCAGGCTCGTCCATCAGCAGCACCTCGGGATCGACAGCCAGCGCGCGGGCGATGCACATGCGCTGCTGCTGGCCGCCGGAAAGGCTCGCTCCCGACTTTTTCTTGAGATCGTCCTTGACCTCTTCCCACAGCGCGGCCTGCTTCAGCGAGCGCTCGCATGTCTCGTCGAGGATGCGGCGGTTTCGGAAGCCATTCAGCTTCAGCCCGCTCACGACGTTGTCGTAGATCGACATGGTTGGAAAAGGATTGGGCCGCTGAAAGACCATCCCTACGCGGCGGCGAATCTCAACCGGCGACGCATCTCTGTAAATGTCCACCTCGCCCATCTTGACGACGCCGGTCGCGCGCGCAATCGGATTGGTCTCGTGCATCCGGTTCAGGCAGCGAACGAACGTTGATTTGCCGCAGCCTGAAGGCCCGATGAGTGCTGTGGCATGGTTCGCGGGGATGTGTAGGTTGATGTCTCGCAGCGTGTGCGTCGAACCATACCAGGCGTTCAAGTCTTCTACCAGAATGCCGACTCCCACTAGCTTCCTCCCTTGAGTACGCCGCGACTGGCATAGATGCGAACGAGCGTGACAGATACCATAATCAAGACAATTAAAACCAGCGACCCGGCCCAGGCCAGCCGGTGCCATTCATCATACGGCGAGATGGCGTAGACATAAATCTGCAATGGCAGCGCGGCGATAGGCTCGTTCAGCTTGAAGCTCCAGAACTGATTGCCGAAGGCCGTGAACAGCAGCGGCGCGGTCTCTCCCGCGACGCGCGCAAAGGCCAGCATACAGCCGGTGATGATTCCCGGCGACGCCGTGCGCAGGCTGACTGAAAGGGTCGTCCTCCACTTCGGCACGCCCAGGCCGAGCGCCGCCTCGCGCACCGCCAGCGGCACTGTAGCCAGCATCTCTTCGGTCGTTCGCGTGATCGTGGGCACCATCATAATGGCCAGCGCGATGCCTCCCGCCAGCGCCGAGAAGTGCTTCTGCTCGACGACCACCAGTGAATACACAGCGATGCCCATCACAATCGAAGGAACGCCGTTCAGCACGTCCGCCGTAAAGCGCACCGCATTGCCCAGCAGCGAGCTTCGTCCAAATTCCGCAAGATACACTCCGGCCGCGATGCCGATGGGGACGCCCATCAAGCTCGCCAGCAGCAGAATGATTCCCGATCCGATGATGGAGTTCGCCATGCCGCCGCCCGTTTCGCCCACAGGCGCGGGGACCTGCGTAAAGAACGCAAGGTTCAGTGAGCTTGCGCCTTTATAAATCAGATAAAAAAGAATGGCCGCAAGCGGGGCCAGCACAACGAGCGTGGCAAGGATGGACAGGCCACTGACAAAATAGTTTGTCGCCGCGCGCCGTGCCGCGTTGAACCGTGCAGGCTTCGGCTGGATATTCATCGACTGCGAGTTGAACGGTCGAGCGCTCATCGTTAGCCCACCCTTGCCGGCGCGCCGCGCGTAACCGCCCACACCATCAGCCGCGCAATTGCGTTGACCACGATCGTTACCAGAAACAGAGCGAGTCCAATCTCAATCAGCGCGCTCAGGTAGAGGTCCCCGGTCGCCTCGGAGAACTCATTCGCAATCACACTGGCCAGCGTGTAACCGGGCGCGAAGAGGGATTTCGCTATAGCAGGCTGGTTGCCAATCACCATCGTCACGGCCATCGTCTCTCCCAGCGCGCGGCCCAGGCCCAGCATCACCGCGCCGACGATTCCGATGCGCGAGTTGCGTAGTACGCCGATGCGGATCATCTCCCACTTCGTCGCGCCCAGCGCAAGCACGCCCTCGCGCTGGCTGTTCGGCACCGCTTGCATAATGTCCCGCGTCAGCGAGGAGATGATCGGCAAAATCATGATCGAAAGAATAATGCTGGCCGTCAGAATGCCTACACCGAAGTTCGGCCCCACAAACAACCCGGTCCAGCCAAACGTCTTTACCAGAAACGGCCCCACCACGTCGCGGATGAGCGGCACCAGCACAAAGATTCCCCACAGACCGTAAACAACGCTTGGTATCGCTGCCAGCAGCTCTGTCAGAAACGAGATCGGAGCGCGCAGTACACGAGGGCAAAGCTCCGTAAGGAATATCGCTACTCCCAGCGCCAGCGGCACAGCAATCACCAACGCAAGCAGCGAAGTCGCCAGAGTGCCGTAGATGAAGGGCAGCGCGCCAAAGTTGCCCGAGACCGGGTTCCATGCCTGACGCGTGAAAAACCTCCATCCAAACTGCAACAGACTCAGGCGCGACCGGAACACGAGAATCGTGAGGATGAAGAGAACGATCGCAAAGATGCTGCACGCGCAGACAAGCACTACCCCGGCGAAAGTCTTGTCCCCAACCCTGCCGCTGCCGCGCTGACTTAGATAGGCGCGAATCGGCGAAAGCGGCCCGCCAACCTCCGCCACGCCTCCTTTGCCCTCAATATTGGGTTGCAACTCTAGCATCCGGTCGCGCATGGAGACCGGCGAGCCGGGTTCTCTTTCCGTAGTCATGCGGCTGGAAGACACGCCGTTTCTGTGAGTCGGTCTCATTTCAGGCTGATTGTATCCGGCCCAGCATCGGCCAGTTCCAGTCTGACCGGCAATTGTTACAGCAAGGTTACAAATCGTGAACTCATTAACAATCGAGTCTATTTATCTGGATTTCACAGCCTCGGCAGCGTAAATAGAAACGTGCTGCCCTGGTTCAGGTCGCTCTTTGCCCAGATTCTTCCACCCTGGCTCTCGACTACGTGGCGCGCGATCGCGAGTCCCAGCCCAGTGCCGCCCGATTCCCTCGACCGCGCTTTGTCCACCCGGTAGAACCGCTCGAAGATGCGGCTGAGATGTTCGGAGGCAATTCCCGGTCCAAAGTCGCGCACACTGAACTCGACCGCGCTCTTCTCTCCCGAAACGTCAGCGGCAATATCGCGCGCGCTGACCACAACCCGCGCATGGCCTTCTCCGCGCGGCTGCCCGTACTTGACGCCGTTCTCGATCAAATTGCTGAGCACCTGAAGGATAGCGTCCGTATCCGCCATCACCTCGGATCCGGTCGTCTCACCTATCTCCAGCACGGCCGCGGCGTCATGCGCCAGTCCATTCATGGCCTTCACCGCATCGCGTACCAGCAGATCGGCCCGCACGGGCGCCGGTCGAAGCTCCTGCCCCGACGACTCGACCCGCGTCATCACCAGCAGGTCTTCGGTCAGCCGGCCCATGCGCGTGGCGTTCTTGAGGATCGTCGTCAAAAACTCGCGCGCCTGCGTGCTCAGCGAAGCCTCGTGGTCCAGCAGCGTCTCCACATAGCCGCTGATCGAGGTGAGCGGCGTCCGTAGCTCATGCGAAACGTTCGCTACAAAGTCGCGCTGCGTGCGCTCCACCTGCTCGATCCTGGTAATGTCGTGCAGCACCGCCACCGCGCCGCCGCCAGGCATTGGCGAAGCGCTTATTTCAAATATTCTCCCCGGCAGCAGCAGGGTCGAGCGACGCTCGCTCACCACGCGCTCTTCCAGCGCAGCGCGAACGCAGTCCAGCACCTCCGGGTCGCGGATGGTCTCGACCAGCGCATGGCCAACGCGCACCGCGTTACTCAGCGAAGCTCCCGGCATCAACCGCTGCATGTGCTGGTTCGTCCATTGGATGCGCCCGCCGGAGTCCACCGCGACGACCGCATCCTGCATACTGTCGAGCATCGCCTCCAGTTCGCTCCGGCTCGCGGAGGCGTCCGTCAAAATGCTCTCGACGCGACCTGACACATCGGCGAGCGCGCCGGCAAGCCCGTCAAAATCGCTGAACCTCCGCGGCGTTGCAACAATCTTCTCCTCCGGGACCGACCCCACCCCCGCCTCCAACGCTCCGATGTCCTTGCGCACAGAACGCGTCAGAAGAAGAGCATTGATCGCGGCCCATGCAACAATCAACACGCCCACGACGGCCCACCCGCCCCAGCCAAGCGGAGCCAGCCACGCCAGCAATCCGGCAGCAATAGCCACCGCAATCGCTATCCGCAGAAAGAGCGAGAGAAAAAGACTTCGCGTCACAAGCAGCACCTACGCCAGAGTCTCGTCCTGCGCGGGCGCCAGCGTCTTTGAGGTCTTCGGAATCTCAAACCGGTAGCCTGCTCCGCGCATTGTCTTAAGATAGCGCGGACTCTCCGCATCGGCTTCAATCTTCTCGCGAATGCGCCGCACATACACATCGACCGAGCGCGGCGTCACAAAGCGCGCATCGCCCCACACAGCGTCCAGCAGATGGTCGCGGCTATACACCCGTCCCGGATGACGCGCCAGATAATCCAGCAACCGGAACTCTGTCGCCGTCGTCGTCACCAGTTCGCCATGGACGCGAAGCTGCATCGCGCCCGCATCAATCTCTATGCCCTCAAACTTCAGCACTGATGGAGAAACCGGCCGCTCGAACCGCCGCAGCACCGCTTTGACGCGCGCCACCAGCTCGCGCGTCGCAAACGGCTTCGTGATGTAATCGTCGGCGCCCA
>Ga0157369_10006827_pt1 | contig 13166 bp, 10 predicted proteins | sample C25metaG_FD_113461 | JGI IMG/M metagenome (GOLD analysis project Ga0157369, IMG submission 113461) | Corn rhizosphere microbial communities from Kellogg Biological Station, Michigan, USA - C2-5 metaG | ecosystem: Host-associated > Plants > Roots > Rhizosphere > Soil | place: USA: Michigan...
CCGGTTCATCGCGGCCAACCTCGCGAAGATGCCGCACATGCTCATCGCCGGTGCGACCGGCGCGGGCAAGTCGACGTGCATCAACACGTTGATCACGTCGATCCTCGGCCGCTCGACACCGGACCAGGTACGCCTCGTGCTGATCGATCCGAAGCGGGTCGAGCTCACGCACTACCAGGGCATCCCGCACCTCATCACGCCGATCATCACCAACCCGAAGAAGGCGTCCGAAGCACTGCAGTGGGTCGTGCGCGAGATGGACATGCGCTACGACGACATGGAGGTCGCGGGCGTCCGGCACATCGATGACTTCAACACCAAGGTGCGCGCGGGCAAGATGACGCTGCAGCCCGGTGACGACCGCACTTTCACGCCGTACCCGTACCTGCTCGTCATCGTCGATGAGCTCGCCGACTTGATGATGGTCGCGCCGCGCGACGTCGAGGACGCCGTCGTACGGATCACGCAGCTCGCGCGCGCCGCCGGCATCCACCTCGTGCTCGCGACCCAGCGGCCGAGCGTCGACGTCGTGACCGGCCTGATCAAGGCCAACGTGCCGAGCCGGCTGGCGTTCGCCACCGCGAGCCTCGCGGACAGCCGGGTCATCCTCGACCAGCCGGGCGCAGAGAAGCTGGTCGGCGGTGGCGACGCGCTGTTCCTGCCGATGGGGGAGAGCAAGCCGATCCGGTTGCAGGGCGCGTACGTCTCCGACACCGAGATCGAGAACGTCGTACGGCACTGCAAGGCGCAGATGGAGCCGGCGTACCGCGACGACGTCACTGCCGGAGTAGCGGCGAAGCGCGAGATCGATGACGAGGTCGGCGACGATCTCGACCTGCTGTGCCAGGCGACCGAGCTTGTGGTGGGGACGCAGTTCGGGTCCACGTCGATGCTGCAGCGCAAGCTGCGGGTCGGGTTCGCGAAAGCCGGCCGGCTCATGGATCTGATGGAGTCGCGCGGCATCGTCGGGCCGAGTGAGGGATCGAAGGCGCGCGACGTGCTCGTCCGGCCGGACGAGCTCGACGCGATCCTGCTCACGCTCCGCGGCTGAGCGGCGCTCCGATCCACCCGCACGGCCCTTTGTCGAGAAATCGGCACGCCGTCTAGACTCGGCGGTACGCCGGTTCACTCCGGCTGCCCGTGACGTCATCCAGGAGGCTCGGTCGCCGTGTCGGTCGGTGCTGACCTCGCCCGGGCGCGCGAGGAGCGCGGCCTGTCGGTCGAGGACGTCAGCAGTGCGACGCGCATCCGCTCCGGGCTGATCCGCTCCATCGAGGCCGACGACTTCGAGCCGTGTGGCGGCGCGGTCTACGCCCGCGGTCACATCCGCAGCATCGCCCGCGTCGTCGGCATCGACCCCGAACCGTTGGTCGCCGATTTCGACCGCAGCCACGTCGAGGAACCGGTGCCGGTCCCGGTACCCAACCAGCCGACCGACCCGGACCTCGCCGCCCGGGCCGAGCGCCGCCGGCCCAACTGGACCGCGGCGATGGCCGCCGCGCTCGTCGTGATCTGCGCGCTGGCCGGCTACGGCATCTACAAGAACTCGACGGCGAAGCCGGCATCGTCCGTGAACGCCAACGACTTCCCGACCGTGCCGTCGCCGTCGGCCAGCCCGACGCCGTCGTCGCCGGTCGTGTCGCCGCCGCCGTCGGCGGTCGCGCTGGTGCCGCCGCGCGATGCCGTGGTGATGATCCGCGTGACCGGTACGAAGACGTGGCTGCACGTCGAGACGCTGAGCCAGCGGGTGCTCTACTCCGGGCTGCTCAACCACGGCGAGGCCCGCACCTTCCGGGACGCGCACGGCCTCAACCTCGTCATCGGCAACGCGCCGGCCGTGCAGCTCGTCGCCGACAGTCAGGACTTCGGCGTGCCGCGCTCGTCGGGCAACGTCGCGCACGTCACGGTCAAACCGGCCGGCGACGTGACGTTCAACTGACCGTGAAGTCGGTAGCGCTCGTCTCGCTCGGCTGCGCGCGCAACGACGTCGATTCCGAAGAGCTCGCCGCGCGGCTCGAGACCGGCGGCTGGTCGCTGGTCGAGGACGCCGCCGACGCGGACGCGGTCGTCGTCAACACCTGCGGCTTCATCGAGGCGGCGAAGCGCGACTCGATCGACACATTGCTGGCCGCGCATGACAGCGGCCGCAAGGTCGTCGCCGTCGGGTGCCTCGCGGAGCGGTACGGCGAGACCCTCGCGCGCGACCTGCCCGAGGCCGACGCGGTGCTCGGCTTCGACAGTTACGCCGACATCTCGCAACACCTCGACGCCGTACTCGCCGGTGAAACGGTCGCGTCGCACGTGCCGCGCGACCGGCGTGCGCTGCTTCCGCTCACCCCGGTCGAACGTCGTGACGCCGCGGTCGACGTCGGCATTCCCGGCCACGCCGGCGGGCCGCGGTCGGTGCTGCGTCGCCGCCTCGGCGGCGGGCCGGTCGCGCCGCTGAAGCTCGCGTCCGGCTGCGACCGGCGTTGTGCCTTCTGCGCGATCCCGTCGTTCCGTGGATCCTTCGTGTCGCGCGATCCGCAGGACGTGCTCGCCGAGGCGTCGTGGCTGGCCGCGCACGGCGTGCGCGAGGTCGTGCTCGTCAGCGAGAACTCGACGTCGTACGGCAAGGACCTCGGCGACTTGCGCGCGCTGGAGAAGCTGCTGCCGCAGCTCGCGGCGGTGTCCGGGATCGCGCGGGTACGCGTGTCCTACCTGCAGCCCGCGGAGACGCGACCGTCGCTGGTCGAGGCGATCGCGGTGACGCCGGGTGTCGCGTCGTACTTCGACCTGTCGTTCCAGCACGCGAGCGGTCCGGTGCTGCGGCGGATGCGGCGCTTCGGCGACACCGAGCGGTTCCTCGATCTGCTCGCGTCGGTGCGGTCGCTGGATCCGGAGGCGGGTGCGCGCAGCAACGTCATCGTCGGGTTCCCCGGCGAGACACGCGCCGACGTCGCCGAGCTGTCGCGTTTCCTGACCGCCGCGCGGCTCGACGCGGTCGGCGTGTTCGGCTACTCCGACGAGGACGGCACCGAAGCCGCGCACATGTCGGGCAAGGTCGGCCGCGACACGGTTGCGCGCCGGGTAACTCGGCTCACCGACCTGGTCGAGGAGCTCGTCGCGCAGCGCGCCGAGGAACGCATCGGCAGCACCGTCGACGTACTCGTGGAGTCCGTCGAGGACGGTTGCGTCGAAGGCCGGGCCGAACACCAGGCACCAGAGGTCGACGGTACGACGACGCTGCTCGGTTGCGCGGGCGTTGCCGTCGGCGACTTCGTCCGCGCGCGGGTCGTCGCGACGAACGGTGTCGACCTCGTCGCCGAAGCGGTCGCCCAGTCGGTCGGGGTATGACGCCCGGCACCCGGCTCGCCGCCGACCCCGCGGCGCAGCCGGCGCAGACCGCACGCGTCGTCAACATCGCCAACGGCCTCACGCTGGTGCGGCTGCTGCTGGTGCCGGCGTTCGTCGCGTTGCTGTTCGCAAACGGCGGCCACTCGTCCGGCTGGCGGGTGTGGGCGTTCGTCGCGTTCGCGGTCGCGACCATCACTGACCTGATCGACGGCGACATCGCCCGCAGCCGCAACCTCGTCACCGACGTCGGCAAGGTCGCGGATCCGATCGCCGACAAGGCGCTGACCGGCGCGGCGCTCATCAGCCTGTCGTCGTTGGGCGACCTCGCGTGGTGGGTGACCGTCGTCGTACTCGTGCGCGAGCTCGGCGTCACCGCGTTGCGGTTCTTCGTCATCCGGCACGGCGTCATCCCGGCCAGCCGCGGCGGCAAGGTGAAGACGTTGCTCCAGAACGTCGCGATCGGGTTGTACGTGCTACCGCTCACGGGCTTCGCCGCGACCGCGCGCTTCTGGCTGATGGGTCTCGCCGTCGTCATCACGGTCGTCACCGGAGGTGACTACGTCGCGCGCGCCGTGCGGTTGCGCCGTACCAGCGAGCGAGCCGCGATGAAGCGCGCGCGGCGCGAGGCGGCGCAGTCATGAGTGCTGGCGTCGAGTTGCCGGCGCGGGTGCACGCGATGTTGCTCGACCGCGGTGGGACCGTCGCCGTCGCCGAGTCGCTGACCGGTGGGCTGCTCGGCGCCGCGCTGACCACGACGCCCGGCTCGTCGGCGACGTTCCGCGGCGGGCTCGTCGTCTACGCGACCGACCTGAAGGAGACGGTGGCCGGCGTTCCCGGGCCGCTGCTGGATGCCGAGGGGCCGGTATCCGCCCACGTCGCCGCCGCGCTGGCCGCCGGAGCGCGGGACCGGCTGGGCGCGACGTACGGCGTCGGGGTGACCGGAGTCGCCGGTCCCGACCCGCAGGACGGTCACTCGGTCGGCACCGTGTTCGTCGCGGTGGCGGGCCCCGATGACGGGGAGTTCCGGGCGCTGGTTCTCGACGGTGACCGGGCCGAAATCCGCGCCGCGGCGGTCGGCGCCGCCCTCGATCTGCTGCTCTTCGTCCTCAGCCGCGACGGGAACGTCTCCGCGTCCACAAGTGTTTGACGGTGGCAGAGACGCCGCCACTTCGCGCGGGTACGCTCGGCATCTGTCGAACCGGTCCGGATACGACGAGGAGGTGGCGCGCATGGTGCTTTTTCGCCGGCTGCTCGGTGAGGTCCTTCGCCGTCACCGCCAGCGCCAGGGCCGCACGCTGCGCGACGTCGCCGCCGCCGCGCGCGTCTCGCTCGGTTACCTCTCCGAGGTGGAGCGCGGGGTCAAGGAGGCGTCCAGCGAGTTGTTGAGCGCCGTGTGCGACGCGCTCGACGTGTCGCTCGCCGACGTGCTGCGCGAGGTGAGCGAGGACCTGCTCGCGCTGGAGCGCCGCCCGCTGCGCACGGTCGGCTTCGGCTCGTCCGCGCGGGCTGCGGTGCGTCCGGTCGCCGGCGTCGCGCCGCTCGTTGCCGGCCGCGCTACGGCGTCGGCTGCCGGTGCGCGGGTGGGCGACGAAGACGATCGCGCCGCGGTTCCGGTTGCGCTGCTCACGTCCGGCCCCGAGTCGAGCCGAGTGCCGCGCGCGCCGGAGGCGTCGCTGTCCGTCCGCGGCCTGCCCGTCGTCGCGGCGTGATCCCCGAGCACGCGCTCGCGCCGGACGAGCCACCGGTGTCGGCCGAGGCCTCGGCCGCGCCGCGCCGTGCGCCCGGGCTGCGCAGCCGCGCCGGCAACGCGATGGAGCGCACCCGCGCGGCGGTGCTCGACGGCGCCGCCCGCGCGGTGGAGAAGCACGGTGCGCGCCGCGCCACGATGGGCGACATCGCGGTGCTCGCGGGCATCGCGAAAGGCACGCTCTACAACCACTTCCGGGCCAAGGACGCGGTCTACGCCGCCGCTGTCGAAGCCGGGGTTCGCGCGCTGGCGGAGGAGTGCACGCTGGCCGCGCGCGAAGACTTGACCGAGGCGCTGGCGCTTGCGGCCGAGCGCATCGGTGGCCACCCGGCCCTGCGCCGGATCGCGAGCGACGAGCCAGTGGCGCTCGCGGCGCTGGTGACACCGGACGACGGCCCGACGTGGCGCCTGGCCCGCGACGGCATCCGAGGCATGCTCGACGCAGCCGGCCGGGCGTCCGATCCGGCGGCAGTCGATGTCGTGCTGCGCTGGCTGGTCTCGTTCGTCGCTCATCCCGGCGTCGACGTGAGCCGGCAGGCGGCGCTGGTCGCGGCCGCGCTGCCGTCCGCTTCCGCCGCACTCTGACCCGGTTGTCTCGCACTCGCTGTCCGCTCGGCCCGGGTGTGAGCGACCAGCCGCGCGCGTGATCAGGGGACGTAACGCCGGTAGCCGCTCGGCGCCGCGCGCCGGTCGCTCGCGGCCATCGGTTCAGGCGCGGGCCCGTGCTGGCAGGCCGGGCACCAGTAGCTGATCCGGCCGTACGTCGGCTGCTCCGGTTCGGTCTGCATCGCGGTGTTGATGCGGCTCCCGCACCGCCGGCACGGCTTGCCCGCGCGTTCGAACACCCAGTGCTCCTCGCCGCGCCGAAGGCTGCCGGTCGTTGATTGGTGCCAGTGGTCACGGTTGGCGTGCAGCAGCCGGTGGGCGCGGCGCACGACGCCGTCGAGGTCGGCGATGTCGCCGACCGCCGTCCACGGAGTGATGCCGGACAGGAACAGCGTCTCGGCCTTGTAGAGGTTGCCGATGCCGGCGAGGTTGCGCTGGTCGAGCAGCGCGGGACCGATCTCGCAGCCGGGCTGCGCGCGCAGGTTCTCGACCGCACGGGTCGCATCCCAGTCGGGGCCGAGCAGGTCAGGGCCGAGATGGCCGACGGCCGAGGCTTCCTCGGCGGTGGCGATGAGCTCGACCACGGGCAACCGGTAGCCGACGGCGATCCAGTCGGCGTTGCCAAGCACGGCCCGTACCTGCCAGTCCGGCCCGCCGGCCCACCGCGCCCCTGGCTGGTAGAGATGCCAGGTTCCGTCCATCCGGAAATGCGTATGCAGTGTGCGACCGGCGTCGGTGCGCATCAACAGATGCTTGCCGCGGCTGACGACCTCGAGGACGGTCTGGCCGGACAGGTCGGCGGTGGCGAGTGACGGCACGCGAAAGTCGGTGTGCGTCAGCTCCCGGCCGGCGAGCGCGTCGTGCAGGCGCTTCGCGGCCAGCCAGACGGTGTCGCCTTCGGGCACGCTTCCATTGTCGCTCCGGTGCATCGCGCCGCGGGTGCTCGGCGTTTGGCTCGGCGCGGGTCAAGTCGCGACAGGAGTCCGAAAGCGGCGGCGGCGGTGGGGGCGGGGGTGGGCGGCATGATGGCCGCATGACCCTGCCGGCGCGCGTCAACCTCGTCACCCTCGGTGTCGCCGACGTCGCCGCGTCGACGGCGTTCTACACGGCACTGGGCTGGACCCCCTCGGCGAGCTCGCAGCCGGAGATCACGTTCATCCAGCTGGGTTCGACCGTGCTCGGGTTGTTCGGCCACGACGACCTCGCCGACGATGCCGGCGTCGCGCGGGCAGCGCAGCCGTCGTACCGCGGCTCCTCACTGGCGATCAACCTCGAGAGCGAGGCGGCGGTCGACGCGGCGATGGCGACGGCGCGGGCCGCCGGCGCGACCGTGCTCAAAGAGCCGACGAAAGTCTTCTGGGGCGGCTACAGCGGCTATTTCGCCGACCCCGACGGTCACCTCTGGGAACTCGCGCACAACCCGTACTGGACGATCAACGCCGACGGCAGCGTGACGCTGCCGGACTGACGCCTCCCTTCTCCGCGGCTCAGGCCCGCAATCGCAGCCCGCGCGGTGTCGGCCGGAAGCCCGCCTGCTCCAACGCCGAGCCGAGCGGCGACGTCAGGACCGCTTCGCCGTCGGCGCGTTCGACGGCGAGCTTGCCGAGCATCCCCTCGCGTACCGCGAGGGCGAGGGCGTCGACGGCGGGTTGCAGCGACGACGCGTTGTCGGCCCAGGACAACAGCGACTTGCCGCCGCGCTCGACGTACAACGCGAGGTCGCCGTCCACGAGTACGACGAGCGCACCGGCCTTGCGTCCCGGCCGGTGCGTGCCTTCGTGCTCCGGCCAGGGAAGCGCGGCGCCGTACGGGTTGGCGGGATCGGTCGCGGCGAGCACGAGCGCGGTGTCGTCGTTGCTGGTGGCGCGGCGCCGGTCGCGCCAGCCGCCGGGGACAGGCGGTTGCCACGGCGAGTGCTCCCGCCGCGGCTGCGCCATCGCGCGCATCCGGTCGACGGCGCCGGCCATGGCGAACTGTGCTCCGCCGAGCCCCTCGACGAAGTAACCGCGCCGGGCCCGCCCGCTCTCCTCGAACGCCTTGAGCACCGGGTAGACCGCGGCGTACCCGCCGGGGACGTGCTCGGCCATCACCGCGCCGCGCGTGACGATGCCATGCCGGTCGAGCAATGACTCGGCGGCGGCGTGCGCCCGCCTCGTCGCGTCGGTCTCACGCGCGGGCAGCCGGCTCCACCGGCCGGCGACCGTCGGAGGCCCGCTGCGGACGGGCATGACCGGGCGGCCGCGCCGGCCCGGGCGGGCACGCGGCGTCGAGCGCGACCGGGTGCTGCCTTGCAGATTGCGCAGTGGAGTCAACGTGTCGTTGGTGACGTGGCCGGACCAGACGAGGTCCCACATGGTGTTCGCAAGCGCCCGGTCGTCCACCGATCCGAGCCGGTCGGACAACGTGCGGAAGAACAGCGCGCCGCCGCCGTCGAGTGCGTCGAGCAGTTGCTCGTGCAGTGGCGTCGTGGCGATCTCGGCGTCGGCCGCGGGCATGAGCAGCGGTGCGGTATCGGCGAGGTAGAGCGCGACCCAGCCGTCGTTGCCCGGCAGCGAGCCCTGGCCGACCCACAGCACATCGCCCGCGCTCGTGAGCTCGTCCAGCATCGCGGGGAGGTAATCCGAGACGCGCGAGGGCAACACGACCGTTTCGAGCATTGACGCCGGCACCGCGGCACCCTGCAACTGCTCGATCGCGCGGAGCAGCCCGTCGAGCCCGCGCCCCGCGTGCACCCCGACGCCTTGCCACGCCGGCAGGAACCGTGCCAACGCCTGCGGTGGCGCCGGCTCTACCTCGCGGCGCAACTTCGCCAGCGACCGGCGGCGCATCGCGCGCAGCACCTCGGCGTCGCACCACTCCAACCCGACGCCGCCCGGCCGGAACTCGCCCTGCACGACCTTGCCGGTCGCCGCCAGCCGGTGCAGCCCGTGCTCCACCACCGCGAGCCCCAGCCCCAATCGCGCCGCGATGTCGACGGCGTGGAACGGGCCGTGTGTCCGGGCGTACCTCGACAGCAGATCCCCGAGCGGGTCGCTGACCGGCTCGAGGAACACCTGGGGCACGCCGACCGGCGTCGGTGTCCCGAGCGCGTCACGTACCCGGGCCGCGTCCTCGACGGCGATCCAGCGCTCCTCACCGCCGATGCGCACGCGCAGCGCGCGACTCGACTCCTCCAGCGCGACCGCCATCGCCGCGGTGGCGCCGCGCGCGATCAACTCGTCGGTGGTCAGGTCGCCCAGCAGCCGCAGAGCGTCGGCGACGTCCTCGACATCGCGGATGCGCCGATCCTCGGTGCGCCGTTGCAGTTCCGCCTCGACCTCGTCGACGGCGTCGGGGTCGAGCAGCTCGCGCAGCTCCGCCGTACCGAGAAGTTCGGCGAGCAGGGTGGAATCGAGTGCGAGCGCGGCCGCGCGCCGTTCCGCCAGCGGCTGGTCGCCTTCGTACATGAACGCGCCGATGTACCCGAAGAGCAACGAGCGCGCGTACGGCGACGGTTGCGCGGTCTCGACGTCGACGATGCGGACGGAGCGCTCGGTCACGTCGCGCATCAGCTGCACCAGGCCCGGGACGTCGAAGACGTCCTGCAGGCACTCGCGCATCGTCTCGAGGACGATCGGGAACGAGCCGTACTGCGAGGCCACCGACAGCAATTGCGCGGAGCGTTGCCGCTGTTGCCACAACGGCGTGCGGCGACCGGGATTGCGCCGGGGCAGGAGCAGGGCGCGGGCGGCGCATTCACGGAAGCGTGAGGCGAACAGCGCCGAGCCGCCGACCTCGTCGGTGACCAGCGGCTCGACCTCGTCGGGATCGAAGACCGCGAGCTCGGGCGGCGGCGTCTCGTCGGTCTCCGGCAGCCGGATGACGATGCCGTCGTCGGTGTGCATCGCCTGGACGTCGACGCCGTACCGCTCGCGCAACCGCGCGGCCAGCGCGAGCGCCCACGGTGCGTGCACCTGCGCACCGAACGGTGAATGCACCGCGACCCGCCAGTCGCCGAGCTCGTCGCGGAACCGTTCCACGACGATCGTCCGGTCGTCGGGGACGTGACCGGTCGCCGCGCGCTGTTCGTCGAGGTACGCAATCGTGTTGTCGGCGGCCCAGTCGTCCAGCCCGATCGCTCGGAGCTCGGCGCGGGCTTGATCTGGGCTGTGGCGGCCCAGCTCGCGGACGAACGCACCGAGTGCACGGCCGAGCTCGACCGGCCGACCCGGGGCATCGCCGTGCCAGAACGGCAGCTTGCCCGGCTGGCCCGGCGCCGGCGACACGGTCACCCGATCGTGGCTGATGTCCTCGATCCGCCACGAGGTCGAGCCGAGGGTGAACACATCGCCAACCCGCGACTCGTAGACCATCTCTTCGTCCAGCTCGCCCACCCGCGAGCCCTTCTCGCCGACGAGGAAGACGCCGAACAGTCCCCGATCGGGAATCGTGCCGCCGCTCGTGACCGCGAGCCGCTGCGCGCCCGGCCGGGCGGTCAGGGTTCCGGTCACGCGATCCCAGACGATGCGGGGCCGCAGCTCGGCGAACTCGTCGCTCGGGTAGCGCCCGGAGAGCATGTCGAGCACGGCGTGCAATGCACTGTCCGGAAGGTTGGCGAACGATGCCGTACGCCGGACCAACGTGGCGAGGTCGTCGACGGTCCACGCCTCCATCGCGAGCATCGCAACGACCTGCTGCGCGAGCACGTCCAGCGGGTTGCGCGGCAGTCGCAGCGCCTCGATGCCGCCGGCCTGCATGCGCTGCGCGACGACCGCGGCCGGCACGAGGTCGCCGCGATGCTTCGGGAACATCACGCCGTGGCTGACCGCGCCGACCTGGTGACCGGCGCGCCCGATCCGCTGCAACCCACTGGCGACAGAGGGTGGCGACTCGACCTGGATGACGAGGTCGACCGCGCCCATGTCGATGCCGAGCTCGAGGCTGCTGGTCGCCACGACGCACGGCAGGTCGCCGCGTTTGAGTGCTTCTTCGGTGAGCGCGCGTTGCTCGCGGCTGACGCTGCCGTGGTGCGCGCGGGCGATCTCGACCGGAGCCCCACGCGTCGTGCCGGCCTGCGCCATCACCTCCGCGGGTGCGCCGCCCACGGGCAGCGGCTCGTCGCCCGCCCGTCGCTCGTACGCGATCTCGTTGAGGCGGTTGGTCAACCGTTCGGCGAGCCGGCGCGAGTTGGCGAACACGATGGTGGACCGGTGTGCCTCAACGAGGTCGACGATGCGCTCTTCGACCGCCGGCCAGATGGACCGCCGGTTGTCGGGGCCGGCCGCGCTGCCCTCGCGCTCTCCGGCGACGACCTCGCCCAACTCGGTCATGTCCTCGACCGGGACGACGACGTCGATCCCGATCGTCTTCGTCGCCGGCGGCTGCACGATCGTGACCGGCGCCGCGCCGCCGAGGTAACGCGCGACCTCGTCGACCGGGCGCACCGTTGCGGAGAGCCCGACGCGCTGCGCCGGCCGAGGAAGCAGCGCGTCCAGCCGCTCGAGGCTCAGGGTCAGATGGGCGCCGCGCTTCGTGCCCGCGACCGCGTGCACCTCGTCCACGATGACGGTCTCGACGCCGCGCAGCGCCTCGCGGGCTTGGCTCGTGAGCAACAGGAACAGCGACTCCGGCGTCGTGATCAGGATGTCCGGTGGACGGCGCGGGAACGCGCGCCGTTCTTCTGCGGAGGTGTCGCCGGTGCGCATGCCGACGGCGATGTCGCGGACGGTTTCGCCGAGCCGCGTCGCGGCATGCCGGATGCCGGCGAGCGGTGCCCGCAGGTTGCGCTCGACGTCGACCGCGAGTGCCTTCAGCGGGGAGACATAGAGCACGCGGCACCGCAGGGTGAAATCGTCGGGGGCGGATCGTGTCAGCACGCCGTCGAGGCCGTGCAGGAATGCGGCGAGCGTCTTGCCCGACCCGGTCGGCGCGATGACCAGCGCGTGATCGCCGCCCCTGATCGCCTCCCACGCTCCCTCCTGTGCCGCCGTCGGGCTGGCGAACGACGCCCGGAACCACTCCCGCGTGGCGGGGGAGAAGCGGTCGAGGGCGTCCATGCGGTCCATTGTTGTCCCGACGTACGACAGCGCGCTCCGCAGCCGACCAACTGTGGACCGCACGCCACGACGAGGCGTGATGTGGACGGCGCCGCACTCGCCGGCTTGGCTAGCGTGGGCTGATGCGCGTGACCGAGTTCTGGGATCGCATGCGCGACCGGTTCGGTCCGGCGTACGCCGACTCCGTCGCGCGCGATCAGGTCATCCGCGCCCTCGACGACCGCACCGCGTACGACGCGCTGCTCGCGGGGGAGGACCCCAAAGTCGTGTGGCTCGCGATCTGCGAGCACTTCGAAGTGCCGGTGCGCGAACGGCACTAGAGCTACTTCCCGGGCAGCCCGGCGTGTCGCCTTGTTTCGAACAGGTGTTCGCCTACTGTGGAAAGTGCGCGGGTGTCCACAGGTCGTCACCGACATCGGATTTTGTCGTCGTGTCCGCCTAACGTCACCCGCGTCCAGGACCTACGGCCGAGGGGTGCACATGGCAGGAATCGACCGCGACAAGGCGCTCTCCACCGCGTTGGCGCAGATCGAGCGGCAGCACGGCAAGGGCGCGGTCATGCGCCTGGGCGACGAGACCCGCGCCCCGATCGACGTGATCCCGACCGGGGCGATCTCGCTCGACGTGGCGCTCGGCATCGGTGGTCTGCCGCGCGGTCGGGTCGTGGAGATCTACGGTCCGGAGTCCTCCGGCAAGACGACGGTTGCGCTGCACGCGGTCGCCAATGCGCAGCGGGCCGGCGGCATCGCGGCGTTCATCGACGCCGAGCACGCTCTCGACCCGGAGTACGCCAAGGCGCTCGGCGTCGACACCGACGCGCTGCTCGTGTCGCAGCCCGACACCGGTGAGCAGGCACTCGAGATCGCCGACATGCTGATCCGCTCCGGCGCGCTCGACATCCTCGTCATCGACTCGGTGGCGGCGCTGGTGCCGCGCGCGGAGATCGAAGGAGAGATGGGCGACTCGCACGTCGGCCTGCAGGCCCGGCTGATGAGCCAAGCGCTGCGCAAGATCACCGGTGCGCTGTCCAACAGCGGCACGACGGCCATCTTCATCAACCAGCTGCGAGAGAAGATCGGTGTCTTCTTCGGCTCGCCGGAGACGACGACGGGCGGCAAGGCGTTGAAGTTCTACGCGTCGGTGCGCCTCGACGTGCGCCGGATCGAGACGCTCAAGGACGGCCAGGACGCGGTCGGCTCGCGCACCCGGGTCAAGGTCGTCAAGAACAAGGTCGCCCCGCCGTTCAAGCAGGCGGAGTTCGACATCATGTGGGGCCAGGGCATCAGCCGGGAGGGCTCGCTCATCGACCTCGGTGTCGATCAGGGCATCGTCCGCAAGGCCGGCGCTTGGTACACCTACGAGTCCGACCAGCTCGGCCAGGGCAAGGAGAACGCGCGGGCGTTCCTGCGGGACAACCCCGACCTCGCCGACGAGATCGAAAA
>Ga0157369_10006829_pt1 | contig 13164 bp, 8 predicted proteins | sample C25metaG_FD_113461 | JGI IMG/M metagenome (GOLD analysis project Ga0157369, IMG submission 113461) | Corn rhizosphere microbial communities from Kellogg Biological Station, Michigan, USA - C2-5 metaG | ecosystem: Host-associated > Plants > Roots > Rhizosphere > Soil | place: USA: Michigan...
GTGGCTGGCGAGAGATAGCCGCGGTATGGCGGAAGACGAAGTTCCCCGATAGCGAAGTCAAAGCGGCTGATTGGGAACGACGTGCCGACCGACTGCAGGAAGAGCTGCTAAAGAGCCTAGATGCGAATACGAAACGCAATAAGACACCGGTCTATGTGCCCTTGTTGCCCGGTTCCGCATATACCTTTCGTGAAGCCATGGAGAAGGAGCGCCCCAACGAACAACAGTGGGCGCATCGCTGTTACGCCGAACTGCTGCAGGCCAATGTGCTCCCGCAGGCGCAGGCAAATGCAGTGGTCGATACTATGCGCGCCTACGGGGCAACAACGATCGGTGTCGTAGCCAACGTAGGGCGGCCTAACCCCAACGGACGGGCGATTCTTGGATTCATCTCCTATGGCTACGCACAGACGTTGCTTCGCCTTGGCCGTATCGAGGAATACATCCTATTCATGTATGCGCACCGATATCATGACCATTCGCGCGGGAGTTGGACTGCGGGTGAGGTTGCGGGCATTAACGGGGGTGGCGCACTATTCTGCATCCCCGCGCAGCAGACAATCCCGCTGTTGGTGCGTTGGATGCTGGTGTTTGAAGACACCGACGCACAGATACTGCATCTCGGCAAGGCGATCCCGCGTGATTGGATCGCCTCGGGTAAGCCTATCGCCATCGACAATGCGCCGACACGCTACGGCCGAGTGAACTACCGGCTCGAGACCCAAAGCGACGGCACGCTGGCAGCCTCAGTCACGCTGCCGCCCACTGGTGCTCTGCCGAAGGAACTACACATCGCGTTCCGAGCACCAGGAAACAAGGGAGTCAGCGACGTTACCGTGAATGGTCAACCAGGTAGTCTGCGAGGTCCTCATAATGATACTGCGGTAGTTCTGCCGAAGGGGCAGCGAAAGTTCCAGGTGCTCGCACATCTAGCCTGATACAGGCGGACCGCCGTCAAGCTCAGACAGTGGGGCTTCTGTGCAATTAGGGCTGCGCGTTGGCGCAGCCCTGCTCTGGTTTATGCGCCGGCAAAGGAGGCAAACGAAACTTCGGGCACTCTCGGGCGTTCTGCTTTAGCTTTTGCCAAAACCGCGTTTGCCTCGTCGAGTTCAGCGCCAGTGATCTCAAGTCGCGGCGCGCGGACACGTGCTGAACCGACACCCATCTGCTCCTGCACCCATTTTATGAGCTGCACGAATTTGGGCACTGTATCCATGCGCAGCAACGGCAAAAACCAGCGATAGAGCGCAAACGCATCCTCCAGTTGGCCCTCTCGCGCGAGTTCAAAGAGTTTCACCGACTCGGCCGGAAATGCATTCACCAGGCCAGCAACCCAGCCCGCCGCCCCGACAGCGACACCTTCTACGAGTGCGTCATCGACACCCATGAAGATACGAATGCGATCATCGAGGACCGCACGAATCGCAGACACCCGTCGCGCATCTGCACTGGATTCCTTGACCGCCTGCAAGTTCGGGAACTCCGCGCATAATTCTGCGATCTGCTCCGGCAGGAAGTCTGTCTTATAAGCAATTGGATTGTTGTAAAGCATGCAGCTCAGTTTCGTCGACGCGAATACTGCAGACACATGCTTCTTCATTTCACGCCAATCGGAGGTATAGACGTATGGCGGAAGCACCATCAGGCCGGAGCAGCCTGCCTGCTCGGCTTCGTTGGCGAGCCGCACGGCGACCTCCGTGGAGAGAGCAGAAATAGCGGCTACAACAGGAGCTTTACCTTTGGCTACGCGTACCGCAGTCTTCAGAATGTCCAGCTTCTCCGCATGCTCAAGAGTCGCGCCTTCTCCGAGCGAACCAAGCATTACCAAACCAGAGCAGCCATTGCCCAGCAGCCATCCGGCGTGTTGTGCTAGATAAGCGTGATCGACTTTCATGCTGCCGTCGAATGGGGTTGTCATGGCGGGCATTACACCGGACCAGTTCACTGAGTCTCCTTGTGTGAAGCGTTTTGAATTTCGCGAATGTCGGCGTTTTCTAGAAGACGATGCCGGCTCCGAACGGGTCGTCGTCCTTGAACATCAAGGTCGATTCGCCGGTGATCCAAGCTTTGCCTGTGATCTTGGGAAGTATCTGTCCTGTACCTGCTGCCTCGAAAGAGCCGGTAAAGACAGTGCCCAGAATGCCCTCCTGACGCCACAAATCTCCCGGCGACATAGCCCCATCGGCGTAGAGGCAGGCCATCTTGGCGCTGGTTCCCGTGCCACAGGGGGAACGGTCGAAGGAGGCTCCAGGGCAGAGGACGAAGTTCCGCGAAGAATTGGCGGGATCTTGAGGTTCGGAAAAGAACTCGACGTGATCAATGAGTTGTCCGTCCTCGCCAGTGATGGCGGAAGCCTGCAAGGCTTCGCGAACGGCCGTGGCCGCGGCAAGCAGCTGGTTGCGGTTCGCTGGCGTAATTGCGTATGAATGCTCGCCAATGAGAAAGAACCAATTGCCCCCCCAGGCAATATCGCCGGAAAAGCGGCCGAATCCGGGTACGTCCACTGCCACGGCGGCTCGATAGCGATAGCTGGCAACGCTCGCGACTGTAACACTGCCGTCCGCATTCAGGCACGCAGAGACGTCGCCTACTGGTGTCTCTATCAACTGAATGCCAGGCTTGATGCGGCCCAAGTGCGCAAGTGTTGTAATCAGACCAATCGTGCCATGTCCGCACATTCCGAGATACCCAACATCGTTGAAGAAGATGACTGCCGCGGCCGCTTCAGGCTTTATGGGCTCCACAAGCAGAGCGCCTACGACCACCTCGGATCCGCCCGGCTCGCAAACGACTCCGGACCGAAACGAATCAAATCGGGAGCGAAAGTATGCCAGCCGTTCCGGAATAGAGCCACTTCCGAGTTCGGGCCCCCCCGATATAACGACGCGCGTCGGTTCCCCGGCGGTATGAGAATCAACAATCCTGCAGGATGACAAAGGGAGCATAGGACTCGGAAGATTGTAGACGAATTTGAATACAAAAACAAACCAGGACATAGAAACCAGTAGTCGTACTGTTTGCCGAGATTCAAAGTGGCAGACAGCCTTGGAAGCCATTGGGGTGAGCACCTAGAGGAACTGAGTTCGATCAGATTGGCATGTGGTTTGCAAAGTCTGCCCCACGGAGAGGTAGAAAATTCCGTTCTGTTCCTGTACCTTATTTGGATACTCAAACGTATACATTAGCGAGCGGTTTCAAAGATTAATTTGGGTCTACGACCTCAAAGCTATTCAGTCACATCCCGGCACTCAGGAGCTTTGAACCTCATGAATTGCGAGTCTCTCTGCAGGCGATTGCTTGTTGCTTCTAGCGTTTTGATCCTTTTGCCCTCCAACGTACAAGCGCAGGGCACCTTGGCCGACTACCAACGGGCGCACGATCTTCAGCGCAAGGCGCGCGATCTGGTCGTAAACGCGCCGGGAGCGACTTACTGGATCGGCGATACTGATCGGTTCTGGTACGCACGCGCTGTGAAGGGCGGCACTGAGTACATGCTGGTCAACGCAGAGACGAACTCAAAAAAGGTGGCCTTCGATCATGCTAGGCTGGCCGACGCTGTGTCCAAAGTGACCGCACATCACTACACGGCGGTTACTCTGCCGTTCTTGCAAGGGCCTCCAAGTAGGCCGGGTGGTGCGCGCTCGGTACTGGGGCTTTCACTACAGACATCGCCGCTCACATTTCTCAACGACGATAACGTAATTCAGTTTGGTGCCTCAGGCTCCCTATACAAGTGTGATCTGACGACTTACACGTGCTCCAAACTTGGGCCGATTCCTTCGTCGGGTAGTGGCCGACCCACAGCTTCTGAAGCACCAAACGAACCTGCGCCTGAAGATCCCGAGGGATTCGGTGGCGATCCAGTGGATGGACTGGCCTATCAGCCGCCCGCACCACAGGAAGGCGATGAAGGCCGTCTACGCCGTATGCAGCGCGGCTGTGCCCCGCTACCGGCGAGCCATGGGCTCCGAAATGAAACTAGAGCTGCGCAACCGCAGTCCTTCGGCATGGGCTCGCGGTTTCTTGGACAGTTGCCGCCCACGCCGCGCGAGGTCTGCGCTTCCTTCGATGGCAAGTGGGAAGCATTCATTCAAAATTTCAATGTCTACCTGAAGCCCGTCGGCAAAGGAGACGCGGTCGCGCTTAGCGTGGAAGGTTCAGAAGGGAACTACTACTCGCTCCGCAGCATTGCATGGTCTCCGGATTCGAAGAAGCTCGTCGCGTACCATACACGTCCGGGGTATGACCGTGAGGTGACTTACGTCGAGTCCTCACCGGCGGACCAGGTCCAGCCGAAGCACACAACAATTCATTATGCGAAGCCGGGCGATCCCGTCGATGTCGCATATCCGGTGCTTTTCGATATCGCATCCCGACAGCAATCAGAAATCGATCGAACGCTCTTTTCGAATCCGTACGCCATCAGTTCACCAGTATGGTGGAAAGACAGTCGCGGCTTTACGTTCGAATACAATCAGCGCGGCCATCAGGCGTATAAAGTCATCGAGGTAGACGCGCAGACTGCCAGACCGCGCGCGCTTATAGACGAAGAAGTGAAGACGTTTTTTTACTACAACGATCTGGGGCCCGGTCTCTCGGCAGGCAGGAAATATCGCTATGACATTAATGACGGCAAGGAAATAATCTGGGCTTCGGAACGGGATGGCTGGGAACACCTTTACCTCTACGATGGCATCACGGGCAAGGTCAAGAACCAGATCACCAAAGGTGATTGGTTGGTTCGCGAGGTTACGTTCGTCGACGAAGCAAAGCGTCAGATTTTCTTTGCGGCTGGCGGTACCATACCCGAGCAGGATCCCTACTTTACCCAGTATTACCGCGTGAATTTCGACGGCTCTGGTCTTACAAAGCTGACGGACGCGGACGGCACGCATACGCTCTCGTTTTCGAAGGATCGCAAATATTATGTCGATACATGGCAGCGCGTAGATCTAGCGCCCGTCGGCCAATTACGCCGCACCGAAGATGAGCAGGTTGTGCTCGAAGTTGATAAAGGCGATACGTCTGCCCTTTTGGCAGCGGGATTCCGCTTTCCTGAGGTCTTTGTTGCCAAGGGACGTGACGGCAAAACTGATATCTGGGGCACGATCACGCGGCCGATGAACTTCGACCCTGCGAAGAAGTACCCGGTTATCGAAAATATTTACGCCGGCCCTCAGGGCTCATTTGTTCCGAAGACATTCAGCGCGGTTGCGCCAGACCAGGCTTTGGCTGAGCTCGGCTTTATCGTGGTGCACATAGATGGAATGGGCACAAGCAACCGCTCCAAAGCATTCCACGATGTTGCCTGGAAGAACTTGGGCGATGCAGGTTTTCCGGACCGGATCCTGTGGCACAAAGCGGTTGCGGCAAAGTATCCGTACTATGACACCACTCGCGTCGGCATCTTCGGCACTTCCGCTGGAGCGCAGAGCGCGTTAGGCGGTTTGCTATTCCATCCCGAGTTCTACAAGGTGGTGGTGACCAATAGCGGCTGCCACGATAACCGGATGGACAAGATGTGGTGGAATGAGCAGTGGATGGGCTATCCCATCGGGCCGCAGTACGTTGCCTCTTCCAACGTCGAGAATGCTTATCGTCTACAGGGAAACGCGTTGATCATCGCCGGCGAGATGGACAGCAATGTGGATCCGGCTTCGTCGTTGCAGGTCGTGAACGCACTGGTGAAAGCGCACAAACACTTCGACATGTTGTACATCCCTGGCCAGAATCATGGTGTCGGCGTCCTTGCCAGCGAGCATTATCGGGATGATTATTTCGTTCACCACCTGCTGGGTGTTGAACCGCCAGACTGGAACAAAGTTTCGCTGGTGGAGTTGAAAGATGAGACCACAGAGAAGGAAGCGACACCATAGGCCAGCAGCGCGAAAGTCGCGAGAGCAGCCATGAACCAGAAAAAACGCCTGGGGCTCAATGGATCCGAGCTTTTTCCGATCGGTCTCGGAACGTTTAGCTTCTCCCACGCCTACGGTCATGCAGATGCCGCTGCATCCAGCGCCACACTGTCTCGCGCGCTGGAACTGGGATGCAGTCTGATCGACACCGCCGATACCTACAGCACGGGGACAATGAAGCATGGCTCGGCCGCATGTTACAGGGACGTCGACATGAGGTTGTACTCTGTACAAAGATTGGCCTGATCTGTGACGCTGCAGGTAAAATCATTGGCGCAATGGTCGCCCGGATTACATCCTGAAGGCCGTGGATGCGAGTCTTCGCCGGCTGCGTACAGATATTTTGGACGTCTGCACCTTACATCGCGCTGATCCCGACGTGCCTATTGAGGACACTGTAGGTGCGCTGGCAGAATCGGTCCATTTGGGTAAAGTACGCCTGCTAGGTGTGTCAGAGATCAACTGCGAAGAGTTAGTCCGGGCGCACACCGTTCACCCCATCGCCGTTCTGGAGTCCGAGTACTCTCTCTGGACACGCGATCCGGAAGCTGAAGTGATTCCGAGGTGTGCCGAACTCGGAATTGCGTTTGTTGCGTTTTCTCCGCTTGGCCGGGGAATGTCCGCGGTTCGGACGTCTACCGTGGCATTTGAACCCGGTGATTTCCGTACTTCCTTGCCTCGCTTCCAAGCTGGAAATCTCGAGAAGAACCTGCTCCTCGCACAGCAGCTTGCCGCTCTCGCTGACCGCAAGAACTGTTCATCGAGTCAGCTTGCCTTAGCGTGGGTCTTGCGCGCCGGCGACCATGTTTTCGCGATCCCTGGAACGCGCTCGGCCCGTCACCTCGAACAGAATATGCTCGCCCTGGATATTCACTTTGATCAAGAGGACATCGACGAACTCGAGACAATCTTTGTGCCAGGTGCAGTCGCTGGAGATCGGTACAGCCGAGCTTCGGTCTTCAATCCGATGCTTCCAACGTAATCTCGACTCAGGGGATTACTCCATATCCGGATATGGCCCTTTGCCGCCCTCCTGAATGAAATGATCGATGCGTGCTTCCAACACCGGAAGCGGTACGGAACCCATCTCAAGCACTGCATCATGGAAAGCCCGGATGTTGAATTTATCACCCAATGCTGCCTCAGCTTTACGGCGAGCCTTCCATATGGCCATCTCGCCGAGATAGTAGGAGAGCGCCTGCGCGGGGTACGCGATGTACCGGTCAGTCTCGGTCTCGATCTCGTGTTCTGACAGGGCGGTGTTATCGCGCAAGTACTGCATAGCCTGTTCACGGGTCCACCCCATAGTGTGAATGCCCGTGTCCACTACCAGCCTTGAGGCACGCCATGCCTGATAACTCAGCATTCCGAAGGTTTCATAGGGCGTATGGTAGATTCCCATTTCGACGCCGAGCCGTTCGCAATATAAAGCCCATCCTTCGCCATAGGCGGAAATATACACTCTGCGAAACGCGGGCAGCTCTTTGTGTTCGAGAGCGATCGGCATCTGTAATGCGTGTCCCGGCGCAGATTCGTGCAACGTGAGTGCGGGCAAGCTGTAGAACGGTCTCGACGGCAAGTCATACGTGTTCAGGAGATACGTTCCAGGACCGCCGCGTCCGCCTGTATAGAAGGGAGCGAGGTCGGGTGCGACAGGCAGGATTCCAAATCGCTGCCTGGGCAAGTATCCGAAATATTGTGATGCTTTGCCGTCAAACTCCTTGGCGATCCATGCTGCACGTTCGAGAAAAGCTTGCGGCGTCGTCGGATAGAACTGCGGATCGGTGCGCAGGAATTTGAGAAAGCTCGGGAGGTCGCCCTGGAAGTTCACCTGTTTCATAACGCCGAGCATCTCGCCCCGTATTTTGGCGACTTCATCCAGGCCGATCTGATGGATTTGCTCTGGAGTCAAGGTGGTTGTGGTGAACTCGAGGATCTTCGCCTGGTAATAGGCCTTGCCATCCGGCATGGACCATGCGGCCAGCTCCTTGCGCGCTCCTGGAATGTACTCGCTCCTCATGAACTTCAGTAGTGTCTGAAATGCAGGTAGAGCACTGTCGCGAACGGCTGCGAGACCGTCCGCCTGTATCTTCTTCTGTTCCTCGACCGCGATCGTACCGGGCATCGATTTGAAAGGGAAGTAGAGAGAACAATCTTCCGGAGTTTTGGCCTGCGCGATGCTGGCAATAGACGCGTCACGACCGATCAGAGTTACTTGTGGTGGTGTGAATCCGCGCTTCAGCCCGGCGCGCATGTTGTCCTTCTCTTCTGCAAAGTAGCGGGGCACATCCCGAAGCATGAGAACGTAATTTTGGTAATCAGTTTCGGAGCGAAACGGCCGTCTGTTGGCCCCTGTGACTGCATTCCAGAAACCGCTATCGGAGTTCAGCGGCTTCTCGTAGTCCTTGAACCGCTGCTGATTGATCAGCCCAACCACCTGCGGACGATACACCGCGTAATTGACTTGGTTCGCGGGGGATAGCCTGTTCGCATCGATCGTATCCAACTGCCGAAGCACCTCTTCCTCGTGCTGGAGCTTTACCTGCTGAGTCGCTACATCGACCTTAGGCAGGTGCGGACTAATGCCACGGCCGCGGCTGCCCTCCTCGTCGCTGCCACCGGTGCCTTCGTGGCGCCGCCAAGCCCAGTCTGCCTTGTAAATCTGCTCGAAGCGAGCATCCGCGCCGGATTGTTGCGCTGGTGCATTGGCCCCGTGAAACACAACAGAAAACACGGCTGCAGCTACGAGTTGCCGGAGCGTCATAGATCTCCTTTTCTGAGACACCAACGAGGCGGCGGTATCACGCCCTTACTGATTTTGTATCCAAAATAGTCTACAATGATGCCGACTTGCAATCTGACAAAAATGATCAACCACAAAGTTTGCAAACGTGCTGTTGTCAGCCCCACTTGCCATGTGCTGCTGCTCCTTGCGCTGTTGTTCTCTGTTTTGCCCGTACTTGCGCAACCTGTTGCCAATCCGTCGGGCGTTGCCAGTGAGGCAGACAGGCTGCGCGGAACTTATGGCCCTTACCGCTCCAATAATGACCTGCTGTATTACCACATCGATGTGCGTGTCGACCCTGAGCACCAGATGCTGAGTGGCAAAAATGTTATCCGATTCAAAATGATTGAACAGGGAACACGCATTCAACTCGATCTCGTGCCTGTTTTCAACATCGACAAGATTGTTCTCGACGATGCTTCCGGTCGAACGCGTCCACTCCGATACGAACGAGCTGCGGGCCGAGCCATCTATATCGATTTTCCGGAGCCCCTCAGGAAGGGAAGTTCGTACACAATAGAGTTCTACTATTCCGGCCATCCCGTGGAGATGGGCCGTTTCGGAGGCTTTGTCTTCCGCAAGGACCCGATGGGTCGGCCCCTTGTGAACACGGCCTGTGAGGAAGAGGGTGCCAGCGTCTGGTGGCCAAACAAGGACCAATGGCGCGATGAAGTTGAAAACATGGACATCACGGTGGAAGCGCCCAGCGATCTCGTGGAGGTGTCGAACGGCCGTTTTCAGCGCAAAACCGAACTCGCCGACGGCTACACACGCTGGGACTGGAAAGTCGATTACCCCATCAATAACTATGACGTGTCACTCAACATTGGCAAGTACGTGCACTTTGCTGACACATACACTGATCAGTACGGTCCCCTCACCCTGGATTACTTCGTCTTTCCCGAGGACCTCGATAAAGCCCAGAAACAGTTTGTCCAGGTGAAGAACATGCTTAAGGCCTACGAGCATGCGTTCGGAGAGTACCCCTTCTACAAAGATGGCTACAAACTGGTTGAGGCGCTCTACTCGGGCGTCGAAAACCAGACGGCAATCACTTACGGTAATCACTTCGAGAATGGCTATCTTGGCCGGCCGAAGGCCGGCATCGGTACTTGGTTCGACTTCATCATCGTGCATGAGAGCGCGCATGAGTGGTTTGGAAACAGCGTCACCGCTCGTGATCGCTCAGATATGTGGATCCACGAGGGCTGGGCAAACTACTGTGAATCAGTCTTTGTTGAATACATGTGGGGCAAAAGCGATGCCATCAAATACATCAACACGGGTAAGGAAAACGTCAGGAACGCGGAGCCCGTAATCTGCGAAGAAGGGACGGTGTGCACGCCGCCGGCCGATCAATATAAGAAGGGCGGTCTGTTTCTGAATACTGTGCGCAGCGTTATCGACGACGACCGCGAGTGGTTCGCTCTGCTTCATGACTACTATCAGTACTTCAAATATCAGACCATCATGACGACAGATGTCGCGGCTTTTTTCAGCCAGCATAGCAAGCGCAATCTGACGCCAGTCTTCAACGAGTACTTGCGCCACGCGGCGATTCCCACCCTTGAGCTGCGCTTCAATCCGCAGGAGCATACGGTGGACTATCGTTGGCGGGCGGATGAGCCGGACTTTGCGATGCCCATCAAGATCGGGGAGAAGGACCGTTGGCAGACGGTTACACCCGTTACATCTCGCTGGCAAACCATGAAAACGTCGCTCGACGGTGATCGCTTTGAAGTGGCCACCGATCTCTATTACGTAAACGTTCACAGGCTCTGATTTGCCACAACGTTGGTGCTACGAATCACACAGGATCACACTCCACATGCTTAAGTGTTCCGTACATACACCTCGAAACCGTGTCTCGAGCCGAATCATCGGCGGCTTCGTTCTCCTTGCTGCAGCGTCATCGGTTCCGGCTCTTGCTCAGGGACGGATGTCGCCGGGCAAGTCAATCGGCAATGTTACAACGAACGGTAACCTGATCGTTCTTACGCTGGATGAGAACGCGCTGGGCAAGCCACACCTGTTCAATCTCGCGCACCGTACCCTGCGGTTTACCCCGGATGGCTCGCGATATCGCGTTGAGACGCTGCCCGAGGCGTGGGACAACGACTTCGGTCCGGAACTGAAAGATCAGCACGCCACTCTCACAAAGCTCACTTTTCCTTTCTCCGGCAAAAGCTGGAGCTCCTTCTCGGTTGGAGTTAACGGCTCAATTGCATTTGGCGAATCGGTTGCCATGGTAGGCCGCATGCGCAACATGCCTCCTAATCGAGACGGAGGTCTCGCAGTGGAGCGCTATGCCCTGCTGCAGCGCGTCGGCAGCACTCTTATCAACGGCACGCCAGCGATCAGTGTCTTCTTCAAGCCGCGCATGACGGGAACACGCTATTTGAGGGAGACGAGTGACCGTGCAGTCGTCACGTGGACGCTTAGCGAGCCATACGGTGGGATCCAGGACTGGACCTGGAAACCGACCGTTAACCGCTTCCAGGCCGTGCTGCACAGCGACGGAGGCATTGACCTTACCTACGACGAAGTTACGGCCCGCGATGCGGTCGTCGGAATATTCCCAAGAGTGAATGAAGGTGAGGAGAAGCCCATCGCAACACTCACCTCACCGGAGCAGACGGGGGCTCAGCCGCAACTAGCGATCAAGAACATCAAGCTCACAGATGCGGATGGCGTTTACCTGAAAGCACAACTAGAGACAGCAGCACCTATTCCTGCGCCGAATGATCCTAGTGCCGCGGAGCTGGCGTATCGAGTCTGCTTTAGTTTGTCGAAGCCTGTCGGTACGTGCGGCAGCGAAGCAGGCGGAGGTACAGTATGGACAGTGCAGGCGGCACGCGGTTTTCGCGGACCGCGTACTGAAGCCGTCGTCCGCGGACCCCGATACATGGCCGTGGGGCCGGGCGTTTCGCCGGAGGTTGTGGTCGCCGGCAGCACCATCAGCTTCAAAGGTGTGCTGCCGGTAGGAATTAAGCCCGGCTCCCAGATCTATGTTTCAGCAAGTGGTGAGGCCAATGAAGGTGCCCAGGCTGTGCACGTACCAGCGCAGCTTGTGCGATTGCACGACCTCGGCAGTCCCGAGATGCGTCTTCTCAATATGAAGAAGCAGGACGGCGCATTTCCCATCATCTACGAGAGTTTTTACTATCCCGAGTCGCCACGCCCTAACGATCTCACATGCTCGGTCATCAACGCACTAGGTGATCGCTTTGACCTGCTCGCCTACTACTCAGATTTTCGCATCGATAACCCGGAAGCTGGGACGCCGAGCACCGGACCACTCGGTGGCGGACCCAATGGTGGCGCGGTCACAGGCATCGGCGCGATGCAGCGTAATCTCGCCAGCTACTGCTCGCAAGGCCGCTTCCAATGGCAGTTTGTGCAACCGGTCTATATGGGCGCGAACCAGATGAAAGAGTATCCTCCGGAGGATGCGAAGGATGACAACCGCCACAACATTACCTCGTACACGCACCAACTAGCCGAGCGCACCTTCAACGGCAAGATACCTCCGTACGACTACGCCATGTCTCAGATTGGCCATGAAATGGGACATCGCTGGTCTGCCTTTGTTTCCGCAAAGATCAATGGGGAGCTGATCCCGCTCGGCCCAACGCACTGGGCCACCGGTCTGCAGGCGCCCGCAGCTTTCCCATACCAGCGCCCTGTCGAGGCCTCCGCGATGGGCGGCGGAGTATGGCAGGATAACTTCGATGGCACCTACACGCAGCTCGATGACGATTACTATGTGCCTGCTACCGGATGGTCCTATCTCGACCTGTACTTAATGGGTCTGATTGCGCCGAACGAGGTTCCGGACTTCTTCCTGCTCCGCAATGTTGTCACGCAGGGAAAAGACGCAAATGGTCACACGATCTACAAGGCCGATCGAACCAGGATCACGATCGATGAGGTCATTGCTGCCGAAGGCCCACGCCTGCCCGATGTAGATCATGCCCAAAAGCGCTTCAACACCGGAATGGTTATTGTATTGGAGCATGGGCACAAGCTGCCGCCGGAGTTACTGGAGCGCGTCGAGGGTATCCGGATGCGTTGGATGGATTACTGGGAAACGACCACTGGCCACCGTTCGACAATGACAACCGATCCGCACTAGCGCGGTCACGATTCTATTTGTTCCGCAAGCACCGGCGAGAAGCTTTTGTCACTACGTCTGTTTTGAGAGAGAGGGGGGGTTCCGATTGGCCAAATCTCCCCAAATCCCTATACCTACCGGAACATCCGTCGGTAAATCTCTCTTTTCGCGATACTTCTCGGCTATAGGACGGTGGGCGAACCCATCGAATGGATCTAAGCTACCATCGACCTGCCTGTGAATGCGATCTTGCGCAGGATCAACAGGCTGCCACGTTTATGACGGCTGCATCATACTGAATAGATTGACTCTCTCAATCAACCGTACATCCCCGCCAGGAGTTCTGATGA
>Ga0157369_10006831_pt1 | contig 13163 bp, 9 predicted proteins | sample C25metaG_FD_113461 | JGI IMG/M metagenome (GOLD analysis project Ga0157369, IMG submission 113461) | Corn rhizosphere microbial communities from Kellogg Biological Station, Michigan, USA - C2-5 metaG | ecosystem: Host-associated > Plants > Roots > Rhizosphere > Soil | place: USA: Michigan...
CACGCGCATCATGGCCTGACCTTGGGTGCGGTGACCGGGAGGATGATCGCGGAGATGATGACGGGGCAGGACGTCTTCGTAGATGCGAAGCCATTTTCCCCGCAGCGGTTCGGGTAGGGAACGGCACACGGCTCAGTTGGCCGTCACACCACCTTGCCGGCGAGCAGCTTGATCGAGCGCTTGCGGGTGTCGGAGTCCTGCGGGTCGATGCGGATGGCGTCGGGGAAGCTGAGCTCGATGTCGAGCCGGTGGCCGGCGGCGAGCAGGGCGTTGGGTATCGTGAAGTCGAAGCGCCGCGGCGTCTTGGGCACAGCCCGGACCTCGCCGACGTTGCTGCCGTTGACCCTAACGACGACGCGCTGGCCCTTAGGGCCGGCCATGTCGACTGCGACCATCTCGAGCATCAGCGTCAGGTTCTGGGCATTGTAAGGCAGGGCAAAGCGCAGACGGGCACTTTCGCCGACGGCGTGCAGGCCGTCGCCGACGGGACCTTCCCAGCCGCACACCCTGAGCGGCTTGATCAGCCGGTCGTCGGGCGAGGAGCGGAAGGTCACCTCCGTACCGAAGCTGTAGGAGCCGTTCACCGGCTCGTTGAGGCAGGTCGTGGTCTGGTCGAGATAGTAGGCGCGATAGTCGGCCGGCACATCCGGATGCAGCGCCAACCACGTTACGCCGAGCTCGAACAGGGCAACGACGGCGGCGGCGGCATAAAGCCATGGACCTTGGCCGCGGCGCAGCGGGCGAGCGGGGAAAGCGGCGCTAGACAAGGCTCAGCGCTCCATCGATCCAGGCGCGCGCGACGTAGTAGTCTGCAACGAAGAAGCCGAGCACGACGATCCCCGTGATGAGCCAGTTGCGGGCGAGGAGGCGACTGCCCAGGATCGGCAGGGGCGCCATTGCTGCGGTGAAGCGCAGGGTCGAGGCCATGCCGGCGAACAGCGGCACCGTAATGGAGATGAGACTGAATGTGCCGGCTGCCCATTTCCGGCGGACGAAGAGGATCGCCGTCAGCACGAAGCCGGTGATCACCGCGGCCGCAAGCTGCTGCGGAAAGGTGGGGATCCAGCCGGTCTTGGGAAAGTCGGTCAGCGCGTCCCAGACGAACATCAGCGGGTTGCCATAGGCGCGGGCCCAGGCGCGCTGCACATGGAGGAACGCGAGCCCGTCGCCGACGTATAAGCGGAGGAACGCCATATAGACGAAGGCGCCCATGGGCGCGAGCAGCAGCCCGAGCAGGATGTCCGGCCGGCGCAGTATCTCGGGGATGAAGCTGCGGAGCGGCTTGCGGGCGGCGATGTGATCGCCGAGGAGCTGCGCGGCCATCGCAATCGACATGAAGACGCCGACAATGCGCGTGGCCGAAAGCAATCCCGCAGCGATGCCAGCGGACAGATACGAACGCCGCTCCAGCGCCACCAGAGCCGCGGTGGTGATCAGGATGAACGCCGCCTCGGTCATGAAGGTGGTGAAGTATATGGACCAGGGGCCGGCGAGCAGGTAGGCGGAAAAGATCGTATAGGCCTTGAGGTCCCTGCCGAGCAGCGGCCAGGCGATGATCGAGGTGACATAGGCCATCAGGATCGAAATGCCGGTCGCGAGCGTCATCGTCGGAACCATCGCCAGGACCATGTGGACGAGCCCGACGAAGACCGGCATCAGCGGGAAGAAGGCCCAGTTGCCGGCGGCGTTCATCCCCGGCGTGGGGAAGTGGTGGTAGCCGTGCTCGGCAATGTAGATGTACCAGCCGCAGTCCCACCGGCACATGCCCATCGGGAAGCCGGCGATGCTTTCGTCGCCCACGGACGCTGCGTAGCCGAAATAGCGGATGACAAGGCCGATCATGACAAAGCCGGCCGGGATCAGCGCCAGCGTCGCAGCCAAAGGCCAGCGCAGCCGGACTGCGCCGGCGCCTGCCAGCGGAAGATCGGGCTGCAGGACCGTCATGCGGCGCGCCCGACGGCAAGATCGGCCTGGGCAGAATTGACGAGCGGTGCGGCGGCAAGCGGTGCCTGAATGCGCCCCGGCTTGCTGTGATCCAACAGTTCCGAGAGGAGCAGCAGGATCAAAATCCCGCCCAGCAGCATGACGGCGTCGTAGAAAGGACTTTGTCCGATCGCCGCCTTGATCGCTTGCAGCACCATGTCCAGCACCGAACCGACCGCGAACACCGGCAGGCCATGACGGCCAAGCAGCGTCAGGGGTGCGGCAATCGGGCCTTCGGCGATTCGGCCGACGACGGGAAGCGAGCTCAGCACATAGGCGAGGGCCAGGGCATGCAGCAGCCGGGGCAGGGCCAGCGACGTCTTGTCGAACCAGACGAAATAGTCGGGGAAGCCCAGGTGCGAGATCGGCGCGAGCAGTCGGTCGCGACCGAAGGCACCCAGCCAGTCGAGCTTCATCCAGAATACCACCACGATCACCATCACGGCCGCGGCGATGAACAGCCCATTGTCGTAGGGCACGAGCGCGCGCTTCTCGCGCATGGCAACGCCCGAGAAGAGTCCGACCACGAAGATCAGTTGCCAGGCGAGCGGATTGAAGAACCAGCCGCCGGGCAGCGGATAGTTCGGCAGGTTGAGATGGAACTGTCCCGACAGGGCCCAGACCAGGATCGAGCCGAAGATCACCGGCCACGGGTGCTTCCGCCCCACCAGCAGCAGCGCCGGCGTGATGAGCAGCAGCATCAGATAGAGCGGCAGGATGTTGAAATAGCCGAGCTGATGCGTGAGCAGCGGCAGCCCGATGATCGTCGCGAGCGGCTGCGTGAAAAGCGGGCTGATATTGTTGGTCGAGAGCGGTGCGGTGATGCCGAACCAGAGGGCAGCCGCGGCGAAGATCGCAAGCGCCATCACTGTGGTGGTGATATGGACCAGATAGAGCGTGCGGGCCCGGGCCCAGATGCGCGCGACCCCCGGCCAGAACGGTGCCACCCGGAACTGCGGCGAGTAGGCGAGGCCGGCCGCGATACCCGACATCAGCACGAACGCTTCGGCCGCGTCGGAAAAGCCGAAATTGCGGCTGGTCCAATTCTCGTAGACCGTACCGGGCGCATGGTCGATGAAGATCGCCACCAGGGCCAGGCCCCGGAACATGTCGAGCCGCTGGTCGCGGCCCGAGGGCCATGCGGCGGCACGGCGGGCATCAGCCGAGGACATTGGCCGTCTCCGGATCGCCGAATTCTTCACCCAGCCTTCCCATGCTGCCCGTCCAGCCTTGATGGATCGTCTCCCACTCGCGCAGGACGGGGCTCGGCTCACTTTCGCTGGGGACGCGCCACAGGGCGGCGAGGGCGGGCAGCGGCCGGCTGGTCGTGGCGATGACGAACGGCGCCAGGATCATCGGCAACGCCACCGGCAGGCTCCAGATCGCGAGTGACGGCGCCAAGGTCATCACCACCGCCAGACCGGCCGCGCCGCAGCAGGTGATCCACCAACTGCCGCTCATCGCCTGGCCAAGGGTCAGCGTTCCATCGTTCCGGTTGCTCGGCGGCCAGCCGCCGTCGAAACCGAAGACCACCCGCAGCACCGCTCGCACCTGGAACATCAGCACGATCGGGGCGGTGATCGTCGACAACAGGATTTCGGCCAGGACAGAGACGAGGATCAGTACGCCGTTGCCGAACCGCTTGGCCTTGCCGGCGAGGATGTAGAGCGTCGCGATCAGCAGCTTGGGCAGGATCAGGATGCCGGCAACAAAGCCGATCAACGCCCAGCCTGCCCAGTCGGGACCGGGGCGTTCAAAGCCATAATAGCCATATGCGTAGAGGGGGCGGGCGATGTCCGCCGACGCGATGCTGACGATCAGCAGCGCCAGCCAGACCGGGGGCATCAGGTAGTTGAAGATACCTTGCAGCAGTGTAATGCGGTTCCAGACATGCAAGGAAGGCGCCATGACCACGCGCGAGTGCTGCAAATTCCCCTGGCACCAGCGCTGGTCGCGCTTGGCGAAATCAACGATGTTGTCCGGACCTTCCTCGAACGAGCCTTTGATCGCCGGATCAAGCAGCACTTGGTGGCCCGCACGCGCAAGCAGCGCGGCCTCCACGTAATCGTGGCTGAGGATGTGTCCGCCGAAGGGCGGCCTTCCGTGCAACTGCGGCAGGCCGCAGCTTTCGGCGAAGGCGCGAACACGGAAGATGGCGTTGTGGCCCCAATAGGGGCCTTCGCCGCCCTGCATGAGCGCCGTGCCGCGGGCGAATACCGGGGTGTAGACGGTCGCGGCGAATTGCAATGCGCGGCCGAAGACCGAGCGCGCGTGGACGATTTCCGGAAGCGTCTGCAGCAGGCCGACCTGCGGCGCAGCCTCGATGCGCTGCACCATCGCGACGATGGCCTCCGCTTCCATGAGGCTGTCGGCGTCGAGCACGATCGCATAGTCGTACGCCGCACCGGAATGCCGGATGAAATCCTCGATATTGCCCGCCTTGCGGCCGCTGTTCTTTGGCCGGCGGCGGTAAAAAATCTGCTCGCGCGCCCGGCAATCGGTCAGTAGCCGTTCCAGCCACAGCGTCTCGCGCGTCGCTGACTCGAGCGACTGGCTGTCGGAGAGGATGAAAATGTCGAACGCGCCATGCGCACCGATCTCGAGCAGCCGCGAACTCATCGCCGCTACCCGGGCGAAGGTCGACGGTGGATCCTCGTTGTAGATCGGCATCAGGATAGCGGTACGCCCCTGGGCTCCGGGCGGCCGCGGGGCGCCGGCGATGGTTCTGGGCGGCGGCACGAAAAGTCCGAGCATGCCGCCCATGGTGCCCCAGGTCAGCCAGAAGACGCAGAGCGAGGAAAGCGCGAGCCGCACGGTGTCGAGCCACGTCCAACCGTCGCCACGAGCGAGCAGGACGAAGAGCCAGGCGGCGAACACGGCGGTCGCGCTGCTCACCGCAAAGGCCGCCCATCGGAAAGCGAGCGCCCGGTTTCGGCGATATGCAGGTGCGGTGCTCAACCGCGTTATCCCCGACGGAGCCGTACCAACGTCCAGAAGCGGAACACACCTCCCCATTCGAACGGGCGCTGAAGAACCTGCTGCGGCATGACAAGCGGAGCCTGTGGGAGGGCGCGCTGCCGGAGGTGTTCGACGGGGAAGAGGATATCGTGCTTCATGCGGCGCGCCACTGATAGAGCCAGGTTTCGGTAAGCTGCCGACCGCCGCCGACCAGATAGGCCCGCAGCTCGACCGGATCTTTGGTGTCGATCTCGGCGTCGATGGCCAAGCGCATCACGCCCGTCTCCGCAATCTTGGAAACAGCAGAATAAGTCACTTTCCCACCCTGTCCGGCGATCGAGGCAACCGCATCGACTTCGTCAGCATCAAGGGCTGCTAACGCACCACCTGCAAAATCGATCACGAACTTTCGCAGAGTGGCTTTGTTGGCAACGCCCGACACGCCGCCCTGGCCGGTCCGCGTGTCGGCCACATAGCCGATCGGCGCCTTGGGATCGGGCAACAGGTCGCCCCAGCGCAGCCGGTACTTGAACTCGGCGGTGTCCCCGGCCTTGAACGGGGTCTTCGGCACCCAGAAGGCGACGATGTTGTCGTCGGCCTCGAGCTTGGCGGGAACCTCGATCAGCCGCACGCTGCCTTCGCCCCACGCGCCCTGCGGTTCAACCAAAATTGATGGGCGCAGGTCGTAGCGGGCACCGTCGTCCTGGTAGTCGATGAACTGGCGGGCCCGTTGCATCAGCCCGAACGCCTTCGGATTGTTCTGCGCGAAATAGGAATTGCCGAGCGACGGTGGATTGTTGAGGGCCCGCCACGCCATCTCGCCCGTACCGCCGTCCATCAGCAGGCCATCGCTGTCGTGGACCTGCGGCCGATAGTCGTCGAACTGACTGCGATTGGCGTCGGAATACAGGTACATCGAGGTGAGGGGAGCGATGCCCATCTCGGCGACGTCGGCGCGGAAGAAGAAGCGCGCCGTGACATCGACCTGCGTATCCTGCCGATCGGGCCTGGCCGGGTCGAACACGAACCGGAAGGCTCCGGTGACGCTGGGCCCCTCCAGCGAGGCATAGACCGTGACCGCGTTGGGGAAGTCCGCCGGCTCCAGATAGAATGCCGAGAAGCGTGGGAATTCCTCTGGCTGCGCCAGCCATGAGTTGAGCACGGCACCGCGTGCGCTGGCGCCGTAGGCATTGCCCCTTCCCAGGGCACGAAAATAGCTTGCACCCAGGAAGGCCACGAGCTCGGCCATCACGTTGGGCTCGTTCATCGGACAATCGAGACGGAAACCGGCGACCCCGGGGATGGTGATCCCCGACATGGCATTGGCGACGGCCGGATCATGGTAGTTGAAGTCGGCGGAGGTGAAGGAGACCTGATGAGCCGCTCCCTCGATGACCTCGAACATCTCCACCGGCTCTTTGAACAGCCAGCCCATGTGGAAGGGTTCGGCGACATAGCCCATCCCCTGTCCGAGCTTTACCGATCGGTCTTCGCGCGGCTGGATTAGCCGGTAGGCGTCGTAGCTGATGTTCTGGAGCGGTGTCGGCAGGGGTGTCGTATAAGCCTGGTAGGGCTTCCCCGCGAGTGCCTTCATCTGGCCGGTCAGGATATCGAACGAGAAGGCCGTTCCGGTGGCGGCAGTTTCGGCAAAGCTCGCCGGGATAATTGCTGTCGTCGACAGAGCAGCGGCAAGTCCCGCCAGCGCCTTGACCATCTGGCGCCGAGACAACACCAACTCGCCGGACTTCACGACGCCAACCTCCGAGACCTGCGCCCAAGATAACTGCCGCAACGCACAAGGAAATTTATCGTTCGCGCAGGCCTGCTATGCGGCTTGCGCAGACCTTCTCGCGCCGGACTTTTCGTGGCCGAAAAGTGGCGGAAATCAGCCCATGTCGAATGACGATTTAGGCAGCGCGACTTTGCAGTAATCGAACCAAGTCGTGGTTGGGCATTGGCCGCGCGAGTGCAAATCCCTGGAGAATGTCGCAGCCGAGTTCGCCAAGCACATGCGCCTGTTCCATTGACTCGACACCTTCGGCAACGACGCGAATATCGAGGGACTTACCGATATCGACCAGAGAACGGAGCAAGCGCCGCTGCGATTGCGATGCGACGATATCGTCGAGGAAACGGCGATCTATCTTCAGGCGGTCTGGCCGTAGTCGCACGAGGCTGAGGATCGAGGCATGGCCGGTGCCGAAGTCGTCGATGCTCAGCCCGATTCCGAGATCGCGGATGGCATCGATGTTCCAGCCCACCAACGCGTCGACATCGTCGAGAAAGATCGATTCCAAAAGCTCGAAGGAAATGACGTTGGGCGGGATATCGAGTTTTGCCAGGCTCGCTGCGAGCGTTTCGTCAAGCAGGCGGCGGAACGAGACATTTACCGAGACCGAGTGGAGCGGGAGCGCTTCACGGCACCAATTGCGGTAGTCGGCCAGCGATTTGCGCAGGATGATCTCATCGATCGCACTGACGACGTTGAGATCTTCCGCTACCGGCAGGAAACTCCCCGGCGCCAGAATGCCCTCGGTTGGATGGTGCCAGCGGGCAAGCGCCTCGACCCCGACGATCTCGAGACTCTGTGCGTCGAACAGGGGCTGGTAGTAGGGCTCGAACTCGTCCTCTTCGAGGCCGCGCAGGATGTCGTCGGCCAGCTGCTTGGTCCGGACCGTCTCGCGCTGCAGCGTCTCGGTGAAGAACTCGAAGCCGTTCTTGCCGCGCGCCTTGGCCCGATAGAGCGCAATGTCGGCGTCAATCAGCAGGCGCGACGCATCGGTCATCAAGCCATGCTGCGATGCGATACCGATGCTGGCGCCGAACCGGCACCAGTGCCCGTGGTAGGGGACCGGCGCGCGCATCTGTTTGACGATGGCGCTCGCGAGCTCGCCAAGCCGCGCTGTCGACGCTCCGACCGGGCACACGACCACGAACTCATCGCCGCCAATGCGCGCGACGAATTCCTCGGGACCAAGGTTACGCTTCAGCAGGTCTGCCGCATGAACGAGCATCGCATCCCCGGCCCCGTGGCCGAGCGTGTCATTGATCTGCTTGAAGCGGTCGAGATCGATGTGCAGGACGCCGACGCCGGCATTTTCGCGTGCCGCTTCCGCGCAAAGTTCGCGCAGGACCCGATCGAGATACCGCCGGTTCGGCAAATCCGTCAGCATGTCGTGCAGGGCGTTGTGCTCGATGCGGGCTTTTGCGTCTTCGAGCGCAAGGTTGCGGGCCTCGGCCAAATCCTTGGCGCGCTGCAGCTCGTGCCGAGCGTTGACCTCGTCGGTCACATCCCAATTGGTGCCAAGCACGCGCGGGACGCCCTGGCTATCCCGGAACGTCAGGCTCTCGGCGCGGATGGTTCTCGTCTCGCCGTCGCGACGGACGATCCGAAACTGGCCTCTGAACCCCTCGTCGCGCTCGTTGGCAGCGTAGAAGCCGGCAATCACCGCGTCTCGATCCTCCGGATGCAAGGCCTCGCCCCACTCGCTGGGATGAAACGGCTCGTCCGGCGCTTTGCCGTAGATCTCGCGGATGCGGTCGTCCCAGAAAAAATGGCCGTTGGTGAGGTCGAGCTCGAAAACCCCGATCTTGGTGACCTGCAGCGCGAGTTCGAGCCGCCGCGACAGGTGGGTCAGCTTATCCTCGACCTCCTTGCGCGCCGTGATGTCGGTATCGGTGCCGATGATGCGCTTGGCCCGTCCGTCGGGGAACCACTCGACGGGCGCGCCGAGGCTCGAGATCCAGATGTACTCTCCATTGGCGAGCCGTTCGCGGTATTCCATCGCCACACGCGGCTGATCACCGCTGTGCTGCTGACCGATATCCGCGAGAATGCGGTCGCGGTCGTCCGGATGGAGACGTTCGACCCAGTTGTCATGTGCGTCGTCCAGCGCGCCGTCGCCCGGAAGCCCCCGCATCGTGCGCCAGGTTCTGGAGTGGTAGACGATGCCTGTCTCGATGTCGGAGTCCCAGACGCCCTGACGTGCACTTTCGAGGGCCATTTCCCAGCGGCTTTCGCTGCGGGCGAGCGCCTCGGTCAGTTGCGTTATGGCGGTGACGTCGCGGATCAGGCCGCCGATTGAGGATGTCGGCGCGTCGATGCTCTCGACCATGACGGCGAGCGTTCGCGGCACCACCGGCGAGCTGCGATCTACGAGTTCGAGCGTGAGAGCCGGCGCCCCGAGGGTCACGGCGCGTATTGCCGCCAGCAGCATATGGCGACTTTCGGCCGTCAGGCGCCGCAGGAGCTGCTTCGCGGTCACACCGAGACGGATTTGACCCAGCGCCCTGCGCGCACCGGGGGAGCAGGCAAAGCCTTCGGCGCGGGACCACTGCCAGTGGCCGAATTCGGCGAATGCCTCCACGCGGTCCGCGGAGCTCGGCGCGACCGGTTGTTCCCGCTCCGTGTCGTTTAGGCGGTCGCGTCCCCCCACAGTACCCCTCAGTTCCGGTCGTGACGCTGAGGCGAGTGTGCAGTTGAAGCGTTGGAAAAGTCTAAAGACAGAACAAAGTCTTAGCGCTTGCGCAGCGTCATTTCCCAGCCCGGGGGCGCGATCGGTACCGTGACGGTTTGGCCCGACGGCGTTTCGACGATGCGGTTTGCCTGGCCCCCGAACGGCTCTCCCTCGACCGATGGCAGCGCGAAGTCGAAAAGGATCAAAAAGCCGCCTGCGGCCAGCACCACGGCCAAGCCGGCATTGGTCAGACGGGGGAGAAAAATCCCGGCGAAGCAAAGCAGGGTGGCGGCCCATGCCGTATCGGCCACCACGAGATAGCCCTGCTCGGTGAGCAGCGGCACGCCGGTGAACTGCGTCGCAAGCGGCGTGAACAACGGGGTGAACTGCGCGGTCGCCACGAGGAGGACCGGAAGAGCCGCGAGAATGCGCGCCCGCCAGCCGCCGCGGATGAGGACGGCAACCGTAATGGCAGCCCCCACGATCACGATCGGGATCATCAGTTCCGGGCTGGCCAGCGCGATCGCCCAGCGGGCCGGCGTAAGAAAGCCGAGGAAGACGCGGCCGCCGAGAAGACTGCCGAACAGCGTCGGGTCGGCGCCGCTGCGGAGCCATGCTTGCCCCGGCGCGGTCAGGACGAAAATGACCATCTGCAGGACGGTCAGCAGGACTGCGGCGGCGGCAAATGGCCACCGAGCCCACGCGGTCCGGCGCTGCGTCCACGACCTGAGCAGCAGGGCCAGCGCGGCGAACACGATCAGCGGCCCGCTGGCGCCCGCAACGATAAGGGCCAGCCAGTCATGCACGGTCCAGAGCCGCGACCGCGGCGGATCGGCAAGGACGACGGCGATGAGGTAAAGGCCGAGATACCAGTGCGTGTTGGTGACGTTGGCGTGCACCTCGGCCAGGTTCGGCATCAGCAAGACATACGCGCTGATCGCCACCTTGACGCGCCAGTCGATCCACGAGAACCGCGACGAGAAGATGAAGGCTGGCACCGCAGCCCGGACAAGGAGCGCGAGCCACACTCCGAACAAGGGGACGACGCCGATCGGCAGATGCGCGGCCAGCTCGAAAATGACGCGCGGAAAAAGCTGTAGATAGCCGGCGTGAGGCTGCAGCAGCATCACCCACCACGGATTGTCGTAGGCATCGGCGAACCAGACCGACCCGTCCTCGGCCCAGAGCATGGCATTGGTGACGATGTCCGGGCGGCGCGCGATAAAGATCAGCAGCGCCACCACGAAGGCGATGGCGGAGGCGCCCTCACGCTGCGGCCAGCCGGGCACGGGTAGCGGCGTCTTTCCGGGCAAGACGTTGGCCGCGCTCATCAATTCGGCCTCGGCTTCGGGCCGCGGCACGTCCTGCTCGAGCCATTCCTCGATGATTTTGGGGCGGCGCTCGGGCTGCTCGTAGTCGATGGTGGGGGCGATGGCGCGCGCGAATGCGGCAGCCTGGGCGCGAGTCAGCCGATCCTGCACCGGCAGATTGCGCCACAGCCGAAGTGCCTCCCGTTCTGCCGATGCCCGATCCATGCCCCACCTATGAGGTACCTACATTTCACGAGAGCGCCGGAATCGCTATGGTTTTTGCGCAGCCACGGGTGTTGATCGGCTTGGCGATTGCCGCTAGAAGGCAGCCGCGGTCGATTTGCCCAAGGCGGCGCGGCCCCCCGCTGGGGAATAGTTCAACGGTAGAACTACGGACTCTGACTCCGTCAATCTTGGTTCGAATCCAGGTTCCCCAGCCAATTTTTTCATCTCACACATAGGCCCTTTCGGGACGCGATCGCGACGGTCGGTCGCAGCATTGATGACAGAACCGTAAGGTCGCCGCCTTCCCGTCGCCTTGATTGAATCTCATGTGAGCGGCGAACCAAACGGCGAGTTTCGCCGTTATCGGGTAGACCTCGCGTGTTTTTCGCGTATGTAGCTGCCCACCCCGACAACCCAAGATCGCGCCGGCCAGCACCTGGCCGGGCCATAGGATGATGATGACACGCACCCTTAAGTGGATTGCCGCGGCATGTTTTGCGGCGATTTCGACCCTTCCATCGCTCGCGCTCGCCGCGAGCGCATCGCCCGTCGGTACCTGGCAGGTAACCACCGGCGAGGCCCGTTACGCGGTGATGAGCTGCGGCAGCGGCAAGCTTTGCGCCAAGCTCGTCTGGCTGCGCTCCGACGCCCGGACGACGCAGAATATCGCGCTCCTTAACCACTATGTGGTCAGCGGCGCCCGCGCCGAGGGCGGCGGCAAGTGGAGCGGCGACGTCACCCTCAACGGCAACTCCTATGCCGGCACCATGCAGATGGTCTCGACCAACTTCATGACGCTCAAGGGATGCTCGGGCATCCTCTGCCAGACCTACGAGTTCACGCGCATCTGATCGGCCTGATCCGGCCTTTTCGGGCGCCTCGGCCATGGGCCGGGGCGCTTTGCTTTTGACATGTGCGTAACGGCTGCCCTAAGGTTTTCGCGACGTAACGAACAAGCTGCGCCCGGGCGCCTCGGAATGACCGACGGACGACCGCGCAGGACGAGGTTGGCGAGTGACCGACGAAGATCGGTCCGCCGCCGCAACCGTGCCGCGAGGTGCGGACGCAGCCGACGGGCAGGGACCCGTTCGGCCCGACGCCGGAATCGGGTCCAGCACCCGTCCGGGCGATGCGGCGAGGCGGAAAGACAACGCCCAGACTGGGCCTCGCCGGCCGCGCGGGCCGGTGTATGCCGCGCTGGACCTTGGCACCAACAACTGCCGTCTGTTGATCGCGCGGCCGCATGACGGCAGCTTCCGCGTGCTCGACGGGTTCACTCGCATTGTGCGCCTCGGCGAGGGGCTGTCGGTCACCGGCCGGCTGAGCGATGCCGCAATGGACCGCACCATCGAGGCGCTGCGGCAGTGCCGCAACAAGCTGCGTGAACACGAACCGGCCCGCATGCGGCTGATCGCGACGGAGGCCTGCCGGGCCGCGAGCAATGGCGTCGAGTTCGTCGCGCGCATCAAGGCCGAGATCGGGCTCGAACTCGAGATCGTCGACCGGCAGACCGAGGCCGAGCTTGCGGTGACCGGCTGTGCCGACCTCATCGAGGAAGAGAGCGCCGGGGCCCTGATGTTCGATATCGGCGGCGGTTCGTCGGAACTGGCCTGGCTCGACTTTCGCGGCGGCCGGCCGAAGCGGCAGGGCCGCATGGCGGCCTCGATCCGCTCCTGGCAGTCGCTGCCGGTCGGCGTCGTCTCGATCGCCGAGCGCTTCGGCGGTGTCGAGGTCACGCCTGAAAGCTTTGAGGCGATGGTCGCGTTCGTCGCCAATCATCTGCGCGAGTTCAAGGGCCGCGGCAAGCTGCGGCAGATGATCGCCGAGCATCCCGTGCACCTGATCGGGACCTCGGGCACGGTGACCACCCTGGCCGGACTGCACCTCGGGCTCGAGCGCTATGAACGGCAGAAGGTCGATGGGCTCTGGATGAACCGCGTCGAAGTCGACGCAACGATGGCGGCGCTGCTGGCGATGCCGTTCGAGCGGCGGGTCTCGCATCCCTGCATCGGCCGCGACCGCGCCGACCTCGTGCTGCCCGGTTGCGCCATCTTCGAGGCGATCCGCCGCGAATGGCCGACCGAACGCGTGCGCGTCGCCGACCGCGGCCTGCGGGAGGGCATCCTGATTTCGCTGATCGACGCGGATCGCACGAATGGCCGCCGGCCGCAGATGAGGCGCTGATGGTCAAGACCACCAACATGGGCGGCGGTACCGGCCGCCAATCCGA
>Ga0157369_10006835_pt1 | contig 13160 bp, 12 predicted proteins | sample C25metaG_FD_113461 | JGI IMG/M metagenome (GOLD analysis project Ga0157369, IMG submission 113461) | Corn rhizosphere microbial communities from Kellogg Biological Station, Michigan, USA - C2-5 metaG | ecosystem: Host-associated > Plants > Roots > Rhizosphere > Soil | place: USA: Michigan...
CGTATTCTCTCGTACAGCGCGTCGACGTCCTCGCCCGGCACAGACTCGCGGTTCGACAGCATGGAGTTGATGTCGCCGAGGGCTCCGTGAGCAGTCGCGTGCACATCCCGGAGCGCCTGAACCACGACGGTATTGCGAGCCTCCGTGGCGTCCTCGATCAGCATCTCCGAATAGCCGAGAATGTGGTTCACCGGCGTGCGCAGGTTGTGGCGCAGTTCGGAGAGGGCGGCGTTTGCAATCGTCTCGCCGGCGCGGGATTTAAAACTCTGTCCGGGTGTCACCAGGTATTTTCTGCACGGTCTTGGCGCGAACCCTGCGCATTTGGGGTCGTATGACCGATGGCCACTCATTTGCAGCAACTCACGTGCCAGTAGGCCTGCGCCCAATTTCATGCCGAAAATCCTGATCGTCGAAGACAACGAAATGAACCGCGACATGCTCACCCGGAGGCTCGCCCGCAAAGGTTTCGAGACGTGTGAAGCAGCGAACGGCCAGGACGGCATCCAAGTCGCGCAAACCTGCCGGCCGGACCTGATCCTGATGGACATGAGCCTCCCCGTGCTCGACGGTTGGGAGGCCACTCGCCGGCTCAAAGCCGCCGCCGACACCCGCGCGATCCCGGTGATCGCGTTAACCGCGCATGCCATGGCAGGCGACCGCGAGCGCGCGCTCGATGCCGGCTGCGATGATTACGACACCAAGCCCGTCGAATTCGCCGGTCTGCTCGCCAAGATCGAAGCGCTGCTGGCCGCCTCCTCGCTCCACCCTTGATATATGGACACGACTGCCGACCTCGTCCCTTTCGAAGCGCTCCTGAACTCGACTAACGAGGGCCTCTACGGAATCGACCTGGAGGGGCGCTGCACGTTCCTCAATCGCGCCGGAGCCGAGATGCTGGGCTTCTCGCGGTACGAAGTGCTTGGCCGCAACATGCACCGGCTCATCCACCACTCGCATGAGGACCGCTCGCCCTATCCGGAGCAGGATTGCCCCATCACGCGATCGATCCGGGAAGGCGAGGCAGTCCGCGTCGAGTCCGACGTCCTGTGGCGTAAAGACGGCACGTCGTTCGCGGCGGAGTATTCGTCCTCACCGATCCGCGACCGCGGCCTCGTCCGTGGCGCCGTCGTCACGTTCGTCGACATCACCGCCCGGAAGCAGCAGGAACGCCGCATCCTCGTTCAACACGACGTCAGCCGGGTGATGGCCGAGGCCGCCTCGCTGCCGGATGCGATGCCGAAGATCCTGCAAGCCATCGGAGAAAACCTGGGCTGGCAGGTGGGCGTCCTCTGGGCCGTGAATCGCCTGCGAGCGGTGCTCCGCCCGATGGCGATCTGGAACGCCGCATCCCTGGATATCGGCGAGTTCGAGACCGTGACTCGCGAGATGACCCTGCCGCGTGGCGCGGGACTCGCCGGCCGCGTCTGGCTGGAAGGCAAGCCGCAGTGGGTCTCCAACCTGACCGACGACTCCGGCGCCTCTGCGCTGCGCCTCAAAACCCTGCGCGCCGATCTCGGCGCTATGCTCGCGTTCCCCGTCCGCAGCAATCGCCGCGTGATCGGTGTCGTCGAATTCTTCTCGCGCGACGATCGCGCCCCCGATGACGACCTGCTCCGCACGGTCGTCACCCTCGGCAACCAGATCGGCGAGTTCATCGAGCGCGCCGCCGTCGAAGAAGAGATCCGCGTCCGCGATCGCGCCATTGCGTCCAGCACGAACGGCATCATCCTGACCGACGCGCGCCAACCGGACAATCCCATCATCTTCGTCAACCCCGCCTTCGAGCGCCTCACCGGGTACACTGCCGAAGAGGCCATCGGCCGCAACTGTCGCTTCCTGCAAGGGCCGGAGACGGACCCCGAGGCCCTCGCGCAACTCCGCCAGGCCGTCGCGGATCGCACCGATGTCAATGTCGTGATTCAGAATTACCGCAAGGACGGCACGACGTTTTGGAACGACCTCACCATCGGTCCCGTGCGCGACGATGCGGGCAACGTCACCCACTTCGTCGGCCTGCAGAACGACGTCACGGATCGGAAACGAGCCGAGGAAGAGTTGCTCGCCGCCAAGGAGGGCGCGGAGGTTGCCAGCCGCGCCAAGAGCCAGTTCCTGGCCAACATGAGCCACGAGCTCTGCACTCCGCTGAACGCCATCATCGGCTATAGCGAGATGCTGATCGAACAGGCCGAAGAGGTCAATGCCGCCGAGCTCGCGCCTGACCTCGACAAGATCCACAACGCCGGCAAGCACCTCCTCGCCCTGATCAACGACATCCTCGACCTCTCCAAGATCGAGGCCGGCAAAATGGACCTGTACCTGGAGACCTTCGACGTGGATCAGATGGTCCACGACGTCACCAGCACTATCCAACCGCTCATCGACAAGCGCGGCAACCACCTCGAGCTCAGCGTCGCGCCGAACCTCCCGCCGATGCATGCCGACCTCACGAAGGTGCGGCAGAGCCTTTTCAATCTCCTTTCGAACGCCAGCAAGTTCACCGAAAACGGCCGCGTCGAATTGAACGTCAGCCGTGTGGACGTCGAGGGCAGCCCGTTTGTCTTCTTCCGCGTCACCGATAGCGGCATCGGCATGACCCCCGAACAGCTCGACAAGCTGTTCGAACCCTTCGGCCAGGCCGACCGCTCGACCACACGCAAATTCGGCGGCACAGGACTCGGGCTCGCCATTACGCGCCGCTTCTGCCGCATGATGGGCGGCGACGTCACGGTCGAAAGCGAGTTCGGCAAAGGCTCGACCTTCACCATCAGCCTGCCCCTGGTCGCCGATTCGGAGCCCGCTCCCGAAGCCCGCGAGCCGCAGGAGGTGCGCACGGGAAATGGCGCCGGTGTCGTCCTCGTCATCGACGATGACCCCGCCGCCCGCGAGCTCATGAAGCGGTTCCTCACGCGCGAAGGTTTTCAGGCCGTCCTCGCCGACAATGGCGAATCCGGACTCCGCCTCGCGCGCGAGGTCCACCCGAACGTGATCACACTCGACGTGATGATGCCGAAAATGGACGGCTGGTCGGTCCTGCAGCAACTTAAAGCCGATCCCGCGCTGAGCGAAACGCCCGTCATCATGGTGTCGATCGTCGACGACAAGAATCTCGGCTACACTCTCGGCGCAGCAGACTACCTGACCAAGCCCGTCGACCGCGATCACCTCGGCCGCGTACTCTCCCGCTATCGCTGCGCCCATCCGCCCTGCCCCGTCCTACTCCTCGAGGACGACGACACCACGCGCGGCATGATGCGCACGATGCTCGAGCGCGAAGGCTGGAAAGTAATCGAGGCCGTGAATGGCCGGGAGGGTCTCGAACGGGTCGCCGAAACGATACCGAACGTGATCCTGCTCGACCTCATGATGCCGGAGATGGATGGCTTCGAGTTCTTATCCAACCTGCGCCGCCGCTCCGAGTGGTCCAAGATTCCCGTGGTGGTCATCACAGCCAAGGAATTGACGGCGGAGGACCGGCGGATGCTGAACGGCTCCGTCGAGAAGGTTCTGCTGAAGGGCGAGTTCTCCCGCCAGGACCTGCTCAACCGAGTGCGAGAGTTCGTTTCGGCCTGCGTCTCGGACGAAGCCGGTGCGGGCAGGCAGCAGAAGAATTGCGGAGGATCGCACCAAGCCGGCTAAGCCCCGCTACGGACCTTCCGCCGCATATGATGAGGACATGTCGATCTCCCGTCGCGCCCTCCTCGCCTCCACCGTGGCGGCGCTTCCGCTCCGCGCCGCGGCGCCAGCCAAAATCCGCCTCGGTGGGCCGATCTTCCTCCGCTCCTCGGACCCCGCCGAGCTCGCCCGCGAGCATCGCCGCCTCGGCTATAGCGCCGCTTACTGCCCGGACACCAAACTCGACGATGCAGCCCGCGTCGAACGCGCCTTCGCCGCCGAGAACGTCGTCATCGCCGAGGTCGGCGCCTGGAAGAATCTACTCGATCCCGACGCCGCCAAACGCAAACAGAATCTGGATTACGTAATCGAACGCTGCGCCCTTGCCGACGCTGTGGGCGCCCGCTGCTGCGTCGACATAGCCGGCTCCTTCAACCCCGACATCTGGTACGGCATGCACCCGAAGAATCTCTCGAAGGAGTTCTTCGACGCCACAGTCGAGAACTGTCGCCGCATCCTCGACGCCGTGAAGCCGAAGCGCACGAAATTCACCGTCGAGATGATGCCCTGGAGCCTGCCCGACGGCCCCGACGCCTACGTCGACCTCGTCCGGGCCGTCGAACGCCCGGCCTTCGCGGTGCACCTCGACGTCTGCAACGTGATCAACGACCCGCGCCGCTTCTACGACAGCGGCGCCGTCATCCGCGATTGTTTTGGAAAGTTGGGACGCTGGATCGCGTCCTGCCACGCAAAGGATTTGCAGTGGGCGCCCGAGTACAACGTGCACTTCCTGGAGGTCGTACCGGGAAGAGGAAAGGTCGACTACAAGGCGTACCTGACGGAGCTATCGAAGCTGCCCGTCGATGCGCCTCTCATGCTCGAACACCTGAAGGCCCCCGCCGAATACGACGAGGGCCGTCAGTTTATCCAGAAGACTGCTGCGGAACTAGGATTGACGTTCGCTTAGCCGCGACGTCCGCCAATGAGCCGGAAGTGCACCGGATCGCGCAAAATATCCGGCCGCATCATCCCGGCGAGATGCGCAATCCGGTCGAGCGAGATCCGACCGCGCCGCCTCTTGGCCGCCGGCACCGGAAACAGCACCGCCGCGTCGAAACCGATCCCGAGCGTGTGGTCCGAAACCGTAACCGGATGCTGCGTGGGCAGCAACTGGTGCCGCACGAACTCGTCGCCGACCTGCGCCTTCAGGGTCCCGCACGCCGGATCCTGGTTGTCCTTCAACTCGTCCATCCACTTGTACCAGACGTCTCGCAAGTGCTGCTGGTAAGCCTCCGGCCGGTATGCCGAGGTCAACGTGAGCGACCCGCCGCGCTTCGAAACCAGCGTCTCGAACCGCGTCAACGCCGTGCTCGTGCGCGGCGTCAGTCCGTCCAGATTGACTACAGGCGCGGAATGATCCTCGAAGGAGAGAGCCGCCGAATCCGTAATAGGCGGAAGCGGCGCGATGCTGCACGGAGGAGGCGGCGGCGCGATTTCGGCAAAGATCGGAGCCTGCGGCGCTTGCACCGAAGGCACGGGATCGAGACCCGCCAGCCAGCGAAAGATCGGCGTGTCCCAAATCGATTGCAGCCACGATGTCGGCTGTTGGGCCGGCGGGGCCGGCTGTAGATCCTGGGCGGCCGCGAGGCCGCCGCACACGGCGAGAGAGGCAAGGGTACACCAGAGACGTCGTGATGCTTTCACGCGCAAACGCTCCTCAGATTAAGTGGTTGTAATGATATGACGCAGGAAACGCCCTAGAGGGAACAGGGCTCTTTCGGGCCTCTGCGTGTTTACACACCTTCAGACAACCGGCAGCGTTACGTGCATCGCGGTCCCCTGCCCGGGCGCCGTCTCCAGCCGGATCTCGCCCCCGTGTTCGTATACGATTTGCCGCGAATTGAAAAGGCTCCAGTTAGCGCTCGAGACGCGCCCTTCCGCGACCTTGAACGTCGGGTCGAAGATCGTGTCCGCCTCCTCCGCCGACATCCCGCGTCCGTTGTCTCGGATCGTGACCTCTACCTCATCGCCCTTGCCCCGCGTTTGAATCGAGATTCGCCCGTCGCCGTTCACCGCCTCCAGCGCATTGCTCAACAATGTTGAGAACGCGGCTGTCAACAGTTGTGGGCGGCACGTCAGCGGCGGCAGCGGCCTCTCTAAATCGAACTCCAGCCTCGCATGTGCCTTCTCGATCTGGTCGTGGTACAGCAGCGTGACATCCGTCAGCAGGTCGTTAATGTCCGCTGATTTGATCTCCGCCTCCTCGAGGCTCACAAATCTACGCAACCGCCGCGTCACATCGTCGATCCGCGCCGCCGATTCGTCGATGGATCGCTGCAAGTCCTTGCGCGTCTGCGCCAGGCGATCCCGTTCGGCGGCTCCGCCTTCCGCAATCCGGTCGGAAACGGCCAGCAGCGTGGAAATCGAGCTCCGCAGCGCCCCCATGGGCGAATTGATCTCGTGACTCAGCGCCGCCGCCATTTTGCCGATCGAGATCGCAGTCTCAGCCAGTTGAGCCCGCAGTTGGGCGCCGGTCAGAGCCTCCGCCGTCCGCACCGCTTCCTGCTGCGACTCGAACTCCGCCCGCCGCCGGCCATAACTCGACGCCGCAATGCCCGTCGCCAGCATCGCGAGCAGCAACAGGAATACGTGATGCGCCTCACCATGCGGTCCAATGCGCGAAAGTTCTCTCCCGCCGGAGAGAATGTACATACCTTCGATCCCCAAACCGAGCGCCAGCGCGTGCCACGGCAGGAACGGCACGGTCGCGGCCGCGGTCACCACCAGGAGTGTGATCGCCATCACGACGTAATCGTCGATTCCATGGGCGCCGCTCGCCAGGATCAGCAGGGCCGAGGCCAGCCATACCGAGCCCGCCGCCATCACCCGCGCATGCCGTTCCCGCCCGGTCCGCGCGATTCCGAGCGTGACCAACCCCACGCCCAGCATGGCCAGCGTCTCGGCCCAGCGAGGCCCGCCCGCCGCCAGTCTGCTGAGATTCAGCAGCACCGCTGTGGCAATCTCAACCACCCCGAGCGTCTGCAGTCCGGCAGCGCTCAGGCGCGCCACGTACTCCCGCATCTTCGGATCGCCAAGGCGCGGTAATAAGTGTCGGCGGAATCTCGAGAAACTGATCGTCAACTTTGGCGCCCCTCTTGCAAATGACTGACCGACAAATGAACCGACTGCGCTCACTGAGACGACAAATGTTCGATATCAGACCAGGCGAGCATCTTCGCACCTGGTCGATGTTCTTCTATCTGCTCTCCGTCCTCTTTGCCTACTACATTCTGAAGCCCGTTTCCCGGGCGATGTTCCTCACAAAATTCGATCCGGATAAGCTGCCGCAACTGTACATCCTGATCGCCGTATTCGGTGGGGTGTTCGCGTACTTATACAGCAGGCTGGCGTCCAAAACGTCGCTCGGGTCCGCCGTCCTCGCGACCATGACGCTGTCCGTCTTTAGCCTCATCGGGATTTGGGTCTTCATCGGACTGCCGCTGATGGTCTACGTGCTGAACATCTTCGTCAGCCTGTTCAGCATCGTGCTCGTCTCGCAGGGGTGGCTGGTCGCAAGCAACCTCTTCGATGCCCGCGAGGCCAAGCGAATTTATCCGCTGCTCGGTATGGGCATGGTGATCGGCGCGGCTTTCGGCGGCGAGTTCACCAATCGCACGGCCATGCTCATCGGCACGCGCAACCTCCTGCTGGCCAGCGCCGTAATGGTCGTGATCGCCTACGCGGCGTATCGTCTCGCCACTTCCGGGGCCGTCCGATCCGTCTCCGAGGCCCGCGGCGCCCACGAAGAGGAGACCGACTTCTCCTTCGGCGGCATGCTACGCGATATCGGCCGCGTCCGCCACCTCCAGATCATTGTCGGCATCATGGTTACGATGTACCTGGTCGATACGCTGGTCGAATATCAGTTCCAGGTCAGCGCCCGCTCCGGATATAGCGGCGACAGGCTCACCGCGTTTTTTGGCCAGTTCTATGGCCTCTATCTGAACCTCGCCGAGTTTGTTTTCCAGCTCTTCGTCACCGCCACGATCGTGCGCCGGTGGGGCGTTGGCGGCACTCTGCAGGTCGCGCCCGTATGTATCCTGCTTTCTTCCGTCGCCACAGCCATTAGCCCCAGCATAACCGCGTCCGGCGCCGTCCGCCTCACCGAAGCCTCTACCCGCTATACCCTGAACCGCACCGGCATGGAACTCCTCTACATGCCGCTGCCCCAGCAACTCCGCAACCGCATCAAGGCTTTCATCGATATCTGCGTCGACCGCCTGTCGCGCGGCGTGGCCGGAGTCCTGTTGATCGTCCTCACCCACACGAGCCTCCACCTCGGCATCAAAGGCATCTCCGTCGTCGTAATGGTGCTGTGCGTGCCTTGGATCTACTTCTCGCACCTTGCCCGCCGCGAGTACATCGCCACCATACGCCGCCGCTTCGAAGGGCGCCGTCTCGATTTCGAAAACGCCCGCGTCTCCGTGCAGGATGCCGCCACCATTCACTATCTCGAAGAGGTCGCGCAGAGCGACAATCCGCGTCAGGCCACCTACGCGCTCACGCTCCTTGCCGACGCCGCCGGTTACGACGCGCGCCCGGCCATCGCTCGCGCCGCCGCGAGCCCGCTTCCCGACGTGCGCGACAAAGCCTACCAGCTTGCGGCCTCTTTACAGTATGAGGGCCTCCCCGTAGGCCCCGTGCGCTCCGCCGCCTCTATTCAGTACCTCCTCGGAACCGCCGCCGAGCGCGAACAGCTCGCCCGGGACTTCCTCAACGACAGCGATCCCGGCGTCGTCTCCGCCGCCCTCGAGTATCTCCGTAAGGATCGCGAACTCGCCGAATCGCTCCTCACCCGCGATTGGCTCGAACGCATGGAGCACTCCGGCGATCCGCGTTGCCGCGCGCTCGCAGCCGCGGCCATTGGCATCCGCGGCGATCAGGGTGTAGAAGCGTTGCACCGCCTCCTCGAAGATCGCGACCCGCAGGTCGCCTCCGCCGCCATCCGAGCCGCCGGACTGCTGAAGAATCGCTCCTACGTCCACCCCCTCGTCCAGGCGCTCTCCAATCCCAAACTCCGCGGCGACGCCATCGAAGCCCTGGCCGCCTTCGGTCCGCAAATTGCCGGGACCCTCTCGGACGTCATGCTCGACGAGGATCTTCCCCTGCGCGTCCGCCGGCAAATCCCCCGCGTGCTTAAGAAAGTCCCCAACCAGCGCTCCGTGGATGTGCTGCTTACGGCCGTCGGATACCAGGACCTCTCCCTCCGCGCCGCCGTTCTCAAGGCCCTCAACCGCCTGCGCGAGACCGACGCCAACCTCAATTTCGAGAACCACTTCGTCACCGAGCAGATCTCCGCCGAAGCGCGCCATTACTACGAGCTCAATGCCGCCCTCGAGCCCTTCAAGAACAACCGCGCCGGCGACCGCACCGCCGCCCGCCTCCTCGCCTGTACCATCGAGGAGCGGCTCAAGGGCACCCTGGAACGCCTCTTCCGCCTCCTCGGACTTCGTTATCCGCCCAAAGAGATGTACTCCGCCTACCGAGCTGTCTCCCGCCGCCAGCACGACGAAGCAACGGCCGCACTCGAGTTCCTCGACAGCACCCTCGAGCGCGACCTCAAGCGCATCCTGCTCCCTCTGCTCGACGCGCCGGAGCATCTGCACGAGCACGGCAAGGAGCTCTTTGGCGTCGAAGTCCGCACTGTAGAGGACGCCATCCGCGAGCTGATCCGCTCCCACGATCCGTGGCTCGTCGCGTGCGCCATGGCGGCCGCCGCCGAGTTGGGCCTGCGCAATCTCGCCGCCGACATCCACCAGGCCGGCGAAGAATCTCGTAACGAAGTGCTCGAAGTGGCGCGCTCCGCCGAAGCCCGGCTGGCCGCCTGAAGCCCGCGAAGGAATCACATGGCCGAACTGAACATTGTCGAAAAGGTCATCGCCCTCGAAGGCGTCGAACTGCTCGCCAGCCTCTCGCCCGAGCAGCTCGCGCGCATCGGCGCCATCGCGCACGAGGTCCGCTTCCCGCCCGATCAGGTGATCTTCGAGCCATCCAAACCCGTCGACGCCCTCTACGTCATCGTCGACGGCGCCGTCGAGCTCAGCCGCAACGGCGAGGCGCTGACCACCGCGACGCAGAACGAAGTCCTCGGCGCCTGGGCCCTGTTCGACGAAGCCGACCCGATGCCCGTCACCGCCAAAACCGTCGAGGACACACGTCTCCTCCGCATCTCGCGCGACGACTTCTACGACCTCCTCTCCGACAACAGCGAGATCACCTCCGCCATGTTCTCGACGCTCGTCAAGCGTTTCCGCAAACTGGTCGAACAGCCATGAGCGTTCCAACCGCCGAAGTCCACCAGTTCGCCGCCATCGGCCGCCTGCTGGCCGGCATCGTGCATGAGATCAACACGCCCATCGGGTCGATCTTCTCGAACACCGACGTAATCCTGCGCTCGCTCGAAATGCTCGACCCTCTGCTGGCCGAAAACACGCCCGAATCGCTCGCCAAAGCGCGCCGCATCGTCGAAACCTGCCATGGCCTCGCCGCCGTGGACCGCATCGCCTGCGAGCGCATTCGCTCCGTCATCCGCGGCCTCAAAACCATCTCCCGCGTGGACACCGGCGAGCCGCGGAAAGTCAACCTTAACGAGCATCTCCGCGATACCCTCAAGCTCACCCAAGCCGAATTTCGCAAGCGCATCACCGTCGATACCGACTTCGGCGACCTGCCCGAAGTCGAGTGCTACCCGCAGATGCTGAACCAGGTGTTCCTGAACCTGCTCGTCAACGCCGGCCAGGCGATCGAAGGCGAAGGCCGCATCGCCGTGCGCACCCGCGCCGAAGATCCCTACGTCCATATCTCGATCTCCGATTCCGGACGCGGCATGACGCCCGAGCAGAAAGCCAAAGTTTTTGAAGCAGGCTTCACCACCAAGCCGGTCGGCGAGGGCACCGGCATGGGCCTCGCGATCGCCAGGGAAATCATCGAAGAAAAACACGGGGGCTCCATCGACTTCGAAAGCAGTCCGGGTGTCGGAACCACCTTCCACATCCGTATCCCCGTGCGACAGACAAGGAGTGTCGGAAAGTGACCCAGAACGGCCAGAACGGGAACAAGCCCACCATCATGATCGTCGACGACGAGGAGATGGTGATCACCAGCGTAAAAGCGTTCCTGCAACTCGAGACCGATTACGAAATCCGCGGCTTTACCGACCCTGAGGAGGCCGCAACGTTCGCCCAATCCAACTCCGTCGACGTCGCTGTCTCGGACTACCTGATGCCCAAGATGAACGGCATCCAGCTGCTCGCAAAAGTAAAGCAAGCGCAGCCCGAAGCCAGCCGCGTCCTCCTCACCGGCCACGCCGATAAGCAAAGCGCCATCCAGGCCATCAACCAGGTAGCGCTTTTCCAGTACCTCGAAAAGCCCTGGGACAACGCCCAACTCCTACTGGTAGTCCAATCCGGAGCCGAACGAGCCCGCCTCTTCCGTGACCTCAAAGAAAAGGTCGAAGCCCTGGACACCGCCAATTCCAGCCTCAAAACCGTCCAGCGCCGCTTGATACAAGCGTTCCTATAAAACCGGAAGGCCGCGAAGAGTAGGAATGCACTCGGACAAATTCGCGTTTGCGTTATCCGTGTCCATCCGTGGCCCTAATTAATCCTTCCGCGTCACAAACTCCTCCTCGCCGGTGTAGTCTCTTTGTGAAGGATAATGTGTTTATGATGCGATACGCGGCCTTGGCCCTAGCCTTGGCCCTACCCTGTTTTTCCGCCGTCCCGGAAATCGATAAAGCCAAAGCGATGGGCAACCCCACCGCGCCTGTCACGATGGAAGTCTTCGCTTCGTTCGACTGTCCCCACTGCAAAGACCTCCACGACAATACGCTGCCCATGATCATCCGCGACTTCGTCGTGACCGGCAAAGTTTATCTGGTCTACCGCGAGTTCCCGCTTTCCGGCCAGTATCATCCCTTCGCCAAAGAAGCTGCCGATTACGCCGTGGCCGCAGCCAAAATCGGCAAGTACCAGCAGGTCAGCGAGGCGCTCTTCAAGAACCAGGCCGCGTGGGCGATCAATGGCCAGGTGTGGGAGACCGTCGCCGGCGTCCTCACCCCCGCCGAGCAGAAAAGGGTCCAGACCCTCGCCAAGGAAGCCGCCGTCACCTCCGAGGTACAGCGCGAGTACGATGAAGGCGTCAGCGCCGGCGTCAACGCCACCCCCACGGTCATCGTCACCCAGGGCGCGAAGCGCTATCCCATCCCCGCCCAGCAGCTTCACTATGGCTTCCTGAAATCCCTCCTCGACGGGATGGTGAAATGAGATTCGCCTCCCTGGCCGCAGCCGCGTTGCTACTCTCCGCCGCCGCCTTCGCGCAGGAAATCGACAAGGGCAAGATCCTCGGATCGCCCGCGGCCCCCGTCCGCATCGAAGTCTATAGCGATTTCGCCTGCCCCGCCTGCCGCAGTTTCCACGAGCAGATGCTCCCGCTCATCGTCCGCGATTACGTCATGCAAGGCAAGGTCGCGATCGTCAATCGCGAATTCCCCCTGAACATCCCGGCCCACAAATACTCGCGCGAGGCCGCCAACTACGCCACCGCCGCGGCCCGCCTCGGCATTTACCAGCCGGTCTCCGATCAACTCTTCCGGAACCAGGAGAGCTGGTCGGCCAGCGGCAAGGTATGGGAGACGGTCGCCGGCGTCCTCAACGCCGAGCAGCAAAAGAAGATTCAGGCCCTAGTCCACGAATCGTCGATCACCGCCGAAGTGCAGCACGATCTGGACGCCGGCAACGGCTTGCGCGTGAACAGCACCCCCAGCATCTTCCTCGTTCGCGGCAGCCAGCGCCTCCCGATTCCGTTCCCAGTCAACTACAGCTTCCTCCGGTCACTGCTCGATGGCTATACCAAATAATGCCCTCCGCTGGATAACCCTCGTCCTGCGCGTGGTCCTCGGCATCATCTTCGTCTACGCCGCCTGGGCGAAGCTCCGCCTGCCGTGGCAGCTCTTCGCCATGTCCATCGATTCCTATCAGCTCCTGCCCACGCCGATGGTCGAGTTCCTCGCCCGCACCCTTCCCTGGTTCGAGCTGGCCCTCGGCCTCGTGTTGATCGGCGGATGGTGGCTGCGCCTCACCAGCGCGTTCACCTCCGCCCTCTTATTGGTGTTCTTCAGCCTGATCGTGCGCGCCGCGATTAAAGGTCAGGAGATCAGTTGCGGCTGCTTCGGCCCCGGTGAGACCATCTCGTGGAAGACCATGCTGCGCGACGGCTCCATGCTCGCCGGCTCGCTGTTCATCACTGCTATGGCGTTCGTCAACCGCCGCAGATCTCGGATGCCCGGGCCAGAGTCGCTCCCCCAAGGCGGCACTCCTTCAGAGCCCGCTCCGAGTCTTCCGCCTTCAGCGTCTCGATAGCGTCCGTCACGATGGTCACCGGCTTGCCGGTCTTCAGCAGCCCGCGGACCGCGTACAGCACACAGATCTCCGTCACCACGCCGTAGACCACGTACCCGTCGCCCCCGAGTTGTTCGACCACCCGCCCCA
>Ga0157369_10006836_pt1 | contig 13158 bp, 13 predicted proteins | sample C25metaG_FD_113461 | JGI IMG/M metagenome (GOLD analysis project Ga0157369, IMG submission 113461) | Corn rhizosphere microbial communities from Kellogg Biological Station, Michigan, USA - C2-5 metaG | ecosystem: Host-associated > Plants > Roots > Rhizosphere > Soil | place: USA: Michigan...
CCGTTGAAAATAATGATAAAGTTTTTCCTCTTTCAGAAAAGCAAATAGAAAATGAAACCGACCCGCATGAGCTGAAACCGGGTTTAACGGAAAATAAAGAACTGCTTCACAACGACGGGAAGCAGGCCACTATAGAACCCGCCCGTAAAGATTCTGTAACAGAAAATAAATCTGTAACGGAAAATGAAATTATTACGGATACTAAGGACAGCTCAGCTACAAAATCAAATGATCATGATAGCGCTTTGAAAAAAATATCAGCTTCAAATAAGGGAAAAAAATTCGCCAATTCTTTTTCTTTACATTTTTCTTTAGGGCCGGATGTAAGCGCTCTGGGCTTGCAAAATTTTGGAAAGGTGCAGCCCGTATACGGCGCAGGCATCAGCTATAAGATCAATAAAAAATTTACAATAAGAACCGGTTTGTATGTTGCCCGAAAAATATATAATGCACAAACATCAGAGTATGATCCTCCCGCCGGTTTCTGGAATTATTATCCCGATCTAAAATCTATTGAGGCCGATTGTAAGATATATGAAGTACCGCTTCTCATCAATTATAATTTCGCGCATGCCAACAATCATCAATGGTTTATTTCCGCGGGCCTCTCTTCCTATTTTATGAAAAAGGAAGATTATGAATATTTCTCAAAAAACCCTTCGGGGCAAAGCTGGTATAACAACTATCAAATCCGTAATAAAAACCAGCATTACTTTTCTTCCCTACGCCTTTCTGCAGGCTATGAAAAAAGCGTCGGTAAAAATATTTCCATAACGGCTGAGCCTTATGTAGGTCTTCCGCTTACCGGCGTTGGATATGGCAAAGTAAAACTGTACAGTGCCGGAGTTTTATTTTCTGTCGGTATAAAACCATTTTCAAAAAATAATTTCTGAATTAAAAAATGAATGAGGCAACCGGTAAGGTTGATTCCCCGATTTAATAATTGAAGTCCGGATAAAAATTTGAAATAAATCCGGCCTTGCAATTTGTTGCATTCTTCGAAACCTTATTCTAAAACTCAAATTATTTTTTTATGAAAATGAAAAGCATTTGTATGCTGGCTATCAGCATGGTCATCTTACTCGTATTTTTCTCCTGCTCTAAAACCAAGGATAATAGCCAACCACCGGCTGGTGGAACCACGACCTTTAATATTCATAATATGGCATTCCCGGCTAAGATTACTGTAAAAAAAGGAACTACAATTAAGTGGTTTAACCAGGACGGATATGCGCACACGGTAACTTCAGATGATGGTACAACTTTCGACAGCGGCAACATGGACGCGGGAGCCACTTTTTCTTACACAGCTAATACCGTGGGAACTTTTGATTATCACTGTAAGGTACACGCAAATATGAAAGGCATTTTAGTAGTTACGGAGTAATAACTAAGCAAAATCATATCTGATGCAAAGAAAATCAAAAAGAAAAATCGCCTTTTTTGTTGTTCTACTGGTTCTTTTGTCGGCATTCGTTGGTTACAAAATATGGAATAAGCCACACCGGAATGTAAGAGATGCAATACCCGTGAAAGTCAATGCCGCTGTGCTTTACAAAACTCTTTCCGAAAAAAATTCTTCAGATAAATCAGATTTTAATAACAAAGTATTATTGGTGTCAGGAACGGTAAAAGAGGTGTTACAGAATCATCAAAAGCAGCAGGTAATTCTTCTTAAAACAAATATCGAAGATGGCGCTGTGAACTGCACCATGGAAGAAAATTTCGAAAATGTAAAGGCAGGAGATTCTGTTTCAATAAAGGGAATTTGCATCGGATACAATGCCGGAGATTTTGATTTGCCCGGCGATGTTTTTTTAATCAGATGCTATCATGGCGGTTAAAACAAAAATTATGAATATAAGAAACGCTGTCCTCGTACTGTTTATTTTTTCTGTGAAACCCACGTTCGTGGCGGCACAGGTCTATTTCACAAAAAATGGAAGCGTTTCTTTTTTTTCAAAAACCATTGTGGAAAATATTGCAGCCACGAACAATGAAACGATCAGCATTTTAAATATTCAGACTGGCGAAATGCAGTTCTCGTTGCTCAACAATGGCTTTCATTTTCCCAAAGCAAAAATGGAAGAAGATTTTAATGAAGATTATATGGAAAGCGCGCGGTATCCACGCTCCACATTTAAAGGCATCATAAGCGGCGTCAATAAAATTGATTTTGCAAATGATGGAACGTGGCCGGTGACAGTTACCGGAGATCTGCAGATTCATGGAATCACAAAAAAGATTTCTGTGCCAGGGAAAATTGTTATCACAAACGGCAAAATAAATGCCACAGCTACTTTCAGCGTTTTGCTCAAAGATTATAGCATTAAAATTCCTTCCATTGTTTCCAATAAAATTTCAGAGAAAATTGACATTTCAGTTAACGCTTTGTATCAAAAAAAATAAAACAATTTTTATGCGATTCTTGAAAATAACAGGACTTATTTTTTTGTGCATCATTATTTTGCCGGGAAAGATTTTTGCACAGGATACAACAAATCTTATGAATCAATTAGAAAATGAAGTTGTAAAAAACAGGAACTCCTATGCCGTTGCTACTTTCAAAACTACACGGATTGTAGATGGGCAATCCGTGGAGAGTTTGCCGAAAAACGTTTTGGATGTAAGAATCTCTCATCGCTTCGGGCCGGTAAGCAGCGGCATTTATAATTTATTTGGCCTGGATAACGCCACAATGCGGCTGGGTTTTGATTATGGAATCAGTAATAATTTTATGATTGGAGTGGGCCATAGTACGTATCAAAAAACGTACGATGCATTTTTAAAATTCAGGATATTACGGCAATCAACCGGAGCCGTAAATATTCCTGTTACGGTGTCTTTTGTGCCGGTGATTGCGGTCAATACATTAAAGCAGTTTGATTCTTCAAAAACAAATTTTAATGACCGCGTTTCGATGGTTTATCAAATATTAATTGCAAGAAAATTTTCAGAAAATCTGGCCTTGCAAATTATGCCCACGTTGATTCATGCCGATAAAATTTCATTCAATCATCTAAAACAAAATATCCTTGCCGTCGGAATCGGCGGCAGGCAAAGACTTTCAAAAAGAATAAATCTGAATGCGGAATATTATTATCAATTGCCTGATACCAAAGCGCCCGGCTCGCACAATGTATTTTCTTTTGGTGTAGATATCGGAACTGGCGGCCACGTATTTCAATTAGATTTTACCAATTCCGCAGGGCTCACAGAAAAATCTTTCATCTCTGAGACCACCGGCCGTTGGGATAAAAGCAACATCATGTTTGGCTTTACTATTTCAAGAGTTTTTCAACTGGGTAAAAAAAATAAATAAAAGTTTTGCTCTGAATCTCTTTCATTCTATTAATAAGAAAATAAAAATTCGCGCTATTTTTTTGTTCACTTTAGATAATTCCCCTCTGTATAAGGCTTAACCTGTTTCCAATTCATTTGTTTAAGTTTGAATATTCATAGCTATTCAAAAAATTATAAATGAAGAAGATTTTTTTGCTGCCACTCTTTTTGATTTTCATAATAACATCCTTCGCACAACAAAAACATACCTTCGAAATAAAAGACGGCAATTTTGTTTATGATGGTAAACCGATTCAAATTCATTCCGGTGAAATGCATTTTGCAAGAGTGCCAAAACCCTATTGGCGCCAACGTTTGCAGATGATGAAAGCAATGGGATTAAACACGGTGGCCACGTATGTTTTTTGGAATTACCAGGAACCATCGCCGGGAGTTTGGGATTTCAAAACTGACAATAGAAACATTGCTGAATTCATAAAGACAGCTCAGGAAGTTGGCTTATTTGTAATTCTTCGTCCTGGCCCGTATGCCTGCGCCGAATGGGAGTTTGGGGGGTATCCGTGGTGGTTGCAAAAAGAAAAAGATTTAGTGATTCGTTCTTATAACAAGCCTTTTTTAGATTCATGCAAAACATATATTAATCATCTTGGCGCGCAGGTAAAAGATTTACAAATTACTTACGGCGGCCCAATCATAATGGTGCAGGTTGAAAATGAATTTGGTTCTTATGTCGCCCAGCGAAAAGATATTCCTTTAGCAGAACATAAAAAATACAGTGCGGCCATTAAACAAGAATTATTAGATGCGGGTTTTGATGTTCCGCTGTTTACATCAGATGGCTCGTGGTTGTTCAAAGGTGGAACGATTGAAGGTGCTTTGCCCACAGCCAACGGAGAAGATAATGTTGATAATTTAAAAAAAGTGGTTAACGAATATCACAATGGTGGAGGTCCTTACATGGTGGCAGAATTTTATCCGGGCTGGCTCGACCATTGGGCTGAACCTTTCCAGAAAGTATCCACGGAAAGCGTGGTAGCGCAGACTGAAAAATATTTAAAAGCCGGAGTTTCCTTCAATTTTTATATGGTGCATGGCGGAACAAATTTCGCATTTACCAGCGGCGCTAATTATGATAAGAAGCACGACATACAGCCTGATATTACCAGCTACGATTATGACGCGCCAATGAGCGAGGCAGGCTGGGCTACGCCAAAGTATCTTGCGTTGAGAAAATTATTTCAGCAGAATGTTTCTTATAAAATTCCTCCGATACCGGCACAAATTCCGGTTATTGAAATTCCTTCAATCAAACTAAATAAAGCAGTTGACCTTTTTGCAATAAAAGAAAAAATGAAACCTGTCGTGAGCGATACGCCACAAACATTTGAAGATTTGAACCAGGGTTATGGCTACGTTTTATACAGCAAACATTTCACACAACCTATCAATGGAAAACTGGAAATAAAAGGGTTGAGAGATTATGCTATCGTTTATATAAATGGCGAAAGAACCGCAGAATTAAACAGGAATACAAACACTTATTCCTGCAACATTGATATTCCATCTAATGCAACATTGAATATACTGGTAGAAAACATGGGAAGAATTAATTATGGTGCGGAAATAGTACACAATTTAAAGGGCATCATTAGCCCGGTAACAATTGATGGCAACGTAATCACAGGCAATTGGAACATGTACAAATTTCCGATGGATAAGGAACCGGATTTACAATCTTATCCTAATAATTACAAAAAAGACCAACCTGTGATTTATGAAGGCAATTTCTCCTTATCAAAAACCGGCGACACTTTTTTAGATATGAGTAAATGGGGAAAAGGAATTGTTTTTGTTAACGGACACAACTTAGGCCGGTACTGGAATGTAGGGCCACAACAGACTTTATATTTACCCGGTTGCTGGCTGAAAAAAGGTAAAAACGAAATCAAGGTTTTTGAACAATTAAATATCGAGGAACAAAAAGAAATTCGCGGAATTAAAACACCAGTTTTGGATGAGCTAAGGAATGATTTGAAATTGTGAAACAGAATTTCGGTTTAACTGTTACTTGTTGGCGAATGAGATAACCTTCATACGTGGTTAATTTAATTTAAATTTGAAAGTATAAATAGTTATTTATGGAAACTCTTACGATAGATAATAAAAAGTTTGTGGTAATTGAGCAAAAAAAGTTTGAAAAAATTCAGTTGATAGCTGCACAAAAATTACCACCCGCAAAAAAACTCTCTTTGGCAGCAGGTAAAAAACATGCTTATAAACTTATTGATACATGGTCAGAAGAAAGGTAAGTATTCTGGAGTCCGCTGCTACAGCCGTGGCAGAGATAGCATGGTTTATTGAAAGCAAGGGTATGCCGCAAACTGCTAAAAAATTTGTTGATGATGCCTTTCTGTTTTTTGAAAAACTTTCTGATAAGAGAATCCTGCACAGACCTTGTAATTACGCCCGATGGGAAACATTGGGTTACCGATGTGCGCCTTTTAAAAAGAAATATATAATTGCTTATTTGAACCTGGATGAAGAAATTGTCATCTGTGATTTTGTTAGCTCAAAATTATTAGTCTGATGCCGGTCTCTATCCAACGGTGCTGGATAATTAAAAAATATTTGCTGCATCACCCCGCCCATCCTTCCCTATCGAGGCTGCGGTATTGAATGGCTTCGGCGAGGTGTTCTGGTTTTATTTCATCAGTGCCTGCAAGGTCGGCAATCGTTCTGCTCACTTTCAAAATACGGTCGTAAGCACGCGCAGAAAGATTTAATTTTTCCATCGCCACTTTCAAAAGATTGGATCCGACCTGGGAAATCACACAAATTTCTTTCAGCATTTTACTGCTCATCTGCGCGTTGCAGTATACGCCAGGATTGTCTTTATATCTTTCAGCCTGCCTTTCCCTCGCTTTGATTACACGTTCGCGAATGCTCTCGCTTTTTTCAAAATTCTGGGTTGACGATAATTCACTAAAAGCAACGGGAGTTACTTCCACATGTAAATCAATCCTGTCAAGCAAAGGTCCGGAAATTTTATTCAGGTATTTCTGAACAGCGCCTGGCGGGCAACTGCATTCTTTTTCAGGATGATTGTAATAGCCGCACGGACAAGGATTCATTGAAGCGACGAGCATAAAGCTGGATGGAAAATCCAGTGCCACTTTTGCCCGCGAAATGGTAACTCTTCGTTCTTCCATCGGCTGACGCATTACCTCCAAAACAGTTCTTTTAAATTCAGGCAATTCATCCAAAAACAAAACGCCATTATGCGCCAGGGAAATCTCACCCGGCTGCGGCATTCCCCCGCCACCTACCAAAGCCACATCAGAAATCGTATGATGCGGCGAACGAAACGGCCGTTTTGAAATTAAAGTTGCATTTTCAGGAAGCTTTCCTGCAACACTGTGAATTTTAGTGGTCTCCAAAGCTTCCTGCAAAGTAAGCGGGGGAAGGATAGTCGGCAAACGCTTTGCCAGCATGGTTTTGCCAGCACCTGGCGGACCAATCAAAATTGCATTATGGCCTCCGGCAGCGGCTATTTCCAATGCACGCTTAATATTTTCCTGTCCTTTTACATCACAAAAATCTATTTCAAAATCGCTTTGTGCATTGGCAAATTCTTCACGCGTATTTACGACTGTGGGTTGAATCGAATTTTCATCAATAAAAAAATCAATCACATCGTTGATGTGGCTTACGCCATATACTTTCAACTTATTCACCATCGCGGCTTCACGTGCATTTTCTTTAGGAAGAATCAAACCTTTAAATTCCTCTTTTCTTGCCTGGATGGCAATGGGTAACGCGCCTTTGATTGGGCGAATAGCACCATCAAGACTCAGCTCTCCCATAATCACATAATCGGTTAGCTTCTCAGCATTTTCCAATTGTTCGCTGGCTCCAAGCGTAGCCATAGCAATCGGCAAATCGAAGGCAGTACCGCTTTTTCGAATATCCGCAGGCGCAAGATTTACCACTACTTTTGTTCTTGGATAATGATAGCCATTAGCTTTGATAGCGCTTTCCATCCGCTCCAGGCTTTCCTTTACGGCATTATCTGCGAGGCCCACAATGGTGGTATATTTTCCGCCGCTTACATTTACTTCTACTGTGATAGTAATAGCTTCTACCCCATAAACAGCGCTGCCGAAAGTTTTGACTAACATGAAGAATTAATTAGTGGAATGAAATTACTGAAAAAATATTTCTTTTCAGATGAATAAACACAATCACAGATTTTCCAGCAATTCAATCACTTTTTCTCTTTTCAAAATCAGGTATCCAAGCCTGTCGCTGCTTACACCATTTTTTAAATTATAATTAAAGATGAGTTTATCATCAGTGACCTCGGTTTCAAAATATTTAAAATCAATATTTGGATAGCCTTTCAGGCTTTCGCCGATTTCATAAAGATGGGTTGACAGAATAAATAAAGATTTTTTTATTTTGATAAGGCCCTCTACCACCACAGTGCTGCATTTCATTGCATCCTGCACATTAGTTCCTTTAAATAATTCATCAATCAGGATTAGCCATTTTCTTTTATCATTTACCTTGATAATGGTATTTTTTACGCGCTGTACTTCATTGTAAAAAAAGCTTTCACCTTTTGAAATATTATCTACCACATTTATGTTGCTCAGCAAGCCATCAAACAAAGAAAGCCGCATTGATTCTGCAGGTACGCCCAAGCCAATATGCGCCAGGAAAACCGCGCTGCCAACGGACTTTATAAATGTACTCTTACCGGCCATGTTGGCGCCGGTTAAAAAAATGAAATTATGGTTTTGATTTAATGCCACATCGTAAGCCACCGGATCTTTCAATAAAATATGATACAAACTTTTTGCATCCAGCACAGGTTCTTCAGATGAAAGGAAAACAGGAAAAGACAATTTATATTCTTTCACTGCCATGGCCATACCATACCACGCATCTAACTGCGAATAAATTTCTATAAGCTCAAAAAAATTTTGTTTATAATGATAACGGATATAGTATCCAAATGCCAGCATTTCTGTGTTAGAAAGATCTTCCGGCTTCTCATTGTCAATAACAATTTGAAATTGTGATTTTAAAATCAAAACTTCTGCCTTTTCTAACAGCCTCTTTAAATTTAATGGCACGTTATCCGTCAAAAAAACCGAAACAATCTTTTTCATTCCTCTTATGAATTCAAAAGCATGTCCAACAGAATATTCTATCAACGAAAAATCAGGGCCATGTAATAATTTATACATTGCCGCAGTTATTGGCGTAGGCCTCGATGGTGGATCGTCTATAGAGCTTTCGTAAAATTTGTAAATCATAAGCACCGTGCCATTGCTTATTGAAAGTGGCCACTGTTGCTGCTCCCGGACGATGAGCTTTAAAGTTTCCTGTACGTTTTTGATGGATTCAATGTCATTTAAAGAATGGGCAAAAATATAACGCAACCTTTCGCGGCCACCCGTTGTTCTGGTAAGATTCAATTTATTAAAAACCGAAAATTCTTCTTCGCTGTTAAAAATAGAAAGATCATTTAGCGTGGTTTTGTCTGTTTCCATTCAATCTGAATTTTGATAAAGCCGCTATTCAAAATAAAAATTCCGGATATTTATGGCTTTACTGTAAAGAGTAATTTAAAAATTAAACAACAATCTTTGCCCCTTGTTAGATTCATCAAAAGTTATATTCCATAAACCGCTCTCATTTGCCTCATTTGCAAATACGCAATTTCCATTGACGAATGTCTTCGCAATCGTTGCTGGAAATGTGGTTCCCTGCAAAGGGCTCCAGCCACATTTATATAAAATATTTTCCTTTTTTACAGTAAAGGATTGATTCAAATTCACCATCACCAAATCAGCAAAATATCCTTCACGAATAAAGCCACGTTCTTTTATATTAAAACAATCCGCAACAGCATGGCTCATTTTTTCGGCAATTTTCTCTAAAGACAATTTTCCTTGTTTATAATAAGACAACATCAAAAGCAACGGATGCTGAACCAAAGGCAATCCCGCTTTTGCATTTTCATAGGGACCTTGCTTTTCTTCCAAAGTATGTGGCGCATGGTCTGTGGCAATTACGTCCAAACGATTATCCAGCAAGCCTTTCCAGAGCGCTTCCTTATTTTCCGCAGCTTTGATGGCGGGGTTGCATTTTATCAAATAGCCAAGATTTTCATAATCATCTGCAGTAAAATGCAAATGATGTACACATACTTCTGCAGTAATTCTTTTTTGTTTTAAAGGAATTTCATTGGTGAATAAATCCAGCTCTTTTGCGGTAGTGATATGAAGAATGTGCAAGCGGCTGTTGTATTTTTTTGCCAGTGATGCGGCAAAGGAGGAGGATGTAAAGCAGGCATTTACATCCCGGATCATAGGATGGTCTGATGGCTGAAGATCGGACTTTATTGCTTTAAGTTTTTTGTAGTTTTCTTTAATGATTTTTTCATCTTCACAATGAGTGGCAATGAGCAATTCACTTCCACTAAAAATTTTATGCAGAGCAGGTTCGCTATCAACCAGCATATTTCCCGTACTTGAACCCATAAAAATTTTTACCCCGCAAACATCATTTTTTCTTTTATTCATTTTTAAAACTTCTTCTGAGTTATCATTACTCACGCCCATGAAGAATGAATAATTAGCCAGTGAACTTTGTTTTGCGATGTTGTATTTATTTTCCAGAAGTTCATGAGTAAGCGCATTCGGAATCGTGTTTGGCATTTCCATAAATGAGGTAACTCCGCCTGCTACCGCTGCTTTGCTTTCGGTATAGATATTGGCTTTGTGTGTTAATCCCGGCTCTCGAAAATGAACCTGATCGTCAATCACTCCGGGAAATAAATGCCGCCCTTCGCCATTTATTTCTGAGACTTTTTCTTTTACCGAAATAGCATTGTCAATTCTTTCTATCCGCCCATTTTTTATATAAATATCCTTTTCAGAAATATTGTTTTCATTTACTATGGATATATTTTTAAAAAGATAATTTTGCATACCTTGAAATTTAATCAATAATACTTAACCCGATGCAAAATATAAAAAGAGTAATAACTCTGTTCCTATTTTTTTACCCCGCTTTTATTTTCGCTCAAACTACCTACCTCCCTGAAGGATCAAAACAATACCACATTCTTGACCGTCTTGAAATTAAAAATGGCCAAAATACCCAATTGAATTTTTCTACCCAAAAGCCTTACAGCCGCAGGTCTGTGGTTCAGGAAGCAGAATATATTGACAGTGTAAATAAGGAAATGGGTTCAAAAATTAATTTGACTTCCGTTGATGAATACAATTTGCACTCAGTTTTAATGGATAATTCAGAATGGGTAACAGGTTCTAAAGAAAGTTTTCAGAGTAAAAAATCTTTGTGGAATACTTTTTATACTACCAAACCTAACCTGCTGGAAGTAGATACAAAAGATTTTTTTCTTGCAGTGAATCCCGTGCTGGACCTGCAAATTGGCGGCGAATCAGGAAATTCTCAAAGCCTTTATTATAACAAACGCGGCGTTACCTTGCGCGGCCGAATCGCCAATAAAATTGGATTTTCAACCACCATTACTGACAACCAGGAACGCGGCCCATCTTTTTTTCAAAACCGTGTAGCCGAATTTAACGCAGTACCCGGAGTGGGCTTCTATAAAAGATTTAAGAATAATGGGTTTGATTATTTTGATGGAAGAGGTTATCTCACTTTCAACGTGACCAAATATATTGATGTGCAATTTGGCTATGATAAAAATTTTATAGGCAACGGCTACAGAAGCCTTTTCCTGAGCGACTTTGGCGACAGTTATTTATTCCTGAAACTGAATACAAAAATCTGGAAGTTTGATTATGAAAATCTGTTTATGGAGCTGATGCCGCAATTTAATAAGACAGGCGACAATTTATTAGACCGTAAATATGCAGCGATGCATCATTTAAGCATCAATATCGGCAAATCATTAAATGTAGGATTATTTGAAGGCGTGGTTTTTGGGCGAAAAAACAGGTTCGATTTTGAATATTTGAATCCAATTATTTTTCTCCGCCACGTAGAAGGAACCATTGGAAGTCCTGACAATGCTTTGGCAGGAATAGACTTTAAAGCCAACGCTGCGCATCATTTCCAGTTTTACGGGCAATTGCTTTTGGATGAATTTCATGTTCATGAAATTGTAAAAAATAATGGTTACTGGGCAAATAAATATGGCTATCAGCTTGGCGCAAAATATGTGGATGCGTTCAATATTAAAAATCTTGATTTGCAATTGGAAACCAATAGGGTAAGGCCTTTCACGTATTCACATAACGATTCCGTTGCCAATTACACTCATTATAATCAGCCGCTTGCTCATCTTTTGGGCGCTAATCTCCAGGAATGGGTTGGCGTTCTAAAATATCAGCCCGCACCAAAATGGTACGTGGATGCGCGTGCTATTTATTACAAGCAAGGGCTTGATTCATTGGGATTAAATTTTGGATCAAACCCATTTGAATTATATACTTCACGCTTCAAAGATTATGGATATTATATCGGCGACGGCCAACAGGTAAAATGCCTGAATGCCTTGTTGACCCTGTCTTATGAATTCAGAGAAAATCTTTTTATTGAAGGCAACTTATTGTTCAGAAAATATACAGGACTTGAAAATTCCAATTCATTTAATATAGGAATAAGATGGAACGCCGCACGAAGAGATTATAATTTCTAGAAGTAAGAATTTGACAGTGAACCGAGAAATAAGCTGGATTCTTATTAATACATAATAAGCGTAAATTTGGATAAATAGATCGATATGGAAACTTTAATTATTCAAACAAAAGATGCAAAAGAAATCGAATTGGTCCAGTCTTTTTTGAAACAAAATAAAATAAAGAGCCGCTTATTAACGGATGAAGCAAAGGAAGATATCGTATTAATTAAATTAATGACAGAAACTAACTACAATGAAGTTATTGATACAAATACATTTTTAAATAAGCTTCGAAACTGATGGATGTCATTATCACGAAGCAATTTGAAAAAGATACAGAAAAGGAGCTTTCCCCAAAAATGCAATTAAGATTAGCTGACATAATCGAAGAGTTACAAAAAGTTTCGAAACCTTCGGAAATTAATAATATTAAAAAGTTGAAAGGTTTTAAATCCGCTTACAGAATAAAAATGGGTGATTATCGTATCGGTTTTATTCTTGAAGATAACTTAATTAAATTAAGCCGAATCATGAATAGAAAAGAAATCTATCGCTATTTCCCTTAAATTTTTCCGTCTATTTATTCATGTGCTGATTGAATAAACTTTGCTACATTATCATGCAATTGCTTAAGAGATTCAGGGTGCAAGTACACCATATGGCCCGACAAATAATAATCGTATTCTATATTTTTTTGCAGGTTAAAAGGCATAGGAAGATGCCGCATCTCATATACGCCTTCAAAATAAGGAGTGCCTAAATCGAAATAACCCATATTGAGCATCACTTTTAAGTCGGGGTTGTAAATCATGGCATGTGCCAGGTCGTTCATCACATTCGGAAAACCTACGTATCCGCTTCTCTTCATATCCCACGGGCCAACATCGCCGTAAGTTTTATATTTCATCCCTTTTCCAAAATTTAATTCAGACCTGACATAGTTGTTGAATGTGGCTGTGAAAGCGGCGTCAATATAAGAATCCATTGGGTCATAGCCGGGTGTTTCTGCAAGCGGGTTCATTGCGCTTCCTGAAAACCTGGAATCAAGCCTGCCTGTTATTTTACTTTCGTCTCCGAGAAGTTCATGTTCAAATTGAGGTCCGGTAACTCTTAAATTTGCTTTACGCAAATATTTTACGGATAACCCAGTATAATTATGCAATTTTTCA
>Ga0157369_10006837_pt1 | contig 13158 bp, 12 predicted proteins | sample C25metaG_FD_113461 | JGI IMG/M metagenome (GOLD analysis project Ga0157369, IMG submission 113461) | Corn rhizosphere microbial communities from Kellogg Biological Station, Michigan, USA - C2-5 metaG | ecosystem: Host-associated > Plants > Roots > Rhizosphere > Soil | place: USA: Michigan...
CGGCAATTCCGAGCGCTCGGTGCTGCCCTATCCTTCGCAGGTCGTGATCGGTGCGACGCCGCATGGCTGCCTGCGCCTGCGCTCGTATGACTCCGCGAGCGGCACCTATCTCGGCCGCGACGGCGTACGACGCCGCTGCTGATCAGGCATTCCCCGCAAGCCGCTCGGCATATTCGATCGCCTCGATCATGCTGCGCTCGTTGGCAATCCCCTTGCCCGCGATGTCGAACGCCGTGCCGTGATCGACGGAAGTGCGGATGATCGGCAAACCGAGCGTGATGTTGACGCCGGAGAGTTCCTGCCATTTGCCGGTCACTGGGTCGACCTCGAAGCCGAGCAGTTTGACCGGGATATGGCCCTGGTCGTGATACATCGCGACCACGGCATCATATTGCCCCGCGCGCAGCTTCACGAATACGGTGTCGCCGGGGACCGGCCCGACCACGTCGAGGCCGTCGGCGACGGCCTTGGCGATCGTCGGCGCGGAAACGTCGATGTCCTGCCGGCCGAACAGGCCGCCCTCGCCCGCATGGGGGTTGAGCGCGGCGACCGCGATCTTCGGCCGCGCGATGCCGATTGCGGCGAGCGCCCTGTGCGTGAGGTCGATGACGAGCCGCAGCCGTTCGGGCGTCAGGCGCGACGGCACGTCCTGCAGCGCCACATGCGTCGACACATGGCTGACGCGCATGTTGCCGTGAGCGAGCAGCATCACCGAGCCGCGCACGCCGGTCAGCGCCGCGAGCATTTCGGTATGACCGGGATAATGATAGCCGGCCTTGTTGAGCGCTTCCTTGTTCAGCGGCGCGGTCACGATGCCGCCGACGCGTCCCGACAGCGAAAGCTTCACGCCATGCTCCACGGCCTTATAGGCGAAGCGGCCGCCATCGGCCGAGAGCACGCCGGGCGCGATCGCCGCGCTCTCCTCGTCCGCCTGCAGGAAAGCCAGATTCGGCCACTCATTGTCCTCGGCCCCGACCTGCGCGACATCGAGGCCCGCGGCGATCTGCCGGTTGGCCCGATCGAACGCCCGATGGCTGCCGATAATCAAGAGCTTCAGGTCGGACGCGTCGAGACGGTCGCGCAGTTTTGCGCAGGCTTTCAAGATGATCTCGGGACCAATGCCGGCAGGGTCGCCCATCGTGATAGCGAGATGTCGCTTGGCCATGATGTTCCTTCTCTCAAATCAGGCCGTTCCGCCCGAGCAGCTTCGACCACAAATCCGGCGGCCCAAAAGCACCGGACTTCGATATCACGTCAACCCCCGACCAGGGCCCACCCTGTATCACGGATTTGGGAAGGCCGGGTTCCAGCCGTCCAAGAACCTGCAAGGCACGCGCCTCAATGGCGGCCATCTGGGCCTTGAGGGTTTCGCCGCCGGCAATCAGCAAGGTCTTGGGCACATCGATCGATTGAACGAGCTCGGCTATTCCGCGCGAAAAGTGCCCGGCCGCCTCCGCCCTGGACAATGTGCCCGGCGTTTCCAGCTTGACCAGCGCGACCCCGCTCGCCAGCGCCTGCCTGATCCGATCGATGCTTGTCGCGATATCGGCGCTCGGTATCGTCACGGTCTTGCACATCGACAATTGCGCCGCCGTGGTGGGATGATCGGATCCGAACACGCCAAGTACCGGCGTCTTCAATCTTCCGGAAATTTCGACATCCGTGCCGGGGGCCAACGCGCCTGCCAACCCTCCGCTTCCGCACCACAAGAGCCTGCGGGGAAAATTCCAGCCCGTCTGCGCGACGCGGGCAAGATCGTCGTCGGCCTCCGCGTCGAAAACGCTGATTCCGCCCTGAAGGGCGCTGGCCGTATTGCCTGTCCTCGCTTCCAGCCCTCTGTTGCGGAATTGGTGGATGATGTTGTCGCCAACCGCACGCCACCTCCCATCCGCCGTGCGCGCGACTTGCTGGCCACCGCGCGTCAGCCTTCCCTGATACGGAAACGCCGGTGCCACAATGCAGGCATCCCAAAGCCCGGTTCGAAGACAGGCGTCGAGCTCCGCGACCCACGGTCCGCGCAGGAGACTGTCGATCTTCTTGTAGGCGATGGTGGCGCCCGCAAGCCGCGGTGCGATCTCGCGCACGATCGCGAAGGCCTGCTCCTGCTCAAGCTCGCGCGTGCCGCTGTCGATCGCAAAACTCTGCTGGCCTGCGGGGAGCGAGCTCACGGACCAGGCCACATCCAGCGGGCCGAACGCGCCCACGAACTCCGCCGACGTATCCAGTGCGCCGGTGAGGTCGTCGGCCAGGAGTTTCAGGGTCGGCATGCGAGCAGCGCGAGACGGACGCTCACCGAAGATAGCCGCGGGCTGCCAGATTCTTCATCGTCGCGCCGATGCCGAAGGTCCAGGCCTCGCATTCGTTGCTGGTGCGCATCCGGTTGATGAGCTTGCCGAGCTTGGCCGCGCAAATGGTGACGATATCGTTGCGCTTGTGGGTGAAGCCCTGCCCCGGCGTATCGCGGTCCTTCACCGGCGCGAACATGGTGCCGAGGAACAGCGCAAATCCGTCCGGATATTGATGCTCCGGACCGATGGTCTGCGACACCAGATCTTCCGGGTCGCGGCTGATCTTGCCGATCGAGGAATGGCCGTCGAGCACAAAACCGTCCTCGCCTTCGACCGTCATGGTGAGGTCCATCTTCCTGACGTCGTCGAGCGAGAAGCTGGTATCGAACAGCCGTACGAAAGGCCCGACCGCGCAAGAGGCGTTGTTGTCCTTGGCCTTCGACAAGAGCAGCGCGGAGCGTCCTTCGAAGTCGCGCAGATTCACGTCGTTGCCAAGCGTCGCGCCGACGATGCGGCCCTTGCTCGAGACCACCAGCACCACTTCCGGCTCGGGATTGTTCCAGGTCGATTTCGGATGCAGGCCGGCATCCATGCCGGTACCGACCGACGACAGCACGGGGGCCTTGGTGAAGACCTCGGCGTCCGGGCCGATCCCGACCTCCAGATACTGGCTCCAGGCCTGCTGCGAGATCAGCACCTCCTTCAGCCGCATCGCTTCCGCCGAGCCCGGTTTCAGCTTGGAGAGATCGTCGCCGACCAGCCGCTCCACCTCTTTGCGAATGGCCGCCGCTGACGATGGATTGCCGCGCGCCCGCTCCTCGATCACGCGCTCCAGCATCGAGACGACGAAGGTGACGCCCGCCGCCTTCAACACCTGAAGATCGAGCGGCGCGAGCAGCCACGGCTTGCTCACATCGCGCTTGTCGGGAACGGTATTGGCGGCGATATCGTCGAGGCTGCCGATTTTGGCGCCCGCGACATCGCGCGCGGCGCTTGCCGGATTCGCCGCCTCGGCCAGCGCGCTCACGGTCGGAAAGGCCGGGGTAATGTCGTACACGCCGTCGGCACGCACCGCGACCACGGAAGGCCCATCGGCCCGTGGCAGCCAGATGCGGCCGACCAGGGTCCCGGCGGTCCCGTCCTCGGGCAAGATCGTTGCGGCATTGAGCGGCTTCATTCCACGTCCTCCCTGATTTTCCCGCTGTCTTAGCAGGTGTCGGCCGGAGGTGGGATAGTCCGCAAAAGGAATTAAAAAGCTGAAACCGCACCGGCGCCCCGGCGCTCGTGCGGTTCAAAAATCAACGTCAGGCAACCGCCATCACGCAGACATGCGCGCCGGAGTGCGAGTGCTGCACCAAGCAAAAGGCCCCCTTTTGCGGGGGCCTTTCTTTCCTAGACGGCGTCCTTGGCGGCTTTGACCGGCCTTGCTCGAACGATCTTGCGGGCCGGCTTGGCCTTGAACATCATCTCCTCGCCGGTGAAGGGGTTGGTGCCCTTCCGCGCCTTGGTCGCCGGCTTCTTGACGACAACGAACTTGGCGAAGCCCGGAACGAGGAAGATTCCGTTCTTCTTGAGTTCCTTGTGACCGACATCGACCAGCGACTCCATGACGTTCTTCACGTCGCGCTTGGACAGTTCGGTGGCGGTGGCAATGCGCTCAACCAGCTGAGACTTGGAAAGTTGTGTGGCCATTGAAGCTCCTTTGATTCGGACCGCAGTGACAATAACCGAAGGGAAAAATAAGTGAGGGTGTTCTGCACGTTTTTTTGCGGTTTTCGGCCGAATTTTTGCTGATTCCAGGCAACTTATCCACCGGATAAGCCAAAAAACAGGGGTTTTTGGCTTCCATCGCCGAGCCGCATCCTCGCTTTCACCCGCTGACACCCCAAAACGCCTGCAAAACAGGCCATTTTCCGATCAGCGGATCTCTGCCCGATCGTGCTGCGGAGACGCCTGAACGCCGGAAGGCGCGGATCTTCCGACCAGGTAAAGGCCGGTCAGGATCGCAACCACGCCGGCCAGGTGGTACCAGGCGATCTCTTCGCCGAGCCAGCCGATGGCGAGGCCCGCGGAGAACAGCGGGCTCAGATAGAGAAAGATCGCGGCCCGGGCGGGGCCATTGGTCGCGACCCCGAAGAGATAGAACAGGTTTCCAACCATGGTGGGGATCAGCCCGGTATAGCCCACCGCGGCCAGTGCAAACGGGATATCGGCGTCATGCCAGGCGAGCCAGGGGCCGCCATACAGGATCCAGACGAGATAGACCGGCAGCATCACAAGCAGCACCCCCCGACCATCCCGTGATCACCATCAGCGGCAATGGCGGAATGACCCGCACCCAATCGCGCACCCGGATCGAGAACCATGCAAAGGTGATCGCGGCGAGCAGCGACCACAGATTGCCGAGGTTGACATGCAGGCCGGTGACGGCCTCGACCCGGCCCTTGCTAATGATCAGGAGCGTGCCGGCGAAGGCGAGCGCCAGACCGGCAATCATCAGGGGCGTCACCGCTTCGTCCTTGCGGCGCCCGGTCAGCCGCAGCGCCGGCCACGCGATGACCGTGAGCGCCAGCGCAGCCATATCTTCACTCCGGTTTGGTCGCGTTCATTTCGTCTTTCGTGTCCCTCGAGGACGTTGGGTCAGATAGCTCAGCACCATCTCGACGACATGGTCGCGCCGCTTCGAGACACGCTGGCGCGAGGCAAGGTCCCGGTCGAGCAGCCACGACAGCGTGTGCTGGTTCGAGAGGAAGAAGTAGGCGAGCCCCGAGATCGAAAGATACAGGTCGATCGGATCGACGCCGTTCCTGAACGCGCCTTCGTCCTGTCCGCGCTTCAGCAGGATACGGATGGTGTCGAGCAGGCCGTGATAGAGCGGCTTGGTCGTTTGCGAGGTCTTCAGATGCTCGCCGTAGTGAATATTCTCCACGCTCATCAGGCGGATCAGGTCGGGCGTCGCCACGAAATGATCGAAGGTGTTGCGCACCAACTGCTTCATGCCCTCGATCGGCGGTAGCTGGCGCAGATCCTGGTCCTGCTGGCGCGCGCGCAGATCGGCATAGATGCCTTCAAGGACGGCAAGGTAGAGCGCGTCCTTGGAGCCGAAATAGTGATAGATCAGGTTCTTGTTGACGCCCGACTGCTCCGCGATGCGATCGACCCGCGCGCCGTTGAGGCCGTGGGAGACGAATTCGACCCGCGCCGCATCGAGGATCTTGACGCGGCTGCCTTCCGGATTGCGCGTGACCTTCCGGTCTCCGGATGCCGTCTTTCTGGAGCGAACTACCACGTCAAGCTCCATCGCGACCACCTGCGGATGAAACAGCGGCACGCTCGGAACGCAACTTCGCGGTCGCGCCGGTGTCCAGCACGCCATGTGGACCGAAAACCACGCCATGGTGATCGAGCGCGTAAGCGGTGGTGATCTTGCCGTCGATCAGGTCCTCGCGCACCTCGTCCGGATCGCGCAACAGGGGATCGCCGAAACCACCGGCGCCGGCCTGCTCGTGGATGATCAGCGTTCCCCTGGCGATGCGGGTCGTGATCTTGCCAGGCAGTACGGTGCGCTCGTTGCCGATCTCCATGAAATTACGCGACCGTCCGCCGGGCGCGCCGCCGGAGAGCCCATAGGGCTGAAACCTCACGCGGTCGGTCCGCATCTGCAACAGCGCCTCGTCGGCAAGGATACGATAGCTGCGGCGAATGCCAACGCCGCCGCGATGCTGGCCGGCGCCGCAGCTATCAGGCACGAAGGAGTAATCCTCGATGCGGACCGGATGCTCGGCCTCCATCACCTCGACCGGCATGTTGGAGAGATTTTGCGACGCGTTCGTCACCGCCTCGATGCCATCCTTGTCGGGCCGGCCGCCCCAGGCGCCGCAGATCATGTCGACGATGATAAAGGGCTGCCGGTTCGGCCTGAGCCCGCTGATGCAGATGACACTGTTGCCGCCCTCGCCGGCCGCCGGCACCTTGTCCGGAACGATCTGGGCGAGCGCGCCCAGCATCGCATCGAACACGCGGTAGCCGGTGAGCGCCCGCGCCGCGCAGGGTGCGGGCATCACCGGATTGAGCACGGAAGCCTCCGGCGCCTTCACCTTGATGCATCGGAACAGCCCGACATTATTGGGGACGTCTTTTGCAAGCACGCAGCGCACGCTGAGATAGGTCAGCGAATGCGTGAAGCTCAGCGTCGAATTGAGCGCGCCGCGCACCTGCGGAGACGAACCGCTATAATCCACGAACAGCGTGCCGTCGTCATTGACCGTGATTGCGACCTTGATCGGGATCGGGGCGTCCGAAAATCCGTCATCATCGATGTGATCGACGAAGCTATAGGTGCCGCGCGGCCAGGTCTTGATCTCCTGGCACGTCAGCCGCTCGGCATAATCGAGCAGCTCCTGCATATAGGCGTCGACCTCGTCGGCGCCGTAGCGCTGCATCAGCTTTTCGAGGCCGCGCTTGCCGACCTGGGCGGCGGCAAACTGCGCCGACAGGTCGCCCCACACGCGATCCGGCACCCGGACATTGATCTTGATCAGTGTCTCCAGCGTGGTGTTGAGCACGCCGCGCTCATAGAGCTTGAGCGGGGGAATTCGCAGCCCCTCCTGATAGATTTCGGTGGAGTCCGAGGCGTTCGATCCGGGCACGCGGCCGCCAACATCGGTGTGATGACAGATCACCACTGCAAAGGCGCGGCGCCGGCCGCGATGGAAGATCGGCACGAACATGAAGATATCGGGCAGATGCATGCCGCCGTGATAGGGATCGTTCATGATCACGACGTCGCCGTCGTGCAGGTCGCCCTCGAATTTTTCCAGCACCGCGGCCATCGCCTCCGGGATCGCGCCGAGGTGCTGGGCGATCGTCTTGGCCTGCGACACCATCTGACCGTCGCCAGCGCACAGCGCGGCCGAAAAATCCATCACATCCTTGACGATCTCGGAGCGAGCGATGCGCACCACCGTGTAGGCCATGTCGTCGGCAATGGAATCAAGGCCGCTCTTGATCACGGCGAAGGTGATCGGATCGACTTTCATGCCTCGAACTCCAGCACTATGCAGCCGATATTGTCCTTGTGCACCTTGGCATCCGGGGGCACCACGATGGTAGCGTCGAATTCCTCGATGATCAGCGGGCCCTGCCGCGGGGCTTGCCTCACCGCGTTGCGGTCGACGATCGCGACCGCAACCGCGGGCTCGCCGCGCGCAAACGAGACGTTTCGCTCGCCGCCGCGGGAGGCTCCGGGGCGGGTCGCGATCTTCATGTCGCCGAAATTCAGGCGGTTGTCGCGCAAGCCCCTTCCCGCCACCCGCACCTTCATCAATTCGATCGGCGTCTGGTCGCGGTAGCCATAGGTCTTGAAATATTCGGCAACGAAGCGTTCGCGGATTTCGTGAAAATCCTCGCCCTCGAAAGGCACGGTGAGCTCGGTCGCCTGCCCCTCATGGCGCAGGTCGGCTTCCCACAGGAACGCCGTGCGCGCCGCCACGTAGCCGTCGTCAGTGAGCCGCGCCGCAACCTCGCTTTTCAAATCAGCCTTGATCGCCTTGAGATCGGCGACTGCCATCTGGTCGAGCCGCCGGCCGACCGTGCGTAGCGCGGTGTGCTCGATGTCGGAGGCGAGCATGCCGAGGGCGCTGAAAATGCCCGACATCGGCGGCACCACCACGCGGGGTATGCCGAGCTGGCGGGCGAGATCCGGCGCGTGCACGCCGCCATTGCCGCCGAACGCCATCAGCGTCAGGTCGCGGGGATCGCGGCCACGCTCGACCGTGACCGCGCGAATCGCGCGCGCCATCGCCGCATTCGCCACTGCCCGAATGCCATGCGCGGCGTCCGCCAATGGCAGGCCCAGGGGTTCGCCGACATGGCTGCGGATCGCCTTCTCGCTCAACGCGCTGTCGATCGCGAGCTTGCCGCCGGCCAGCGAATGGCCGTTGATGAAGCCGAGAACGACATTGGCATCGGTCACCGTCGGCCTGTCGTTACCCTGACCGTAGCAGGCAGGCCCCGGCGCGGCACCCGCCGATTGCGGGCCGACCACCAAAAGACCACCCTTGTCGATGCCGGCGATCGATCCGCCGCCGGCGCAGACCTCGGCGATGTCGATCGCCGGCACCTTGAGCATGTAGCCCCCGGCCTTGATGAAGCGGCTCGAGGTCGAGATGCCATCGCGAAACTCATATTCGGAAGTCATGGTCGGCCGGCCGTCCTCGATGATGACGGCTTTCGCAGTCGTCCCGCCCATGTCGAAGACGATGATGTCGCGGTCGTCCCGCGCGGCGCCAAGGCGCGCCGCACCGATGACGCCGCCCGCCGGACCCGACGCGACCACAAGCACCGGCTTCTCGCAGGTGACGTTGGCAGCGAGCATGCCGCCATTCGAGGTCATGACGAGGATCGGCGCGCCGATGCCGATGCCGCGCAGCCCCGCCTCCAGCCGCTGCAGATAGTCGCGCATCGTCGCCAGAAGGTAGGCATTCACGACCGTGGTGCTGGTCCGCTCATATTCCTTCATCTCCGGCAATACCGCGCAGGAGGTAGTGACGAGGAGTTGCGGGAAACGCGCGCGCAGAATCGCTTCGGCCTGCGCCTCATGCGCCGAGTTGCGATAGCTGTTGATGAAGGCGATCGCGACGGCCTCGATGCCATCGGCGACGAGCGCTTGCCCTGCCGCAATGACGCTCGCGTCCGAAAGCGGCTCGACCACCGTTCCGTCGGCGGCGATCCGTTCCACCGCTTCCAGCCGATGGCGCCGCGGCACCAGGGGCTTTGGTTTGTCCCAGGTGAGATCGAACATGTCGGGCATGCGGATGCGGCCGATTTCCAGCACATCGCGAAAGCCCTGCGTCGTGATCAACCCGGTGCGCGCGCCCTTCCGCTGCAGAATAGTATTGGAGCCGACGGTCGTGCCATGCAGTACTTCGGCGACCGCATCAGGTGCGATCGAAAGTTCCGCGAGCAACTGCCTGACGCCCTCGATCACCGCGAGGCTGGGGTCGACCGGAGTCGTCGAGACCTTGCTTTGATGAATCAGGCCGGCGTCCGTCAGCAGGGCAATGTCGGTGAAGGTGCCCCCGATATCCACCGCGATCCGAAATCGATTGCCCAAAGCGGCCAATGCCATTCCCCGAAATAGGTGACTAACCAGTTAGTCAATACCAGCAGGAGGCCTTGCGTCTGTCAAGCCGCGCCTTTGGGCAAGGCGGCGCGCATTTTTGGTCGCACCCACGCCGCGACCGGCGCCCGGGGGCGCGGACACATCGGCATTTTTGGCGGACGACCTCAGTCGGGCGTTTTGATCCTGCGAAGTTGCCCGGCGGCTAAAGCGCGATGAGTTCAGGATGAAACGTCATCGCGCTTTAGCTCTTTGTTTGGGCATGATCTTTTCGGAAAACCGCTTCACACTTTTCCGGATCATGCCTTAGGTCAAAGGCGGAAAGCGCGGCGGGCGTTTCTTCATGAAGGCCGCCATGCCCTCCTGCCACTCCGCGCCGCCGATCAGCATGGCGAGCGCGTCGAGGCCAATATTCCTGGCGGAGGCAAGATCCGCATCGCCGCACATCCGCACCGCCATTTTGGATTGCGCTACCGCGCGCGCGCCGAGGAGCCGGAAGCGGCGTGCCAGCTCCATCGCGGCGGGCATCAGTTGCTCCGCCGGATGCATGCTGGTGAGGAGGCCATGCGCCAGCGCTTCCTGCGCCGTGACATGGCTGCCCAGCAAGACCCATTCCATCGCCTTGCCGCGCCCGACCAGGCGGTGAAGTTTCTGCACACCACCGGCGCCGGCGAGTGCGCCGATGCGCACCTCCGGCACGCCGATTTTGGTGTTGCCCGCCATCAGCCGGAAATCGCAGGCAAGCGACATCTCGCAGCCGCCGCCCAGCGCGAAGCCATTGATGGCCGCGATGACGGGGATCGGCAAGGTCTCGATCCGGTCGAACAGGGTTGCGATCGGCTGCAGATAGCGGTCGCGCAGCGCGAAGCTGCCGCTTCCGATCCGGGCGTCTTCGCTGGTGAAATAGCGCAGGTGCGCGCCGGCGCAGAACGCCCGGCCCTGCCCGGTGACGATGAGCGCCCGCGCGCCGCCGGCGACACTTGCGGTCAGCGCGGCGTCGAGCTCCTCGAGCAGCTCGAGGCTCAGCGTGTTCATCTCGCGCTCGCGCGTCATGGTGGCGAGCGCAATATCCGGCTCCGGCCAGCTCAGCGTGACCGCCTTGCCGATCATGTTGGTCTTGTCGGGTGCAGGCATGGCCAAAATCCTTCTCGTCTCTATTATTTCATTGGCGACAGCACGAGCCGCCCGCTCGACAGCCCGGCCTCGACGCGGCGGTGTGCTTCCGCGGCATCTTCCAGCCGGCAGACGTCCTCAACCACCGGCTTGATGCGCCGCCGTGCGACAAGATCGAGCGCGTCGGCAAGCTGGGAGCGCGAGACGCCCTTGGCGCTCAGGATTGAGACATTGCGCAGGAACAATTGCGCGGGATTGATCGAGATGAAATCGCCGGTCACCTGCCCCACCAGCACGATGCGGCCGCAGTCGGCCGTACTCCGTCGCACGGATTCGAACACGGGACTGCCGACATTGTCGATGGTTGCGTCAACGCCCTGGCCATTGGTCATGCGGCGCACCTCGCCGGAGAAATCGCCGCCTCTCGCGGCCACGATCACCTCGTCCGCGCCGGCCTCGCGGATGCGGGCGGCCTTGGCCTCGCTCGTCGTCACGGCGATCGTGAACGCGCCCGCCAGCCGGCAGAGCTGCACGCCGTGGAGACCGAGCCCGCCGCCGGCGCCGGTCACCAGCACACGCTCGCCAAGTTGCACGCGGCCGACCTCGCGCACCGCATTGAGCTCGGTACCGACCGTGCAGGCGACGATCGATGCTTCTTCCATCGAGACGCCAGATGGAATTTTTTGCACGGCATCCGCATCGACACAGACCAGTTCGGCGTAGCCGCCATTGAGGCCGGCATCGCCGAGAAAGACACGCTCCGGACACGAGGTCTCGCGGCCGCCGCGGCAATGCCGGCAATCGCCGCAGACATGGCTGTAAGTCGTCGTGGCCACGAGATCACCGCGCTTCAGGCCTCGCACTTCCGAACCGAGTTTCTCGACCGTACCGGCCACCTCGTGCCCGAGGATGACCGGCATGCCGACGGCGCGCCGATAGGTGCCGTTGCGCACCACGACATCATGAAAGCAGACGCCGCAGGCGGCGACCGCAATCCTGATCTCGCACGGACCGGGCTCGCGCGCCGCGATATCGACGACGCGCAAGACCTCGGGCGGACCGGTTCGCTCGGCGACGACGGCGCGCATCAGAGGCCGCAGCTCAGTTCGCCGAGAGCCAGCCCGAGATGATCTTCCACTTGCCGCCCTCGGCCTTCATGATCGCGCCCGACAGGGCGCCGGCATGCCGGTCGGAAGCGAAGGAGAGCGGCGCCATCAGGCCGGTGTCGTAGTCCTTCATGCCTTCCAGCGCGCCGACGATCGAGGCCTCGTCGGTCTTGCCGCCGGTGCGCTTGAGGATTTCGGCGAACAGCTTGCCGGACTGATAGCCGTGCATGCTGTAGGTGGTCGGCTTGGTGTTGGGCTTGTATTTCTGCTGCGCGGCGAGGAACGCCTTGACCGCGGGCTTGTCGGAATCGAGCGGCTCCATCACGGCGATCGCGATCGCGCCTTCGGCCAGCGGCCCGGCGAGCTGGAAGGTTTGGGGATCGCCCAGCGCATTGTGGCCGCTGAACTGCGGCTTCCAGCCGAGATTGTTGGCTTCGCGCATCACCAGCGCCGCATCCTTTGGAATGCCGAGGAAGACCACATGCTCGACGCCGGCCGCCTTGGCCTGGGCCACGACGCCGGAGAAGTTGGTGGTGCCGCGGTCGAACGGCAGCTTGGTCAGCGTAACATTCGCACCCTTGAAGCGCTCTTCAAGACCCGCGACGGCATCCTGGCCGAAATCGTCGTTCTGGTAGATCGCCGCAACCTTGGTCTGCTTCAGCTCCTTCAGGATGTAGTTGGCGAGCACCATCATCTGCACCCGCACCTCCGGCAATGTCGTGAAGACATCGCGGTTGGTCGGCGAGGTCAGGGCATGCGCAAAGGCGTAGGGGAACAGCAGCGGCGTCTTGCTCTCGGTAACGAACGGCAGCAGCGCGGCCGACGGCGCAGTGCCGGTCACGGCGAGCAGCGCCACCACCTTGTCCTGCTCGACGAGCTTCTTCGCAGACGCAATGGTGCGCATCGGCTCATAGCCGTCGTCCTCGGCGATGAACTGGAGCTTGCGCCCGTTCACCCCGCCGGCTTCGTTGATCTCGGCGAACGCCACCTCCACGCCGTCGCGCACGCTTTGTCCGAGCAGCGACAACCCGCCCGAGAACGGGCCGCTCATGCCGACCTTCACCGGCTCCTGCGCAGCCGCAGGCAACGCCGTCATCGCAATCGCCGCCGCCGCGAGCGCGGCGCGCCATCCCAACCATTTCCCGATCATGCTTTCTCTCCCTTTCGCTATCTTGTTGTATGGACGTGTCCTGGACTTCACCGTTCGAGCTTCAGGCCTGCGGCCTCGCGGTCCCACAGCGACGCGCGGTTCTGCTCGGCCCAGGTCTTCAGCTTGTATTTCTCGATCTTTTCGCTCGCGGTCTTCGGCAGCGCATCGATGAAATGGACGAAGCGCGGCACCATGAAATGCGCCATGTTGCGGTTGGCGAAGCGCACCAGCTCTTCCTCGGTAACTCTCTCGCCGTCGCGGCAGACGACATAGATCATCACCTCGTCTTCGCTGAGCTCGGAGGTCACCGGCACGGCTGCGACCTCCAGCACGCAAGGGTGCTTGGCCACCAGCATTTCCACCTCGTAGGCCGAGATGTTC
>Ga0157369_10006838_pt1 | contig 13157 bp, 12 predicted proteins | sample C25metaG_FD_113461 | JGI IMG/M metagenome (GOLD analysis project Ga0157369, IMG submission 113461) | Corn rhizosphere microbial communities from Kellogg Biological Station, Michigan, USA - C2-5 metaG | ecosystem: Host-associated > Plants > Roots > Rhizosphere > Soil | place: USA: Michigan...
GCCAGGGACCGCGGGACTGGAAGCTCGCCCTCCTCTGGGTGAGCTGGGGCATCTCGCTCGCCCTCGCGATCAGCTCGGTGCTCGAGGACAGCAAGCAGGCTGAGATCGGCCGCTGAGGTCGCGCCGGACGCGTTACCACGACCGCGCGGCAAACCCGAGAATTGGGGCGCTCGCCCGCGTGTCTCCGCGTCGTTCCGCGCCTCGTGATCGACAATGAGGGCAGTCCAGCCTCACGGATGATCCGCTTTCGATGAAGGGCCCGCCATGTTCGGTCGCCGACGCCACGCAGCACCAGTCTCCGCATCGAAGCTGTCCGAGAAGCAGCTGTTCGACCTCGTCCACGCACGACTGGCGAGCGAACTCGGTGCCAACGGCGCCTGGGTGCTGTCTCGCCGCACCCCGAGCTCCGGCGACGAGATCTTCCACGAGGTCTACGCCCAGCAGCTCGCCCACGAGATCGCGACGGACATCGACCTCGAGCAGGCAGCGGTGACGGTCCGTGCCGAGGCCGTTCCGGCGCGTGGATGGCGCCTCTGGTCACGCGGTCAGGAGGAATCCGCGGTCGACGCCGCCGAGGAGGCCGAGTCCCTCGAGATCGTCGAGCCGGCCGTCGCCGAGGAACCCGCCGCCATCACCGAGACGGTCGACGCCCCGTCCGAGGCGCAGGCTGGTGACGACCACCCCGAGGCCGCGGCTGACGACACCGAGCCGACGCTCGTCGAGCGGACCCTCCTCGAGCCGCAGCACTACCCCATCACCGTCTGGGCCGAGCCAGAATTCATCGACGCGAGCCTCGTCAACCCGGTGCCGGCCCGCCGCAGCTCGGTCGCCTAAGCAGACACTCGACATCGCGAACGGCCGTCCACTCCGGTGGGCGGCCGTTTCATCGTTGCCGAGCCCGGAGCGGGCATGACGCCTCATCGAACCCGAATCGATGAGGCGTCACGGCGCTGGTGGGCACGAATGCCCGACCGTCGCTCTGCTCCGCACGGTGGGGTGACCACGCGGAGGCTTCCGTCGGCAACGGCAGGACCCGATCCCGCCATGCTGCCGACCCCTCCAGGGTCTCATGCCTGAGCCCCGCTCCGGCCCGATGACGCGAATCGGACGGGAGCTGTCGCGAAACGCTACCGGAGCGCTTCGTCGAGCCGAATGCTCGAACACGAGCCGAACCGCAATGCAGAACGGCCCCGTCCGAAAACGAGGCCGTTGCTGGTGTGGTGCACCCCCCCGGACTTGAACCGGGAACCCACTGATTAAGAGTCAGTTGCTCTGCCAATTGAGCTAGAGGTGCGTGGTTTCGGAGTGTTCCGAACCGAGATATGACACTAGCACCCAACTGGCCCGGGTGCGAAATCGAGCCCGTCGGCGTGTCGCGGAGGCACGTCTCCTGCCTTTCGGGCGTCGTCCGATCAGGCCCGCGCGACCCTATCCTGGAGGGGTGACCGAACCCGTGACCGTCTCCCCCGCCGACCTCGATCTCGCGCTCCGGCTCGCCGACACGGCCGACCGCATTGCCATGGGCCGTTTCGAGGCACGCGACCTCGACGTCTCCACCAAGCCGGACCGCTCGCACGTCACCGACGCCGACCTCGCCGTCGAACGCGCCATCCGCGGCATCCTCGAGACCGAGCGCCCGGACGACGGCGTGTTCGGCGAGGAGTACGGCGCGCAGGGCCCGACGGATCGACAGTGGATCATCGACCCGATCGACGGGACGGCGAACTTCCTCCGCGGCGTCTCGAACTGGGCGACGCTCATCTCCCTCGCCGTCGACGGCGTCCCGGTCGTCGGCGTCGTCAGCGCACCCGCCATGCACGCCCGCTGGTGGGGCGCCATCGGACACGGCGCGTGGGGCGTCCGGTTCGGCGAGACCACCCCTCGCCGACTGTCCGTCTCGGGGGTCTCCGACCTCGCCGACGCGTCCTTCAGTTTCCAGAGCATCGCGCAGTGGGCCTCGGTCGGGCGGATCCCGCAGCTGCTGGCCCTGTGCGGCTCCCTGTGGCGCGATCGGGCCATCGGTGACATGTGGCCCTACATGCTGCTCGCCGAAGGCTCGATCGACGCCGTGGCCGAATTCGGCGTGCAGGAGTACGACCTGGGCGCACACGTGCCGATCGTCCTCGAGGCCGGCGGTCGCTTCACGGACATCGACGGCATCGAGACCATCTCCACACGGAGCTCCCTCGCGACGAACGGGCGCTTGCACGACGCCTTCCTCGCCGAGCTGCCGCCCGTCGGCTGACACGGGCGCACGGCGCGGCGCAAGCCCGCCGAGCGGGATCCGAGCGCGTCGTACGCTGGGCGGATGGTACGACTGAGGCGCAGCGACGTGAACGGCCAGGGCATCCGACGGGTTCGATCCGGGCGCGGCTTCAGCTACCGGTTGCCGGACGGTTCGCTCCTCGACGATCAGGAGATCCGAGCCCGGATCGACGGTCTGGTGGTCCCTCCAGCCTGGAACGACGTCTGGATCACCCCCTACGCCAACGGGCACATCCAGGCGACCGGTATCGACGCGGCCGGTCGGCGGCAGTACCTCTACCACCCGTCGTGGCGCGAGCGTCAGGACCGGAGCAAGTTCGACCGCGCCCTGGCCCTCGCCGAGGCTCTCCCGGCCGCGCGAGGTCGGGTCACCCGGGACCTTCGGCTCGAGGGGTACCCGCTCGCACGGGTGTCGGCCGGCGCCTTCCGCATGCTCGACACGGGCTCCCTCCGCGTGGGCGGAGAGCAGTACGCGGAGGCGAACGGGAGTCACGGCCTGTCGACCCTCGAGGGCGCGCACGCTCGCGTGAGCGGCGACACCGTCGCACTGAAGTTCCCGGCGAAGAGCGGACAGCCCTGGGAGTCCGACATCGTCGACGCCGACCTGGCCTCACTCATCCGCTCCTTGAAGCGCCGCGGACCGCACGCCCGCCTCCTGGCCTGGAAGGACGGGAACCGGTGGCGGCACCTCCAGGCGAGCCAGATCAACGACTACGTCCGGGCACAGACGAACGGTGAATTCACCGCGAAGGACTTCCGGACCTTGCACGGCACCGTCGCGGCTGCGGAGAGCCTGGCGAAGACCGGACCCGTGCAGACCAAGACGGCACGCTCGAAGGCGCTCGCACAGGCCATGCGTGACGCCGCAGCGGTTCTCGGCAACACCCCGGCGATCGCGAAGTCCAGCTACGTCGACCCGCGGGTCGTCGATCGCTACACGCACGGCGAGACGATCCCACCGGACGGTCGCGGCTCACCGGAGACGGCGCTGCGCGTCCTGCTCGTGGGGACGGACGACCCGTCCTAGCCGTGATCCTGGTCGTGGGACTCGGTGCCCGCGTCGCGCGGCGCTCCGTTCCCCGCGAGGTACCCCTCGACCTCGGACTCCGGGATGAGCTGCAGCCCTCGGGGGGTGTGCGATGAATCCGAGAGGACCTCGAGCCACGCACGGTTGAGTTCCGGCGGACGGCTCCCGAAGAAGCGGAACTGCAGCGGGATGCTCGGGGACAACCACAGCGAGCGTCGTCCGGAACCGTGCTCGGGATCGTTCGCCCAGCTGAGGAAGAAGCTCTCCTGGCGGCGCAGCTTCGCCCCGATGACGGCCTTCAGGTGCGCGAGCGCGCGGTCTTCGATCTCGTACTCGTCGCCGGACCCGTAGATGAGCATTCCCATGGAGATATTGTGCCGCTATTCGGGCGTGTGGCCGGGATGTCGTTCCTCGCCGAGTTCTTCGCGTCCCGCGAGCTCGTCGCGGACGAGGACGGCCCCGTCGAAGTTGCCGCTGCGGTAGGCCGCCCGGGCGACCATGTGCGCGGAGATCGGCGCGGTGAGGCTCTGGAACACGATGATCGCGATCGCGATCGTGATGGTTCCGACCGTCGGGCTCGAGACGGCGACGTCCGCCATGATCGCGATGAGCCCGAGGATCTGCGGTTTGGTCGCCGCGTGCAGGCGGGACAACACGTCGGGGAAGCGCAGCAGGCCGACACCGGCGGCGAAGCACATGATCGCCCCGACGAGCACGAGGGCCCCGGTGACGATGTCTCGGATCAGCTCGCCGGTCATGCGTCGTCCTGCTTCGACATGAACCGCGCGACGCTGACCGAGCCGACGATCGCGAACATCGCGAGCGCCAGGAGGACCGGCAGGCCGTCCGTGTGACGGTTGATCGCCATCTCGGCCCCGATCGCGCACATGACGGTGGCGACGAGCACGTCGGAGGCGATCACGCGGTCGAGCAGGCTCGGCCCGCGGATGATCCGGTAGACGGCCGCGAGGGCCGCGGCACCGAACAGCACGGAGACGATGACGATCACGACGAGCATCACTGCCCCCTTCCGATCGAGACGTGGTCATGGTCGTGGCGGAAGGCGTCCGCCTCGGCGCGGGAACCGATCGCGAGGATGAGCCGTCGCTCCGTCCCGAGGACCTCGGCGACGACCGCGTCGATGTCGGCGTCGTCATGCACGTTGAGCGCGTGCAGGTAGAGCGTCGAGGCCGTGCGGTCGAGGTCCACCACGATCGAGCCCGGGACGATCGAGACCGCCTCGGCAGTCCAGCTCATGATGAGGTCGGAGGTCGTCCGCAGGCGGACCGCGATCACCGCGTTGCTGGACCGGAACCTCGGCTTGAGGACGAGCCACGCGATCTCCGCACTCGCCCGCACGATGTCGATGAGGAGCTTGCCCAGGAAGATCGCGGTCCGCCAGAGGTTGATGCGGCCGCTCAGCTCGACGGCCGGCAGGTAGAACAGGAACGACACCAGCAACGCGACCCCGAGGCCGGTCACGAGCGTGAGCAGGTCGAACATCCCCCAGAGGAGACACCAGAGCAGGATGAGTCCGGCCAGGAGGAGGGCCTGGCTGAACAGAGCGCGACGACGTGACGGTTGCATTACTCCAGGTGCTCCGTTCCGTCGGGGAAGACCGCGGTGATGTAGTTGTCCGGGTCCTCGATGTTCTCCGCCGCGCGCGTGGCCAGTCCGAAGAGCGGCCCCGCGAAGACCGTGAGGGCGAGGGTCAACGCGACCATGCCGGTCGTGGCACCGATCATCGGGCGCGAGATGGTCTTGGTGTCGACCGACCCCGAGTCCTCGGGGCTCTCCGCGAGCTGGTCGAGCAACGGCGACGAGTATCCGGCGACCTCGTCCTTCCCGCGCCAGAAGCCCATGTTCCACACGCGTGCCAGGGCGTACAGGGTCAGGAGCGAGGTCGCGGCTCCGGCGGCGATGAGGATGTACGACAGCGGGTCGCCCAGGGCGACACCCGCCTGGAACAGCCCGATCTTGCCGAGGAAGCCCGAGAACGGCGGGATGCCGCCGAGGTTCATCGCTCCGATGAAGAACAGCACGCCGACGATCGGGGAGGCCTTCAGGATGCCGCCGAGCCGGGAGATGGAGGTCGTCCCTCCGATCCGCTCGACGAGACCGGTGGTGAGGAACAGCGTGGTCTGGACGACGATGTGGTGGACGATGTAGTAGATCGTCGCGGCGGTCCCGGCGACCCCGCCGACGGCGATGCCGAAGATCATGTAGCCGATGTGACTCACGAGCGTGAACGACAACAATCGTTTGATGTCGGCCTGGGCGACCGCGCCGAAGATGCCGATGAGCAGGGTCAGGAAGGCGATGACCATCAAGGGTGTCGCCAGCGGCACGTCCTTGAAGATGAGCGTGTCGGTCCGGATGATCGCGTACACACCCACCTTCGTCAGCAGGCCCGCGAACACCGCCGTGACCGGCGCCGGCGAGGTCGGGTAGGAGTCGGGCAGCCAGAACGAGAGCGGGAACACCGCAGCCTTCACCGCGAACCCGAGCAGGAGCGCGGCGCAGAGGATCGCCTGCACCTCCATCGGCAGGTCGCGCACGCGGTCCGCCACGAGGGCGATCGTCACCGTGCCCGTCGCGCCGTAGATGAGGGCGATCGCGGCGACGAAGAGCAGCGACGACATGAGGCTGATGACGATGTACGTGACACCGGCGCGGATCCGCGCGCCGGTGCCGCCCAGGGTGAGGAGGACGTAGCTGGATGCGAGGAGCATCTCGAAGCCGACGTACATGTTGAAGAGGTCGCCCGCGACGAAGGCGTCGAACAGCCCGGCCGCCAAGACCAGGTAGGTCGGGTGGAAGATCGACACCGGCGTCTCGCGGTCGCCGTCGACGATGCCCTGACCGATGGCGAAGATGAGGACGCCCAGCAGCATCAGGGCCGCGACGAGCAGCATGATCGCCGACAGCCGGTCGACGACGAGCACGATCCCCCACGGCGGGGACCAGCCGCCGAGCTCCACGACGATCGTGCCGCTCTGGTCGACGGCCGCGAGCAGGATCGCGCTGATCACGGTCACCGCGGTGAGCGCGATGACGCTGATCGCCACCTGCGTCTTGCGGCGGTTGCGGAACATGAGCGCGATCGCCGAACCGATCAGCGGGATCATGACCACGAGCGGGACGAGTGCGTTCATTCGCCCGCCCCCTTCCTGGTCGTCTTGCGATCGTCGCCGTGCTCGTTGCTCTCGTCGAGGACCCGTTGGATGGCCTCGTCGTCCAGGTCGACCTGGTTGAAGACCGCCTCCGTCGCCGCCTCGGTGTCGTCGGCGTGCTCGTCGCTGAGGGTGTCGCCCTCGTCGCCGAGCTGCGCCAACCACCAGGTCCGGTAGATGAGCGCCAGGATGAAGGCGGTCACGCCGAAGTTGATGACGATGGCCGTGAGCATGAGCACCTGCGGCACCGGGTCGACCATGCGTTCGTCGGAGGCGGTGCCCGTGACGAGCGGTGCGGTGCCGCTCGGGCCGCTCATGATCAGGATCAGCAGGTTCGTCGCGTTACCGACGAGCACGAACCCGATGAGGAACCTGGTGAGGCTCCGCTCGAGCATGACGTACACCCCGGTGCCGTACATGACGGCCATCAGGACGACGAGGGTCAGTGAGGCGCTCATTGCTCGACCTCACTCGCCGAGAACTCGTCCGTACTCTGCTCGTCGATGTCGGCTTCCTCCTGTTGACGGTCGACTTCGGCCCCGAGACTGCGCAGGATGTCGAGTGCCAGTCCGACGACGACGAGGTAGACGCCGATGTCGAAGATGCTGGATGTGCCGAACGAGAGGTGTCCGAGGATCGGGACGTCGGCCGAGAAGTACGCGGACTGGAGCGCCTCGCCGCCGAAGAACAGGGAACCGACGGCCGTCCCCACCGCGAGCAGCAGCCCGACGCCGAGCACCTTGCCCGCGTCGATCGGCACGGCTTCGCCGAGCTCGTAACGTCCGCCGGCGAGATACCGCATCACGAGCGCGAGGCCGGCGAGCAGACCACCGGCGAAGCCGCCGCCCGGCTCGTTGTGGCCGACGAAGAGGAGGAAGACGGAGACGACGATCGCCGGGTGGAAGAGGAGCCGCACGAGGACCTCGAGGAGGATCGAACGGTTCGCCTCGGCGATCGCCCGGCCACCGATGAGCCATGAGTGCCGCCCCACCGCGTCGCGAGGCGCCTCCATCTCGCTGTCCGCGAGGTGGGGGTCCGACACGACCTGGGATCGGAGGCCCGGGATACGTCGGCGCCGCGCACCGCTGAGGCGCGGGACCTCGGCGCCCCGCTGTGAGACGAAGAGCAGGCTCGCGATACCGGTGGCCACCACGACGAGCACGGAGATCTCCCCCATGGTGTCCCAGGCCCGGATGTCGACGAGCATGACGTTCACGATGTTCTTGCCGTGGCCCTCCTCGACGGCGAGCCGTGGCAGCTCGGTCGCGATGCTCTCGGCCTGCCGCGCGCCGAGGGCGATGACCCCGATGAGCCCCATGACCAGGCCGGTCAGCGTCCCGATGACGACCCGACGGACGCGGTGGACCGGGGCGTTGCGCTGGGCGATCTTGGCCGGCAGTCGGCGGAGCACGAGGACGAACACCACGATCGTGATCGTCTCGACGAGGGCCTGGGTCAGCGCGAGGTCGGGAGCGCCGTGCAGGGCGAACAGTGCGACGAGCCCGAACCCGGTGACGCCGACGAGGAGCACAGCGGCCATGCGCTGCTTCGCCCGGGCGGCCGCGATCGCCGCGGTCGCCATGATGAAGGCGATGGCCACCTGGGCGGGATAGTCCCACAGTCGGATCTCGCTCGGCCAGGCGCGCCCGAGGAGGGCGATCGTGCCGAGGGTGAGGACGAAGACCACGAGGATGGTGGACAGGTACTGGACGAGCCCGCCGCGCTGGGCGAACAGGGTGACCTTCGCGGAGAGCCGGTCGATGCCCTGGGTCGCCGCCCAATAGCCCTTCGACGAGTCGATGAGGGGTGGCAGGCGGTCCTGCAGACGCGCGACCGGGAGCCTCCAGCGGAAGAGCAGCAGACCGAGCAGCACGACGACGGCCGAGATGCCGAGCGCCGGCTCGAGGCCGTGCCAGAGCGCGAGGTGGTAGTCGCCCTCCCCCACGGAGTCCGCGTAGGGCGCGAGCACCGTGTCGATGGGCTTCGTCGCGAAGCCGAGAGCGATGGTCGCGACGGCGAGGATGCCCGGCGCGATCATGATCGTTCCGGATTCGGCATGCAGTTCGGTCGGCGCGGCGCCGCGTCGGTCGCCGAAGGCGCCCCAGAGGAATCGGGCGCTGTACGCGACGGTCAGCACGGACCCGACGGCGGTACCGATGATCGCGACCCACCCCCACACGTCGCCCTCGAGCGCGCCCTCCAGCAGCGAGGTGAAGACCGCCTCCTTCGCGACGAACCCGAAGAGCGGTGGGATGCCGGCCATCGACGCGACCGCGATCGCCGCGATGACGGCGAGCACCGGCGTCTGACGTCCCAGACCGGAGAGGTGCCGCCAGTCACGCGTCCCAGCACGGTGGTCGATGATGCCGACGACGAGGAAGAGCGCCGCCTTGTAGATGGCGTGGGCGAGCAGGAGCGCGACGGCGGCCAGGGCCGAATCGCGGGTGCCGTACCCCGAGATGACCATGAGGAATCCGAGCTGGCTCACCGTCCCGTAGGCCAGGACCAGCTTGAGGTCGTACTGACGCAGCGACCGCCAGGCTCCGGCGACCATGGTGAGGACCCCCAGGCCGACGAGCATCGCGTCCCAACCCGGGGTGTCGGCGTAACCGGGAGCGAGCCTCGCGACGAGGTAGATCCCGGCCTTCACCATCGCCGCAGCATGCAGGTATGCGCTCACGGGCGTCGGTGCGGCCATCGCGGCCGGCAGCCAGAAGTGGAACGGCACGAGCGCGGACTTCGAGATCGCCCCGACGAGGATGAGGAGGATGGCGACGGTGGTCGCGGGGCCGGTCAGACCCTGCTCGACGATCGAGGCGAGCGAGGTGCTCTGCGCCTGCACGGAAATCATGATGACGCCCACGAGCATGACGAGCCCGCCGAAGGTCGTCACCAGGAGCGCCTGGAGCGCGGCACCGCGACTCTCCTTGCGATCGGTGTAGTGCCCGATGAGCAGGTAGGAGAGCACACTCGTGATCTCCCAGAACATGAACATGACGATGATGTCGTCGGCGGTCACGAGGCCGAACATCGTGCCGGCGAAGGCGAACAGGAGCGCGGCGAAGCGACCGAGGCCGGGCTCGGTCGACGAGAAGTAGCGGCCGCAGTAGAGCAATACGAGGGCACCGACGCCGGTGACGACGAGGGACAGCAGCCAGGCGAGCGTGTCCATCCGGAACGAGAGCGCGATGCTCAGTTGCGGGATCCACTCGATCGTCTCGACGACCGTGCCGCCGGCCGTGATCGTGCCGGCTTGGAAGAGCGTCCAGACGAATGCCGCCGCGGGCATACACGCGATGACGTAGAAGACCTTCGTCGACAGCACTCGAGTGAGTGTGGGCGTGGCGACGGCGATCGCAGCAAAAACAAGCAGGATTGTCGCCATGCAGGTCTCCCGGGTGGTGGCGGCCTCTGGACTCCCAGGTTAGCAGCCCGTCGGTACCCGTCCGACCCCAGGAACGACGACAGGCCCCCGCCGAAGCGGGGGCCTGTCGTCGACTCGGCAGCGTGTGACAACGTCCGGAGTGGAGATGGGGGGAATTGAACCCCCGTCCACTGCTGTGATTCTGCGCCTTCTACGGGCGTATCCCTTGACACGTTCTACTCGGCCCCGACCATTGACAAGGGCATCTTGGTCGACGGGCCCAGCCGAAGAAAAGTCCCGGATGACGTCGCGGCTCCGTCATCCAGCAAGTCCCCTAGATGACGCCAGGATCCGAGACGGGGACACGCTCGGTCTGACGGACTATCGGGCTCGCTTAAGCAGCGAGGGCGAAGTCAGTGCGCTTAGAGTTGGCACTTGTTGTTTTGCAGAGATCGTTAACGAGATAACCCTGCATCCTCGACCCGCTTCTCGCAGTTTCGCAGGCAATGTCGAAACCGATCATCCCCATGGACTCAGCGCCTCGGAGAACGAGGCGAAGAGGGTCGTTGTCACACGCTGTCGAGTTGTCAATCCACCGCGAACGGTGGACGAGCACCTTGCGGTGCAGCTTTCAAGTGTACCGCGCCCGAGTGGCGCCTGTCACCTATTCGCCGAGCCGGTTCCTGGTGGCCATCGCACGCGCGGCCTCACGGGTGTCCTGCTTCTCTCGCAGGGCATGCCGCTTGTCGTATTCCTTCTTACCCTTCGCCACGGCGATCTCCACCTTGGCCTTGCCGTCCTTGAAGTAGATCTTCAACGGCACGAGGGTGAAGCCACCCGGGGCGATCTTGTGGGCGATCTTGTCGATCTGCTCGCGGTGCAGCAGCAGCTTGCGCTTGCGCCGTGGCGGGTGGTTCGTCCACGTGCCCTGACCGTACTCGGGGATGTGCACCGCGTCGAGCCACGCCTCACGGCGGTCGATGAAGGCGTACCCGTCGACGAGCGACGCCCGCCCGGCTCGCAGCGACTTCACCTCGGTACCCGTCAAGACCATGCCGGCCTCGTAGGTGTCCTCGATCGTGTAGTCGTGGCGGGCCTTGCGGTTCGTGGCCACGACGTTCTCGCCCCGTTCCCTCGGCACGGTGTACTCCTGACGTTCTGGTTCGGATCCATCGGAACGGACCGGCCGCGATCGCGGCAGCCTGTCAGTCTAACGCAGAGCGAGCGGTGCGGTGGCCGCACCGCCTCCCCGCTAGACCTTGAGGTACCGCGAGATCGCGAAGTTGGCCGAGATCGCCGCCAACAGCACGCCGACGAGCAGCAGGATCGGGAGGACCACGAAGGCGTCACCGAGATCGACGAAGTTGACGTACCGCATGCGGTCCGCCAGGTATCCCTGGACGAACACCTGGACGATGGTGATCACCGCCCCGGCCGCGAGGATGGAGCCGATGAGCGCGGCGAACACACCCTCGAGGATGAACGGTGTCTGGATGAACCGGTTCGATGCACCGACCAGTCGCATGATGCCGAGTTCCCGGCGTCTCGAGTACGCCGACAGTCGGATGGTCGTCGCGATCAGCAGGGCTGCAGCGACCAGCATGAGTGCCGCGATCCCGATCGCCGTGTAACTGGCGATGTTCAGGACCGAGAAGATCTGGTCGAGGTACTGGCGTTGATCCGTCACCTGCTCCACGCCCGCGACCCCGGAGAACGCTTCGACGAGCACGTCGGACTGCGAGGCGTCCTTCATGTTCACCCAGAAGGTCTCGGGCAGCTGGTCCGCCGTGACGAACTGTGCGATGTCGTTGCCCTTGAACTGCTCTTGGAAGTTCGTGAACGCCTGCGCCTGGTCCTCGAAGTAGAACTTGTCCACGAAGGGGGCGAGGGTCGACGACTCGAGGGCGCTCTGGACGGCGGCGCGCTGCTCTTCGGTCGCGGCACCGGCGGCGCAGGTGTCGCCCGCGCTGTCGGCCGTGCAGAGGTAGATCGCGACCTGCGCGCGGTCGTACCAGTAGTTCTTCATCTGGCCGATCTGCATCTGCAGCAGGACGGCCGTACCGACGAAGGTGAGCGAGATGAACGTCACGAGCACGACGGAGACGACCATCGAGACGTTGCGACGCAGGCCGTTCCAGACCTCGGACCAGATCAGTGCGAGTCTCACTTGGTCGGCCCCACGTTCTGCTCTCCGTCTTCAGTGCCGCGCGCCGCGGCACGCAGGCCGAGTCGCTCGGCGAGCGACAGGTGTTCGACCTCGATCGGGTCGATCTCGTTGCGTGCCGGGAGCCCGATGGGGCCCGTGGCGTTGCTCAGGCGTTGCGGAGGCGCGACCTCCGGGACCGCAGCCGCCGGTGGCACGGCGGGCTCCGCTTCCGGCGTCGTCGGCTCGGCCTCGGGCGCTTCCGGTGTCGATTCCGCGGCTCGGGTCGCCGGCGTCTCAGGCTCGGCGACGGGTGCTACGGCCGGTTCCTGGATCGGCGTCGAGCCGGACACCCGGGTGACGACCTCGTCGGTGTCGGCCTGCGGTGTGGTCTCGCGCGAGACCGCGGCGGGCGCGGTCGGTGCGGCTGGGGCGGTCGGCGTGGCCGCGGTGGCTGCGACCGCGGCTGCGGCCACGGCACTCGTCGTGGGCTCGGAGCTGGCAGCGACGGACGAGGTCGTGGTCGTCACCGGAACCGAGGAGGTCTCGACGACGGGTGCGACCGGAGTCGAGGTCGTTGCGGGAGCTGACTGTGCCGCCGGAGCGGCAGGCTTGGAGGATCCTCTGACGAGACCCGGGATGGCCGCGGTCGTGCCGTACCCACCGTGGCGTTCGTCACGGACGATCTGACCGTCCTGCAGCTCGATCACCCGGCGCTGCATCTGGTCGACGAAGCCGGCCTCGTGCGTGGCCATGACGACCGTCGTCCCACCCGCGTTGATGCGCTCCAGCAACTGCATGATGCCGGCGCTGGTGGCGGGGTCGAGGTTACCGGTCGGTTCGTCGGCGAGCAGGATCTGCGGCTTGTTGACGATGGCGCGGGCGATGGCGACGCGCTGCTGCTCACCACCGGACAGCTCATGCGGCAGGCGCTGTGCCTTGCCGTCGAGTCCGACCATCTTGAGGACGTCGGGGACGGCCTCCTGGACGAATCCGCGCGACTTGCCGATCACCTGGAGGGTAAAGGCGACGTTCTGGTAGACCGTCTTGCTCGGCAGCAGCCGGAAGTCCTGGAACACGACCCCGAGGCTGCGCCGGAAGTACGGCACCTTGCGGTTCGAGATGGAACCGAGGTCGTGGCCGAGCACATGGATCTTGCCCTTGCTCGGCTTGTCCTCCTTGAGC
>Ga0157369_10006841_pt1 | contig 13157 bp, 11 predicted proteins | sample C25metaG_FD_113461 | JGI IMG/M metagenome (GOLD analysis project Ga0157369, IMG submission 113461) | Corn rhizosphere microbial communities from Kellogg Biological Station, Michigan, USA - C2-5 metaG | ecosystem: Host-associated > Plants > Roots > Rhizosphere > Soil | place: USA: Michigan...
CTCGCGCTCTCCGAGCTCAGGAGCTTTCGCCAGCTGCACAGCAAGACGCCGGGCCATCCCGAGTTCGGCATCACGCCGGGAGTCGAGACGACGACCGGGCCGCTCGGCCAGGGACTTGCCAACGCGGTGGGCATGGCGCTCGCCGAAAAGCTTCTCGGCGCCGAGTTCAACCGAGACGGCCACACCGTCGTCGACCACCGCACCTACGTGTTCTTCGGCGACGGCTGCCTGATGGAAGGCATCAGTCACGAGGCGTGCTCGCTCGCCGGCGCGTGGAAGCTCGACAAGCTGATCGCGATCTACGACGACAACGGCATCTCGATCGACGGCGCCGTCGCGCCCTGGTTCGTCGACGACACGCCGAAGCGCTTCGAAGCATACGGCTGGCACGTCATCGCGAACGTCGACGGCCACGATGTCGACGCCGTCGACGCCGCGATCGCGCGAGCCAGGCGCAGCACCGGGAGGCCCACGATCGTCTGCTGCAAGACGACGATCGGCAAGGGCGCGCCGACGCGGGCGGGCACCGCCAAGGCGCACGGCGAGGCGCTCGGCGCACCCGAGGTTCAGGCGACGCGCGATGCGCTCGGCTGGTCGCACGCGCCGTTCGTCGTTCCCGACGCCGCCTACGCCGCGTGGGACGCGAGCGAGCGCGGCGACGCCGTCGAGAGCGCGTGGGAGAGCGCGTTCGCCGCGTACGCCGCGGCGCACCCAGCGCTCGCCGCCGAGTACACGCGGCGGATGGCGGGCGAGCTGCCGGCGCGCTGGAGCGAGATCGTTCGCACGACGGCGGCCGCAGCGCACAGCAGGGCGGAGACGGTCGCGAGCCGGAAGGCGAGCCAGCTCGCCCTCGAGGCGCTGACCGAGGCGTTGCCCGAGCTGCTCGGCGGCAGCGCCGATCTCACCGGGTCGAATCTGACCAACACCAAGCACACGCCTGCGCTGCGCTTCGCGAGCGACGGCGCCGTCGCGGTCGACGCCGACGGTCGCGGCGGCCGCCACATCAACTACGGCGTCCGCGAGTTCGGCATGGCGGCGATCATGAACGGCGTCGCGCTGCACGGCGGCTTCATTCCGTACGGCGGCACCTTCCTCACCTTCAGCGACTACAGCCGCAACGCGATCCGCATGGCGGCGTTGATGGGGCAGCGCGTCGTCCACGTCTTCACGCACGATTCGATCGGTCTCGGCGAGGACGGGCCGACGCACCAGTCGGTCGAGCACGCGGCGTCGCTTCGGTTGATCCCCAATCTCGACGTCTGGCGCCCGTGCGACACGGTCGAGACGCTGGTCGCGTGGAGCGCGGCGATCGAGAGCCGCAACCGGCCGACGGCGCTGCTGCTGTCGCGGCAGAACCTGCCCTACGCGCCCAAGCCCGCGTTCGATGCCGACGGCGCCGACGTCGCGCTCGCGGACATCGCGCGCGGCGCGTACGTCCTCGCCGAACCGGTCGAGGTCGGCCTGCGCGAGCCGCCGCGCGCGGTCGTCATCGCCACCGGCTCCGAGGTCGCGCTCGCGCTCAACGCGCAGCAGCAGCTCGCGCTGCCGGAGAACGGCCGGATCGCGGTGCGCGTCGTCTCGATGCCGTCGACGACGGTGTTCGACCGCCAGAGCGACACCTGGAAGCGGTCGGTGCTGCCGCCGGGCGTCCCGCGCATCGCGGTCGAGATGGGCGCCACCGACGGCTGGTGGAAATACGGCTGCGCCGCCGTCGTCGGCATCGACCGCTACGGCGAGTCGGCGCCGGGGCCAGCGCTCTTCCAGCACTTCGGCTTCACGGTCGACAACGTCGTCGCGACGGTGCGCGCGGCGCTCGGACGACGCTGAACCCTCTTTCGCATCCACGGAGCTTCCCGTCATGACCATCAAGATCGGCATCAACGGCTTCGGCCGCATCGGACGCATGGTGTTTCGCGCTGCGGTCCAGAACTTTCCGGACGTCGAGGTCGTCGCCATCAACGACCTGCTCGAGCCCGACTACCTCGCGTACATGCTCCGCTACGACTCGGTGCACGGGCGCTTCCGCGGCGACATCGTCGTCGACGGCAACACGCTCGTCGTCGCCGGCAAGCGGATCCGGCTGACGCAGGAGAAGGATCCGGCGAATCTCAAGTGGGGCGACGTCGGCGCCGCGGTCGTGATCGAGTCGACCGGCCTCTTCCTCACCAAGGAGGCGGGGCAGAAGCACGTCGACGCCGGCGCGAAGAAGGTGATCCTGTCGGCGCCGTCGAAGGACGACACGCCGATGTTCGTCTACGGCGTCAACGACAAGACTTACGCCGGCCAGGCGGTCATCTCGAACGCGTCGTGCACGACCAACTGCCTGGCGCCGGTCGCCAAGGTGCTGCACGACAAGTGGGGCATCAAGCGCGGCCTGATGACTACAGTGCACGCCGCGACGGCGTCGCAGAAGGTCGTCGACGGCCCGAGCAACAAGGACTGGCGCGGCGGCCGCGGCATCCTCGAGAACATCATTCCGTCGTCGACCGGCGCCGCGAAGGCGGTCGGCGTCGTCATCCCCGAGCTCAACAAGAAGCTGACCGGGATGTCGTTCCGCGTGCCGACGTCCGACGTCTCGGTGATCGACCTCACGTGCGAGCTCGCGCGCGAGGCGAGCTACGCCGAGATCTGCGCCGAGATGAAGGCGCAGTCCGAAGGGGCGCTGAAGGGCATCCTCGGCTACACCGAGGACAAGGTCGTCTCGACCGACTTCCGCGGCGAAGCGATGACGTCGGTGTTCGACGCCGACGCCGGCATCGCGCTCGACCCGACATTCGTCAAGATCGTCGCGTGGTACGACAACGAGTGGGGCTACTCGAACAAGACGCTCGAGATGGCGCGCGTCGTCGCCAAGTCCATGCGCTGAGCGGCGGGCCGCTCGGCAAACGAAGGGGGACCCACGGGTCCCCTTTTCATCAGCGCTTGCGGTCGCATCCCTTCTGCTCGCCGAGCTGCATCAGCCGCTGCAGCCGCGCGTCGGCCTGCAGCGTCTGCGCTTGTGCCGCCAACTGTTCGCGCTGCGCTTTGGCCTGCTGGGCCTGCGGCGACGCGGCCTCGGCCCGGTCTTCGGCGCGCTCTTTCGCCATCTGCGCCATGGCGGCCGCCGTGTACGCGCGCTGCGACGCACCGGTGGGGTCGAGCGTCGTCGCGGCGGCCATCCCCGCGAGCGTCAAGTGCGCTGGCTCGCGCGCCGCGTGCTTCGCCTGCGCCTGCTCGAACTCGCGCTGCTGCGTCGCTGCCAGGGCCTGCACGTTCGGCGCGACCTGCTGCATGTACGGCACGAGCTCGGCGGCGATCTGCTCGCACGTCATCGCGTCGTCGCCGGGCCGGTTGCCGCCGGCTTGCGGCGCCGCCCATGCGGAGCCGACGAGCGCGCCGATCGCAACAGCCGCGAAGAGGGTCCTCGACATCTTCGTCATGGCGGCCTCCCGTCACTTCTTCGGCATGACGCAGTGCTTCTGCGTCCAGAGCTGCTTCAGGTGCTCCATGCGCGGACTGCGCTGTGGCGGTGCGGCGGCTTCGGCCAACGTCGACGAGACGTTCGCTTCGACGGTCTTCTGCGCCACCACCCCGGTGCCCCCCATTCCGCCGGCGAGCATCGCGCCGGCGACGACCGCGCCGGTCGCCTGGGTCTGGTGGCGGCGCTCGTCGTTGCGCTTCTCGCGCTCGACCTGATCGCGCTGCGACTGCGCGGTCGCTTCGGCGTAGAGCTGGTCGCAGGTCAACGCGTCGTCGCCGGGCCGTGACGCTTGCGGATCGACGGCTTGAGCGCGGACGGCGCCGAGCGCCGCAGCGAGCGCGGTCGCGCAGATCAGGGTTCTGCCGAGTGCCATGGAACTCTCCTCGATGGTCGCGGAGGCGACCGCGCGAGGAGCATCGCCGCGCGGGAGATACGGATCGGGTACGGATGCGGCGCCGCGATGCATCGCCGGCGCGCCGACGCGGCCTCGCGGCGCCGATCGACGCTGTCAGCCGGCGGTCGCGGTGCAGCGCTTCAACGCGACCTTGTCGATCGGGAAGCGCTTCGCGAGACCGAGCTTGCCGATGCGCGCGTTGTACGCCGTCAGTTGCGGCGTCGCCTTGCCGGGCATCAGCGGCGCGAACTCGATGAGGGCTGCGCCCTTCTTCTCGTTTGCGTTGAACGTCATCGTCGCGGGCTGCTGGCCGTCGAACTCGGTGATCAGCACCGCCATGATGCCGGCATAGCCGGGCGGAAAGTAGCCCGGGCCCGCCATCTCGATGCCGCCGAGCGATTCGCGATCGCCGCTGTTCGCGAGGGTGACGCGATCCGCTGCGACGGTGAGGCGCAGCGGCGAATCGCACGCCGACTTGGCCGCCACCCAGGTGCCGTGAAACGTCGCGGGAACGCCGCCGGCGGCGGCCGTGGACGCGATCGCCAACGAGAGTAGCAACGGCAACATGCAGCGCGTCATGGCGATCCTCCCCGTCGCGTCGAACGACATCGTTCGATCGCAGCGCAAGGGTCGCCGGACGCCGTTACCCCGGCGTTACCGCGACTTCGCGCTCAGCGCCAGCGGCCGTGCCAGCCGCCACCGTGCCAGTGGCCACCGTGCCAGGCGCTCCCGGCCCAGTAGCCGAGGCCGAAGCCGATCACCGGAGCGGCGTAGTAGTACGGGGCGGGATACACGGCCGGCGCCACCGGGTAGTAGGCCGGCGGCGGGGATGCGTAGGTCACCGGCGGCGGCGGGCTGTTGACGATCGGCGCGGTGTCGGCATACGCCGGCGGAACGGCGCCGTACGTTGCCGGCGGCACCGCGCCGTACTGCGCCGGCTCGGCGGCCGCGCCATTGGCCGGCCGAACGTCGACCGCCAGCCGCGGGCCCGGATCCTCGGGCAGCCGCGTCGAATAGCGCTGGCCGTGGTACTCGTAGACGACGTCGTAGGCGACGACGCGGTTCTCCTGGCCGCTGACGGTGCGGCACTCCTGCGTCGGGACGGCGACCGGCGGGTTGGCACCAACTTCCACGCTGTTGCCGAACGCGGCACCGGCGACGGCGCCCGCGCCGGTCGCAGCGGCGCGACCGAAGCCGTGTCCGAACTGGTTGCCGAGCAGGCCGCCGACGAGCGCGCCCACCACCGCTCCGCCGCCGGACGGCTGCTTCTGGACGAGCTGCTGGCTGTTGACGCATTCCTGTCGCGGCACCGAAACCGATTCGGTCACGGGCCTTGCCGACACCACGCGCGCGTATTCAGCGGCGCTCGCAACGCCCGAGGCGCCGAGCGCGGCCACCGCGGCGGCGGCGAGGGCGATCCTGGTTCGTGTCATCATCATTGGGTTTCCCTCACTGGGCATTCGAGTCGCGATCTTGGCAAGAGTTCGATGCGGCGTCTGCCCAATCAAGTGGTCGTCCTCGCGGGTTGACATTTCTTTGCATTGCGCACGATGCCGGCAATGTCCCGACGAGTGACGTTGGGTGCAATCCTGTCTTTTCCAACAACGCCCAGCCGTTCCACGCGTTGACGGTGGCAACAAAGGAACCATCGAAGTGACGAAGAACATTGATCTCCGGTCGGCATTCGTCGTCGCATGTGCGGCGCTGGCGCTCTCTGCGTGCGGCGGCGGCGGCGGGTCGTCGTCGGGCAGCGCGAGCGTTCGCCTGGTCAACGCCACCGCAACGCGCGCATCGCTCGACCTGCTCGCCAACGGCGCGAGCGCGGTCGCCGCGGTTCCCGCGGACACCGCCAGCGCCTACGCCGGCGTCACTGCCGGCAGCCCGACGCTGCAGATCAACGACAGCGCGACCGGCACCGCGGTCGGCACGATCGCGCCGACGATCGGCCAGGACGCGCACTACGCGCTCGTCGCTTACGAGAGCGGCGGCACGCTGCGCACGACCGTGATCGCCGAGGACGTCGCCGCGCCGGCCGCGGGAACCGCGGCGCTTCGCGTCGTCGACGCCGCGACCGACGCCGGCGCGATCGACGTCTACATCACCGACCCCGCGACCGACATCTCGACGCTGGCGGCGCCGAGCTTCACATTTCCCTCGTCGACGACCCTGCAGACGAGCGCGTTCCTGTCGTTCACGCCGGGAACGTACCGGGTTCGCGTCACCGGCGGCGGCAATCCCGCCGACCTGCGGCTCGACGTCGACGGCGTCACGGTGACCAACCAGGAAGTCGGCTCGATCATCCTCACGCCGAGCGTCGGCGGCACGCTCGTCAACGGCGGGCTGCTCGCCCAGCAGGCCACCTACACCGCCGCGCGCAACCAGAACGCGCGCGTCCGCCTCGCCGCGGCGACGACCGCCGGCGCCGTGGTCTCGGCGAGTGCCGCGAGCGCGCCGATCGCGACCGGCTTCGTCTCGCCGTCGGTCGGCGGCTATGCGATCGTGCCGGCGAGCTCGGCGCTCAACGTCAGCGTCAACGGCGCGTCGATCGGTGCGCCGGCGACGCCGCTCGTCGCCGGCAGCGACGCGACGCTGCTCGTCTACGGCAACGCCGGCGCGGCGACCGCGACGCTGATCACCGACGACAACCACCTGCCTTCGGCGGCGAGCAACCTCAAGCTCCGCCTCATCAACGGCGTCACCGGTGCGGCGCAGCCGCTGACGCTCGATGCCGCGTTCACGGTGGTCGCGAGCAACGTCGCACCGGGCAGCGCGTCGTCGTACGCGGTGGTCGCGTCGAGCACCTCGATGCGCGTCGATGTGTTGACCGCGGGCAGCCTGATCCCGATCTATTCCGACCCGGCGCTCAGCATTCCGGGCAACGCGGTCTACACCTTCTTCATGCTTGGCGATGCCGCCGCGCCGATCCCGTTGCTGCGCCGCGATCGCTGACGAACGGTCGTGTGGGCAGGCTGCTTGCCGTGACTTTTGCCGCACGGCTGCGCTGCCGGGGTAAACCTTGGTAAGCGCCGGCGTCGCCTCGTTCACCGCCACCTAAACTCGTTCGCATGTCCGTTCCGACTGCCACGCGCAGCGTCGCCGCGGCCGCCGCCGGCTGCGCGCTGGTCGCGGCATTGGCGAGCGCGTGCAGCGCGACGGCACCGCGCGATGTCGCGGGCGAACCGCCGCCGCTGCGCATCATGGTCAAGCTCATGCGCGGCTCCGAGGATGCGACCGCGATCGGCGCCGAGGCGAGCCGCATCGCCGGCGTGCGCGTCAGCTACGCGGCGGCGACGAGCGCGCAGTGGCACTCGCTCGCGCTGCACTGCGTGAGCACTGCCGAGTGCGACGCAGCGGTGGCGCGGCTGCGCGCGGCGAGCAACGTCTACCAGACCGTCGAGATCGAAGGCCGCAAGGCGCGGTCGGTGTCGTGAGCGCGGGTTCCCGTCTTCGTCCCAGGAAATCTTCGATGCGAAAACTCCTGATCTGTGCAGCCGCTGCCGTCGCGACCTTCGTCGGCCCGCTGCAGGCTCCGTCGGCGCAGAGCTCGACCGTCGCGCGCGTCATCGTCAAGTACCGGGCCGACTCGACGCTGCTGCGCAAGCAGGCGCTCTCGGTCGCCGGCCAGCAGACGCTGCAGGCCGCTGCGCTCGGCAATCGCATCGGCATCGCGCTCGACTCCGGGCGCGCGATCACCGAGCGATCGCACGTCGTCATCGGCCGCGGCCTGACGTCGCAGCAGCTCGCGGCACGGATCGCGGCCCAGAGCGACGTCGAGTACGCGGTTCCCGACGAGCGCAAGCGCATCGTCGAGGTGCCGAACGATCCGCTCTACGCGTCGGGGCCGCCGATCACCGCGACGAGCGGCGGTCCCGCGGTCGGCCAGTGGTACCTGCGCCCGCCGCCGCCGGCCGGAGCGGCATCGTCGACCTGGGGCAAGGCGGCACCGTCGTCGATCAACGCCGAGCAGGCCTGGGACATCGACAAGGGCAGCACCAGCATCGTCGTCGCGGTGCTCGACACGGGGGTGCGCTTCGACCATCCCGACCTGCCGCCGAAGAACGGCGGCAACATGCTCGCCGGCTACGACATGATCAGCGAGGACGCGCCGGGCGACTTCACGAGCGCCAATGACGGCGACGCGCGCGACGCCGATGCGTCGGACCCGGGAGACTTCGTCACCGCAGCGGATTCGAACGCGCTCGGCTGCGCAGTCGCGAACAGCTCGTGGCACGGCACGCAGACGCTCGGCCTGATCGGCGCGGTCACGAACAACGGCGTCGGCATGGCGAGCGTTTCGCACGGCGGTGTCAAGGTGATGCCGGTGCGCGTGCTCGGCAAGTGCGGCGGGTTCGACTCGGACATCCAGGCAGGGATGCTGTGGGCGGCAGGCCTCCATGTGCCAGGGGTTCCGGACAACGCCAATCCGGCGCGCGTCATCAACATGAGCCTCGGCGGCACCGGCGCGTGCGCGCAGAGCTACATCGATGCGATCGGCCAGGTCAATGCCGCAGGCGCAGCGGTCGTCGTCGCGGCCGGCAACGGCGGCAGCGCCTCGGTCGGCACTCCGGCCAACTGCCCCGGCGCGATCGGTGTCGCCGGCCTGCGCCACGCCGGCGATCTCGTCGGCTACTCCGACGCCGGCGCGCAGGTGTCGATCGCTGCGCCGGCGGGCAACTGTCCCGAGGCGGGCTCGGGTCTGTCCGGGTGCAGCTACCCGATCCTGACGACGACCAACAAGGGGACGACGACGCCGATTGCCGGCGCCGCCGGTGCGACATACACCGACAGCTTCGACCAATCGCTCGGGACCAGCTTCTCGGCGCCGCTCGTCTCGGGAACGATCGCTTTGATGTTCTCGGTGCAGCCGACGCTGACGCCGGCGCAGGTCAAGAGCAAGCTGCAGGCGACCGCGCGGCCGTTCGTGACCGTCGGTGCTGCCGGCGGAGTCGCCGATGCGCCCGTGTGTCCGGCGCGCTCGCCGACGAGCGGCGGCTGCTTCTGCACGACCTCGACGTGTGGCGCGGGCATGCTCGACGCGCACGCCGCGGTCCTCGCAGCTGCCGGCGTCCAGGCCGGGATCTCGCTGACGACGACCACGCCGACCGCGAACGCGGCGGTCGTGCTGACGTCGACGTCGGTCGTCGGCCCCGGCCGCACCGTCGCATCGGACCAGTGGACGATCCTCAACGCCGGAACGACCGGCGCAACGATCACCGGCGCGAACGACGGCGCCAGCGTCGTCGTCACGCCGACCGCGGCTGGCTCGTTCGTGATCCAGCTCACCGTCACCGATGACCTCGGCGCGGCCGGATCGACGACGCTCTCGGTCGCGGTCGTCTCCGGAGTCGTGACGCCGCCGGCGTCGACGCCGACCGGAGGTGGCGGTGGCGGCGGTGGCGGCGCGATCGACGCCGGCTGGCTCGCACTTTTGCTCGGCGCGGTCGCCGCGCTCGCAGCGACTGCGCCGCGCGAGCGCGCGCAGTCGCTCGCAGTCAGCGTGGCTTTGCGCAGGGGCCGAAGCCGCGCCCGCTCGGATCGAGCCTGAGCAGCGTCAGGCGTGCCGCGAGCGCGCCGTCGGCAGCGGCGACGCGGTACGTGTGCGTCACCTCGACGCGCGCACCGATCGTGCGCTCGACGCGCGTGTCGGCCCACGACCCTGCAGGCAGCGCGCTGGCGAGGACCGCCTCGACGGCGGGCGCCTCGTTGGCAGTGAAGGTCGGCGTCTCCCAGCACGACGGCTCCTCGCGAGGACCGCTCGCAGCCTTCGTCATCGGCAACAGGCGGATCGTCTGCGGCCGCACTTGGTTGGCGACGCGCTCGGGCTCGCGATCGCCGGTCGAGCGCAGGCCGAACACGCCGTCGAAGGCGCCGGTGGTGTACGCGAAGAAGACGACGTTGGCCGCGACGAGCGCCACGACGATCGCTCTCAGCACGAACGCTCTGCCTCGGCGGCGATGCGCAGCCGCCATTCGCCGCTCGTGACGGCGACGAGGCGCCCCCCGTTGTCGACGAGGAGCGCGCCGTCGGCGCCGATCCCGGCGGCGACGCCGGTGACTTCGCCGTTCGCCGCGACGACGCCGCGCCCGCGCAGGACGTCGCGTGCCGCGAAGCGGTCGGCGAACGGTGCGAAGCCCTCGACGTCGAAGCGCGCGAGCGCCGCCTCGAGCGTGGGCACGATGCGCGCGAGCGTCGACGCTGCGGTGGCCGTGCCATCGATCTCGTCGAGGCTCGCGACTCCGGAGGCAGCGTCCTCGACGGCGTGCGATGCGATGTTGACGCCGACTCCGATCACCGCGACGCGGCCGGCGCCGAGCGGCGAAGTCTCGACGAGGATGCCGGCGAGCTTGCGGCCGCCGCCGCGCGACGGCGCGCTGCCGGCGCGATCGACGAGCCAGAGGTCGTTCGGCCACTTGATGCCGATTCGCCCCGTGCCGTGCTCGGGACCGTTGCGCGGATCGAGCGCATCGGCGATCGCGACGCCGACCGCGAGCGAGAGCCCGCCGAGGTCGGCGCGGCGCGGCTGCCACGCGAGCGAGAAGCAGAGCGAGCGACCCGGAGCCGAATGCCAGCGGCGGCCGCTGCGGCCGCGCCCGGCGGTCTGGACGTCGGCGACCAGCAGGCATGGCGCGAACTCGATCGCGCCTGCAGCTGCCGCGGCGCGAACGCGCGCGAGCAGGTCGTCGTTGGTCGACGCGGTCCGGGCGACGCGCTCGACCGTCGCGCCCCGGATCAGCGCTTCTTCGCCAGCATCGTTCCCCGGCATCCCGGCGTCCCGCAGCGGCACGCGTACTCCTGCTTCAGCTTGGGCGTGTGGCGGCCGTCGACGATCAGACCGTAGTCGTAGTTGAGCTCTTCGCCGGGCTCGATGTCGCGCAGCGCCTTGATGAAGACGCGCCCGTCGTCGGTCTCGTCGGCCTCGCAGTTGGGGGTGCACGCGTGATTGATCCACTTCGCCGCGTTGCCGCCGTCGCCGCCGTCGATGACATGCATGTCGTCGATGTGGAAGAAGAAGGTGTGATTCGGTTCGTCGGGGATGTGCGGGTGGCGCTTCTGCGCCTGCTTCCAGGTGATGACGCGCCCGGTGTATTCGACGATCGTCTCGCCTGCGGCGATCGGCGCCAGGGCGAAGACGCCCTTGCCGTGAATGCTGGAGCGGCGCACCTGGATGCGGCGGCCGCGGTGGACCGCGGGCGCCGAGGGCGGGTTCTTGGCGAGGGCTTGACGGGACATCGACTTCTTTGGGTACATTGAATTCGTGGGTGCGCGCGCGTGCACGCGTGCGCGAAGGCCCGGATTGTAGGGACGATGCGGTCGTCCTTGGCGAGAACGAACGAAGCGAATGAGCAAATCACTGATCATTGCCGAGAAGCCTTCGGTGGCGCAGGACATCGTCCGGGCGCTGACGCCGGCGGCCGGCAAGTTCGAAAAACACGACGAATACTTCGAGTCGGCGGACTACATCGTCACCTCGGCGGTCGGCCACCTGCTCGAAATCAAGGCGCCCGAGGAGTACGACGTCAAGCGCGGCAAGTGGAGCTTCGCGCACCTGCCCGTGATCCCGCCGCACTTCGAGCTGGCTCCGCTCGACAAGACGAAGACGCGCCTGAACGCGATCGTCAGGCTGGCCAAGCGCAAGGACGTCGGCGACCTGATCAACGCCTGCGACGCCGGCCGCGAAGGCGAGCTCATCTTCCGCCTGATCCAGCAGCACGCGAAGACGCGGCTGCCGGTGCGCCGGCTGTGGCTGCAGAGCATGACCCCGCAGGCGATCCGCGAGGGGTTCGACAACCTGCGCTCCGACAAGGAGCTGCACGGCCTCGCCGAGGCGGCGCGCAGCCGCTCCGAGGCCGACTGGCTGGTCGGCATCAACGGCACCCGCGCGATGACCGCGTTCAACTCGCGCGACGGCGGCTTCTTCCTCACGACCGTCGGCCGCGTGCAGACGCCGACGCTGTCGATCATGGTCGAGCGCGAGGAACAGATCCGAAAGCACGTCGCCCGCGACTACTGGGAGCTGCGCGCGACGTTCGCGGTCACGGCCGGCGAGTACGAGGGCAAGTGGTTCGACCCGGCGTGGAAGAAGAATCCCGACGACGCCGAGCAGCGCGCCGACCGCCTCTGGAGCGAGGCCGCAGCGATCGAGATCGCCGCTGCGGTGCAGGGCCAGCCGGCGACCGTCAGCGAGGAAGCGAAGCCGAGCACGCAGGCGTCGCCGCTGCTCTACGACCTGACGACGTTGCAGCGCGAGGCGAACTCGCGCTTCGGCTTCTCGGCGCGAACGACGCTCTCGATCGCGCAGGCGCTCTACGAGCGCCACAAGGTCCTGACGTATCCGCGCACCGACAGCCGCGCATTGCCCGAGGACTACCTCGCGGTCGCGAAGAAGACGGTCGAGATGATCGCCAAGGAGAGCATGCCCGGGCCGCTTCGTCCGCTCGCGGTCCACGCGTCGACGGCGCTGAAGGAGGGCTACGTGCGGCCCGCCAAGCGGGTCTTCGACAACGCCAAGGTGTCGGACCACTTCGCGATCATCCCGACCCTGTTGCCGCCCAAGAGCCTCTCTGAGATCGAGGCCAAGCTGTACGACATGGTCGCCAAGCGCTTTCTCGCCGTCTTCTTTCCGAGCGCCGAATTCATGGTGACGACGCGGATCTCGACCGTCGCCGCGGCCGGCAAGGAGCACCGCTTCCAGACCAACGGCAAGGTGATGGTGAAGCCGGGCTGGCTCGCGGTGTACGGCCGCGAGGCGCAGGAGGACGACGCCAACCTCGTCGCAGTTGCCCGCGACGAGCTGGCGCGAACGGAAAGCATCGACGTCAAGGCGCTGAAGACGCGGCCGCCGGCGCGATTCACCGAGGCGACGCTGCTGTCTGCGATGGAAGGCGCCGGCAAGCTCATCGACGACGACGAGCTGCGCGAGGCGATGCAGGAAAAGGGCCTCGGCACGCCGGCGACGCGCGCCGCGATCATCGAAGGTCTCATCTACGAGAAGTACATCCACCGCGAAGGGCGCGAGCTCGTTCCCGGCGCGAAGGCGTTCCAGCTGATGACGCTGCTGCGCGGGCTCGGCGTCGAGGACCTGACCAAGCCCGAGCTGACAGGTCAGTGGGAGTACGAGCTCGCCGAGATGGAAAAGGGTCACCTCGAACGCCACACCTTCATGAAGCGGATCGCGCAGATGGCCGAACGCATCGTCAAGAAGGCCAAGGAATACGACCGCGACACGATCCCCGGCGACTACGCGACTCTTCGCGAGCCGTGCCCGAACTGCGGCGGCGTCGTCAAGGAGAACTACCGCCGCTA
>Ga0157369_10006842_pt1 | contig 13155 bp, 12 predicted proteins | sample C25metaG_FD_113461 | JGI IMG/M metagenome (GOLD analysis project Ga0157369, IMG submission 113461) | Corn rhizosphere microbial communities from Kellogg Biological Station, Michigan, USA - C2-5 metaG | ecosystem: Host-associated > Plants > Roots > Rhizosphere > Soil | place: USA: Michigan...
ACCCAGTTTTGCGGCAATCTCGCGCACTTTATCGGCACGTAGCTGGTGATCTTCTGGCGTGCCGTGAGAGAAGTTGAGTCGTACAACGTTCGCGCCGGCAGCGATGATTTTTTCTAAATTATTGTCACGATCGGTGGCCGGGCCGAGGGTTGTAACGATTTTGGTTCTTCTGAGACGTCTTGAGGTGGACTTTTGGATGATTGCTGTAGGGCTGGTCATTCGGTGATCCTTTTGTTCTAACTGATTGAGTAGCCTGGAGTTTAATCGTGCGTGCCAGTGTGATTCTACTTGTTGAGCAAACCTTAGCTTCTGTCCGTTGCTATCTGTTTAGCGCTTAAGGTGACACAAGTAGTGCTCCAAATACTGACACAAGGTAAACGCTTACACCTAAGGTACACCAAATGTTTGACACTGTTAAGATGACCTCAAGCCATGCTCGACCTGTATTTACTTATGCCATCCGCAAAGCGAACTCAGTGGTTACTCATAGTGACCAGAGGGGCATACACATCTATAAGCAGGGTCCGGCGGTTCGAACCATGACGCTAGGTCTCATCATGGAATTATCAATCGGTTCTGATTTAGCGTGTTGGTCGATTGTTGATTACCAGACTGCGGGTCCACACACCGTTCTCTATCAGGTCAGTTATTCACTCCTCGATAACCCAACGGCTCACGAGATTACCATTGAGTTGAACTCTCAAGAGGAGGGCGCTCTGTGATGTGTGCTGCTGCTGAGTCTTTTTCTTTGAGTAACTTCCCGTGGTTCACATTGATTATTTCATCTGTGCTTTTCGTTTACTTGCTGAGTTTGGTCTGTCTGGTCTACTGGTGCATGACAGCACCTGATTATGTTGATGCTGATTTCAATCCACATAGGGAAGGAAGCCATTTAACACCCACTTACAGGGGTGAGGCGGTAATTACGACTCACGATTTGGGAGAGGGCAGCGTGTCCACTCAAAGCGAGTCTAAAGGAATCACATCATGAACAATCAGTCGTTATCTTTATCAAGGCTGGCTGTCCCTCAGTTGGTCAGACGTCGAGGCTCAGGGCGCTATACAGTTCGATTCAGAGAGATAGGTAAGGCGTCTTCTCTGGTCTCTATAGGTCTGCGCACCTCGGACAAGAGGGCTGCAATGACAAGAGCAAGAGAGTTAGCTCAGACCGCTAAAGCGTTCCTTCTTGATAACTCACAGGTCACCAGCAAGGAACTGAACGAGCACCTTAAGTCTATGGCCTTAACGTTCCTTACTGACAAGGTAGGGGACTTCTGGTCAGGGCTGGAGGTGGACCACATCGAAGACGCCAGCCTTAACCTTCGATCACTCGCAAAGGAATCAATGACAGTTGACCAGCAAGCCCACATCGTTAAGGCACTGGAGGTCCTGCAAGCTGCCCGGAGTCGTGCGCACAGTGGAGACACTCAGCCTTTACTGTCAGTGCTGGCTTCGTTGAATAGTGATAATGATACGGGAGTGAACAAAGCAGACGGTCCTACACGAAATCTGAGAGATGACCAGATCGTTACCCTTGCAGAATCCACACAGGAGCCTCTGCTATTCGATGAATTAGCTGGTCTCTACCTTAAAGAACACGCTGTGAACCTAAAGCCTGCGTCTCTGCGTGACATTCAGTCTGCACACAAGACGCTTAGGGTGTTCACTGCTGGCATCGATTGGCGCACCCATACACGCGCCGAGGTCTCCGCTATGCGTGATGCTATGAGGGACTCCGAGAAGTACGCAGACGCTACCGTTAATAAGATGATGGCTAAGTTGTGCGCTCTGATTAACTGGTCTTTTATGAATGGTCATATCAAACACGACTACACAAAAGGTTTGAAAGTGAAGGGCGTAAGGAGTGCTCGCCGTGCCTACTCAATGGATGAACTGGAGAAGGTGACAGCCAGAGTCAACGCTGAGAGGGAACCACATAAGCGCCTCTTTGCACAGCTAGCCACAATCACAGGAGCACGCGCCGGGGAACTCACACAGCTAACCAAGGCTGATGTAGTAGAGGAGGCTGGTCATCTCTGTATCGACATTAACGACAACGGAGACAAGAGCATTAAGAACTCTGCAAGTGCTCGCTTAGTCCCGCTGACTGATGGCGCTATGGGCTTCTCACTTGAGGAGTTCCGGGAGTGGGTCAAAGCGTTGCCCTCTGAGGACTCGTTAGTATTCGGCATGTCCAGAGACACAGCGTCACAGTGGTTTAACAGGGAGGTCTTACCGCAAGCACTGCCAGACCGCACAGGTGATCTTGTGTTGCACTCTCTGCGTCACACTATGGCTACCCTATGTAAACAGGCTGGCATCGCTGAGAGCACGGCTGGTGATATCTTAGGGCATACCGGGCAGGGCATAACGTTTGGCCTCTACGGTAAAGCTAAGTCGATTGACCAGATGGCTGAGGCTCTCGCTAAGGCTCTGATGTAGATAGTTTCATAGAGTGATCTTTATGGGCTGGCCTAGTGCTGGCCCTTATTCCTTTATGATCTCAAAGTATCCCTTCTATATTCCATTTAATTACAACTCACTACTGGGGACCAGAGGACCAACTCTGACCTATCCGCACTGAGTCATCTCACATTAACTATCACTAACAGGGACAGGGCAACAATTCGATTCTGTTAGCCTCACTCTCAATTAACACCCACTATAGGGAGACACTCAGTCTTCTCTCTCTCGTCACTTTACTTTCAATCAATAGTTATCCGCGCTGGCTTTACAGGGTGGACACATAGACACGTCACCCTCTCGCGTAGAGGTCTCTGACTATCGGTCTGTGAGTGGATAACCGTACAGCCTTAATGACCATTATTCTTAATTGGATTATGACCATTGCCTACAGGGTGGAAACTCTAAGATTCTTATAGTCTCTCTTTAAGTCTTAATAATAAGATTTAAATAATAAGATTATTAACTCTAAGAGTAACTCAATGAGTAACCTTTAAGATGCCTTGTAGTTAGATGGTCATCATGCGATAGCAACCATCCCTATAAGGTCACCTACCGTCATCCCTGTATAATCCTCTAAGCGCCTCAGCGATCACCTTAAGCAAACACATGGCCTAACTCAGTGCGTGGCTCTACGCTGCTCCTGTGCGGTCTGGTAAGTGTTTGGCTTAGAGTGTCCCGATTGTGTCCCTCATCTCTATAAATAATGACCTGTCTGATGGTCCCGCTTACGGTTCCGGCTGTAGGTGTGGTCACCGGGTGCCCTAAAGGTATCGCGTTTCGCGACGGTATTATTCCCGCTGGTCATCCTCCATGTAGTAACTATGAGTGACTATTAGCTTTGCAATATGACTCAGTAACGGGAGAGGACAACACAACAACCGATCCTCCTAGTCTTCCTATAGTTTCCGCCTATCAATTATTCACCCCTGATAGCCCTGGAATTAACACCCACTATAGGGAGACAACCACACAGACACACAAGCTCTGACCATTCCTCATGTGATCACCTTTCTCGGTTCTTACTGACTACGCTCAGTTCCCGGCTCATAAGGTGAACGCTTTGAGTGATCATTCGGGTGTGTTTGTTTTGCTCAATTCTGAATACCCCGCTGCACGTTAGACAAAACCGATAATTTTCGGACTGCTTTATGTGAAACATTATTTACCGCGCATCGCAGCGTATCCACTTTATTTAAACAAGATCGTCATTCTGTTTGTACTTTGATCTGCTGATACTGATTCCCTTATTTGAGTGGGTCGGTCTGGTCAGTAATCAGGTGCGAACATTTCAGAGTGCAAACAAAAGGAAATACTCAAATGTCTACTTCAATCATTAACCATGTATTCGAGTCACACACTGTGCGTGTTGTGTCCCTCAACGGTGACCACTGGTTCATCGCTAAGGACGTTGCATTATCACTTGAATATAAAGACACAAAGAAGGCTATAGCCCTTCACTGTGAAGACGATGAGGTCAATAGCTGGGGGGGCGTTTTACCCCCTCAGGTCCAGCGTCGAACATACACGGTTATCAATGACTCAGGAGTTTACTCTTTGATCATGGGTTCCAAGCAAGCAGCCGCAAAGCGTTTCAAGAAGTGGGTCACATCCGTTGTCTTACCGAGCCTTAGTGAACATGGCGGCTACTCAGTGGGGCAAGAGACCCTCTCTCCAGAGATGCAAGAGATCATCAATGTGCAACACAAGGCTACCGCTTTGGCTACTGCGTGTATGTCTGGCGTGGTCAAATCTCATTTCATTAATAAAGAAGACCGAGAGAAGATCTTCAAGGTCCTTATGACCGTGGCGCATACGTGCGTTACTTTGGATTCTCTCTGGTCCTTTGAGCGTGACGCTGCTGGTGCGCTTGCTCGTGTGGGTATGGATCACCACGTTAAGGCTATCCCATTGAACATGGCGAAAGCGCAAGACGACAAATGGATTCACGCTAAGAAGAACAGCCTACAGGTACAGAAGCATAACGCTGAGGGTAACGGCTGGGGCTGATTGGTCCAGATAGCGGCTCTCCATTTTGGAAAGTGGATGGCTATGAGTCACCCTTAAGAAAAATACTTATAAATCAAGTGCATCAATAACTACTCGGTAATGGGAGACCATCCCGCCCCAATTAACACCCACTTTAGGGAGACAACCTCGACACATTCACACGTTGTCACCCTCTCCGTGCATTAACTATCACTAACGGGAGACAGACACACAGGACCTCAGCGGCTCTTTATGGCTATGCCCATAATCCGCACATGATGAGATCACCTTGTGTGCTGTCCTCTCGTTGGTTCATACAGCTCCATAGTCAATCAGCCAGCGTCCTAGACAGGGCCTAACCGTTACAAACATCAGACAATCCATCAAGAAATAAACTATGTAACAAACACACGATGTAGATATTCCTTTATCTGAGGGTATCAGGGTGTTGGTTTAACATGAGTGTTTCTCCTTTAAGTTATGTTCATTCCCGAGTAACGGCGGGTGTCTGGTGGCGACCATTTCGGGCGCTGACTGATTCGCTATGACTGTAATCCATAGTCCTGATTTATCTACCTTTCAGCGGTCCTTTATTGGGCCGTTCTTTTTGCTCAACTCTGAACACCTCCACCTACCCACATCTCAAAGGATTCCTACCATGACCACTATCCGCAAACCTGCCACGGTTGACCGTGAGTCTCTCCGTGAGCACTTATCGGCGTGGCTCTCTGATCCTCAAGGCTACCGGGTCTCACTCGAAGACCTAGCCGTAATCACTGGCAAAGTGAAACGAAACGTAAAGCGTGACGTAAAGCGCCTGATGGCCCTCAAGGGTCAACCCAATTGGGACGGTGAGTTTATCCACGGTTCCGACTTCGTGACCCTCTTAGCTAGCTATCAATCCGCTGTGAGTTTCATTGTGGTTGACACACTGGCTGAACTCTACGCCGAACAGAAAGACTAGGCGTGACCTAGCAGGAGCAACCGTTATGACATTCCCCGATAAGTTCAACACAGCGACACCAGAAGGCCGTAAGGCTCTCAGATTCGCCACAGTAAGCGGTAAGGCACTCGCTAAGGCTCTGGGTTTAGAACCCTTAGAGGACCGCGAGAAGCTACCTAAAGCGACCCTTTGCTACATGGCGCTAGCTGCTGGTATGACGCTTCGCGACTTCATTTAACATTAAATTAACATTTATTCAATTGAGGACAATATCATGCCTATCAATCCAAACTTACCGACCCCCGGCCTGACCAAAGAGAAGCTGACCTTAAGCCCGGACCTTCAAACCGTACTCTATGCGGGTCAGGAAATCCCTACAGTCCACTTTGTGAAAGTCACTGTGCCTAGTCTACTGGCCTACTACGGCGCTGGCTCTGCTGCGGCCTTTGCGTTGCTCTCTGAGATGAACGCTAACGGCTTCTCATTGCGTGGTTATGGCAACCATGCGACCCGCTGGGGTGAACAGGTACTTGCTGACCGTGAGGCACAGGCTCAACGTGAGAAAGAAATCCGTGAGCACAATGAGCGCATGGCCGCAATCATGGCGACACCTGCTGAGATCGCTAAGGCAGTAGCTGAACGTAAAGCGCGTGAGGATGAGACTACCCGTAAGTTCGGCGCTCGCGGTCAGGCCGCACACTTCGGCGGCTTCTAATAGTCACCCTCCAAACGTAACACCTCTGGTCACCTTGTGGGTTCATTTACTGTGTGGACCTGCTGACCAACAATCCTAATTAACTCATTCGTTTAGATTAACTTTATAAGGTACATATCATGTCTTTTAACTCAACTCCAAAATTCACTACTCCGGCCCGTAACGCAGACGCACAGGTTAAACCTTTCGCGCCTAAGATGGCTGACGTAAACAACTCAACGTACATTGAGGCAACTGGTGAAGACACTGTAGCCTCCGGCATCCTACAGTTGAACGGTACAGGCTTTAATGACCTGCCGTTACCGGGTGGCAATGACAGCGCGGCTTACTCAAAGGCTCTGGCTGATTCACTTGATGCGACCTTTAATGACGGTGAGTTTAAAGTGGGAATCAATGCAGGCGTCTTACCGTCTGAGTTCCGCGATTTCCGCAATGACCCAACTCCCGTACAGCGTCACACTCTGGTTGACCGCTCAGTCATCTATGACCGTAACAGCCCGTTTGACCCAGCCAAGGATGCACCAGAGGTGACCATTCCGGCTAACTCAACGATCATCATTAACCCGCTGTTAAACCCTCGTGACGATAAGCCTATGGCTACTGGCATCATGGTCTCTGCGTCCACCTTCGTTAGCGACTTCAATATGATTGGCGGTTACACCCTTGGTTCACTGGAGGCATCCGTTCATGATGTTAAATATCAATTTGAACAGAAGATGTTCGCACAGGTGGCGGGTGTTCTCGATAAGGCTGCAACGCTACACGATGTAGACCGTTTTGTTGCTCCGACTTTGGTCAACGTGTCACCAAGTAAAGCCGCTGAGGTAATCTTAGATTGGCTGACGGAGTACATGCCGACCCACTTAGGCGACTCTCTGTCTGATTTCGCTATCCTGCTGCCTGCAAAGATGCACGCTAAGTTAGAACGCGCTGCACATAAGGCGGGTCTGGATGACGTTAGCGACCTGATTGGTGCCTCCGTGTTCTCCTATGAGGGAACGGCTAACACTACCGTTTACCTACTGCCTAAGCGTTATGCGATGCTGTCATTCCGTACCATCAATGGAGATGTAGCCAAGGTTATCCGTAGCCGTGATGCTGGTCGCCAAGGCTGGAACGTTGAGATCATTCTGATGCTTGAGGTTATGGCTGCGCCGTCCATCAAGATTAAAGACGGTGACGGTTTCCCGATTGAACTGGTTAACGGTTTCCCTCTGGTGACCGCTATCGACTTCTCTGGTGAACGCGCCAAGTAATCTCAATGGTCATAATAATATTTAGCAAACTCGAAGGCCCACCCTTAGTTAAATCTATCGGTGGGCTTTTTTAGCTGACCCTATGACATGGGCACGCAAATATTCTTGGATTAAACCTAGGTAAAATCTAAAAGTTAACATAGCGTTTTCTTAATTAGCTTTAGGGGGGGTAAGCAAATCATGAAAGTATAATCAATATTGCATCCACTAAGAGCGACCATCATAGATATTGAGTTGCTCTAGCGGTAGAGGGGGGCTACTCCATGCTGATAACAGTCACCTTAATAGACCCCTGAGTACATCAAACAGGTTATATTAGATCAATGAAGTATTTAGTATCGAAGGTTATTAAATAATGTGAATCGATAGAAGTAGCATGAAAGGATGCAATGCGCTACCTAAGGAGTACTAGGTAACGCTAGGTTAAATCCAGGATTCTAGAGATAAATCAGTGGTTCAACTTGAGACCAGTCGAGATAAATGAGTTATTAATCTTCAAGCTGACCCGCAACTGCTTCTTGAATAGCCGCATATTCGGCCCTCAGAGATTCATATTGTGAAGGCTTAAGTAATCTATCTGAATCGAGATTAATTACATGAGCATCTGCCTTGAATTTCATCAGAGCATCATTTTCCATTGCGCAAAGTATTATCTGATAATCTGATGGAACACTTTTCACTAGCTCTTTAATTACAGTCTCATAACGATGTCCAGCTTGCTCCTGCTGATTTGGAGTATCGATGACGAAAGGGGGAACTATACAGGTTTCAACCTCATGTATTTGTTGTAAAATTGAGAGCTGATAAGCCAGTACTCCTCGCGCCGCTTCAGCTGCTCCACCGCCAAGCAGCTTTTTGTAATCGGTAGGCGAATTTACTTTATTAAGGCTGACGCCTGTAGAACCTAAAGCCTCAATATTAGATAGCAACTTAGCCATAAAAGAGATATTTAAAGCGTCTTTATCTTTGGTAGAAAGAAGTTTCTTTTGTTCATTTTTTAATTGTTTAATTGAGCCATTAATCTTGCCTATGTTATTGCCTTCGTCATTGATTTTAACTTGAATTTTCTTGGATACATTATTTTTAGATATGGCGTCTATTACGTGTGCAATTAAATTATTTTCATTATCATGGTTAATGTATTTTTGGTTTATTCTTTCTATATCATCTGATGCATGCCGCGCATGCTCATTTAATTCCCTGACTGATAATTTTAAGTGGGCTAATTTTGTTTTTATCAAACCTGCCTCAGCTAGAAGAGTGTCTTTTTCAGAAAGAAGAATAGCCCTTCTTGGCAATGAATTATCATGCGTAGTATCACATAGTGGGCATCTAAAATGATCATTAGGTATAGACTCTACAGCAAACTTATAATCAAGTGCAAGTTCGCTAGCTGAACTGATTGCTAACTCATATTGCCGCTCTAAATCATAGATATTCGAATTGATTGTAACCTGATTCTCGTATAGATTATTTTGGTATTCAATCATATCGTGCAGCTCTTTATTTATTTCTTCTTGAATTCTAGAAAAATCATCGTTATTTAATGCGATAGAGGTTTCTGTAGAATTACATTCAATCACTTCAACAGCACTTCGAAGCTTTTCAATTTCCCTTTCAGATTCCTTCTTATTTTCTGTATATTCATAAACTTCCTCTTCAATATCAAAGTGTGCTGGTTTTAAATAACCCGTAAAATATTTTATTAGGGTTGGTTTCCAATTTGAGTATTGTGTTAAGTTTTCAAATGAATCCCAAGGTGTACTCCAGCTTTCAATCTGGTCAATATAGAATGGTAAAAAGTAATAGGCAGGTGGTGGTGTTTCTAATGTCCCGTCATCCCGATTAGGAAGTTTCATTTTAAAGTTAACGATTTTAGATAAATGATTTGCATAACTACCAGTTATCTTTGAGTATCTCTTAGCTTCACCGCCGATCTCTCCTAGGATTGTGGAGTGACTACCGCGACATGAAAAATACTCTTTACCATCCACTGTGAAATATAATATTGATTTAATGTCATTCGATTTCCATTCCTCATCAAAAACAGGATTGCATCCTAAGGACCATAACAAGTTCTTTGCTAAGGTTGATTTCCCGATACTATTATCTCCTCCTGTAATTAGATTCAATCTCTTCGGGAATGTGAATTGATTCGCAATTCTTTTCGTATCTGAAATTAGAACTAACCGTTGAAATTTCAAGTTTCTCATTTTTCTTGTTCCTTAAGTTTCTTATTAAGATTTTATAGTGATCCTTATTTGTATTTGAATTATTCATGCATCACCTTTAGAAAACAATAAATTATCTCGCTGAGTACATCATCATGATCTTGTATTTGATCTTCAATATTTAACTCTTTTGCTTTTAAAATTACAGCCTCAAGGTAATCCTTTGTTTCAGAGAAATTTTCCTCAGGAATGCTATTTAAAGCCTGATGAGCAATTCTCATGATGTTTATATCAAAAGCTGAAGAGAATCCAGTACGACGCAAAAATAGCTGCTTTACTTTCCCACTAATCCTTCGATATTTTAGCATGTTCCAGTTCAGGTCGGTTTTCGCCAGATACTGAAGGCTTCTCTCAAATTCTTGAAGCTTAAGGCTAGTAGTATTAACGGCTATCACATCATTTACTTTTTGAGATGTGAGGGCCTTATCCTCTATCATCCTTCTCCATAGCGTATAGTCATATTTATTTTGTCCTTTGCGATGAATCTCATCTATGATAGCCCTGTATATATTAACCGCGTTGCATTGGCTATTGGGGAATGTTTCATCAATAAGTTCCGCGAACCTTGCTATTACATATTCACTCTGGTTTTCTAGTTTAATCTTAGGAACTATGAAGTTTAAATATTTAGGAAGAACTTTTATCCCAAGCTCACTTTCAATTTCATCTCTCAATTTTGATAGGCAAGCCTTACTAAGATTACCAGTATTTATGATATCTAATTTTAATTTGTTGTCAGTTTTGTCAAGGGAAAATCCACTTGATGACACTAAGCCTATTTCAGTGACTTCATAATCTTTGCGATCGCATGCTTTTAGCATTTTACCTAAAATGGAGTTTTTCTTGATACCATCAGATCCTACTTCTCTTTTAGTTAAACTATGGGGAGTAAATGGATCTATAGTATTCTTAACTTGGAAGAATTCGAATTTCGCAGATTTTGCGTCAAGTGAGTTTGCTATTACAACATCTTCATGATATTCAATTAATAATGCGTAGTCACACTTCGTTCTGTGCTTTTCAATTATTCTGCACAATGCCCAGTGGTATTGAAACTCATACTTTCCAAAAGTTACTGCACCTGATGTACCTGAGGTGGCTGCTTGAGGATGACCTAAAGTGTTTTTTTCCATTAATAGTTCATCCTTTTGAATGGTGATGATCTAACACAATTAGCTTTACTTATAAATTTAATTGAGATGCCACTTAAAGTCCATCACTTCATGCTGCGAAAAGTGGATAACTTAAAGTTATTGATTATCCAGACAAACGCTTAGTGAACTCCCTATGCAAGTATTGAATTGAATGGTTTAAGTAAAAATTTAACTTAAAGGAGTACATCATGTCCTACATAACCAACCCAAAGTGGCCTTTAAGCGGCCCCAAGTACATCACCAAGCCCAAAGAATCCTCAACTATCAAATCTAATAAGGCACGCATCACAACCTTCACGGGCGGCGCTGAGGTTCAGTCAGTTGTCACTGAGTTCCTGACTTTAGATGCTGAGTCACCTACAGGCATCTCGTGGGCCAAAGAGAATCACAACAAGCGCCATTTAGTTTCTCATCGTGCGGCAGGTACAGCAGCAGGGCGCAAGGAGGGTGATACCTCGTTAGTCATCAAGGGCTACCGTGTGACCGTTCAGCGTGCCATTGAGATGCTGAAAGCTGCTCAGCAAGGACGAGTATTGGCTAACACTCATACTCAATGGGTTAACACTTCAGGGCGGCATAGTGAGAGCACTAAGCTCGGAAAGTGAAATAAAAGCCTTATTAATCAATGGGTATGATTAAACCCTCACTAAAGGGAACAGACACTAAAGAGTCACGTCTCGACCCGCTTGTCGTCTCGCTGTTTTTTTCAGGGGTGAGCACATTGGTACGCTTCGCGGTCTGTAAAACTGCTTCTTAGCTATTGGCTGATGAGACTATGAGCTTATGGCAACAATGTCACAGGGGTGGAAACTCTAAGAAGTACAAAGAGTGACCGATGAGTGATGGTGATTATCTGGCGAGAGCCGACACCTTACTTAAAGTTATTCTTTTGATTTAACTTCAAGAGACTTAAAGACACTTGAGAAACTTTGAGTTTGAAAGTATTGATTTAATTAAAAGATAATACTCTTTGAGTAACTTCAAGATTAACTTTTAGATAAATGGTCATTATGCGATAGCAACCATCCCACTTAATGATTATTAGGATCACTCTGACCTATCCACTTCGATGCAGCCAAGTGGATCCCTATTTGATCACATCCTGAAAATCCTCATGTAGTACACCCTAAGCCCTCGCAAGGCTTCACATATACCAATCTCAAACTCTTTATGATGTATCTCTATGCCCTCGCTGGTAGGGCTTGCTGTGCCCGTTTGGGTCTGGCGTAGGGATGCGACATAGAGTTACACCATAAGGAAATACAGCAATGAAAACTTGTAATAAATGTCTGACCGTTAAACCTATTGAGTCCTTTAGTCCTAATGGCCCCCATAGGGTCCGAGGTGCCTGTAAGACCTGTGAAGGTAAGCGCCGCAAGGCTACATATAAGCCTAAGCCCTCAGCGCCCTTAAACGCACTGATCAGTAAGGCGACACAGAAGCGGTTAGCTAAAGAGTTCGCTAAGTGGATGGCCTCAGAGAATCCCTTTGCGGGATCATACCGTATAACCTCTGATGGGTGCTGGCGGTCAACCTCAAAGGTCCTAAGCAGTGGTAGACCGATGATAGGGACCATGATTCATTACCGCACAGTGATGGCACACTTAGGCCATAGCTTAGAGGGGATGCACGTTCATCATGATTGTCGTAATCCCTTGTGCATCAATCCTGATCACTTACAGGTACTGACACCAGAGGATCATAAGGCACTCCATAGGCGCGAAGACTCAGCGCACCTGATGGGTCCACCCTTACCACCCTATGCACAACGTAAGACGCTGGCCTGTCTGTCTGCCGTTAGGTCTATCATTGAGAAACTAGGAGAGGTCCCTAAGTGGACACGGTTAGCTGAGATGACCGGATATTCAGAATACTTAATCAAGAAGGCATTAAGCCAATGACAAGGAGGCTCCTATGGGTCATTCAAACTATGACCTATCGGACCTCTTACTGATTCTGCAAGTGCTCCTATGGTCAATCAAAGTGGTTACTTAGTGACCTCTTTAAAAAATATAGCTCACGTGTGAAATAACATTTAATAGATAAAGGTTCCCACTTTACCCCCATAGGGTGCCACTCTATGACCCTCTAAGTTCACCCTGTGTGATTCCCTTCCTTTATACGTTGCGTGTCTCTCCTTGATTCCCACAGCGTCTGGCGGTGACTCTCAGCGCTACCTACTGACACAAATACTGATACACGAGTGACACAAATAGTCTTGACCTAACGTGTAACCCTATGATCTACTGAGGGTCCTCCACCTAGTATCACCTCATGTTTCGTTCTTCTGAGACGTCTTGACATCGAGGACTCCGTAAACATTTAAGCGTGCCCTGGTCTGTGGACACAGCATGGTTATCTATTCTATATGATCGACGGGTTGTGATACGACTCACATTGTAAA
>Ga0157369_10006843_pt1 | contig 13153 bp, 10 predicted proteins | sample C25metaG_FD_113461 | JGI IMG/M metagenome (GOLD analysis project Ga0157369, IMG submission 113461) | Corn rhizosphere microbial communities from Kellogg Biological Station, Michigan, USA - C2-5 metaG | ecosystem: Host-associated > Plants > Roots > Rhizosphere > Soil | place: USA: Michigan...
CGCGAGGAGCCGGTACCGTACTCCCGGCCCGCGAGAATGATGAGGGGCGTGCGGTCCTGCTTGTACCGCATGGCGGCATCGTAGATCGAGGCCTGCTCGCCGCTCGGCAGGTGAACCGTGATGCCGCCCTCGACGCCCGGTACGAGCTGATTGCGCAGCCTGATGTTGGCGAAGGTGCCGCGCATCATCACCTCGTGGTTGCCGCGGCGCGCGCCGTAGGAATTGAAATCCGCCGGCTTCACCCCCTGCTCGATGAGGTAACGGGCGGCAGGGCTCGATTTGGCGATGTTGCCGGCCGGAGAGATGTGGTCGGTCGTGACCGAGTCGCCGAGCACCGCGAGCGCCCGCGCGCCTTGGATGTCACTGAGCGGCGCGGGCGTCGGGCCCATGCCCTCGAAATAGGGCGGGTTCTTGACGTAGGTCGACTTCGCATCCCAGGTGTAGAGCTTGCCCGCGGGCACCTTGATGCTGCTCCAGTGCTCATCACCGGCGAATACGCCCGCATAGCTCTGTTGGAACATCTTCGAGTCGATCGAGCGCGTGAGCAGTTCCTGCACCTCGTGATCGCTCGGCCAGATGTCCTTGAGGTACACGGGCTTGCCGTCGGTGCCGGTCCCGAGCGGCTCGGTCGTGAGGTCGAGGTCGAGCGTCCCGGCCAGGGCATACGCGACCACGAGCGGCGGGGAGGCGAGGAAGTTCATCCGCACCTCGGGATGCACCCGTCCTTCGAAATTGCGGTTGCCGGAGAGCACCGAGCAGGCCGTGATGTCGCCCGCCTTGACGCCGGCTGAGATCTCGGGCTTGAGGGGACCTGAGTTGCCGATGCAGGTGGTGCAGCCGTAGCCCACGAGGTCGAAGCCGGTTGCCGCGAGATCATCGAGCACGCCCGCGCGCTTGAAGTAGTCGGTGACGACGCGCGAGCCGGGGGCGAGGCTGGTCTTCACCCACGGTTTGGCCTTGAGGCCGCGCTGGCGCGCCTTGCGGGCAAGCAAGCCCGCGCCGAGCATGACCGAGGGGTTCGAGGTGTTGGTGCAGCTCGTGATGGCGGCGATCAGCACCGCCCCGTCCTTGAGCTCGAAGCTGGAGCCATCGAGCGTCACTTTCGCCGTGCCCTGCGCATTGGCGCTCGTCGCCTTGTTGCGGGCTGCGCGCTCCTCGGATGCCTTCTTCGCGTTGCTCTCGTAAGTGCTCTTGGCCGTCTTGAGCGGTACGCGATCCTGCGGCCGGCGGGGCCCTGCGAGGCTCGGCTCCACGGTACCGAGATCGAGCTCGAGGACATCCGTGTACTGCGCGGGCTGCGCGCCCTGGTTGCGCCAGAGGCCCTGATGCTTCGCATAGGCCGTGACGAGGTCGATCCGCTCGCGCGGGCGGCCGGAGAGCTCGAGATAGCGGACGGTCTCCTCATCGATGGGGAAGATGCCGCAGGTGCTGCCGTATTCCGGCGCCATGTTGGCGATAGTGGCGCGATCGGCGAGCGGCAGGGAGGCGAGGCCATCGCCGAAGTACTCGACGAATTTGTCGACGACGCCTTTCTTGCGCAGGATCTCGGTGATGGTGAGCACGAGATCGGTCGCGGTGGCGCCGGGCTTCAGGCGCCCGAGGAGACGAAAGCCGATGACCTGCGGGATGAGCATGGTCACCGGCTGGCCGAGCATCGCCGCCTCGGCCTCGATGCCGCCCACACCCCAGCCGAGGACGCCGAGGCCATTGATCATGGTCGTGTGCGAATCGGTGCCGACCAGCGTGTCAGGATAAGCGCTGCGGTTGCCGTTCTTCTCCGCATCGAAGATGACACGGCCCAGGTACTCGAGGTTGACCTGGTGGACGATGCCGGTGCTCGGCGGCACGACGGCGAAGTTGTGGAAGGCGGACTGTCCCCAGCGCAGGAACGCGTACCGCTCGAGGTTGCGGGCAAACTCGATGCGCGTGTTCTCGGCAAGGGCCTGGGCGCTGCCGTACGCATCGACCTGCACGGAATGGTCGATCACGAGCTCGGCGGGAGCGAGCGGATTGACACGCTCGGCATCCCCCCCGAGGCGCACGATGGCATCGCGCATGGCGGCGAGGTCCACCACGCAGGGGACACCGGTGAAGTCCTGGAGGATCACCCGCGAGGGGGTGAAGGCAATCTCGTACGCAGGTGCCGCCGAGGGCTCCCAGGCGAGCAGCGCCTCGATGTCTTTGCGAGTTACATTGACGCCATCCTCGAAGCGCAGCAGATTCTCGAGCAGGATCTTGAGCGAGTAGGGCAGCCGTGCGACCTTCTCTCGCGGCAGTGCCGCCAGGCTGAAGATCTCGTACGAGCGGCTGCCGACTGCGAGGCTCGAGCGCGCCTTGAAGCTGTTCGTCATGACTCTCTCCTGAAAGAGCGGCGCGGATTATATAGGCGATCCCCATGTGTTGCGCGCAGGCCCAACGGCGTTCACGAGGCGAACCCCGTCCGTCAAGCGGCGCTGCGCGCCGATAGATCTGCAGTCGCGGAGCACGTGCTCTCGATGACGGCGCCTCCCAGGCAGCGTTCGCGGTCGTAGATCACCGCGTACTGTCCAGGTGTGACCGCGCGCTGTGGCTTCTCGAAGCGAATCCGCGCGCTGCCGTCGCCGCGCGGCTCGAGCACGGCCGCCTGGTCAGCCTGCCGATAGCGAACCTTCACCCCGCAGGCAAACGGCCCGCTGCGCGGCTCGCTCAGCCAGTGGATGGCGCCGCTCGTGAGCGCCGAGCTGAGCAGGAGCGGGTGATCGTGTCCCTGCACGACGATGAGGGCGTTGCGGACCGTATCCTTGCTGGCGACGAACCAGGGAAGCTCCGCGTGATGCGCGCGTCCGCCGATCCCAAGTCCCTCGCGCTGGCCCAGCGTGTAGAAGGCGAGGCCGCGATGCACGCCGAGCGGCTCGCCATCGGCGGACTCGATGGGTCCCGGGCGATCGGCGAGAAAGCGACCGAGAAACTCGCGAAAGGGCCGCTCGCCTACGAAGCAGATGCCGGTGCTGTCGGGCTTGTCGAACACCGGCAGTCCCGCCCATCGTGCCCGCTCGCGGACCGCACCCTTCTCGAGCTCTCCGATCGGCATCAGGGTGTCGCCCAGGTGCCCGATCCCGACCGCATGGAGGAAGTAGCTCTGATCCTTGGCTGCATCGCGCGCCTTGTGGAGCTCGGCGCCCGTGGGCTCCCTGAGGATGCGCGCGTAGTGGCCTGTCGCGAACCGCCTGGCGCCGAGCCGACGGGCGTAGCTCAGTGCCACACCAAACTTGATCTCACGATTGCACAGGACATCGGGGTTGGGCGTGCGCCCGGCGCTGTGCTCGGCCAGGAAATGCCGAAAGACACGCTCACGATACTCGGCCGCGAAGCTGACGCGATGCAGCGGAATACCGAGCTCGTGCGCGACGGCGCGGGCATCCTGAAAGTCCTGTGCGGCGGTGCAGTAGCCGTCATCGTCCTCTTCCCAGTTGCTCATGAAGAGCCCGTGGACTTCCCATCCCTGCTCCTTGAGGAGGAGGGCCGCGACGGCGGAGTCGACACCACCGGACAGGCCCACGATGACACGATCGCTCATGGACAGCGGCCTCTCAGAGTCCAACCGCCGCGACTGCCCGCGCGGCGCCCAGGTCGAGAGCCGCCACCGAGGCGAGCGGCTGACGGTGGCCTGCCAGATAGTCACCGACGCAGCGCAACACCAGAGGACTGCGCAGTTGGGGCTCGCGGCCCTTGAGCTCGGCGTGAGTCAGCCAATGTGTGGCGATGATGCCTTTGTCGAGCGCCTGACCGTTGCGGTGATCGCTGACGCTGCCGGTGAATGCGAAGCGCTTGGTCGTTCGGCCAGTGCCGGGATGACGCCAGAGGTAGACCCCGAGCAGCTCGTCTGCAGAGAAGAGCCAGGCGGTCTCTTCACGAACCTCACGGACGACCGCCTCGAGCAGCGTCTCGCCACGCTCGACGTGGCCCGCGGGCTGGTTGATGACTAGACGGCGGGATATACGCTCCTCGACGACGAGAAAGCGGCCGTCCGTCTCCGTCACGGCGGCGACGGTGATCTCCATAGCTGCGATTATAGCCGTGCCACTGACCATCCTGGTGGCGGGCGCTCCAGCCCGCGCATCCGTGCGCGGTCGTTCGGGCGGATCGACGACACGTTAAGTGTCGTCGACTAAAGGCACCGCCCTCACCCGTCGAGGCAGGGCGGGCCGGAACCTCTAACCGCGGCGGGTGGCGCGCAGACCGTGCTCGGGGGCGCTGGCGTCCCAGATCTGGTCGAATTCCTGCAGGTAGAGGCGCGCGGCCGGGGGATTGTTGATGTCCGCGATGCCGTCCCAGGTATCGGAGCGCATGCGGTAGACGATGGCCCGATCGTCGGCAATGAGATAGGCCGAGGCACGCTGGCGGGCCGCTGCCGCGACGTAGCGCATGTCGATGCAGCTCGAGAGCCGCCGTCCCATGGCCACGAAGCGGTTGCTGTCCCGCATGACCCGTGTCGGCTCGGCGAGCAGCACCCGCACCTTGGCGAAGCTGCGCGCCAGGACGAAGTGCTTGATCACCTCGAGAAATGCCGTCTGGTCGTAGAGGTCGGGCTCGAGATCGGGGGTGTAAATCGAGATCAGCCGCTGAGCAGTGGCGGCCACCTGGCAAACGGCGCTGCGCACCTCCGGCAGGGTGGTGAGCACGGTGAGGACGTCCATGCCTCGGGCCGCCCGCGCGCCCTTGCTGCTCATCGACTCCGGTGAGTAGCGGGCGTTTGCGAGCTGAGCCAGCGCGCTTTTATGTTCGAGTTCCCCGTATTGAGCCACGAGCGGCTGCCGTCTTCGCCTGCGACATCGGCAGGCCCACCGATCTTAGAGAGGCGGCTCACTGGGTGGTTGTCGAATCCATCACGAATTCAGGTGCTTAGCCTGCGTTAATGAGTGGAAACCGAGGTCTGGTTCTCATTTTCGGCACGGCCAGCCGGGCAGAATTTGTCATATTCCCCGAGCCAGGCGTCCCGCAAGGCCGGTGTAGTCGAGCGGTCGCAGCGTCTTCAGCCGACGCTTCTCTTCCGCGGACAGCGGCAGGCTTTCGATGAGCTCGGCGAGCGCACGCTGATCGATCGCGCGTCCGCGCGTGTGTTCCTTGAGGCGCTCGTATCCCTCCGGTATTCCCGCTGCGCGCAGGACGGTTTGAACGGCCTCGCCGAGGACCTCCCAAGCATCCTGGAGATCTGCAGTCAGTGTTGCCGCGTTTGCATCGACCTTACCGAGACCGCGGCCGAGCGCACGCCAGGCAATGAGTGTGTGGCCGAGTGCGACGCCAAGATTGCGCAGCACGGTGGAGTCGGTGAGATCCCGCTGCCAGCGCGAGATCGGCAGCTTGTCGGCGAAGTGGCGCAACAGGGCGTTGGCGATGCCGAGATTGCCTTCGGCATTCTCGAAGTCGATGGGGTTGACCTTGTGCGGCATGGTCGAGGAGCCGACCTCGGCGGCGGCCGCCCGCTGCTTGAGGTAGCCGAGGGAAATGTAGCCCCAGAAGTCGCGGCAGAGATCGAGGAGCACGACGTTGATGGCGGCGATGGCATCGCAGTACTCGGCGATCCAGTCATGCGGCTCGATCTGCGTGGTGTAGGCATTGCAGGCGAGGCCGAGGGATTCGATGAAGCTGCGGCTCACCGCAGGCCAGTCGACGCCGGGCAACGCGGCATGGTGGGCGTTGAAGTTGCCGACGGCGCCGTTCCATTTGCCCAGGATCTCGACCGCGCCCCAGCGCCGCTGCGCACGGCGCAGCCGTGCGACGAAGTTGGCAACCTCCTTGCCGAGTGTCGTCGGGCTCGCGGGTTGGCCGTGCGTACGCGCCAGCATTGGCGTGTCCGCTTCGCGATGAGCCAGAGCGGCGAGCTCGGTCGTGCGCTCCGTGAGCGTGCAAGCCAAGCGCCGGCGCGCCTCGCCGAGCAGGCGCGCATAGCTGAGATTGTTGATGTCCTCCGAGGTGCAGCCGAAGTGCACGAGCTCCAGGGAGGCTTCGCTCGCCCCGGCGGCCGCGAGCTGTTGGCGAACGTAGTACTCGACGGCCTTGACGTCGTGGTTGATGACTTGCTCGATGGCCTTCACCGACTTCGCGCAGTCCGCATCCGGCTCGCGCGCGAGATCACGCGCGCGGGCGAGCGCGGCGGGAGCGAGAGCGGCACCTGCGAGCTGTGGCACCGCGGCCGCGAGATGCATGAGCCACGCGGCCTCGATCCGCACGCGCTCGCGGATGAGCCCCGCCTCCGAGAGCAGCTCACGCAGCGGCTCGGTGGCGGCACGATAGCGGCCATCGACCGGCGAGAGTGCGGCCACTGCGGCAAGCGGCTCGGGGACAAGAGAATCCGGGCGGGAGTCGGCCATGCGCTATCATAACGCACGCGAGCTATGGAGCAGATGCCATGACGAGTTCCCACCGGATCGAGCACGACAGCATGGGCGAGCTGAAGGTGCCCGCGGATGCCCTCTGGGGCGCACAGACGCAGCGGGCCGTGGAGAATTTCCCGATCAGCGGCCTCACGATGCCGCGCGCCTTCATCGGTGCCGTGGGGCTCATCAAGCAGGCTGCCGCGCGCGCCAACACCCGCCTCGAGCTCCTCGATGCCGGGATCAGCCGCGCGATCGATGCCGCGGCGGCGGAGGTCGCGGCCGGGCAGCACGATGCGCAGTTTCCGATCGATGTCTTCCAGACCGGCTCCGGCACCAGCACGAACATGAATGCCAACGAGGTGGTCGCGACGCTCGCCGCGCGCCGCCTCGGCAAGGCCGTGCATCCCAACGATCACGTCAACATGAGCCAGAGCAGCAACGACGTGATCCCGACGGCGATCCACGTGAGTGCCGCGCTCAGCGTGCGCCGCGATCTCATCCCTGCGCTCGGCCACCTGCGCGATGCGCTGCTCGCGAAGGAGCGTGAGGTCGGCACCGTGGTCAAAACCGGCCGCACCCACCTCATGGATGCGATGCCCGTGACGCTGGGGCAGGAGCTCTCCGGCTGGCGGGCGCAGATCGAGAGCGGCCTCGCACGGCTCGCGGCGACCGAGCCGCGGTTGCACGCGCTCGCACAAGGCGGCACCGCAGTCGGCACCGGCATCAACGCGCATCCTGACTTCGGGGCCCGCTTCTGCGAGGCGCTGAGCGAGCTCGCGGGTGTTCCCTTCAGCCCGGCGCGCAACTACTTCGAGGCGCTCGCCTCTCAGGACACCGCCGTCGAGTTGTCCGGGCAGCTCAAGACCATCGCCGTCAGCCTGATGAAGATCGCCAACGACCTGCGCTGGATGAATAGCGGACCGCTCGCGGGGCTCGGTGAGATCGCACTGCCGGCGCTGCAGCCCGGCAGCAGCATCATGCCGGGCAAGGTGAACCCGGTGATCCCGGAGGCAACCGCCATGGTGGCCGCCCAGGTCATCGGCAACGACACCACCATCACGATCGCCGGGCAGTCGGGCAACTTCCAGCTCAATGTGATGCTGCCCGTGATCGCCTACAACCTGCTCGAGAGCATCCACTTGCTCGCCAACATCTCGCGGGCGCTCGCCGACCGCGCGATCGCCGGGTTCAAGGTGAATCTGGCGCGCCTCGGCGAGGCGCTCGAGCGCAATCCCATCCTGGTCACGGCGCTGAACCCGGTGATCGGCTACGAGAAGGGCGCCGCCATCGCGAAGAAGGCGTATGCCCAGGGCAGGCCGCTGCGCGAGGTTGCGCAGGAGATGACCGATCTCTCGCGTGAGGAGCTCGCGCGGCTCCTCGATCCCGCCGACCTTGCCCGCGGCGGCATCAAGGGCGGCACGAGCGGCGGTGGCTGAGACGGACGGCAGACCCCGGGAGGTGGCGGCAGCGCCGGCCGAGGTCCCTCCGGTCATCGACTGGCCGGCGAGGATCCGCGAGCGGCTCGCGGGCACTCAGCCGCGCCACGATCCCGAGGACTGGCTCGTTCCCGCGCTCACGGCGGAGCAGAGCCGCCCATTGCGGCGCTTCTTTCCGGCCTCGCCCATCCCCGCGGCTGTGCTCATCCCCATCGTGGAGCATCCGGGTGAGCCCACGGTGCTCCTGACGCAACGCGCCACTCAACTGCGCAATCACGCCGGTCAGGTCAGCTTTCCCGGCGGCCGCATCGAGCCTCAGGACGGGAGCCCCACTGCGGCGGCACTGCGCGAGGCACGCGAGGAGATCGGGCTCGAGGAAGCCTGCGTGACGGTCGTCGGCTATCTGCCCGACCACGTCGTGATCAGCGGCTTTCGCGTCACTCCGGTGGTCGCGATGGTGCGTCCCGGCTTCAAGCTTTTCCTCGATGCGCAGGAGGTGGAGGATACTTTCGAGGTGCCGCTCTCCTTCGCATTCGATCCGCGTAATCACCGGCCGCGGGTACACCGTTTCCGCACGGCCGACGCGGAGGCCCAGATGTTCGACATCCCTTACGGCGACCGCAACGTCTGGGGCGCGACGGCCGGGATGCTCGTGACCCTCTACCGGCTCTGCATCGAGGGCAGCGCATGAGCGCCGAGGAGACGGGAAGAGCGCTCACGGAGCTCATCGAGTTGATGGCGCGGCTGCGCGATCCCGAGCGGGGTTGTCCCTGGGATCGCGAGCAGACCTTCCGCACCATCGCTCCCTACACGATCGAGGAGGCGTACGAGGTTGCCGATGCCATCGAGCGCGGCGAGCCCGAGCGGCTGCGCGGTGAGCTCGGCGATCTCCTTTTCCAGGTGGTGTTTCATTCGCGGATGGCCGAGGAGCGGAGTTGGTTCGACTTCGCGGCCGTCGCCCGCGGCATTTGCGAGAAGCTCATCCGCCGCCATCCGCATGTATTCGAAGGCGAGGGCGCGGGAGCCGATCTCGGCGAGCTCTCGCGCGTCTGGGAGGAGCAGAAGGCGCGTGAGCGTGCCGAGGCCGCCGGTGAGGACGCCGCCGCCGATCACAGCGCCCTGGCAGATGTACCGCGTGCATTGCCGGCGCTCACCCGGGCGGCGAAGCTCGGGCGGCGCGCCGCGCGGGTGGGCTTCGACTGGGATACGGTTGCGCAGGTTCGCGACAAGGTCCTGGAAGAAGTCCGCGAGATCGACCAGGAGCTCGCCGGGGAGCCGGGCACGGGCAGCCAGGACCGGCTGGGCGAGGAGATCGGGGACCTCCTCTTCGCGGTGGCGAATTGGGCCCTGCACCTCGACGTCGATCCGGAGGAGGCGCTGCGGGCCGCGAATACCAAGTTCGAGCGGCGCTTCCGGCGCATGGAGGCGCTGGCCTCGGCCCAGGGCACCCCGCTGGCCTCGCTCGATGCCGCCCGGTGGGATGTGCTCTGGCGGCAGGCCAAGCAGGACCTCAGCGCGGCAGCGCCGGCCGGGGAGGGCTCGGCGGACCGCTAGCGGCAATCCTCCGCAGCTCCCGCAAAGCCCGGGTTGCGGGTTCGATTCAGCCCGGATTCACGCTGATCGGGGTATGTTCCGCGGACATGAACTCCGTTCGATCTTGGGTGGTCGCTGGGCTCGCGCTCGTGCTCTCGAGTGGCGCGCTCGCGGTTTGCGCCCAGGGAGCGCGGCCTCCAGTCTCGCACGTGGCCGCGGGTCCGCCCGCTTCGCACCGCCACGGTGGGGTATCCATGGACAAGGCCGTGCGGCTGGCGCAGCACCGCTTCCGGGCGCGGGTCGTCCGGGCCGAGACGCAGCGGCAAGGAGACCGTACCATCTACGTTCTTCGGATGCTGGATGACTCCGGACGGGTCTTCGCCGTCCGGGTCGATGCGGCGAGCGGCGCCATTATCTGACGCCGGCCCGAGACGCTGATGGGGGAGTCTTCCAATGCGAGTACTGGTGGTCGAAGACGAGGCCGCTTTGCGCGAGACGCTGAAGACGCGTCTCATCGAGGCCAACTTCACGGTGGATGTTGCCCAGGACGGGGAAGAGGGGCTCTTCGCCGGGATGGAATATCCCCTCGATGTGGCCATCATCGATCTGGGACTGCCGAAGCTCGCCGGGCTGGAAGTGATCCGCCGCCTGCGCGCCGCCCGCAAGGCGTACCCCATTCTCATCCTGACCGCGCGCGATAACTGGCAGGACAAGGTCGAGGGCCTGCAGGCCGGTGCCGACGACTATGTCCCCAAGCCCTTCCACTTCGAGGAAGTGTTGGCGCGGCTGCAGGCGCTGCTGCGAAGGGCCGGCGGCTGGGCGAGTCCGGAGCTCAAGTGCGGCGCGATCACCCTCGATACGCGCGCCCAGACGGTGAGTGTCGAGAGCCGGGCGGTCGAGCTCACGACTTTCGAGTACCGCATCCTCGAGCACCTGATGCTGCGCGCCGGCGAGGTGATCTCAAAGGGCGAGCTCACCGAGCGGCTCTACGATCAGGATTTCGAGCGCGACAGCAACGTGATCGAGGTGTTGGTCGGGCGGCTGCGCCGCAAGCTCGATCCGGAGGATCGCCTGAAGCCCATCGAGACCCTGCGCGGCCGCGGCTACCGATTCGCGCTCGCGCGCGATCCGGCGACCTGACCGCGGGCAGAGATCAAGACCGCGGCGCACACCGTGCATTCCCTGAGCCGCCGGCTGCTCGTCTCGGTCGCCGTACCGCTCGCGCTGTTTTTCGGCGTGATGATGCTCGTGCTCGATACGGGCTTTCGGACGCTCTCTGAGCGGCAGCTTCACGCCTTGCTCGATTCCCAGATGGTGACGCTGATTGCGGCCGCGGAGCCCAACCCGTCGGGTGGATATGACGCACCGCTCAACGGCCTCGACACTCGCCTCGGAACGCCGGACTCCGGCCTCTACGCCGAGATCCGCTCGAGCAATCACGTATGGACCTCGCCCTCGACCTCGGGGTTGCAGATCGACTTCGGCCCGCCGCTCACGCAGGGCGACCGCCAGTTCTCTTACGCCATGGTCGGTCACGGGCGGGTGGCGATCGAGAGCCGCGGCATCTCGTTCCAGGACGAGGCCAAGCAGGGAGAGCCGCTCACCTTCAGTGTGGCGGTGAGCCTGACACCCTACGAGCAACAGCTCTGGCTCTTCCGCAGCCGCCTGCTCGGCTGGTTCACCGGCCTCATGCTGCTGCTCCTCGTCTCACTCGCAGCGCTGCTGCGCCGCGTACTCGCGCCGCTGCGGCGACTCGAGCGCGAGATCCATCAGGTCGAGGAGGGGCGCAGCGAGACTCTCGGGTCGGGCTATCCGCGGGAGTTGAGCGGCGTCGCGCTGCATCTGAACGCACTGCTCGTCGGTGAGCGAAAGCGCGTGGCCCGATATCGCGATACGCTCGGCAACCTTGCGCATGGACTGAAGACGCCACTCACGGTGATGCGCTCTGCACTGTCTTCGGATGTTGCTGCCGGTGCTCAATCACGCACGATCGGCGGGGAAATCGACCGCATGACCGACATCATCGAGCATCAGTTGAAACGGGCGGCGGCCTCCGGCGGCGCACTCCTCGGGCAGGCACCCGTCGTCGTCGCGGTGGTGGCGGCGGATCTGCGTGGAACGCTCCTCAAGGTCTACGCCCGCAAGGATCTCTCGATCGAGCTCGCGATCCAGGAGGGAAGTCTCTTCATCGGCGATCGCGGCGATTTCATCGAGCTCCTCGGCAATCTCATGGACAACGCCTGCAAGTGGTGTCGGGAGAGAGTGCGCGTCTCGGTCACCGTGGAGAGCGGGCGGGCGGATGCGAGAGCGAGCCTGACCGTGGTGGTGGAGGACGATGGGCCCGGCATTGCCGAAGAGAACCGGGCAAAGGTCCTCGAGCGGGGCGTGAGGACGGATGAGAAGGTGCCCGGACATGGCCTGGGCCTTGCCATGGTGCACGACACGGTCGACCTCTATGGCGGCAACCTCACGGTGGATACCGCACCCCTGGGAGGGGCGCGGTTCTCAGTGCGACTGCCGGGCAAGAAGGTGGGTCAGAGCTCGAACTAGAGCTCGAACTTGATTCCCTGGGCGAGCGGCAGGTCGCGCGACCAGTTGATGGTGTTGGTCTGGCGGCGCATGTAGGCCCGCCAGGCATCGGAGCCCGACTCGCGGCCGCCGCCGGTATCCTTCTCCCCGCCGAAGGCGCCACCGATCTCGGCGCCCGAGGTGCCGATGTTGATGTTGGCGATGCCGCAGTCGCTGCCGGTGCCGGAGAGGAAGAGCTCGGCGTGCTGCAGGCGGTCGGTGAAGAGCGAAGAGCTCAAGCCGTAGGGCGTCGCATTCTGCTGGGCGATGGCCTCTTCGATCGACTCGACCGGAATGACGTAGAGAATGGGGCCGAAGGTCTCGGTCTGCACGATGGGCCAGTCGTTGCGGGCGCGGACGAGTGTCGGCTCGACGAAGTAACCGGGGCCCGAAAGGGTCCGGCCGCCATGCAGGATCTCAGCGCCGGCGGCGCGCACGGCCGCCACGGCGGCCTCGAAGCGCTCCACCGCTTGTGCATCGATCAGGGGGCCCATCAGTGTCGCCGGATCCAACGGATTGCCGATCCGCACCTGACGGTATGCATTCGTGAGCCGGCGCTCGAGCTCATCGGCGACGGCTTTGTGGACGAACACGCGCCGCGTGCTGGTGCAGCGCTGGCCGGCGGTGCCGACGGCACCGAAGACGATGGCCGGCACTGCGAGATCGAGATTCGCCGTCTCATCGACGATGATCGCGTTGTTGCCTCCGAGCTCGAGGAGACTCTTGCCGAGGCGCGCGGCGACCCGCTCGCCGACCTTGCGGCCCACCGGAGTCGAGCCGGTGAAGGAGACGAGAGCGACCCGGCGATCGTCGACGAAACGGGTTGCGAGCTCGCTGCCTCCGTCGATGAAGAGCTGAAAGACGGGTGGCAGGCCGCGCTCACTCAGGACGCGATTGCAGATCTGCTGCACGGCGATCGCGGTGAGCGGAGTCTTCGGCGAGGGCTTCCAGACCGACACGTTGCCGCAGATGGCGGCGAGAAATGCGTTCCAGGACCAGACCGCCACCGGGAAGTTGAATGCGGAGACGATGCCGACGACACCGAGCGGATGCCACTGCTCGTACATCCGGTGGCCGGGACGCTCCGACTGCATGGTGAGCCCGTAGAGCATGCGCGACTGGCCAACCGCGAAGTCGGCGATGTCGATCATCTCCTGCACCTCGCCCAGTCCCTCGGCGAGAATCTTGCCGTTCTCGAGCGAGACCAACGTGCCGAGCTCGGTCTTGACGCGCCGCAGCTCCTCGCCGATGAGGCGCACG
>Ga0157369_10006846_pt1 | contig 13152 bp, 7 predicted proteins | sample C25metaG_FD_113461 | JGI IMG/M metagenome (GOLD analysis project Ga0157369, IMG submission 113461) | Corn rhizosphere microbial communities from Kellogg Biological Station, Michigan, USA - C2-5 metaG | ecosystem: Host-associated > Plants > Roots > Rhizosphere > Soil | place: USA: Michigan...
ACCTGATCCCATCCCGAACTCAGTAGTGAAACGATGCATCGCCGATGGTAGTGTGGGGTTTCCCCATGTGAGAGTAGGTCATCGTCAAGATTAAATTCCAGAACCCCTGTTTGCTAACGCAAACAGGGGTTTTGTTTTGGGCGGTCGAAAAGACAGCTAACATCCGAGTTCCGCCAAAAACTGCCCACGGTGCTAAAGTCGCACCCTCGATTTTGCTTTTCCCAAGGAAGCCGTTATGCCGGATGCGACGTCCCTCAGTGCTGGATTCATGGTGGTTCACGGCAACCGCCTGGACGAGCTGCGCAGCCTGGTGGTCAGCTGGATGCGCCGCTATCCCCTGGCCCCTCTGGAAAACGAAATCGCCCTGGTACAAAGCAACGGCATCGCCCAGTGGCTCAAGCTGGCCCTGGCTGAAGATCCGGAAGACGACGACATGGGCGGTTGTGGCATCGCTGCCGCAATTGACGTGCAACTGCCCGGCAGCTTCATGTGGCAGCTCTACCGCATGGTCCTGGGTCGTGACGAAATTCCGCCCAAGTCCCTGCTCGATAAAGCCCCATTGACCTGGCGCCTGATGCGTCTGCTCCCGGAGCTTATCGATCAACCGCACTTCGAACCGCTGCAGCGCTTCCTCACCCACGACACCGACCTGCGCAAACGCTACCAACTCGCCGAACGCCTGGCTGACTTGTTCGACCAATACCAGGTTTACCGCGCCGACTGGCTGGAAGACTGGGCCGCCGGCCGCCACCAATTGCGTAACGGCCGGGGCGAATCCAAGCCCCTTAACCCAGCCAACTGCTGGCAAGCCGAACTGTGGCGCGCATTGCTGTTGGATGTAGGTGAAGAAGGCATGGCCGAAAGCCGTGCCGGCGTTCACCAGCGCTTCATCGAGCGCATCAATTCCCTAGACAGCGCGCCCCCAGGCTTGCCATCCAGGGTCATCGTTTTCGGCATCTCCTCGTTGCCAGCACAGGCACTGGAAGCCCTCGCCGGTCTCGCGCGATTCAGCCAAGTCTTGCTCTGCGTACATAACCCTTGTCGCCATCATTGGTCCGACATCGTCGCCGACAAAGACCTACTACGTAACGAATACAAGCGTCAGGCTCGCAAAGCGGGCATGCCGGTCACCATCGACCCACAAACCCTGCACCAGCACGCTCACCCGTTATTGGCCGCGTGGGGTAAACAAGGCCGTGACTACATCAGCCTCCTGGACAGCTACGACGATCCCAACAGCTACCGCGCCGCATTCCGTGACGGCCGCATCGACCTGTTCAGCGACAGCGAACCGACCACACTGCTCAACCAGCTCCAGGACGATATCCTCGAACTGCGCCCACTCAACGAAACCCGCGAGCTATGGCCAGCTGTCGATCTGGATCGCGATACCTCAATCCGTTTCCACATTGCACACAGCGCCCAACGCGAAGTGGAAATCCTCCACGACCAACTGCTCCAGCGCTTCAGTGCCGACCCCACGCTGCGCCCCCGGGACATCATCGTCATGGTCCCCGACGTCGACAGCTACGCGCCGCACATCCGCGCCGTATTCGGCCAGCTTGAGCGCAACGACCCACGCTTCATCCCGTTCACCCTGACTGATCAAGGCCAGCGCGGTCGCGACCCTCTGCTCATCGCCGTCGAACACTTGCTGAAACTCCCCGATAGCCGCTTCCCCGTCAGCGAAATCCTCGACCTGCTTGATGTTCCGGCCCTACGCGAACGCTTTGTCATCAAAGAGCGTGACCTGCCCACATTGCACCGCTGGATAGAAGGCGCCGGCATCCGCTGGGGGCTTAGCGCCGAACAACGTGCCAGCCTTGGCCTGCCACCGGAGCTGGAACAAAACAGCTGGCGTTTCGGCCTGCGCCGCATGTTGCTCGGTTACGCCGTAGGCACCGGCGCCGCGTGTGATGGCATCGAGCCCTACGACGAAATCGGTGGCCTCGACGCCGCCCTGATTGGTCCACTGGTTGCCTTGCTCGACGCACTCAACGACGCCCATCAAGCTTTGTCGCAGCCCGCATCGCCCAAAGAGTGGGGCGAACGCCTGCAACGCCTGATGCAACTGTTCTTCCTGCCGAGCAGCGAACACGACGACTACCTGCTGAGCCAACTCGAGCAACTCAGAGAGACTTGGTTGGAAACCTGCGAGTCCGTAGGGTTGCAGGACCAATTACCACTTACCGTAGTCCGTGAAGCTTGGCTCGCCGGCCTCGACCAAGGTCGCCTGTCCCAACGCTTCCTCGCTGGAGCTGTCAATTTCTGCACCCTGATGCCCATGCGTGCGATCCCCTTCACGCTGGTCTGCCTGCTCGGCATGAACGACGGTGATTACCCGCGTGCGCAACCTCCGCTGGACTTCGACCTGATGGGCAGCGACTACCGCCCCGGCGACCGTTCACGCCGTGAAGACGACCGCTACCTGCTGCTCGAAGCCCTGCTTTCAGCACGTGACCAGCTCTATATCAGCTGGGTCGGCCGCAGCATCCGTGACAACAGTGACCGCCCGGCCTCGGTACTGATCGGCCAGCTGCGTGACCATCTCGCCAGCGGCTGGCACCTCGCAAACAGTGACACGCCGCTGATTGAAGCCATGACACAAGAGCATCCGCTGCAACCGTTCAGCGCCCGTTATTTCCATGAGGGCGATGCGCTGTTCAGCTACGCGCGCGAATGGCAGTTGCTCCACGAGGCCTCCGATGCCATCCCAGCCAAACACGACCTAGCCCCCCATCAACAGGAAGAACCCCTGAGTCTCGGCCAGCTTCAAGACTTCCTGCGCAATCCAGTCAAACACTTCTTCAGCCAACGCCTGAAAGTGTTCTTCGAAGCCGCCGAGGTGCCGCTGGCTGACGAAGAGCCCTTCGTTCTCGACGCACTGCAACGCTATAGCCTGAGCGACAGCCTGCTCAGCGCCGCACTCACACAACCCGATCACCTCGACCAGGCGCTGAACGCACAGGCCTTGCGTTTACAAGGCAGTGGCCTGTTGCCGATGGTGGGTTTCGGTGAGTGCCTGCGCAACGAGCTGATCGAGCCCTTGCCCGATCTGCTGCGACGCTACCAGCAGTTGCTGGCCCTTTGGCCCACCCCGCACCCCGGCGCCGAACCCGTCAGTTTTGAGCATCATGGCGTTCACTTGGAAGGCTGGGTCAGCGGTCTGCATCGGCGCAGTGATGGCGGTTTACTCAGCGTCACCACCATTCCCAACAGTATCGGCTCGATCAAGACCCGCAAATGGCATCGCCTGATTCGCCCCTGGGTCAATCACGTGGTCGCCTGTGCCTGCGGTCTGCCGTTAAGCACCGGCTTGGTCGCCAGCGACGACACCCTGCTCCTGCCACCACTGGACAGATCCAATGCCCAGGAAGTCCTCGGCAACTTGCTGCTCGCCTGGCAAATCGGAATGAGCCAGCCACTGCCCGTTGCCGTGAAAACCGCTTTCGCGTGGCTCAGCCAAACCGATCCTGCCAAGGCGCAAGCAGCTGCCAGTAAAGCCTACGAAGGCGATGGCCTGACCACCGATGGCGAGCGTCGCGAAACCCCGGCGCTCACTCGGCAATTTCCCGACTACGCCACACTCATCGCCAGCGAAGAGTTCGAAGGGTGGTGCGAAACCCTGTATCGCCCGCTGCTTAACGCACCCTGGCGATCACTCACCGGCGAGGACGGCGCATGACCAGCAAACCCTTGGCCCTTGCGTTTCCGCTCAAAGGCAGTCAGCTGATTGAAGCCAGCGCCGGCACCGGCAAAACGTTCACCATCTCCGCCCTTTACCTGCGCCTGGTCCTCGGTCACGGTGGCGAAGACGCAGGCTTTGGCCGTGAATTGCTGCCGCCACAAATCTTGGTGGTGACCTTCACCGACGCCGCCACCAAGGAGCTGCGCGAACGGATCCGCATCCGTCTGGCTGAAGCCGCGCGCTTTTTCCGCGAAGAAATCGAACAGCCCGACACCCTGATCGCCGATCTGCGCGCCGACTACCCCTCCGAACAATGGCCTGCCTGCGCCAATCGCCTGGACATCGCCGCCCAGTGGATGGACGAAGCCGCTGTCTCAACCATCCACAGTTGGTGCCAGCGCATGCTGCGCGAACATGCCTTCGACAGTGGCAGCCTGTTCACCCAGACCCTGGAAACCGACCACAGCGACTTGCTCGGCGAAGTGTTGCGTGATTACTGGCGGCTGTTCTGCTACCCGATGCACGACGATGCGCTCAACTGGGTACGCAATAACTGGAGCGGCCCCGCCGCGTTGATGCCACGGGTACGCGCGTTGTTTGGCAGCGAACGGCCTACGGATGAAACCCGCGAGCCTGCCGAGCTGATCAACGCCTGCCTGCAAGAGCGCCGCGAAGCACTGCAGACACTCAAGGCCCCCTGGCAACAATGGGCCGCCGAGCTGCGCGATATCTGCCTGCAAGCCGTGGCCGCCAAGGCCGTCGATGGCCGCAAGATGCAAGCGCGCTACTTCGAGCCCTGGTTCGAAAAGATCAGCGCCTGGGCCGCTGACGAATCCCTCGAGCAACTGGACATCGGCACCGGCTTCACCCGCCTGACGCCGGACGGCATGGCCGAAGCCTGGAAAGGCGAGCCGCCCCAGCACCCCGGTATCGACGCCATGGCCGGACTCAAGGCGGCCCTTGATGCGCTGCCGACCCCCGACGCCGCCGTGTTGCAGCACGCCGCCGGCTGGGTGGGCAAACGCTTCGAGGAAGAAAAGCGGCGCCGCGCCGAAATGGGTTTCGACGACATGCTCATCCGCCTCAACGCTGCGCTCCAGGCCGACGGTGGCGAACGCCTGGCCAGTGTGATCCGCGAGCAGTTCCCCGTGGCCTTGATCGATGAGTTCCAAGACACCGACCCGGTGCAATACAGCATTTTCGACAGTATCTACCGCATCGAAGAAAACCACCTCGACAGCGGGCTGTTCCTGATCGGCGATCCCAAGCAAGCGATTTACGCCTTCCGGGGCGCCGACATCTACACCTACCTGCGCGCCCGACAATCCACTACGGGCCGCCACCACACACTGGGCACCAACTTCCGCTCCAGCCACGCAATGGTGGAGGCGGTGAACCACGTGTTCCAGCGTGCGGAAACAGGTCGCGGCGCGTTCCTGTTCCGCGAGCCGAAGGGTGAAAACCCGGTGCCTTTCCATTCGGTGCAGTCCCAGGGTCGCAAAGAGCAACTTCAGGTGGATGGCCAGACACTGCCGGCCATGAACCTCTGGCACTTGCCCACCGACCAGCCGGTGTCCAATGCGGTTTATCGTCAGCAATTGGCTGCCGCCTGTGCCACACACATTGTTGAATTGCTCAACGGCGGGCAGCGAGGTACTGCTGGCTTCCTGCAGCCAGATGCAAGCTTCAAGGGCGTGCTTCCGTCAGACATCGCCATCCTCGTGCGCGATGGCAAGGAGGCCCAGGCCGTACGTGCCGAACTGGCTGCCCGTGGTGTGCGCAGTGTGTATCTGTCCGACAAGGACTCGGTGTTCGCTGCCCAAGAGGCCCACGACCTGCTCGCCTGGCTAAAGGCCTGCGCCGAGCCGGATGTCGAGCGCCCGCTGCGCGCCGCCTTGGCGTGCGTCACCCTGAACCTGTCGTTGCCGGAACTGGAGCGTCTGAACCAGGATGAGCTGGCGTGGGAAAGCCGCGTCATGCAGTTCCGTGGCTACCGCGCAATATGGCGGACCCAAGGCGTGCTGCCGATGCTGCGCCGCCTGCTGCACGACTTTAAATTGCCGCAAACCCTGATCGCACGCAGCGATGGCGAACGCGTGCTGACCAACCTGCTGCACCTCAGTGAATTGCTGCAACAAGCGGCATCGGAACTGGATGGCGAACAGGCACTGATCCGACATCTGGCCGAACACCTGGCACTCTCCGGCCAAGCGGGTGAAGAACAAATCCTGCGTCTGGAGAGTGATGAACAACTGGTCAAGGTGGTGACGATCCACAAGTCAAAAGGCCTGGAGTACGACCTGGTTTTCCTGCCGTTTATCTGCTCGGCCAAACCAGTGGACGGCAGCCGGTTGCCGCTGCACTACCACGATGAACACGGCAAATCCCAGGTCAGCCTGCGCCCAACGCCTGAGTTGATCGTCCAGGCTGATAACGAGCGCCTGGCCGAAGACCTGCGCCTGTTGTATGTAGCGCTTACCCGCGCCAAGCATGCATGCTGGCTGGGCATCGCCGACCTCAAGCGCGGCAACAGCAATAGCTCTGTATTGCATCTCTCAGCGCTGGGCTATTTGCTCGGCGCTGGAGCGTCGTTGGCGGAGTCTGCCGGTTTGGCACGCTGGCTATTGGACCTGCAAGCAGGGTGTCCCGCCATCGACTACACCCAAGTGCCCGACGCGCAAGACATCGTCTTTCACCCACCTCGCAACGAAGCCAGGCTGCGGGCGCCCTTGCTGCCCAAGCGCAAGGCCGCAGAAAACTGGTGGATTGCCTCCTACAGCGCGTTGCGCATCGGCGACAGCATGAGCGATGCCTCGCTCGAAGCGCCGGAGAGCCCACAGGCCCAGAAGCTCTTCGATGACGAGCGTCTCGACCCCGATGCACCGCGCGAAGTGGCGGCGTCCGGCGGCGATATTCACCGTTTCCCACGCGGCCCGAACCCAGGGACTTTCCTTCACGGTCTGCTGGAATGGGCGGGGGAGGAGGGCTTCAACGTCACGCCCGAGGCCATCGAAAAGGCAGTCGGCGCACGCTGCAATCGGCGCAACTGGGAAGGCTGGATCATCACCCTCAGCGGCTGGCTCGGCCACCTGTTGCAAACGCCACTGCCGGTGGATAACGGGCATGTCTCCCTCAGCGATTTGCAGCAGTACCAAATCGAGATGGAGTTCTGGTTCGCCAGCCACAAAGTTGACGTCCTCGCTCTCGACAAACTGGTATGCCAATACACCCATAACGGCGTTTCCCGCGTTGCCGCCGAACCCGTGCTGCTCAATGGTATGTTCAAGGGGTTTATCGACTTGACCTTCGAACATGACGGCCGCTATTACGTGGCCGATTACAAATCCAACTGGCTCGGTCCCGACGATTCGGCCTACACCCCGGACGCCATGGAACAGTCGATCCTCGATGATCGGTACGACCTGCAATACGTGCTTTACCTGCTGGCCCTGCACCGCCAACTCAAGGCGCGCGTGCCGGACTACGACTACGACCGCCATGTCGGCGGCGCGCTGTACCTGTTCCTGCGTGGCACCCAATCGGCGAGCCAGGGTGCGTATTTCACCCGGCCGCCACGGGAACTGATCGAAGGCCTGGACCTGTTGTTCCAGGGCAAGCCCATCCCGCCCAAGGTTGAGCCCGCCTGGGAACAAGGAGTGTTGTTATGAGCCTGTCGCCGTTACCGCTGGAGGCGCTGATGCCCCTCAGCAACGCCGCCGATCTGGTGCAACTGCTGGAACGTTGGGTCGATCGCGGTTGGTTGCGCGCTCTGGACAAAGCCTTCGTCGGCTTCCTGCACGAACTTGAACCCCACGCTGACCCGCTGGTGCTGCTGGCTGCCGCGCTGACCAGCCATCAATTGGGCCATGGCCACGTCTGCCTCGACCTGTTCGAAACCCTCAAGGCACCGGACTTTGCCCTGTCGTTGCCGCCTGAAGGCGACCTGCAAACCGGCGCCATGCTGCTACCGTCGCAGTTGCTCGACGGCCTCGATGGCGCCCACTGGTGCCATGCGCTGGCCGCCAGCCATCTGGTGGCGTTGGCAGTTGATGGCAGCGCAGCCGCCCAGAGTCGCCCCTTGGTCCTGTCCGGCAAGCGCCTGTACCTGCGCCGCTACTGGACCTACGAGCGGCGCATCGACACCGCCTTGCGCCTGCGGCTCGCCACTAAGGAAAGCATCGCCGCCGATTTGCCGCAGCGCCTCGATAGCCTGTTCGACCAACCGCCGCCCGATGGTGTGATCGACTGGCAAAAGCTCGCCTGCGCACTGGCTACCCGCGGTGCATTCAGCATCGTCACCGGCGGCCCCGGTACCGGCAAGACCACCACCGTGGTGCGTCTGCTCGCGCTGTTGCAGGCGCCGGCTGTGGAGTCCGGCAGTCCATTGCGCATTCGCCTCGCCGCGCCTACCGGCAAGGCGGCGGCACGCCTCACCGAGTCCATCAGCCAGCAAGTGCTGTCGCTGAAAGTACCGGACAACGTGAAGGAAAAGATCCCGACCCAGGTCACCACCGTTCACCGCTTGCTGGGCAGTCGCCCGGGCACGCGGCATTTTCGTCATCACATCGGCAACCCATTGCCCCTGGATGTGCTGGTCGTCGACGAAGCCTCGATGATCGACCTGGAAATGATGGCCAACCTGCTCGACGCCTTGCCGCCCCATGCTCGCCTGGTCCTGTTGGGCGACAAGGACCAACTGGCGTCGGTAGAGGCGGGCGCGGTACTGGGTGATTTGTGCCGCGACGCCGAAGCTGGCTTCTACAGCGCCGAGACCCGCCAATGGCTGCAAGCCGTCAGCGGTGAAGACCTCAGCGCCACTGGCCTGCAGGAAGATCTCGACGGTACCCATCCCCTGGCACAGCAAGTGGTGATGCTGCGCTACTCGCGACGTTTCGGTGAAGGCAGTGGCATCGGCCAACTGGCACGTTGGGTCAACCAGCAAAACGCCGAAGAAGCCCGCAAGCTGTTGGCGGCGCGCAGTCACGATGACCTGTTCTGTGTCAGCCTCAAAGGCGAGCATGACCACGCCCTGGAACGCTTGGTACTGGACGGGCAAGGTGGCGGTGCCCAGGGTTATCGCTATTACCTCAACCTGTTGCAAAGCGCGCGGCCAGCCCCCGGCACCCCACGTGAAGACCCCGCCTGGACCCTCTGGGCGCAGCAGCTGCTGCAAGCCTTCGACGCGTTCCAACTGCTCTGTGCGGTACGCAAAGGTCCCTGGGGTGTGGAAGGCCTGAACCTGCGCATCACCGCGGCCTTGCGCAAGGTGCGGCTGATCGAAGGCGACGAGCAATGGTACGAAGGCCGTCCCGTGCTGATGACCCGCAACGATTATGGCCTGGGCTTGATGAACGGTGACATCGGCATTGCCCTCAAATTGCCCGAAAGCGACGGCGGCCCCCAGGTGCTGCGTGTGGCCTTCCCACGTAACGATGGCCAGGGCGGCGTGCGGTTTGTGCTGCCCAGCCGTCTGAATGATGTGGAAACCGTGTACGCCATGACCGTGCATAAATCCCAGGGCTCGGAGTTCACCCACACTGCGCTGATCCTGCCGGATGCCTTGAACCCGGTGCTCACCAAAGAGTTGATCTACACCGGCATCACCCGGGCCAAGCGCTGGTTCAGCCTGATCGAGCCCCGTGGCGGCGTGTTCGAAGAAGCCGTAAGGCGCAAGGTCAAGCGCTTGAGTGGGTTGATGCTGGAGTTGGGTCACGAGCCTGAAAAACTGACTGACAGATCATGTGATATTTCTGATTCAGGCGTCTGATTTTTCTGAAAAAATAGCGACCCCCATGAAGCCCCGTCTTCGCGGGGTTTTCCGCCGCTGTGCTATCGTTGCGGCATCATTTAAAAAACACCTGAGAGAATCGCTGCATGAACGTGGCTGTCTCGCCCACAGAGCGCAGTTTGAGCTGGAGACGCCTGCTGCTGGTGGCGGTCCTGTGTGTGCTTACGCCACACGCTTTTGCCCAGGCATCCGACCCCGCAGGCCTTGCCGCGCAACGCGCCCAGGCGGTCACCCAAGTGGTACTGGGTATCCTCAGTTATGCGCGCTGGCCGGTTGAGCCTGCGCAATTGCGCCTGTGTATCGTCGGCCCGACCCAATACACCGACGACCTGATCAAAGGCACCACACAGGCCACCGGCCGTCCGGTCGTGGTGCAGCGTCTGCTGGCCAGCCATTCGGATATCGTCAACGCGTGCGATGCGGTGTACATCGGCAAACTCAGTGCCGATGAGCGTGGCCAGCTGTTTACCTCGTTGATCGGTCATCCGGTGCTCAGCATCAGCGAAGGCGGCGACCAGTGTACGGTGGGCAGCCTGTTCTGCCTGCGGGTGGGGGATGAGCAGGTGTCCTTCGAGGTCAACCTCGACTCCGTGGCGCGCAGCGGCGTGCGCATTCACCCCAGCGTGCTGCAGTTGTCCCGTCGTCGAGCGCCTGCGCCATGAAGGTCGATAAAGTGCGACCGACATTGCGCTCGGTCATCGGCCGAGGGCACCTGATCCTGGCGCTGGTGGCCGTGATCCTGGCGAGCGTCTCGCTGACCTTGCTGGGGGTGTTGGCGCTGCGGGTGTATGCCGAACACAACCTGCACCTGATCGCGCGCTCCATCAACTACACCGTGGAAGCGGCGGTGGTGTTCAACGACAGCGCCGCGGCCACTGAAGCCCTCAGCCTGATTGCCTCCACCGAAGAGGTGGCCAACGCCGAAGTCTTCGACGCCAATGGCAAGTTGCTGGCGCAGTGGATACGCCCGGATACCGGCATGCTCTCGCGGGTTGAGCTGGAACTGGCGCACACCTTGCTCGAACAACCCATCAGCCAGCCGATCCTCCACCAAGGGCGAGCCATCGGCAGCACTCACCTCACGGGTCACGGTGGCAGCCTGCTGCGCTTCCTGCTCAGCGGCCTGGCCGGGATCCTCATCTGCACCGCGCTCAGCGCGTGGATCGCCCTGCACTTGGCGCGACGCTTGTTACGCGGTATCACCGGCCCACTGCAAAGCCTCGCCGCCGTGGCCCACGCCGCCCGCAGCGAGCGCGACTTCGACCGCCGCGTACCACCGGCAAAAATCGCCGAACTCGACAGCCTGGGCAGTGACTTCAACGCCCTGCTCGGCGAGATGGAGGCCTGGCAAAATCACCTGCAAAGCGAAAACGAATCCCTTGCCCATCAGGCCAACCACGACAGCCTCACCGGCCTGCCCAACCGCGCGTTCTTCGAAGGCCGATTGATCCGTGCCCTGCGCAGCGCGGCCAAGGCCAAAGAGCAGGTGGCAGTGCTTTACCTCGACAGCGATCGCTTCAAAGAGATCAATGACAGCTTTGGCCACGCGGCCGGTGACGCCGTGCTCGTGGCCGTCGCCGAACGTGTACGGGCCCAACTGCGTGAGGATGACCTGGTGGCGCGCCTGGGCGGTGACGAGTTCGCCATCCTGCTGGCGCCGCTGCACAAGGTAGAAGACGCCCAGCGCATCGCCGACAAGATCATCGCCAGCATGGACCAGCCCATCCCCGTGCCCGGCAACACTCAGGTATTGACCTCCCTCAGTATTGGCATCGCCATCTACCCTGATCATGGCGCCACACCCGGCACCTTGCTCAATGCTGCCGACGCGGCGATGTACCAGGCCAAACGTTTGTCCTCGGGCGGCCAGCAAACGGCAGAGTCGGAGCCCTCCGCCGCCAACGTTCACCACAGGAGCTGATCCCTTGTTCTCGACCGTGCGTTTCATGTTTATCCCCCTGCTGGTGGCACTGCTCGCCCTCGGCGGCTGCCAGACGCCACCCCCCAAAGGCCTTACCCCGGCGCAAGTGGCCGTCCTCAAGCAACAAGGCTTTGAGCTGACCGACGAAGGCTGGGCATTCGGCCTGTCCGGCAAAGTGCTGTTCGGCAGCGACGTCGAGACGCTCAACCCACCCAGCACCGAGATCGTCCAGCGCATCGGCAAGGCCCTGCTGGGCGTCGGCATCGAACGCGTCCGCATCGACGGCCACACCGATGCGTCGGGCAAGGAAGCCTACAACCAGCAACTGTCCCTGCGCCGCGCAAAAAGTGTGGCGACGGTGTTGACCGGTGTGGGCATGAAGGAAGAGAACATCCAGCTGCGCGGGCTGGGCAGCAGCGAGCCGGTGGCGCCGAATACCACGGTGGAGGGGCGCACCGAGAATCGGCGAGTGTCGATTGTGGTGATTGCGGACTGAACCCGTCCCGCCAATCTCAATGTGAAACCCAATCAACTGTGGGAGCTGGCTTGCCGGCGATAGCGGTCCATCAGCAAAGAATGTGCTGACTGACACACCGCCATCGCAGGCAAGCCAGCTCCCACACTTATTTGTGCAAGGCCTGGATTTTGCGGCTTACCCAGTTCAACTGTGGGAGCGGGCTTGCTCGCGAATGCGGTCATTCAGTTAAGAATCTATTGCCTTACCCACCGCCGTCGAAGGCAGGCCCCCACATCTGAACGGTGTGCGCTTAACGGTCCGGCGTGCATATCTAGGGCGGCTTCCATCGCGAGTTTCTTGGAGTAGAAAAGCACGGTGAAGGCGTGCTCTAACGCTTCCTCAATGGGCATGCCGGCGTTGACGCGGAACAGGGGTTTTTCGTTTTCGCCGTAGTCCCCGAAGGTGACGACGCCGAGGGTGGTGATGGAGGAGAGCGGTGGATCGGGGACGATTTTAGTCATGATCCATACCTGGGAGTTTAGGGAGCCACCCACTCATGTCGCTAAACATGAAAGGGTGGCAGCTGTACGCAGGTTAGCGAACCGGACCCAGGACCCGGCAGACCCAAAGGTCTCCCACGCACAGCCGCCATAACACGACAACGACAAGCATGAAACGCTTGACGTTGGAGGCTGTGTCCGGGGTCGGGTCGCTAAACCCGTTCGCTGATGTCAGCGAAGTACGGAGGCTAATGACTCGAACCCTAAGGCACGATAGGCCGGAGATTCTCTAGGAAACGTCCTGCAAATTAAAGCGAATCATCGTTAATGGCCCTTTAATCCGCGAACCTGATCTCCCTGGTCTCCCCCATCAACAGCCCCTGATTCTGCTCCGTCACCTCCCTGATGTAGTCCCACAACAACGTAATCCGCTTCAACTTCCTCAGGTCCTCCCGGCAATACATCCAGAACTGGCGAGTGATGGAAATCTGCTCCCCCAACACTGGCAACAACCGTGGATCCTGCGCCGCCAAAAAACACGGCAATATCGCCATCGACCGTCCTTGCTGCGCCGCCACGTACTGCGCGATCACACTGGTACTGCGCAGGCTGGCGCTGGCGCCGGGCACCACGTTTGCCAGGTACAGCAGCTCCGAGCTGAACGCCAAGTCATCTACATAGCTGATAAACGGATGCTCGGCCAAATCCGCAGGTTTGCGGATGGGCGGGTGTTGGTCCAGGTATTCCTGGGTCGCGTACAGCTGCAATTTGTAGTCGCACAGTTTGCAGCACACATAC
>Ga0157369_10006848_pt1 | contig 13151 bp, 11 predicted proteins | sample C25metaG_FD_113461 | JGI IMG/M metagenome (GOLD analysis project Ga0157369, IMG submission 113461) | Corn rhizosphere microbial communities from Kellogg Biological Station, Michigan, USA - C2-5 metaG | ecosystem: Host-associated > Plants > Roots > Rhizosphere > Soil | place: USA: Michigan...
GGATCGTCGCGCTCCAGGGAAGGTCGCGAGTGGAGGTCGCGCTCGGCCCGCGCGGCCGCTTCGGCAAGGAGCCCGTGCACGACCTCGCCCGCGCCGAGAGCGGCCTGTGGACGGGGCGCTCCGGCGAGATTCGCTTCTCCTGGCTCGGCGGTGCGGACGCCACGCCGCGGTCCGACGGCGAGGGCGGCGAGGAGCTGGCGCTCGAGCTCGAGCTCGAGCCGGGTCAGACGCACGACCTCGTCCTCCTGCTCGCGCTCGAGGAACGCGGGCTCGACACGCCGCAGGCCGACGCTGCGTGGTCGAGCACCGAGGAGAGCTGGCGCACGCGCGTTCCGGCACTCGAGACCGCGTCCGGGAGGCGCGACGCCCGTCACGCCTACGCGGTTCTCTCCGGTCTCACGAGCACCGCGGGCGGGATGGTCGCCGCGGCGACGATGTCGCTGCCGGAGCGTGCCAGGGAGGGCAGGAACTTCGACTATCGCTACAGCTGGATCCGCGACCAGTGCTACGCAGGACAAGCCACTGCGCGCGCCGGCGGGGGATCCGTGCTCGACGACGCCGTGCGATTCGTCTCCGAGCGCCTGCTCGCCGACGGCCCGGAGCTCGAGCCGGCCTACACGGTGGCGGGCGGGCCGGTGCCGGACGAGCGCCGCCTCGATCCTCCCGGCTATCCGGGAGCCCTGACGACGCTCGGCAACTCGGCGAAGAGCCAGCTCCAGCTGGACATGTTCGGCGAGTCCCTCCTGCTCTTCGCCGACGCCGCGCGTCTCGATCGTCTGGACGGCGACGCGTGGAGCGCCGCCGGGGTCGCGGCGCAGGCGATCGAACAACGCTGGCGCGAGCCGGATTCCGGTCTCTGGGAGCTCGAGCCCGACGAGTGGGCGCACAGCCGGCTCGCCTGTGTCGCGGGCCTGCGCGCGATCGCCGGCGCCGGACCGGCGAGCGAGGACACGGGCCGCCTCCGCCGCCTCGCGGACCAGATCGCCGCCGACGTGGCGGCGCGCTCGCTCCACCCGAGCGGCCGCTGGCAGCGCTCGCCAGGCGACTCGCGTGTCGACGCCGCCCTCCTGCTTCCCGCCATTCGAGGTGCGATCCCCTCCGACGATCCGCGGACGATCGCGACGCTCCGCGCGGTCGTCGACGAGCTGACCGAAGACGGGTACGCGTACCGTTACCGGCCGGACGAGCGGCCGCTCGGCGAAGCCGAAGGGGCCTTTCTGCTCTGCGGCTTCCTCGTCGCGCTGGCATACGCGCAGCAAGACGATCACGTCGAGGCGGCGCGCTGGTTCGAACGCAACCGTGCCGCCTGCGGGCCGCCCGGCCTTCTCTCGGAGGAGTTCGACGTCCTGCAGCGCCAGCTGCGCGGCAACCTGCCGCAGGCCTTCGTCCACGCGCTCTTGCTCGAATGCGCGGCACGCGGCTGCTGACACGGCCCCGGGGCGACCGGGTCAGTCCCCGCCGCGCCGCGCGATCACGGTGATCTCGACGAGCATCCCGGCGAGCAGCGTGGCGCCCACCGTCGTCCGGACCGGTCGCGGCTCCCTCGGGAACTGGCGCTCGTAGGCGGCGTTGTAGCCGGGGAAGAGCGAGAGGTCGCTCAGGTGGACGAGGCACGAGACGATGTCGTCGCGCGAGAGCCCGGCTTCCGCGAGCAGCACGTCGATGGTGCGGAATGCCTGCTCGGTCTGGGCGCCGATCTCCTCGGACACGAGCTCTCCGCTCGCCGGATCGAAGCCGCCCTGCCCGGAGACGAACACCCATTCGCCGACCTCGAGCGCCGGTGAATAGGCGCCCGCAGGCGCGGGGACATCGTCGGAGACGATCGCTCTCTTCGCCACTGCTGCGATTCAGCGTATGCAGCCCGGTGCGTCGCATGCAAGTCACCCGCGACGCCTGTGACGTGGCAACGGCCTGCGGATCGACACGTGCTGCTCGATCGGCGCGACGTGGGGGCGCCTGTCGGTCGCACCGAGCAGGAGGCGCGTCGTCGGGCTCTTCAGGGCCGCGGCGGTGAGCCGCAGGAACACGGTTCGCGCCCGGCCCGGCGCCACGTCGAACGACTGCGGCTCGGCGGCCGCACGCCCGGTATCCGGACGGGTGAGGGTGAGCCTCCCGCCGCAGCTTCCGTCGACCTCCGCCGGGCACGAGACCTGCACGGCGACCATGCCGTGCTCGCTGAGGCTGCGTCGCAGGCGGAGTGACGCGGCGGGGGTGAACACCGCCAGCGCGTTGCTCGTGTCGGCCGCGACGTAGACGCTGCGTCCGTCGCCGCTCACCGCTACACCCGCGGCACCTTCGATCCCGTGCCCGACGATGCACTGCTCGAACTGCTTGTCCGTCGGGTCGTAGTCGTACCCGCGCGAGAGCGCGCAACCGGCGCGGATCAGGCCGCCGGTGACGGGGTCCCGCTCCAGCAGGGTCAGGCCGGCCTCGTTCGTCACGTAGACCCGGTGGCCGTCGGGTGAGACCGCGACGTCGGTCGGCGACACGAGCGGCACGGTGTGGACGCACCCGTCCTTCGCGTTGTCGGAGTACGTCGTGTCGCTCAGACAGCCGCGCTCTGCGATCTTGCCGGTCGTCGCGTCGCGTGCGAAGACGTCGATCGCGTCCGAGTCATATGAGACGACGAAGAGCGTGCGGTCGTCGGGAGCGAGCGCGAGGGCCCACGGCGAGAGAAGCGCGTTACCGGAGACGCAGGATCCCCGCGCGGGCGCGTGGTCGAGGACGCAGCCGCGCTGGGTGAGGAGCCCCGTGGCGGGATCGCGCTCGAAGGTCAGCACCGAGTTGCTGCTCGCGGCAGCGACGTAGAGCCACCGGCCGTCCTTCGTCATCGCGAGCGCCCCTGCGCCCCGGAGGGCGTTGCCGCTCGCGCACTGGCGATCGGTGCCGTCGTCGCTGATGCAGCCGAGGCCTTTCAGCGCACCCGTCGCCGGATCGCGCTGGAACATGACGACCGCGTCGGCGCCGTAGGACGCGAGGTAGACGTTCCGCCCGTCCGGGCTGACGACGACGGCCGCGGCCCCGGCGAGAGCGCGTGCGCCGACGCAGGTGCTGACGCCGCGGACGCATCCGGTCTGGACGATCTTGCCCGTCGCCGGGTCTCGGGTGAAGACGGCGATGCCCCCGCTGTCGGAGGCGGCGACGTAGACGTTCTTCCCGTCGGGGCTCAGCGCGATGTCGTAGGCACCCTTGAGCGCGTCGCCGTCTGCGCACGAGTGCTTCGTCCCGTCGAGGCCGTTCGTGCCGTTGTTCGAGACGCAGCCGATCGGCGCGAGCTGGCCGAGCGCCCCGGACCTCGAGTAGGCCATCAGCGCACTCGCGTCGGCCGCGGCGACGTAGACGTTACGGCCGTCCGACGACACCGCGACGGAAGCGGCGCCGAGCAGCGCCTTGCCGGGCGTGCACGACGCGCTGTAGGTGGAATCCTCGGAGGACGGGTCGGCCTGCGCGACGCAGGTCACCTGCCCAAGGCCGAGGCCTTCCGCCGCGGCGCTTCCGGCGCTGTCTCCGGCGACCGGCAGCGCGGCCGCGAGGAAGACGGGGACGAGCACGACCAACGATCTCGTTCGCAAACCAGGCATCGTCCGTCCTTTCTCGAGGCCGACGTCACGTTTCGACTGGGCGCCGTGCGGCGCTCCGAAGAGTGTCGCGGACGCCGCTCAAGAACCGCTCAAACCGGTCGTGAGCGCCGGAGCAGGGCGTACGCGAGGAGCGCCGATCCGGCGAGGCACACACCGGCCACGAGCCACGGCATCGGATCGAGTCCGCTCCCCGAGCGGTTCAGGAAAGCCACGAGGACGAGCACGACGCCGATCCCCGCGAGGAAGCCGGTCGCGTCCAGGAGATGCCGCGTCCGTCGCGCGACCCACCAGAGCAGCAGCCCGGCGAACGGCAGCACGAAGAGGCCGATGCTGAGCCCGGTCAGGAAGCTGAACGTCAGCGCCGCGCCGGCGGCCGCCCAGGCGAGAAACCACCGCCCCTGGGCGCCGGCGACTCGGGCGTCCCGCTTCGCGCCTCGCAGCGCGAGAATCGCGGCACCCAGCACGAGCGGGATCACGAAGATCATGGGCCGCCGGAGTCTGCCCGATTCGGCCCACCGTGCTCCTGCCCTCGAGCGATACCGTCGCACGATCGGAGAGGATTGAGCGATGCCGACCGACCTCGAGCTGCGGGAGATCCGCGTCACCCTGTCGCCCTCGGGGCCGCGCTACGTCTCCGGCGACGGGGCGTTCGCGGTCTGGAGCGCGGTCGTCGGCGAGGAGATCGACGGTGAGGCGGTCGTGCTCACCGGCCCGCTCGGGCATGTCTCCGCGGGCGAGCAGCTCGTCTGCGCGGGAGCGTTCACGGAGCACGCGAAGCATGGGCTGCAGTTCGCCGTCCAGTCGTTCCACTCGGCTCTTCCGCAGTCGGCCGGCGGCGTCCGGCTCTGGCTGACGCGCAGCGTTCCGGGCATCGGACCGATGTTCGCGGCGGCGATCGTCGACCACTTCGGAGCCGAGAACGTCTTCGAGCAGCTCGACCGCGACCCCGAGCGACTGCGGGACGTTCGCACGAAGGCCGGCCGCGCCATGAGCCGGAAGAGCGTCGAGCGGGCGATCTCCGCCTGGCGCGAGGTCGCGACCGTCCGCGAGGTCGAGAGCTTCCTCTTCGCGCACGGGATCGGTGCCGGGCTCGCGGCGCGACTCGTGCGCGAGTACGGCGAGGACGTCGTCTCGGTGCTCACGACCGACCCGTACCGGCTGATCGCGCTGCCCCGGGTCGGGTTCAAGATCGCCGACCGGATCGCCCGCTCGCTCGGCATCGAGCTCGACGACCCGAGCCGCCTGCGCGCCGGCCTGCGCTTCGTGCTCGAGGAGGCGGAGGCCGAAGGCAACACGTTCCTCCTCCTCGGAGAGCTCTGGCGCGCCGCCGCCCGGCTGCTCGACGTCAGCGACGTCGACTCGCTCGAATCGGCGCTTCGCGCGCTCGTCCTCGAGGCGGAGCTCGTGCTCGAAGACGATCGCGTCTATCGCACCGAGCTGTGGGAGATGGAGTGCCGCCTCGGGGAGGAGCTTCGCAAACGGGCTCGTGGCGCCCAGGCCGAGCTTTTCGAGGAGCCGCGGCGGCCGGAGCTCCAGGTGTCGGACGAGCAGTGGGCCGTCGTCGAGCTCGTCCGCACGAGACCCCTCGTGCTGCTGACCGGGCTGCCCGGCGCAGGCAAGACGCACACACAGCGCGTGCTCGTCGAGCTCGCACGGCGGGCCGGTAGCCGCGTGCTCCTCTGTGCGCCCACCGGCAAGGCGGCGCGGCGGATGCGCGACCTGACGGGTCACGACGCGATGACGATTCACCGAGCGCTCGGCTACTCGCCGTACGAGGGCTTCGGTCGAGACGAGGACGATCCCCTCTCGAACGACTACGAGCTCATCATCGTCGACGAGGCGTCGATGCTCTCCCTCGAGCTCGCCGACGCGCTCTTCCGCGCTGCCGGTGACTGCCACGTGCTCCTCGTCGGCGACACCGACCAGCTGCCGCCGATCGGGCCGGGACGCGTGCTCGCCGATCTCGTCGCGAGCAAGGCGGTGCCGCGAGTCCATCTCACGGCCATCTACCGCCAGGCTGCGCGCTCGCTGATCATCCAGAGCGCCCGCCGTATCAACGCGGGCGAGCTCCCGTTTCTCAGCTTCGACGAGGCTCGGGCCGCTCTCGGTCCCGACGCCGAGTTCGACGAGGACTTCTACTTCGTCGGGCGGAACGGCCAGGAGTCGATGCGCGACGCGGTGCTCGAGATCGTGTGCGAGCGGGCGCCGAACCACTTCGGCTTCGACCCGCGAACCGAGGTGATGACGCTCGTGCCGATGCGCCGGGGCACCGTCGGGCTGCACGCCTTGAACGAGGAGCTCGAGCGGCGCCTCAACCCGGGGGATCGCCCCGTCGTCGTCGCCCGCTCGGGCTTGCGCGTCGGCTCGCGCATCGTCCAGACGAAGAACGACTACACCGTCGATCGCGAGGTGATGAACGGCGAGGTGGCGTTCATCCTCGACTACGAGCAGGAAGAGGGGGACGCGCTCCTGTCGCTCGACGACGGCGAGCGCGAGATCGTCGTGCCCATCTCCGCACTCGAGACTTACGACCTGGCCTGGGCGCTGACGGTGCATCGCTCGCAGGGCTCACAGTTTCCCGCCGTCGTCGCACCATGGTCGACGGCGTATTCCGTCATGCTGTCGCGCGCGCTGCTCTACACGGCCGTGACACGCGCACAGCGGCTCTGCGTGCTGGTCGGCGAACGCCGGGCGGTGGCCATGGCGCTCGCGCGCGGCGCGCAGCGGCCGCGCAACTCGGCGCTCGCCGAGCGGATCGTCGGCTGAGAAGGGGGTTATCCTGCGTGCTTGCTCGGGAAGGAAGGAGACACCATGGATGACGGTCAGATCCACACGATGATCGAAGACCTCGTCGCGGAGGAGCATCGCCTCTGGAACGACGAGGCGGCGGGTGGGAACGCGGAGGCCGACAGGGCGAGGCTCGCGGAGGTGAAGGTCGCGCTCGACAAATGCTGGGATCTCCTCCGCCAGCGGCGCGCCTACGAGGAGCACGCCCTCGACCCGGATGCTGCGCGCGTCCGCGACGACAGCACGGTCGAGAACTACCTGCAGTAACGAGGCGGCGCCGCGGCGTGCCCGCGGCGCCGCCTCGTCGTCGAGCGTCTTAGGGATTCGTCTTCAGCAGCTTCGCGCCGGCAGAGACGCAGAGGCTGTACGGCGTGCCGGGCTTGCCGGCGACGTGCTTCTTGCTCTCGGTCGCACAGGCCGCCTTCGGCGACGAGGTCGACCCGCCGGCGAGCTTGGCCATCGCGGTCACGCACTTGCTGAAGGGCGTGCCGGGAACGCCGGCCGTGTGAAGCTTGCTCTCGCTCTGGCAGAAGAACCCGTACGCGTGGCCCTTCGGATACTGGCTCGCGGCCGGGGTCGAGGCGCTGCCGCCTCCCGGCGCAGGAGACTTCGCCGCGAGGGCTGCCGCCGGAGCGGCGACGAGCACGAGCCCGCTCAGGGACACTGCGGCTTTCGTCCGGAGATTCATCGGTCGTCCTTTCGGTTGGTCAGTCCTGAAGATGCCGCGACGGCGCCGATCTTGCGTCTCGATGCCGAGGTTCCCCCGGAAGGGTGACAGCGCGTCCGGCGGGCAGGCGGGCGGCGAGACGTCGCCGCCCGCCTGCCTCATCCGGTCAGGCCGGCGCGTGCGCCGCAGGCGCCGAGCCGTAGCCCTCTTCGATCCGCTCCAGCTCCTCGTCGGTTCCCTGGCGCACCGGGCCCTTGAACCACTTGCGCGCCGACAGCAGGTACCAGCCGCCGAAGAGCAGCAGCGCTCCGCCGACGGTGATCGGCGCGTAGTTGACGACGTTCCAGTTGAAGCCGGTCTTCCAGGGGATCCCGGTCGGGGTGATCGGCATCAGGAAGAGGACGCAGATCAGAGCGATCCACAGGATCGCGAGCGTGTCGATCCACTTGTAGTGCTTGCCGAGGTGCCACGGGCCCCGCTCGAAGCTCTCACCGGCGCGCAGGCGCAGGATGATCGGCAGCACGAACGCGATGTAGAGCCCGATCACCGCGATCGACGTGCCGACGAGGTATCCGGTGGCGTTGTTCCAGTACGTCGGGATCATCAACGCCCACGAAAGCACCACGATCGCGCACACCGAGTACACGGGAACGCGGTTGTGTGCAACCCGGCGCCAGAGCCGGTGCCCCGGAATCGCCCCGTCGCGGGAGAAGGCGAACATCATCCGGGATGCCGACGTGACCGACGCCGTGCCGCAGAAGAACTGGGCGACGCACGCGATCACGAGCAGGAACTCGGCCCACTTCGTGCTCATCGACGACTGCCAGATGTACGTGACGATGTTCGCTCCCGCGTCGAGCCCGCCCTGGGTGCTCGGAATCGCAAACGTCACGGCGACGAGCAGCGCGAACCCGAAGATCACCGAGACGACGACCGACATCACGATGCCCCAGGCGGCCGCGCGCGACGCGTTGCGGGTCTCCTCGCTCATGTGCGCCGACGCGTCGTAGCCCGTGATCGTGTACTGGGCCATCAGCAGCCCCAGTCCGAAGACGAACCAGAACACGGGGCTGCTCCACCCGTGACCGGAGAAGCCCGAGTTGTTGATCGTCTTCGTGAAGACGTAGCTCGCCGACTGGTGGTGGTCGGGCACCGCGATCAGGACGATGACGATCAGCGCGACCCCGGCCATGTGCCACCACGCCGAGATCGTGTTCAGCCCGGCCAGCAGCTTGACGCCGAGCAGGTTGATCGCGAGGTGGAGCCCGATGATCACCGTGTACGTCACGAAGATCGCGTGCCGGGTGTTCGGGATCGAGGAGAACCAGAGGTTCAGGAGCGACGTCGTGAAGATCGCCGCGCCGTAGTCGATCGCGGCGGTCACGGCGATCTGCCCGATCAGGTTGAACCAGCCGGTGAACCAGCCCCACGCGGGGCTCCCGAGCTTCGACGCCCAGAAGTAGAGGCCGCCCGCGGTGGGATAGGTGGACGCGATCTCGCCCATCGCGAGCGCGACGATCGTGCAGAACGTCCCGACGATCAGCCAGCCCCAGGTGATCGCGACCGGGCCGCCCCATTGGAACGCGATGTAGTACGAGGTGAGGCAGCCCGCGAGGATCGAGATGATCGTGAAGGAGATGGCGAAGTTCGAGAACCCGCCCATCTCGCGGTAGAGCACCTGCGCGTAGCCGAGCCTGTGGAGCGTGCGCTCGTCCTCGTCCGGCGCGTGCACGTGTGGTGCGTCGGAGCTCATCCGTCCTCCCTTGATCGTGAGACGCCGCACGTGACGGTAAACCTCCAGCCGGACGGTTTCAACAGTGCGATAGGGTCGATCCGTGTTGACGCTGGACGAGTTGCGGGCCGACGTGGAGACCGGCGCGGTCGACACCGTGATCGCGGCCTTCACCGACATGCAGGGGCGGCTGATGGGGAAGCGGCTCGACGCCGAGTTCTTCCTCGAGGAGCTCGACGCGGGTCACGAGGTCGAGGGCTGCAACTACCTGCTCGCGCTCGAGATGGAGATGGACCCGATGCCCGGCTACGCCATGGCGAGCTGGGAGCGCGGCTACGGCGACTTCGGGCTGCAGCCTGACCTCGGCTCGCTCCGGAGGATCCCCTGGCACGAGGCGACCGCGCTCGTCCTCTGCGACGTGCAGTGGCACGACGGCACGCCGGTCGCACCCTCGCCGCGCCAGGTGCTGAAGGCGCAGCTCGAGAAGGCCGCCGCACTCGGCTACGAGGCGATGTTCGGCTCGGAGCTCGAGTTCTTCCTCTTCCGCGAGAGCTACGAGGACGCGCATGCGATGCAGTACGGGAACCTGACGCCGTCGGTGCCGTACATCCTCGACTATCACATCCTCGCCTCCGGCTACGACGAGCCGTTCATGCGCGCGGTTCGGACCGCGATGAAGGCGGCCGGCCTGAAGGTGGAGTCGTCGAAGGGGGAGGCGTGGCCCGGCCAGCACGAGATCAACTTCCGCTTCACCGACGCGTTGAAGGCGGCTGACGACCACGTCGTGTACAAGACGGGCGCCAAGGAGCTCGCGCACCAGTGCGGCATGTCGGTGACGTTCATGGCAAAGCCGGACCACCGGTGGGTCGGGTCGTCGTGTCATGTCCACTCGTCGCTCTGGCGCGACGGGTCGGCCGCGTTCGCGGGCGAGTCAGAGGTCTTCAAGCATTATCTGGCGGGCCAGATCGCCTGCGCGTCGGAGCTCGCGATCTTCTTCGCGCCGACGATCAACTCGTACAAGCGCTACGCCGCCGGCACCTGGGCGCCGACGACCCTCGCCTGGGCGTACGACAACCGCACCTGCGGCTTCCGCGTCGTCGGCCACGGCTCGTCGCTCCGCCCCGAGACGCGCATCCCGGGCGCCGACGCGAATCCGTATCTCGCCTTCGCGGCGCTCCTCGCCTCCGGCCTGCACGGGATCGAGCGAAAGCTCGAGCTCGGTGCCGCGTTCGAGGGCAACGCGTACGAGTCGGACGTCGAGCGATTCCCGCACACGCTGCGGGAGGCGATCGAACGGCTCGAAGGCGGGACGGTCGCACGCTCGTTGCTCGGTGACGAGGTTATCGACCATTATCTGAACTACGCGCACACCGAGCAGCGGCTGTTCGATTCCGTCGTGACGGACTACGAGCGCGAGAGGATGTTCGAACGTGGGTAGACCGGTCGTCGGGATCACGACGTACGTCGAGCAGGCGGCGTGGGGGCCCTGGCAGCTGCCGGCCGCGCTCATCCCGTACGACTACGTTCGCGCGATCGAGCGCGCCGGCGCACGGGCGCTGCTCGTGCCGCCGAGCGAAGAGGGGGTGGAGGAGACGCTGGACGCCCTCGACGGCATCCTCTTCTCCGGCGGCGCCGACCTCGACCCCGAGGCCTACGGTGCCGAGGCGCATCCGGAGACGAACGGCGTGCGCCCCGAGCGGGACAGCGCGGAGCTCGCCCTCCTCGAGGCGGCGCTCGCACGGGATATGCCCGTGCTCGCGGTCTGCCGAGGCGTGCAGGTGATGAATGTCGCGCGCGGCGGCGACCTCGTGCAGCACCTCCCCGACGTCGTCGGCAACGAGTCGCATCGTGAGGTCAAGGGGACGTTCTCCGAGCACCCCGTCCGGATCGAGGACGGCTCGAAGCTCGGCGCTGCGATCGGCGACCGCGCCGACGTGAAGTCGTCGCACCATCAGGGCCTCGGGCGCGTCGGCGAAGGCCTCCACGAGGTCGCGTGGGCGGACGACGGGACGATCGAAGGAGTCGAGGACCCCGCACGGCGCTTCGCGGTCGGCGTGCTCTGGCATCCGGAAGCCGGCGAGGACTGGAAGCTCTTCGAGGCCCTCGTCGCGGAGGCGCGCACGTATCGCGAGGAGCGCCGACGATGAGCGTCGTCCTCAACCCCGCGACCGAGGAGCCGCTCGCGGAGCTCGAATCGGCCGGTGTCGACGAGACGGACGCAGCCGTCGAGCGGGCGAGAGCGGCGTATCCGGCGTGGCGGGCCGTCGCGCCGGCCGATCGCGCCCGTCTGCTGCGGCGGCTTGCGACCCTCGTCGAAGAGGACCACGAGGAGCTCTCGCGGATCGAGTCGCGCAACGTCGGCAAGCCGATCGCCGGCGCCCGCGGCGAGGTGGGGATGGTCGCGCAGGTCTTCCACTTCTATGCCGGCGCGGTCGACAAGCACTACGGGGAGACGATCCCGGTCGCGGGCGGCGTCGACATGACGTTCAGAGAGCCGCTCGGCGTCGTCGGCCTGATCACGCCGTGGAACTTTCCGCTCAACATCGCGTCCTGGAAGCTCGGGCCCGCGCTCGCCTGCGGCAACACCGTGGTAATGAAGCCCGCCGAGCTCACGCCGCTCTCGAGCATGCGCCTCGGCGAGCTTGCCCTCGAGGCCGGGATCCCCGAAGGCGTCGTCAACGTCGTCGTCGGCAAGGGCTCCGTCGTCGGAACCCGGCTGATCGAGCATCCCGACGTCGCGAAGATCGGGTTCACCGGCTCGACCGAGGTCGGGCAGCTCGTGATGAAAGGCGCGGCGGACACGATCAAGCGCGTCACGCTCGAGCTGGGCGGCAAGTCGGCGAACGTCGTCTTCGCGGACGCCGACCTCGAGCAGGCGGCGGCGACGGCGCCGTACGCGGTCTTCGACAACGCGGGCCAGGACTGCTGTGCACGCTCGCGCATCCTCGTCGAGCGCTCGGCCTACGACCGCTTCGCCGAGTTGCTCGTCGAGGCGACCCGCCGGCTGAAGGTCGGCGACCCGGAGGACGACGAGACGGAGATGGGCCCGCTGATCTCCGCGGCGCACCGCGAGACCGTGGCCTCGTTCGTCGAGGGCACGCCGCTCTTCCGGGGCGAGGCGCCGCAGGGCAAGGGGTTCTGGTACCCGGCGACGCTCGTCGAGGCGGGGCCGGAGGACAGGGTCGCGCGCGACGAGGTGTTCGGGCCTGTCGCGGCGCTCATCCCGTTCGACGGCGAGGACGAGGCGATCCGGATCGCGAACGACTCGGACTACGGACTCTCCGGCTCGATCTGGACGCGTGACGGCGGCCGTGCACTGCGGGTCGCGCGCGCGATCGAGACCGGTGTGCTCTCGATCAACTCCAACTCGTCGGTTCGTCCGTCGACGCCGTTCGGCGGCTTCAAGCAGAGCGGCTTCGGGCGCGAGCTCGGCATGCATGCGATGGACGGTTACAGCGAGGTCAAGAACGTGTTCTACTCCACCGGCTGATGGGCCGCCTCGACGGAAAGGTCTGTGTGATCACGGGCGCCGGCGGCGGCATGGGCGCGGACGCCGCGGTGCTCTTCTCGGAGGAGGGCGCGCAGGTCTGCGTGGCCGACGTCAACCTCGAGGCGGCCGAGCAGGTGGCCTCGCAGGCGCGCGACGCATTCGCGGTACAGGTCGACGTCGCCGACGAGGGCTCGGTGCAGGCGATGTATCGCGCGGCGGCCGAGCGTTACGGCGGCGTCGACGTGCTCTACAACAACGCCGGCATCTCTCCCGCCGACGACGACTCGATCCTCGAGACGGAGCTCGAGGCCTGGGAACGGGTGCAGGCCGTCAACACGCGAGGCGTCTTCCTCTGCTGCAAGCACGGGATCCCGCATCTGCTCGAGCGGGGCGGCGGCTCGGTGATCAACGTCGCGTCGTTCGTGGCGCTGGTCGGCGCTGCGACCTCGCAGATCTCGTACACCGCGTCGAAGGGGGCCGTGCTCTCCCTGAGCAAGGAGCTGGGCGTGCAGTTCGCGCGGCAGGGCGTGCGCGTCAACGCGCTCTGCCCGGGCCCCGTCGAGACGCCGCTCCTGCTGCGGATCTGGAGCGAGACTCCGGGCGCGGCCGAGCGCCGGCTCGTGCACGTGCCGATGGGGCGGATGGCAAAGCCGCGCGAGATCGTGAACGCGGCGCTCTTCCTCGCGAGCGACGAGTCGTCGTACGTGAACGCGGCGACGTTCGTCGTCGACGGCGGCCTGACGGCCGCCTACGTGACACCCGAATAGGTAGCTCGTCTACTCGTTGCCGACGACCTGGACGAGCCAGCGCCGGTCGCGCTCGCGGTCCAGCTCGATGAAGAGCACGCGCTGCCAGGTGCCGAGCTGCAGCTCGCCCTCGCGCACGGGCACCGAC
>Ga0157369_10006852_pt1 | contig 13146 bp, 12 predicted proteins | sample C25metaG_FD_113461 | JGI IMG/M metagenome (GOLD analysis project Ga0157369, IMG submission 113461) | Corn rhizosphere microbial communities from Kellogg Biological Station, Michigan, USA - C2-5 metaG | ecosystem: Host-associated > Plants > Roots > Rhizosphere > Soil | place: USA: Michigan...
AACCCGATGAACATGACGAGACCGACACCCGCCATCGTGAGCCTCCTGAGAGTTTACCGGCAGCAGATGCAGCAACGATTGTGCCAACCGGCTCCCGTCGACCCGCTATCCGTCGACGTCGGTGTGCCCTAACGTGGAAGGTAACCGGCGCGCCGCGCCGATGCTCGCGAGAAAGAAGGCATGAACCGGCGCGTCCGGTTGACCGGGGGGTTGGGCCTCATGGCGACCACATCGAGTCGCGATTACTTGCGCGTGGATCAATAGCCTGGGCGGCGACGCTGATGCGCAAGCGCGATGACCCGTAATTCGTCACCTTCGATGCGATAAATAAGGCTGTACGGGAAGCGGCGGAAGGGAAAGCGCCGCGTCTTCGTACTCCACGGAGTACCGAGGGCCGGATGAGCGACTAATATCTCAAGGGAACGCTCAAACTCCGTAACGAACGCGAGCCCCAGATCGACATTCGCCTGTTCAGCATAGAAGCGCGCGCCATCAATGAGCTCTCGCTCGGCTTCCTCAGCAAGGGAGACGATCACTTAAGCGCGGCACGTGCGCGAGCGATGGCATCCGCGGCCGGAACAAGTCGGGCACGGCCACTCTCAATTTCGGAGAGGCGGCGTTCCACCTCAGTGGCCCATGCCTGTTCACTATCTGGATCTTCGCTAAGACTCGCGAGCAGCTTGTCTGCGACACGCGCCCGTTCTTCCGCGGTTAGTTGCAGGGCATCTGCGACGACGGCGTCAACCGACTTTGTCATGGATGACCTCAATAGCTAGGAATAGGAATGATAGTCCGCGCCCTCGCCGGGCTCGATGAGGCCCAACGTTGCAGGTAACCGGCGCGCCGCGCTGGTGTTCGCCGAAGATCGAACCGTGTGCCGGCGCGTCCGGTTGACCGTAAGGTTAGGCGTCACGGGACGCTCGGCAAGGGATAGCCTTCGGCAAGCGCTCGCTCCAGCACAGACGAGACGAACTGCGTCTTAGACAAGGAGTACCGCTCACGCGATTCGAGCGTGGTCCCGTGATTGGCGGCCGCGAGCTTACGCTTGAGTTCGAGGTATTCCGCCGCAACTGCGGGATTGTGGCGTAGGTAGTCTCGAAACGCGATATGTCGGCGCTCCTGCTCGGAACCGACGACACACAAGTGAACGTGATGTGTGCTGGGCCACATCATCGGCTTCTGAAAGAAAGGGTAACCGCGTCGAAATCGCCGAGCGGGACGTAGCTATAGCCGATACGGGCAAGTGCTTGCAAATAAGGTGAAAGTGATTCGAGCGTCGGGACTGAGACCTGAATGTCAATTACCGGCTTGGCAGCCAAACCAGGTACCGATGTAGAACCGACGTGCTCAACGCGAATGGCACGCAGGCCGACGGCACGTTGAATGGCATCTGCCTCAATCGCATACTTCACCGGCCACGAGGGGTCATACGGGACGATCGCGATCATCGTTACGCGGCGGATCGGTGGGGTTGACGCCTAACGTGAAGTACCCATCCTAATCGACGGGAAATATTGCGTCGGTGTATCGGCGATTGCATCTACGTTGGCGAGGTTCGTCAGCGATGTCGTCCCAATCCAACAAAGGCCGGACACCGGTTGGCGACTCATGACCACCACCGCTCAGAACTTTCCGTACCGGTTGTACGCTTCAACCGGATCCATTCCGGCGATCAGCGCGCGGCGCATTTCGCTTTCGGTCGCGACGACTTCTTCGGTGCGCGCGACCGCTTCTTCCGCGCATGCGCGCGGAATCACGACGACGCCGTCGCGGTCGCCTAGCAGGTAATCTCCGGTCGCGATCGTGACGTCGCCTATCGTCACCGGCTCGCCGTAGCGATCGGGAATCCAGCATTCGACGATGTCGGATGGCGTGAGGAATGCACAGAACACCGGGAAGCCCTGCGCGAGCACGAGCTCGGTGTCGCGCGAGCCGCCGTCGACGACATAGCCCAGCACGCCGCGCGCCTGCAGCGTCTGCGCCGACAACTCTCCCATCAGCGCGATCTCGTGATTGTGGGGTTGGCAAACGACCACATGGCCGCGCGGCGCTTTCGCGAGCAGCGTGCACCAGCCGCGCAGCGTTTCGTCTCGCGAGCGGGTACGGTCGATGTGACCGGCGACCGTCCATACGGGGCCGGCGAGCCGCGTCCCCGGCGCGATCGCCTTGATTGCCGGTGGCAGCACGATGCGCTCGACGCCCAGGCTGCGCAGCACATCGTGCACGGCGCCCGAATAGCATGCGCGCAGCCGCAGCGTCAGCGCGTCGACGGTGCCGTCGCTCGCGCCGGTCATCGCGCCGGCCGCGCTCACGCCGCGCGCTTCCAGCCGCCGATGATCGCGCCCGACAGCGCGAGCCCCACGACGAGATACACCGAGTTGATCAGCCAGAGGGTCACCGAGCGCGCCTCGAAACCGTAGTTGAGCGCGAGGGTTGCCGCGATGAAGCCGATCGCGACGATCGCGCCGAGCCGCAAGCCGTCGAACAGCGTGGCGGCGTGCAGCCGATGCATCAGCCACGCAAGCGTGTAGCACATCACGAGGATGGCGACGAACGCGACGACATAGGGCAGCGGCGAGGCGCCATGCTCGCGCGTCAGTTGTTCCATCGTCTTGCCGATCGCTGCGACCCACGGCGCGGCCATCACGCTGTACCAGATCGCACCCAGCACGAAGAACACGATGGACGCGATCCATACTGCCAGATGTCTTCCTGCGCTCACGGCGGACCCCCTTCGCGGCAAGCCCGTATTTCTACCACAGGCGCGGGCGCGACCGACGGTGCGGCGGGCCGATCGGAATCGATGGCGGACGCCCCGAGACGGTCCGGGCGGACGCCTCCCGCGGCCCGACGCACGAATTTCGCGCACGGCGGACGGCTATCGGTTACGATCGCTCCCGTTTCTCGTGATGGCGGACCGCCTTCGTCCAGGCGACCGCGCATCCCGCATCGCAGCATCCGGGGGAGGATCAATGCGATTCCAACGAAGACATGGAGCGGCGCTCACGTTACCGGTCCTCGGGGCGGGCGTGCTGGCGTCGGCCGCGGCATATGCGCAGACCGCGGCGGCACCGGGCGCACAACCCGACATTCGCATCGAAGTGACCGGCACGAACATCAAGCGTGTCGAGAACGAAGGCGCCTTGCCGGTCACGACGATCACGCGGGCCGACATCGAGCGGTCGGGCGCCACGACGGCAATGGAGCTGCTGCAGCAGGTGTCGGCAAACAGCAGCTTGAACGCCGTCGCGATCGCGAACTCGGTTGGCGCCATCACCTTTTCCGCGCAAACCGCGTCGTTGCGCGGATTGGGCGGGGGACGCACGCTGGTGCTGGTCAACGGTCATCGGATCGACACCTTCGCCGGCGAGGTGCCCGGCGTGCAGGGTGTGGATCTCGCCGTGATTCCGCTGCAGGCGATCGAGCGCGTCGAGATCCTGAAGGATGGTGCGTCGGCCGTCTACGGGTCGGATGCGATCGGCGGCGTCATCAACTTCATCACGCGCAGCGACTACACCGGTGCCGAGGCCACCGCGTTCTACGGCGCGCCCACCCAGGGCGGAGGCGGCGAGCAGTGGCAGGCCAGCGGCACCGTTGGTTTCGGCAACCTGGCGAAGGACGGCTGGAACGCGTTTTTTTCCGCGCAATACAGCGAGCAGAAGTCGCTCGATCAGGTGGATCGCAGGTTTTCGGCCACGTCGTATCGACCTGACATCGGGCTTTTCGGCATTTCGCCGAACAGCAATCCCGGCCGTGTCGCCACCGGTGGCATCGGCGTCGTGCGCGATGGTCATCTCGTCACGAATGCGCGCGACTGCGCGCCGAGCACGTTCTACAGCGACGAGATCGTCGGCACCGACTGCTTCTACGATGCGTCCGCCGTCCCCGGCGTCAACATGATCCCGCATCAGAAGACGTGGAACCTGTTCGGGAACGCGAGCTTCCGGATCAACGCTGACTGGCAGGCGTACGCGACGGCACTCTACGCGCGCAACGAATCGCATCTCGTCGTGCAGCCGGGCCCGGTATCGAGTCTTTTCAACTATGGGCCGAACAGCGACATTCCGGCAGCGATCACGTTGCAGCCGTCGAGTCCGTTCTACCCGCATTCGCTCGCTGCGCAGGCCGGCGTCGACGGCGAGCCGCTCGACATCTGGTATCGCACGGTCGACAACGGCTTTCGCGACACGACCGATACCAACGAGAACTGGCAGATCGTCACGGGGCTCAAGGGCTACGCGCATGGCATCGACTGGGACGGCTCGGTGTTCTATGCGCAAGGCAATACGACGCAGCGTGTGAACGACGGCTTCCAGGACTACACGCGGCTGCTTCCCATTCTCAACAGCGGTGTCGTGAATTTCTTCGGGCCCAATACGCCGGAGGTGGTCGCCCTCGAGCGCTCGGCCAATTTCACCGGCGATGCTTTCCACGGCACGTCGAAGAATTACGGCGGGCAGGTCAAGGGATCCGGCACCGTTTACGAACTGCCCGCCGGCTCGCTGCTGGCGGCGGCGGGGATCGAGACGCGCAAGGAGGAGTTCGAGCAAACCGTCGATCCGGCGCTCGCGAACGGCAACATCACCGGCTATCCCGGAGCCCTGAAGTCAACCGGCTCGCAAGGCCGCACGCAATGGGCGGGTTTCGGCGAGCTCGTGGTTCCGATCGTCAAGACGCTCGAAGCCGACGTCGCGCTTCGCTACGATCACTACAGCGATTTCGGCGGAACGACCAATCCAAAATACAGCCTGCGCTGGCAACCGGCGCGCTCGCTGCTGGTGCGCACGTCGTACGGAACCGGGTTTCTCGCCCCCAGCCTCTACCAGCTTTTCGCGCCGAAGTTCGGCGGCGTGACGCAGGCGGGAACGAGCGATCCCATCCGCTGCCCGGTCACCGGGGACACGGGCGTCGACTGCAACACCCAATTCGGCGTGCTGTTCGGCGGCAACCCGAACCTCGAGCCCGAGCGATCCGAGCAGACGAGCATCGGGTTGGTGCTCGAGCCGATTCCCGGCGGTACGTTTTCCGTGGACTGGTTCAAGATCAACCTCAAGGATTCGATCGTCAACGGCATTTCGCCCGCCGCGATCCTTGCCGACCTGGACCAGTTCGGCCACCTCGTCACGCGGGCGCCGCCCGACCCGAGCACGCCCGGGCTGCCCGGTCGCATCACGCAGATCGACCAGACGGCGATCAACCTCGGCGCGCTGCGCCTGCAGGGCTTCGACGTCGAGGGTCATTACCGCACACCCGCGGCGTCCTGGGGCCGGCTCTCGTTCAATATCGCCGGCACCTATTACGCGAAGTACGACGTCCAGAACGTCGACGGTTCGTACAGAGGAATCGTCGGCACGGCGCTCGGCACCGTGATCACGGGCGTGATCCCGCGCTGGAAGCACTACGCATCGCTCACCTGGGACCAAGGACCGTGGTCGGCGACACTCGCGCAGACATACCAGACCTCGTATACCGACCAGAATCCCGACCTCTTCGGCAATCCCCGCACGGTCGGTTCGCTCAGCCTGTGGGACCTGCAGGGCAGCTACACCGGCTTTCGCAACTGGAGGCTGGCGCTCGGCGTGAAAAACCTGTTCGATCGCGACCCGCCGCTGTCGAACCAGCTCACGTCGTTCATCGCCGGCTTCGACCCGACGATCTATGATCCGCGTGCGCGGTTCGTCTACGCCAGCGTGACGTACCGGTTCAAGTAGGGAACAGCGTCGCCTGCCGGCCTTCGTCGGGAGCCGGTGGCCGGAAGCGCGACACGTCGAGGCCGGCATGGCCACGCCGGCCGCGTGCGATGCCGAGACGGCGGCAGGCGATCGCAAACCGCCTTTCGATCAGCGTGGCGAATTCGCCGCTGCCGCGCATGCGCGTGCCGAACGTCGAATCGTAATCGCGGCCGCCGCGCATCTGGCGCACGAGGCTCATGATGTGGCCCGCGCGCAGCGGGTAGTGCGCATCGAGCCATTCGCGAAACAGCGGCGCGACCTCGCGTGGCAGCCGCAGCAGCACCCAGCCGGCGCTTTGCGCGCCGTTGGCAACGGCGGCCTCGAGAATCGCTTCGATATCGCGATCGTTCAATTGCGGAATGATCGGCGCGACCATGACGCCGACCGGGATGGCTGCCGCCGACAGCGTTTTCAACGCCTGCAGCCGCCGTTGCGGCGCGGCCGCGCGGGGCTCCATCCTGCGCGCGAGTTCGCGGTCGAGCGTGGTGATCGACAGGTAGACGCGCGCCATGCCCTTTGCGGCCATCGGGGCGATCAGGTCGATGTCGCGCTCGACCAGTGCCGACTTGGTGACGATGGTGAACGGATGCTCGTGCGCAGCGAGCATTTCGAGGATCGACCGCGTCACCTTCCACTCGCGCTCGATCGGCTGATACGGATCGGTGTTCGTGCCGAGCGCGATCGGATCGCAGCGATAGCCCGGCTTCGCGAGCTCGGCGCGCAACAGGGTGGCGGCATCGGGCTTGGCGAAGAGCTTCGTTTCGAAGTCCAGGCCCGGCGACAGGTCGAGGTAAGCGTGCGACGGCCGCGCGAAGCAGTAGATGCAGCCGTGCTCGCAACCCTGGTACGGATTGATCGACTGCGAAAACGGGACGTCGGGCGAATCGTTGTGCGCGATGATCGCGCGCGCACGCTGGATGGCAACTTCCGTGCGCAACGGCGGCAGTTCGTCGTCGGCGTCGCCCGGGTGCTGCCAGCCGTCGTCGCAGCGCTCGCGCGCATCGATCCGAAAGCGGTTCGCCGGATTGAACGTGGCGCCGCGTCCCTTGACGGGTGGCGACGGCGGATCGTGATCAGCCATGATGGTGGCGCGGGCGGCCGGTTCGAACGCATGCGCGGCGTTATGCCGATACCGCACAAATATACGGTACGCGGCCGCCACTGTCCACCGGGCCGATAATCGGACGCGTGGCAGCGACGGCAAGCAACGGTGGACGAGACGGCGGCGCGTGACGTTGCGCTCGTGCGCGCGATCGAGACCGCGGACGGCGCGCGCGAAGCGTGGAGCGACGCGGACCGCGCCTGGGCGGCGCGCGCGGCAGCCGAAATCGTCGGCGAGCACGCGACGGACGGCGCCTTTATCGCGCGGCGTGCGCGTCTGGTGCTCGAGCGGCTCGGCGAACGGTATCCGAAGCTGCGCGCGTTGTCGCGTGCGCCGTCCTTGCGCGGATGGCTCGCGCCCGTCGCCGCAGCCGCGGCCTTCGCGATCGGCGCGGTCGGCGTCGACATCGGTCCCGGGCGCAGGATCAACCTGCTGGCACCGCCCGTACTGGCGCTGCTCGTCTGGAACGTCGTGGTTTACGTCGCGTTGTTGGCGACGGCGCTGCGCACCCGCCGCACTCGCGCCGTATCGGGCCCGCTTCGGCGCACCGTGGTCGCGTGGATTCGCGACGTCTCGCGTCCGGCGCGCAAGTCGCTCGCGCCGCGGCCGATCGTCGTCGCGCTGCGGCGCTTCGCGGCCGATTGGCCCGCGCTTGCGATGCCGTTGTGGCAGAAGCGCGCGGCGCTGCTCCTGCATTCCTGCGCTGCGGCGCTCGCCGCGGGCGCGATCGCCGGTCTGTACGCGCGCGGCATCGCGCTCGAGTTCCGCGCGGGATGGCAAAGCACGTTTCTCGATGCGACGGACGTTGCGCGGCTCCTCCATCTCGCGCTCGCGCCCGGTGCCTGGTTGACGGGCATCGCGATTCCCGGCGCCGCGCACCTCGCGACGATCGGCGGCGAGGGCGCCGGCGAAAACGCCGCGTCGTGGATCCACCTTTACGCCGCAACGCTGCTGCTCGTGGTGATCGTCCCGCGGCTCGCGCTCGCGACGGCAGCCTGGCTCGGCGAGCGACGGCGGGCGCGCGCGTTTCCGATGCCGCTCGGGCACGCGTATTACCAGCGGCTGTTGCACGCGTGGCGCGAGGGCGCCGCGCGCGTGGCCGTGCTGCCGTACAGCTTCGACGTGCGGGCAGCCTCGCGCGAGGGACTGGCGAAGTTGCTGGCGCGCGCGTTCGATGCCGGCGTCGACGTCGCCTGGCATCCTTCGACGCGCTACGGCGACGACGCACCGCCCGCGCTTGCGCCAGCGCCGCTCGCCGGTGTCGTCGCCGTCTTCAATCTTGCCGCGACGCCCGAGCGCGAGAATCACGGGGCCTTCGTCGATGCACTGCGCGCCGCCGCCTTGCCGCATGCGCCGCTGATCGCGATCGTCGACACGAGCGAGTTCACCGCTCGCTTCACCGATCAGCCGCGACGCATCGCCGAGCGCGAAGCGGCGTGGCGACAAATGCTGGAGCCGCTTGGCGTCGCGCCGCTCTTCGTCAGGCTCGTGGAGCCGGACCTGCACGAGGCGGGCGCCACGCTGACCGAACGGCTGGAGCGCGCCGCGTCGTGACTGCCGCGGCGCAAACGGTGGCGTTGTCGCTGATCGCCCACACGAACGCCGGCAAGACCACGCTTGCCCGCACGCTTCTCGGGCGCGACGTCGGCGAGGTGCGCGACGCGCCGCACGTCACCGGAAGCGCCGAGCGCTACACGCTGATCGAAAGCCCGCAGGGAGACATCCTCGAGTTGTGGGATACGCCGGGCTTCGGCGACAGCGCACGGCTTGCACGGCGTCTCGCCGGCCTCGACCATCCGATCGCGCGCTTCCTCGCGATGACCTGGGACCGCTGGCGCGACCGCGCATCGTGGTCGAGCCAGCAGGCCGTGCAGAACGTTCGCGACGAGGCGGACGTCGTGCTGTATCTAGTGAATGCGTCCGAATCGCCTGCCGACGCCGGCTACATCGAGCCCGAGTTGCAGATCCTCGAATGGATCGGCAAGCCGGTCATCGTGCTGCTGAACCAAACGGGGCCGCCGCGCGCGGCGGTCGACGAAGCCGCCGACATCGCGCGGTGGCGCGACGCGGTCGGTACGCGCGCGGGCATCGAGGGCGTGCTGTCGCTGGACGCGTTCGCACGCTGCTGGGTGCAGGAAAGCGCGTTGCTGCGCGCGGTCGCGCTCGCGCTTCCCGATGCGAAACAACCGGCATTCGGACGGCTCGCCGCCGCCTGGGACGATGCGCGCGCAATGCAGTTCGATCAGGCGATGCGCGCGATCGCCGCGCCGATCGCCCGCGCCGCATGCGATCGCGCGACGATGCCCACCGCCGGCGTGCGCGACGCGCTGGTCGACGTCGGCCGGGCGATCGGCCGGGCGCGCGGGCGCCTCGACCGCGCGCATCAGCGCGCAATGCGCGCGCTCTCGGAACGGCTCGACGAAGCGATTCGCGGCAGCACCGACCGGCTGATCGAGATTCATCACCTCGACGGCCGCGCGGCCGACGAAGTGATGGCGCGCCTCGCGCAGCACCTGGTCACCGACGCGCCGGTGGACGAGCGCAAGGCTGCGGCGATCGGCGGCTTCGTGTCCGGCGCGCTCACCGGCCTGGCGGCCGACCTTGCCTCCGGCGGACTCACGTTCGGCGCCGGCATGCTCGCCGGCGGCGTCGTGGGCGCGCTCGGTGGCGCGGGGCTGGCGCGCGGATTCAATCGGGTGCGCGGCAGGAAGGAAACGATCGTCCGCTGGAGCGACGCGTTCGTGCTGGCGCTCGTGCCGGGCGCGGTGCTGCGCTACCTCGCCGTGGCGCACTACGGCCGCGGGCGTGGCGAATGGTCGGCAAGCGAATATCCGCCGTTCTGGCGCGACGCGGTCACCACCGCCGTCGAACGCGACGCGGGCATCGCAGCGGCCATCGCGTTGCGCGCCGGCGGCGCATGCGAGCCGGAACAGCTTGCGCGGGCGCTGCAGCCGCGGCTTGCGAGCATTGCGCTCGACGTCCTCGCTGCGCTCTACCCGGGGGCGGACGTCGGCGCCTTGCCTGTTGCAAGACGATCGGCGGAGAATGCGCCACCGTCCGGGTGATGGTTTCGCTTCGCCTACCCCGGTCCCGCACCGAACGCACGCAGGCGAGAGGAGGCCGCGTCCATGGCCCGTTCCGATAATCCCGCGCACCGCGCCGATCGGCGTCGCTTCGTCCTGCAGTCGATCGCCGCCGTCGGTGGCGCGGCGGGCCTCGTGCGCGATGCGCTCCCGCAGACGCCGCCCGGCGCGGTCGCGCACGACGTGCCCGTCGATCCCACCCGCACGCCCGGCTACCCGCTGGCCGACGAAAGCTATGGTGCGCGCTCGCAGTTCGAGACCGAGGTGCGGCGCCGGTTCAAGACGCCGACACCGTTGTCGTCGTGGACGATGACGCCGCTCGAAAAAGGTTGCGGGATCATCACGCCCTCGGGCCTGCATTTCGAGCGCAGCCACGCGGGCACGGCGGTCATCGATCCCGGCGCGCACCGGCTGTACGTGCACGGGATGGTGCGCGAGCCACGCAAATACGCGATGAACGACCTGCGGCGCTTTCCGTCGATGTCGCGGATCATGTTCCTCGAATGCTCGGGCAACGGCCTCACCGAATGGTCGAAGCCGACGATGCCGACCGTGCAGTTCACGCATGGGCTCACGTCGACGTCCGAATGGACCGGCGTGCCGCTCGCGACGATCCTCGATGAAGCGGGCGTCCTCCCGGGCGCGAAATGGCTGCTCGCCGAAGGCGCCGACGCGGCGTCGATGACACGCAGCATTCCGCTTGCCAAGGCGATGGACGATTGCTTTCTCGCCTATGGGCAGAACGGCGAGGCGCTGCGGCCGGAGCAGGGGTATCCGCTGCGGCTGATGGTGCCGGGCTACGAGGGCAACATCAACATCAAGTGGCTGCGCCGCATCGAGCTGTCGGACGCGCCGTTCATGACGCGCGAGGAAACGTCGAAATACACGGACCTGTTGCCCGACGGGAAGGCCGTGCAGTTCTCGCTGGCAATGGAGGCGAAATCGGTGATCACGTCGCCCTCGGGCGGCATGGCCGTCGACGGCCCGGGGTTTCACGAGATCACCGGCCTCGCCTGGTCGGGACGCGGCGCCATCCGACGCGTCGAGGTTTCCACCGATGGCGGCAAGCAGTGGCACACCGCGGCGCTGCAGGGGCCCGTGCTTCCGGTCTGTCACACGCGGTTCCGGTTCGGGTGGGACTGGGACGGCGGCGAGGCCATCCTGCAAAGCCGATGTGTCGATGAAACGGGGTACGTGCAGCCGACGCTCGGGCAGCTGATCGCCGTGCGCGGGCTGAACGGCCCGCTCGGCTCCGTGTATCACCTGAACGCGATCCAGAGCTGGCATGTCGCAACCGACGGCAAGGTGACGAATGTCCACCATTACTGATCTTTGCGCGGGCGTCGCGCTCGCAGCGCTTTGCACGGCCGCATTCGCCGCCGGCGAGCGCCAGGCGGGTTACGGCTTCGGCACGCGGCCGTCCGAGGCGGAACTCGGCCGGTTCGTCTCGCCGCTGCCCGACGGCCGCGGCCTGCCGCAGGGCTCGGGCTCGGTCCTCGAAGGCAAGTCGGTGTACCAGCAGCAATGCGCGTCGTGCCATGGCGAGAACCTTTCGGGCGGCCTCGGCGACCGGCTGATCGGCGGCCGCGGCACGCTCGTCAACGACGATCCGGCGAAGTCGCCGGTCAAGACCGTCGAGAGCTACTGGCCCTACGCGACGACGCTGTTCGATTACATCAAGCGCGCAATGCCGATGACCGCGCCCGGCAGCCTCACCGACGACCAGGTGTACGCGTTGACCGCGTACATCCTGTCGCGCGCGAACGTCGTGTCGGAGGATGCGATCATGAGCGCCGACACGCTCGCCAGGGTCGAGATGCCGAACCGCGACGGCTTCATTCCCGATCATCGTCCCGAGCACTTTCCGCCGGTGGCGCGCACGCCGCACCAATCGCTCGCGATCGTTCCCAAGTGACCGCCCGCCCGAAGACGCACCGCTTCGATACGCTGTCGCTGCACGCCGGCGCGCGTCCCGATCCTGCGACCGGCGCACGCGCGACGCCGATCTACCAGACGTCGTCGTTCGTTTTTCCGGACACCGATCACGCCGCTGCGCTTTTCAACATGGAGCGCGCGGGACACGTGTATTCGCGGTTGTCGAACCCGACATGCGCCGTGCTCGAGGAGCGGATCGCGGCACTGGAAGGCGGCATCGGCGCGATCGCGACGGCGAGTGGGCAGGCTGCGCTGCATCTTGCGATCGTGACGCTGATGTCGGCGGGTGCGCACATCGTCGCGTCGCGCTCGCTGTACGGCGGATCGCACAACCTGCTCGACTACACGCTGCCGCGCTTCGGCATCGACACGACGTTCGTCGATCCGCGCGACCTCGATGCGTGGCGCGCGGCGATCACGCCGCGCACGCGGCTGCTGTTCGGCGAGACGCTCGGCAATCCCGGCCTCGAAGTGCTCGACATCCCGCGCGTGGCGGCGCTCGCGCACGCGCACGGCCTGCCGCTCCTCGTCGATGCGACGTTCACGACACCTTGGCTGATGCGCCCGTTCGAGCACGGCGCCGATCTCGTCGTGCATTCGGCGACGAAATTCCTGTCCGGTCACGGCACCGTCATCGGCGGCCTGCTCGTCGATTCCGGTGCGTTCGACTGGAACGCCGGCGGCGTGCGCGACAAGTTCCCGACGCTGACGTCGCCGTATGCCGGCTTTCACGACATGGTGTTCGCCGAGGAATCGAGCACCGGCGGCTTCCTGTTGCGCGCGCGGCGCGAGGGCGTTCGCGATTTCGGGGCGTGCATGGCGCCGATGACGGCGTTCCACATCCTGCAGGGGATCGAGACGCTGCCGGTGCGCATGGCGCGGCACGTCGAGAATGCACGCGCCGTCGTCGCGTTCCTGCGCGAGCATCCGTTCGTCGCGGACGTCGCGTATCCCGGGCTGGCGACGCACCCCGATCATGCGCTCGCCGCGCGACTGTTGCCGCGCGGTTGCGGCGCAGTGTTCAGCTTCAACCTGCGCGGTACGCGCGCGCAAGGGCGGCGGTTCATCGAGGCGCTGCGGCTTTTCTCGCATCTTGCGAACGTCGGCGACGCGAAATCGCTGGTGATTCATCCGGCATCGACGACGCATTTCCGGATGTCGGACGACGACCTGGGCCGCGCCGGGATCACCGGGGGAACGATCCGGCTTTCGATCGGGCTCGAGGATGCCGCCGATCTGACCGACGACCTTTCGCGCGCGCTCAACGCGGCGAGCAAGGCCTGATGCGCTTCGA